>Ga0272444_10000675_pt1 | contig 35250 bp, 35 predicted proteins | sample SSMForm13_FD_201033 | JGI IMG/M metagenome (GOLD analysis project Ga0272444, IMG submission 201033) | Marine sediment archaeal communities from Little Sippewissett salt marsh, Falmouth, MA, United States - SSM-Form-13 | ecosystem: Environmental > Aquatic > Marine > Wetlands > Sediment ...
CCGTAGGGTCGGAAGAACTCCATCACCAAGGTCTGCTGGCTGCTTGTCACCGGGTAGGTGGGCATGAGCCGCTCCGAGAGTGTCACTTCGAAGTTGTAGTTGATGCTTACGCTCGTCACAGTCCCGGGACCGGGGGTTCCGGTTCCGGGAACGTCGCGCGTCGTCCCGTCACGCTGGCCGCATCCCGCTAGCATCGCCATGGCAATCACAAATACTCCAACCCGTAACGACCTCGTGCACATCGTCACTCCCTTGCCGATACCGCGTGCGTACCCCGTAGTCCGCCTGCCCACAGTACACCAACGTATGCTCCACTCACAAGAAGAGTCTCTGGGTTCCGGCAAGGACCACTACTTGACACGAGGCTAGAGAACCGAAATCGCTCGGCTGGTCTTGTCGAATACGGGACTCGTGTTCCCGAGGAGAAAGGCGAGCAACTCGTTCCGGAGCCCTGCGACTGAACATCGAGCCCGTTCTTGCATCGCCTGACGGGGACCCGTGATATCACGTTTCCTTGCGGAACATGGGGGGAATCGCACGCGATCGGCGGTCGCTTCTTCGGACCCCTCGGGATGACGATGGTCGTGAGTGGAAGAGGATGCGACGGACAGTGCCCTGACCGAACCCACCCACCGATCCGCTGCCTGATTCCGTGTTCCCGAAGGCCCGGCTCATCTCCATGAACTCCCCTGGCGCCCAGTTCTCCATTCCTGCCGCAGGAATCCGTACTGGAGCTTGTTCAGCCACTGCCCCTCCCAGTACTGGGCCTCCCGTAGCGTGCCCTCGAGTCGGAACCCAACCTTCTCCGCAACGCGCGCCATCCTCGGATTGAACGACCACGTCTCCAGGGCAAGCCGGTGGATCTGAGAGCTTTCGAACAAGTAGTCAACCCACAGTATGAGGGCTTCGGTCCCGACCCCTTGGTTCAGGTAGCCGTCCTCACAGAGATCGATACCGACACACCACTCCAGCGTCTGCGATCCACGGCTGTACCGGCTCACGCGTCCGACGGGGATCCCGTTCGGTGTGGCGACGAAGGCAAAGGTTCTTGGTTCGGGGAGGTCCTGCTCGTACAGCTTCAGGATCTTCTCTCTCATCTCACTCGTCGTCTGCGCGTCCATCGAGTCCCGAATACCCTCCCAGGGCGCATCGTAATGGCGCCACTCGCCGGTGGTCATCCAGCGCAGATACGCCGCCACGTCCTCAGGGACGCGATCTCTCAAGAGGATCGAACGTCCACGCGCAAGGACCGCGCTGCACATTGGAGATCTCCTTCCGTACGTACCCGGGGGCACCGGAGACAGGGGCGAACGCCAGTTCTTCGACCAGAGTCATGCCTGTCACCCCGTTTCGTCCGAAGAGACGCCACCCGCAGCACGCGAACAGTCTACCGCACGAACGCCCACGCCCCCGTGGTCGAAGCAGACAGTGCCCCCCTATCAGGCCGACGGCAAGCACACTGCAGGATCATCGCATGCGGGTCGCTTCGTCATGAAGCGTTCGTGCTCCGGGGCCCGGATGGGTCCGCCATACGCAGGACTCAAGATTGTACCGATCACGGTAGGCGGCCTGGATGGCCGGTACGTAGTCACCGACAGCCTCCGAGGGAACCAGGTGCAGCGTCGCACCGCCAAAGCCCCCACCCATGATGCGCGCTCCCAATGCACCATGGCTACATCCCCAATCGACAAGGAAGTCGATTTCCGGCGTGCTCACCTCGAACAGGTCCCGCAACGAGGCATGCGACTGCCTAATCAAGTCTCCGAGCCGCCCCATCTGATTGCTCGAGATGGCTTCGACTGCATGTTCCACGCGGGCGTTCTCAGAGATGACATGGAGCGCCCTATTTCGCAGCGGCCTCGAGAGCAGATCGGGGTTCCGATCAATCAGCCGATCCAGGTCTGCGCGAACGAGAGACGAGAGCGCCTTGGCCTGACAATGCTCGGGAGCCCCCCTGCGGATGACGTCGAGAGCAGCGAGACACTCGCTGCGTCTCTGGTTATATCCACTCGAAGAGAGCTCTCGAGTCGTCCCGCTCTCGACGACGAGCACGTCGACGCCGGGAGCGTCGAAGTCCAGAGATTCGTGATTCAACCGCATGAAGTCGATCACCAGTGCTTCCCCACGCTCCCCCAGCAACGAGGCGTACGGGTCCATGAGCCCGCACTCCGTTCCAGCCGACATCGACTCCGCGGCAGCACACAGCTTGACCGTCTCCATGTCGTCCAGCGCGACGTCGTAGTAATCGCAGAGGGCAAGGATCATCCCGATCTCGAGAGCCGCTGAACTGCTCATGCCCGCTGCAAGAGGAACACTGCTGACGATTGCGGCATCGAATCCCCTCCGAAGGCGCACCCGGCTTGCCAGACTGCTCAGAATCCCGGCGATGTAGGCGAACCAGCCATTGGCCGTTCCCTTGTGCTGTAGGACCGAGCGGATCCGGGTATCACGGGCCGAGCCAAGTTCTCTGCTATAGAGCCGGATCCTCTCGTCGGAGCGCCCCCGAAGCGCGACGGCCGTCGTCTGCTCCGTCGCGAAAGGCAGGGCCAAACCCAGGTTGTAGTCGGTGTGCTCTCCGACGAGATTCACTCGTCCTGGCGCTTCCACAACGATCTCTGCGTCTCCTCGACCGAACCGGCGTTGGAGTGCTTCCTGGGCTGCAGCGCGTTGTTGTGTCACGGCGACCTTTCGCAAGACGAATCATGCCTTCGGCAGAGGAGTGTTCCGCCGCCGTTCGATCCTTCCCCGGGCGCCTTCCAGGCGTACGCGAGGTGGACCCATGCGTCTCCTTCGCGTCTCATGCAGTTGGGCGTGTCCCGGTCCGTACGACGGCGCCGGGTCCGCACGGACTGCCTCTGCCCCTTTCACCTACTGCTGATCTCCGCGGCTAGGCGACAGCCACGCCAACGTCTTCTCGATCCCCCTCTCGAGCGACGTAGAAGCGGCGAATCCGAGAACCTCGCTTGCCCGCCCCGTGTCGAGGCGTGATGTCTGAAGCTCCCCGGTTCGTGCCGGCTCGTGCACCGGGGTGCCGGAGTACGCGCAGGCCCGTGCGAGGACCTGGAACAGCTCATTCACGGATGTGGAAATCCCCGTGCCGACGTTGACTGCTCGATCATCTACGGCCGCTGCTGCCGGCTGATCGCCGAGGATCCAGTCCGTTGCGGAGAGGTTCGCATCCACGACGTCGTCCACAAAGACGTAGTCCCGTACGGCCGTTCCGTCGCCGAATACGGTCGGGGGATTGCGCTCCAGCATCAACCCAGCGTAGATCGCAATCACGCCGGCTCCACCCAGGGGGTTCTGTCTGGGCCCGTAGACGTTCCCGTACCGAAGCGAAACGGCGCGGAGCATGGAACAGGAGGCCATCGCATGAAGGTAGTTCTCGACACAAACCTTGCCTGCCGCATACGGGCTTGTGGGAGCCTTCGCGGTGGTCTCCTTTGCAGGGTACGGGCATTCCCCGTAGATCGTCCCGCCTGAGGACGCGAAAAGCATCCCTCGGACGCCGGCCGCTATCGCCGCGGACGCCAGGCCGATGGAACCGAGGACATTCACGTGTGCATCAAACACCGGATCAGCGACCGATCTTCTTACATCGATCTGCGCCGCATGATGGCTCACGACATCCGGTCTGAACCGCAGCAGCAGATCTCGAACGGCCGGGGTGTCAAGAAGATCGATCTTCTCGAACGCCGCGGCCGGGTTGACGTTCTCGAGCGTCCCGGTAGCAAGATTGTCAATGACAAGAACGGCATGCCCCTCCTGGACATAGCGATCCACAAGATGAGAACCGATGAAGCCGGCTCCACCCGTGACGGCAATCCGCACGATGTCCTCCCTTCGACCGACTCATTATGTCCGAAGCGGACTTCGGCAGCACCTCGCAGAGCCGGGTCGGGGTCCGTAGCCGGGTGGATGCGGCTTCCTCTCGCAGACTCATACGCCGTTCGCCGGAGGATCGAGCAGATGGCGTGTTGGGGCCTGGACTGGACATGTCGGGGAGGCTCTACGTCCTTGGCGAACGCACGCTTCGTCCTAGCATCGCTCGGGGGTAGGGGAAGCAGGGAGGAGTCATGCACGTGTAGTTGGTCGACGTCGCAATCGCGGCGTTATCGAGTCTGGCCGCTCTTCTCGCACGGGCAGCCGACTACCCCAAGAGAAGATCGCGCCCACATGACGCTCAAGCGCCCTCGTGGATCCCGCGACACAGGATTGGGAGGTAAATCGATGAGTTACCACGACGACATAGAGCGGTGGACACGTAGGTGCGAACCCAAACACTGTCCAGTCTGCAGAGGCGAGGAGCCACCGGAGGATCTTGTAACGATCCGCGAAACGCAGCGCTCATGGCTAGAGGCGCATCCGCGCGTCTGCCTACCTGGAACATGCTACATCATGGCAAAAGCGCACGCCGTTGAGCTCTACGACCTGCTGGAGCCCGATCTCCTGGGTTTCATGAGAGACGTTCAGATGGCTGCCAGAGCCCTGAAGGCCGTCACGGGCGCCGTGAAGATCAACTACGAGATCCACGGAAATACGGTCCTCCACCTTCACGTACACCTGTTCCCCCGATCGGTTGACGATCCGTTTCCTGGACAGCCGATCCAATACGACCGGATTGAGCCGCCCGTCTATGCCGACGGGGCCTTCGAGAAGCTCGCCCACGCGATGCAGGACTGGTTCACTCATCACGAAATACACGACTGGCCGTGTGATCCGGGGCTGGAGTGGAGTGTTGCCAGGGGCCTCAACCAGGAGTCTGCGTGACGGAATGCAACCGTGAACTCACTCTCCTCCGTGGTGACGAACGCTCTACCTGGTTCACACCGCGTCGCAAGAGACCAGCGGGCTATCGATGCCGTCCCCGTCTCCAGTCCTCGCAGCCGGGCGATGAGTGAGGCTTCCGACATCGCCAGCCGACCGAATCCGAGAATGCGGATCAATGGACCTGCGTTCGTCCGAGACTGCGTCCTTTGAGTACGATCTCGGGGGTGATGGAATGACCGAGAGTCGAACCGCCGAGGCCTGGGAGTTCTACGCACAGACCTACGATACGACGATGCGAGACTGGCCCGGCGAGATGGACTTCTACAGACGCCACGCGGCAACCGTTCATGCTCGCCACGAGGGTGTTCTTGAGCTGGCCTGTGGAACAGGCAGAGTGTCCATCAATCTGGCTCGTGAGGGTGTGCGCGTCGTGGGTCTTGACATCTCCGAACCGATGCTCGACATCGCGCGTGCGAAGGCAAGGAGCATGGCGAACGCAACGTGGGTCGTCGGAGACATGAGGGACTTCAACCTCGATGAGCAGTTCGGTCTCATCATGATCCCGGGCCATGCATTCCAGAACCTCGTCGAGACACAGGATCAGATGGCCTGTCTCGAAGCATCGCGGAAGCACCTGGCTCCCGGCGGAAGACTCGTCATTCATGTGGATCATGCAGAACTCGATTGGCTTGGCGCTCTGCACAAGACGGGTGAGAGCGACCTCGAGGATACGGGGGAGTTCGTCCACCCGACCACCGGACACACGATCCGGGTCAAGGAGTCATGGAGCTACGAGCTCTCTACGCAGACTGCGATCCACCGAACCGTGTGGGAAGAACTCGCGACCGACGGGGCCGTAGCGAAACGATGGGATACCGGGTACGTCAGGATTCACGTTGCATTTCGCTGCGAGATGGAACATGCACTGCACAGAGCAGGACTCGGGTGCTTCTCGGTTCTCGGAGGGTTTGACGGTTGCCCGCTGACAGATGACAGCACGATGATGATCTGGATTGCACAACCCGACTCGAAGCGGTGACTTGGGGACCGACGTCGCGGTGCGACCGGCGTGACAGCGTGCGACAACGGCAGACGGTCTCAGTGTGACAGGACCAGGCGATTCCTACCGGACTGCTTCGCTTGGTACAGGGCAGCATCGGCGCGTTGGACCAGAAGATCTTCCTTCTCGACGTTCTGCTGCGGATACGAGGCTCCTCCCAGGCTCAGGGTGACGCGAATCGTCTGTGATCCGTCCGCAACTGACGAGTCCTCGATGGCGTGGCGGATCCGCTCTCCAACCAAGCGAAGATCCTCAGCCGATGCGGCCGGAAGCACAGCGAGGAACTCCTCACCACCGTATCGAATCAGCACATCGCCGTCGCGCAAGATGGTCCTGGCGATCCTCGTGATCGCAACGAGGACACGATCGCCGACCAGGTGTCCGTAGGTGTCGTTCACCTGCTTGAAGTGGTCGATGTCCATCATCAGGATGCCGAGCGGGGAATCCATCCGGACCGCGCGGTCGAATTCCTCATGAAGCCGGCTCATGCCAAAGCGGCGGTTGTAGACCCCTGTCAACGGGTCGAGGGCGGCCAGTCGCTGCAGTCGATCGTGCGCGATTGCGTTGTTCAGTGCCAGTCCGAAGCTCTGGCGGAACAGTTCGATTCGCGTTCGAGCCTCCGAGTCGAACGACACGGCGGTCGCCAGCACGACCACACCGAGTGGAATGCTCTTGTACGTCGCTGGGAGAACATAGACTTCATGCGGACGGAAGCTGGCAACGACACCGTCAACGTGAATGCTCTCCGGGATTCGGATTGTCTGCGGCTCTCCGGTGCGAACGGCTTCGCGTACATGATCGCTGTCAACGAGCGATCGCGCGTCTTCTAGCCCATGCGAGGAGGCGACGTTGAGCTCACCACCGGACTCGTACAGGATGGCACCTCCCGATGCACCCGAGTGCACTATGAACTGGTGAAGCGCCTTCTGCGCCAGCCCCTCCAGCTCCAACTGGCTTGTGAGCATCTCGGAGAAGGAGCGAACGGCAGCTTGGGTTTCCATAGAGTGAGCCAGCGCTTCGACAAGTCGATTGAACGCTGTCGCGCTCTCCCCGATCTCATCCTCGGAGTCGACCTCGATCAGACACTCCTCCGATGTGCACTGTCCCATGTCGCCGCTCTCCGCCATGCGCAAGAGGTTCTGTTCGACGTGCGACATGCTGCGCGCCAGGAGTCTCATCCGCGAGCCGACGACGACGCGAGCCAGTACGAAGTTGATCCCGCCTGCCAGCGCCCCCGCTCCCAGGCACGCGAGGAAGAAGGTGATCGTGAGTGAGGTCTCGGATGGCACGCCAAGGAGCATCACGAAGAACGGGAAGACGATCCCGATTCCGAGCCCGAATGCGATCATCCACAACGCGAGATCGTGGAAAACCTTCTTTGTAATACGCACGTGATCCCCCTCTGCGACAAGTGCCTCTGCAGGACAGATTCTGCCAAGGAAGCTTCGGAATCCCGCGGACGTTTGTCAGGTTGACGAGGGACCTCCTCCCCTGCCGAATCCGCACGGCTAGGTAAGAGAAGATCTCACGAAGTCTTCTGTCCGATCGCGGCGGATCGACACCCTCCCCCGACGTACGGCAGAACGCGGCGGCAACCATAGCGCGTGTCCGGAGTCAGGCGGCCGCGTGGAGCACGGGCGCAGCTGTCACGACGTGTCGGAGGCGTCTCCGTTGGACGAAGGTACGGCAGCCTCCGGTGATTTGCTCGGGAGCAGGCTTCCCGGTCGCCCCTGCAGCACCACGACTTGCATGCCCCCGAACTGACAAGGGCTGGCGACCCGAGTGCGAAACCCGCGTGCGAGGTCTACAGTCCGTTCTTCTCTATCAGTGCCAGCACAAGAGCAATGACCACCGACAGAAAACCGATCACCACCCACTGGGGAAGGCGCATCAGCTCTGGAAGCGTCACCTTCCTCAACGGTCCTTTCGAGAGAATCCCGTCATGCATTCGCGGGTAGACGACCGCGAACAGCCAGGAACCGATGAGAATGCCGGGAAGCCCTCCCACAAGAGCGTCCAAGCGGCCGCTTCCAATGGCTCCGGCTATCGTGCCAGGGCAGTACCCGAGCACAGCGAACCCCACACCGAAAACCAGTCCCCCGATCGCGTTCTTCCCCCAGGAGCCGCTGCGCGGTGAAAGCCTTACCCATCCGCGTCCCTGCATCGCGTGGATCCCGACTGCGCCAACGACGACGGCGGAGAGCATGATCTTGAGCACGGTGAAATCCGTCAGCAGCAGCTGGCCGATAATCACGTCGTAGTCCGTTGCGCCCCCTTTGTGGAGGAAGAACCCAAACACGACGCCAAACGCAAGTCCCCAAGCAAGGTCGGATGCTTTCGTTCCCACCTCGATCCCCCTAACTCAGAGTTCGGAACAGCAGTTGGGCAACCGCTATCCCCCCGACGAAGAAGCCGATCGCCGACATCCAGCTCGCCACGGAAAGCTGCATCGTTCCGCTGATTCCATGTCCGCTCGTGCACCCTCCGGCCCACCGCGCGCCAAACCCGAGCAGGATTCCCCCGAGACATGCGCTGATGAGCCGTGCCCCGACTCCCCTGCCAAAGGCCGACTCCCACGCAGCGGGAACCCAACGCCCCTGAGCATCGCCAGACAGCAGGGCCGAGGCCGCTGCTCCGATGACGATTCCGATCACAAGCAGCATCTGCCAGTCCACAATCGGCTTCACGTCCTCGTAGTAGGGACGCGCGAGAGCTCGCTCCCCGCGCAGAAGATGCTCCAGCATGCCGGCCAGGCGCGAGAACGTGGTGGAGCAGCCGATCGGCCGGGAGGAGATGAGCCATGTGAGCCAGCTTAGGATGCCAATGCCCGCTCCTACGATGTATGGCGACCAGCGAAGCTCCGTCAGCCAGCCACTCATTGCTCTCCCCGATCAGTGCGTTCGGCCTGTTGGCCCGCGATCTGCGCGAAGTATCTCGATCCGTGCGGGTTCTCGCACACGGAGCACCGCTTCGCATGCCCAGCGGCGCTGTACCCGGTCATCCCGCCCGCGACGTTGTGCACATCTGTGAACCCTTGCTGCCGCAGCAGGCTCGCTGCGAGTCCGGAGCGGTTGCCCGAGCTACAGATCAAGAAGATGGGCTTCTTCGGATCCAGTTCGGTGTAACGGGTGCGAAGCTCGGGGGCCGAGATGTTGACCGCGCCCTTGATGTGGCTATCCCTGAATTCGAGGGGCGTACGGACGTCGACAAGCACGAGGGGTTCGTGGCCCGTGATCCGCCGGTGAAGGTTCTCGACCGATACAAGGTGCAGGTGTTCTACTTCGAGCCCGCCCATCGCCCACGCCGCGATGCCGCCCGATAGGGTCGCCACGCCTCCGTCGAGCCCCACACGACGTGCCCACAAGGTCGCCTCGGCTGCGGCATCGTGGCTGTCGGCAACCCACAGAATGTCCGCCTGCGGCGGCAGGACCCACCCTGCGAACGTCGGGAAGTTGCCTGCGAGGTCGAGGTGGATCGAACTCGGAACATGCATTCCGGCGAACGCGGGGTAGCTGCGAACGTCTACCATCGCAATCTCGTCCCGTTCACGCCGTGCCAGGAACTGCGCCGGCGAGAGCTCACCCGGGGTCTCGAGCTCTACAAGGAGTCGGGGTCCTCGACGGTTGATCTCGCTGCACCGCCTGAAGTGGTCTGGAGCGGGCGGCATGTCGTTGGTCAGCGAGCGGATGAACTCCCCTTCGTCGCGAATCTGCAAGGCCGCGTTATGCCGACGCTCGTACCCGATCGTGCTTCGCCACTTCGCCCCCACGGATCGGCCACAGAGTGATCCCGCGCCGTGGGCGGGATACACCTCACAGTGGTCGGGAAGTGCCAACAACACGTCGTGCAGACTGTGATAGAGCTGCGCGGCCAACTCCTCCGCTCGACCGGGGAACAGGTCGGGCCGGCCCACATCGCCGACGAACAGCGCGTCGCCAGTGAACACGCCCACCGGGCTGTCACCACGGCCCGTGTCGGTCACCACGTAGCATACGTGCTCCGGCGTATGGCCCGGCGTCTCCAGCACGTCGATACGCATATCCTCGATTCGGATCACGGCTCCCGAGCCGACTGCTTCATGCGGGAACTCGCAGTTCGCGGATTTCGGCGAATAGACTGCTGCTCCCGTTCTTGAGGCTAGGTCGAGGTGCCCGGACACGAAGTCTGCATGCAGATGAGTCTCCAGGATGTGCGTGATGGGAACGCCCAGCTCACGGGCCTGGGCAACATAGATGTCTACGTCACGCCGCGGGTCCACCACGGCGCACGAGTCCTTGCCCACAAGCAGGTACGAGCTATGGGCAATCTTGGGCGTGAAGATGTGCTTGAGCAGCATGGCCTCTCCTTCTCTTCGTTCACGGACACACTTGACTTCCGATCCCAGTCTAGGGGGCTCCTGACCGCGAGCCAACTGCCACCCGCGTCGGCACCCTGATGATCCGGCCGATTGGCAGTCCAGTCTCTGGCGTAACCAGGAGCGAGTGGAGAACGCGCCGGGACTACGTCGATGCAAGCCTGCACGTAGGCATCTCCGTCTCCTGGTGCGATCCGCGGGTTGCCGCCCGCAAGAAGGGTTGGCTTCGACGGAGGCTGCGCGCCGGTCGACTCACGTTTCAAGGGCATCTACTTCCTTTCGTTCTTGCTGAACACCAACAGCATGCCAATCATACGCGGACAACCGGCAGAGATTGAGTAGCGGGTCCATCGCTTCGTTTCACGCGATGACGGGTACGCCCACGCGGACTACTCACGATGGCAGTGTGCGCTTGGGATTCTGTTTCTCTGTCTACTCCCTTCGGAAGGTCTGGCCCGGACTTCATCAACATCTGACGCTCAGGACTGTGTCGTGGAATGGCATCGCGCCTCGACCCGCCGCCATGGCGCAGCAGGCAAGGATGCTTCCACCCAGGGAGGTCCGGGGCCTAGGGAACTGAGTGCTGAGCGTGTTCGCCGGCAGTCCTCTGCGCTGGCAGCGACCCATCAGCCGCCGTCGAAAACACTGATCGGATAGAGATATGACGTTGTCCCCTGATGATTGCAGTTGACACGTAGGGCTGCTGCCGTACTATTATTGCAAGAATGCGCAATGTACCAAGGAGGTCAGTATGCGAGGGACCACACCATTGACGCTGATTGGGAAGGCGCTGTCACACCCGCTCCGCGAGCGAATGCTGTGGCTGCTTGCAGAAGGAGAACGGTGCGGGTGCGAGTTCGCCCCGGAACTTGGTGTCGACCCATCCATCGTCTCGCGCTACCTCTCCGTTCTGGAACGCGCAGGGCTTGTCACGGCGCGTCGTGACGGGGTCCGCGTGATGTGGTCGTTGGCTGACATGGAACTCCTCGATGTGCTGGAGAAGCTTGCTGAGCTGACCGGCGAGAAGGTGGCTTGACGTGAAGCGAGAACTTCGGATCTTCGCGATCATCGCGGGTGTCTTTCTGTTCGCGTTCTTCATTCCCTTCTCGAGTCCGACCGTGCGCAGTGCGATCATGGAAGCGTTCTTCATGCTGCAGGAGTACGCGCGCGAGCATGTGCTCCTCTGTCTCGTTCCGGCCTTCTTCATCGCGGGTGCCATCGCGGTCTTCATCTCACAAGCGAGCGTCATCAAGTACCTGGGAGGTAAGGCGAAGAAGGTCGTTGCCTACGCAGTCGGCGCCATCTCAGGGGCAATCCTCGCGGTTTGCTCCTGCACGGTGCTGCCGCTGTTCGCAGGGATTTACAGGCGCGGAGCAGGTCTCGGGCCGGCGATCGCGTTCCTCTATTCAGGTCCCGCCATTAACATCCTTGCGATCATCCTGACGGGGAGGATTCTCGGGATTCAGTTCGGGTTGGCCCGGGCAATCGGGGCGATTGTTTTCTCGGTCGTCATCGGCCTGGCCATGCAGTTCCTCTTCCGCAACGAGGAGAAGCAAAAGCAGGAAGCCGCGATGGCGGCGCCTCTTCCCGAGAATGGCAAGCCGATCTGGAAGACGGCGATCCCTGTCGGACTCATGCTTCTGGTCTTGGTTTTCGCAAACTGGGGCAAGCCGGGCGATCTGTCTATTGACACAAACGCGGGTAAGACCATCGTGGCGACCCGTGCCGGGGAAACGGCGGATGAGGTCCTCGTCAAGCTGTCAGGGTCAGACGAACTCACCGGGATTGCCAAGAGCGAGATCGAATCGCTTCGGTATGCGCCGTCAGCCTACACGTCGATCTACCACGTGCGGTTCCCCATTGCCGGCGCCTTCCTCATCGTGCTGATCGTCCTGATGAGCCTGTGGATCAAGCGGGACGAAGCCAAAGAGTGGGGAGCATCGACGTGGACGTACGCAAAGATGATTCTTCCGTATCTCTTCGGCGGTGTGTTGATCGCCGGCTTCCTCCTCGGACGGCCAGGTCACACGGCCCTGATTCCACCGGAATGGATTGCCAATGCGGTCGGCGGCAATAGCTGGCTGTCGAATCTCGTCGCCAGCCTCGCGGGAGCGCTCATGTACTTCGCAACACTGACAGAGCTGCCGATCCTACAGGGGTTGATGGGCTCGGGAATGGGCGATGGACCAGCGTTGGCGCTTCTCCTGGCCGGACCTGCTCTGTCCCTTCCCAACATGCTGGTGATCCGCAAGATCCTCGGAACGAAGAAGACGCTTGCCTACGTCGCTTTGGTCGTCATCGCGGCGACCCTGACCGGGAAGCTGTTCGGAATCATCGTCGGGTAAAACAAGGAGGCACATTGAAGATCGAGATACTCGGTACCGGATGCCCGAAATGCGAGATCCTGACCCAGAACGTGAAGGCTGCGGTCGGAATGCTGGGGCTTGACGCCGTCGTGAGCAAGGTGACTGACATCGTCGAGATCGCCAATCGCGGTGTGATGATGACGCCCGCGTTGGCGGTGGATGGAGAGATCAAGTTCGTCGGCAAGGCCGCGACTCCGGAGGAGCTGAAGACGCTTCTCGCGTCCTGAGGAGGCGATCAAGATGCGGATCCTTACGCGCTCTGTAACAGTTGCTCTGCTTCTCTTCGTCGCAGCGACGGTTGGCCTCCTAATCGCCCAAGAAGTGGCACGCAGGGATTTCATGCCGATCGCAGAAGGCCCAGAGATCAGCAGGGCTGAGCAGGCGGAAGAGGTCACAAGGTAAGCAGTTCGACCTGTTGGCTTGGAACGCGGATTCACCAGCGAAGTTCAGTCGGCAAACCGATGTTCGCGACACAGGTCTTATCGTGTGATCTCTGGTGTTTCTGCCGTAGGATTGTGGATAGGTAGCGCATGACTGACGCTTTGAGGGCGCGCTACCGGGGGGGCTTGCCTATTAGCGCTTCGCTCTGCAGAACAAGAGTTGACAGCTCAACGGTGGAGGAGTAGCGGCGTGTACGGCAGGACGCGCCATGAGTTGGTGTGGGTGACTGTGGCATATTTCTCCACGGTCGGCGTGATCGGGCTGGTGGACGGCGTAGTCGGCCCTACACTGAGCGGATTGGCAACGCAGACTGGGGTCGCTCTTTCCACAATCGGTCTTGTGGTGACTACTCGATCGGTAGGTTATCTGCTTGGTGCGGTCTGGTGCGGGAGATGGAGCGACGGTCCGGCGGCGCATAGGACAGTCGGGCTCACGCTGAGCGTGTCCGCGGCCAGTCTGGCGGTAGTCCCGTTGACTGGCGATATACGGACCCTGCTTGGAATCATGGCGATTCTCGGCGTAGCGCTCGGGGCGCTCGATGTCGCAGGGAATACGCTCGTCCTGCGAACTCATCGCGATCGCCCAGCGCCCTATGTGAATGCACTGCACTTCTTCTTCGGGCTCGGAGGACTCATTGGGCCGTTCGTCGCAGCACTTGCCGGATCACTCACTGGCGGGATCACGTGGGCCTACTGGGCTGTGGCCATGATTCCGATTCCGTTCGCCGTTATCCTGTTCCGGATTCCAACTCCAGAGTTGCCCGGGCAGAACGCGCCGAGCCGGGAATCCAACATGCATCGCGCCCCAACGGTAGGGTTCATCCTTGCAGCAAGTCTCTACCTGTTCTACGTTGGAGGACAGATCAGTCTGGTGAGTTGGTTCTTCGTCTACAGCGAAGGCTATACGAACACCCAGATGGCGACTTGGGCGATGGGAGGATTCTGGGCGTCGTTCAGTGCGTTCCGGCTCTTGGGGGTGCTGTTCTCCAAGCGTTGGTCGCCTGAACGGATTCTCATATTCGACTACGGTATCGTGATCCTTGCCGCACTCCCCATGATGATCTGGCCTGGATCGGCAGTCGGAATCTGGATTGGGGCCATCGGCATGGGAGGAGCTCACGCCTCGATCTATGCAACCTCCATCCTGTTTCTGCGCAAGCGCTTTCCTCTAGCTGGCAAGGAGATGAGTGCAATAGCTGTACTCGCATGCTCTGGGATGATGCTCTTCCCGTGGCTCACCGGGGAGCTTCAGGCCGTGTTGGGGCCCCAAGCAGTCCCCGCGCTCTCGACTGCGCTAATGACGACTGCATTTGTCATCACGCTTGCGCTCCTACGCAAGAAGAGCATCCGCGAAATGGGCGAAATACGGCCCAAGGCAACCGGGGAAATCGATATCGGGTAGCGCCCCGAAGAGCACGGGGCGACGAGCACGCCAAGATTCCTGGCACCCGTTGTGTAGTGAGAGCTTGGAGCTCGGGAAACTGAATGCGGAATGCGTTTGTGCGCTGGTTCGTCGCGGTGACGGACATCCGGTGGGGTCTATCCTCGAAGTCATGTTCGGCAAGTCGTACTGCGCGTCGAGTCCCCATTCACTGAGAAGCTCGAGAAGCTCAAGGGATCGCGAGTGCCCGATACATGATCCGCCATCCGCTTGCCCCCCTCAGAACGACGATTCGCAACGTCTCCCGCGTACAGCCGCTCTTCTGCGCGATCGAAAGGATCGCTGCCGACTGCGAGCTGTCCTCGTGCTCGCACTCGAAAACCTTCCGCACCGCTCGCTCCCGGACCTCGGGGCAGTACCTGCTCGCTCTTGGCATCCCTCCATCCTCTCAGCAATTGGGTCTCCGGCAATCCCTGGGCGGTTCCGGCAATGCCATCAAGCAACCGGACCTGCTCTGGGGCAAAGGACAAGGCGACTGCGAGCGTCCAGACATCCTCTGCAGACATGGAACCCTTCGAATGGGGAGCCGGATCGCCCGGCGAGTGACCACCATTGACTAAGTAGGTAGTTGGTTGTATAGTTAGTTTGGTGATCGAGCGTGGCCCGTCCGAAGCGAGACCCGAAGAACCCCCTCGTAACCAAGAACTTCCTTGCCCCTGCCAAGCTGCTGGCGCAACTCCAGGAGTTGTCCGAGAAACAGGGGGTTTCAGAGTCAGAGATAATCCGCACTGCTGTGGACCAGTATGTGAAGGCTGCGCTCAAGCGATCGTGACACGGCAGTATCTGGAGGCCATAGGACGCCGGCAGTATCGCATTACGTAGTGTAGTGGATCGAGATGGATCTCAATCCGGGGGGTTCTTCGAAGGAGTGAGACTCCAGACCGGTGAGCATAAGAACGCTCATCGAGGTTCTCTGCGCTGGACACAGCATCGCGAGGCTCACGAAAGCCGTGCTGGCTACGTTATTCCCTACTCACGAAGAGCACATGCGGAAGAAGCGACCTGATCAATGAGGATCGGTTCTGCAGCGAGTTGCACGCTACGTCATCTTGCAGCAGGCCCAGAAGCGTTGCCCAAGGCTTCCGGCAGGGAGTCACTGTGAACACAAGGAGGATCTATCATGGCAGAGCGAGAAACCGGGAAAGTCAAGTGGTTCAACGGTGCAAAAGGATATGGCTTCATCGAGAGACCGCAGGGCGAGGACCTATTCGTTCACTTCAGTTCTGTCCGTGGAACGGGCTTCAAGAATCTGACCGAGGGGCAGAGCGTGGACTATGTCGTTGCCAAGGGCGAGAAGGGTCTTCAGGCGCAGGATGTAGCCTCCGCTGCAAGTGGGATTCCTGAGAGGCTGCGGCAAATTGAAACCGACCGGGAGGCGAGAACCCGGGACGCTCAAACCGCTCGCGTAGCCGTCGAGAGAGAGGAACCGAGCACTGCGCAAGCCGCAACTGCGGTGAACGAGGATCGGGATGGCGGAAAGGGCAGTTCAACTGGAGAGGGCAGCGTGCAGCCAAACAGTCAGCCTGCCGCAGTCATCTCCGAAAGACAGACCGACTACGAGACGGCCGCATCTGCCAGAACCTCCGCAGACCCAGACGGTCCTGCGGCACACACACAGGCAGAAGAGCCTCGTGAATCGGAGCCGATCGCCGGCGCCTCAGAAGGGGGCAATGAGCAAGCTCATCCCGAAGAAGACCAAGCGGCGGCAGAAGAGGACGCGGTAACAGGAGAACGCCAAGACGGTCCGTATGAAGAAGAGCAACGCACGGAAGGGACGAACTCCGAACCGTTCGACAGCGTTTTCGCGGTGGGAGAGGCCCAGGAACAGCCGTCCCCGGATGAGGCCTCTGAGGAAGAGGAAGAAACAGTCTCACCCGGTTGAGGACGACAGGCAGCAGCGCTCTCTCTCCAACTGCTGCCCGGGGGGGGGCAACAGTCCTACGTCGTCGCCAATCGAGCACCCGTCCAGTTCTTCTTGGGCTTCTCGGCAAGGGAGGGCATCGCGCATGACAGGGATTGACGGCGCGAACGCGAACACGGAGCGCCGGTGCGTCGGAAGTCTCGACCGCAGGCCTGTGTACTTCTCAGGGACCCGCACCAGTTTCCACCTCCTCGTTGAGTACTTGCCCGGGAAGTTCCGTAGACTCACCGATGCCGAGCACCTCCGATTCAGGCACCAAAGCCGAGTCGATGGGATCAGCTACGGCCAGTACTGGGAGTAGGTGGTAGGAGGGTAGGCGTCCTAGCTTGTGTGGCATCGGAATACACGATGGCGCGAACGATGACATAGCGCATTCGCGCGGAACCGAGTATCATTCACCTAAGCATTTACTGTAAGCAATTCGCTCGCATACCATCAATTCCCGAATTGCAGTCAACCCGAGCTGAGCGTGCGACTTGGCTCACCGTAGCCAAGGAGTGTTTCTATTGAGTTTCGAGCAGTTCTCGTTTGACCGGCGGATTGCCGCCGGAGTGAAGGCCGTTGGATACACCACACCGACACCGATTCAGCTGAGGGCAATCCCCGTCGTGCTCCAAGGACGCGACATGCTGGGCCTGGCTCAAACGGGGACGGGCAAGACGGCAGCCTTTGTGCTGCCGATGCTCCACCGCTTGAGTCAGGGACAGCGCGGGAGGGTGAGAGGACTGATCGTCGCGCCCACTCGCGAACTTGCCGAGCAAATCCACCAGGACATTGCCAAGCTCGGTCAGAACACGGGCATCCGAAGCGTTACGATCTACGGAGGCGTGAGCAAGGGACCGCAGATTTCAGCACTGCGCCGCGGAGCGGAGATTGTCGTCGCATGCCCGGGACGGCTCCTCGATCATGTCGATGCCGGGGCGATCGACCTCTCACATGTGGAGATTCTGGTGCTTGATGAAGCCGATCGGATGTGCGACATGGGTTTCCTCCCCGACATCCGGCGAATCCTTCGCCAGGTTCCGAAGAAACGCCAAACGCTCTTCTTCTCGGCCACCATGCCCAAGCACATTCGGACGCTTGCGGACACGATCCTCGATGCTCCGAAAACAGTGCAGGTCGGTGCGACGACTCCCGTGAACACGGTGTCACACGCTCTGTATCCCGTTTCGGAGGAGCAGCGCAAGGAACTACTCGTCGCAATGCTCGGCCAGACATCAACCGGCAAGGTTCTTGTCTTCACGCGCACGAAGCATCGCGCACGGAGTCTAGCCGTTCATCTGCACCGACAGGGTCTACGTGCCGCCGCGCTTCAGGGGAATATGAGCCAGAACCAACGCCAACAAGCGATCAAGGGATTCCGCGACGGGAAGATCAATGTCCTCGTGGCGACCGACATCGCCGCCCGAGGTATCGACGTGTCCAGGATTTCCCACGTCATCAACTTCGACATGCCGAGCACAGTCGATGCCTACACCCACCGGATCGGGCGCACGGGCCGTGCTGAGAACACCGGCGAAGCGTTCACGTTTGCAGTCCGAGGGGACGGGGAGATGATTCACCAGATTGAGAAGGCACTGGGTAGCCGGCTTGAAAGACGTCGACTGCCGGACTTCGAGTACAGCGCGGGTTTCAATCCCGAGAGGCAGTTGGAGCATAGCGCTGCAAACGGAAGTGGGCGGAGCCCACGGGGAGGGCGTCACTCCCGAACGAAGAAGGTGTCGCGCTAGATCTGGCCCATTGCCTCTGGGGCCTTCACTGCTTCGCGAAGGGATGCTTTCCTCATTGCTCAATGGGGAGATCCGATCGAGCTTCCTGTGCGAGCAGTCCCACGCTTCGCCGCTGGGTGAACTGTCTCCAGGGCCGAGGTTGCTTGCGCTCAGAGTTGCCCTCCTGTTGTTGACAGGCAAATCTGTCAGTGGGTGACTGAACCGTCCCCCGCCGGATTGCCGGAGACCGAATTCCTTGAGAGGATGGGGTCATGCCAAGGACAGGAAGGTACTCCCCCGAGGTGCGGGAGCGAGCGGTGCGGATGGTCTTCGACTGCGAGCGTGAGCACAGCTGGCACTGGGCAGCGATCCTCTCGATTGCGAGCAAGAGCAACTGTACGCCGGAGACGCTACGGACATGGGTGCGACGGGTCGAAGTTGACACCGGGCGGCGTGACGAGCGACGAGCCGGCTCGCATGAAGGATCTGGAGCCTGAGAACCGTGAGCTGCAAACAGCGAATGAGATTCTCCGCAAGGCGGCCGCGTGTGTCGCCCAGGCGGAGCTCGACCGGCGACCGAAGCGATGACGGCGTTCGTGGATACACACCGCGAACGGTACGGGGTCGAGCCGATCTGCGCGACGTTGCCGATCGCCCCGTTGCCCTACTGCGAACGGAAAGCGCGCCAGGCAGATCCCTCACGTCTTGCCAAGCGTATTCGGCGGGATGCTTTGCTGTGCGAGGAGGTTGATCGGGTCTGGCACGAGAATCGTGCAGTGTACGGTGCACGCAAGGTGTCGAAGCAGCTGCGCCGAGAGGACATCCCGGTAGCACGCTGTACTGTCGAGCGGCCGATGAAGAACCTGGGGATTGCAGGAGCCACTCGTGGTCGTAGGTTCAGGACAACGATTCCCGACGAGCAAGCAGCTCGGCCGACCGATCTTGTGCAGCGAGATTTCACCGCAGCGCGGCCGAATCAGCTGTGGGTAGCCGACCTCACGTATGTATCTACACGAGCAGGCTTCGTCTGCGGCGCCTTCGTCATTGACGTGTTATCGAAACGGATCGCTGGCTGTCTTATGGTGATGGATGTCTTCATCCTGAGCTGATGGTCAATGTCGGTAGATCATGACATCCTGCTTGGCTCGAATCCGGTCGGCATTGGGCAAGGATCGTTAGTCCGAGAACGGCCGACTCCGACCTTATGACGGGACTCAAGACGGGGGCAGGTCAGATGGCCAGCGTCTTCTTCGATACCTCCTTGTTCGACTCATTGTGCTAGCATCGAGATCCAACTCTGAGTAGGGTGGCCAACGGTACCTCTGAAGACAGTGGCACACCGCGCCGGACTGCAGATGGCAGAGACCGAACAGCTCGGGGCAGCAGCTGGAGGCAGAAGAGAAGGACTCGGCGGCCGCACGGCGACGATCCGGTTGGCTGGGCGAGTATCGGGCCGATAGACTGCGGGAGCGATCGAGTTACAGTCGTTCTCAGGCAATGAGGGAGGGAGAGGATGGCCAGAACATGTGGGTTTGCCGTAACCATTGCATTGGCTACGGTGTTGAGCGTCGCTAGCATGGGACAAGTGATCGAGCTTCAACAGGCGATCGTGGATGTCTTCAACTCGGCCGCTTCCGCGGTTGTGCACATTACGGTGCGGGGTACCGCCGAAGACTTCATGATGCAGCCTGTGCCCGTTGAAGGAAGTGGGTCGGGTTTCCTCTATGACTGCAGCGGGAACATCGTCACGAATTTCCATGTGGTCGAAGGTGCAGAGGAGATCACGGTCTCCTTTGATCGTGTTGAGTGCTGCTCTGCGACGATTGTGGGGCTTGACCCTTCGACGGACCTGGCAGTGATCCGAATTGCCGAGCAGGATCTTGCCGTCCCGCTTCAGTTGGCAGATTCCGATGAAGTTCAGGTTGGGCAGTTCGTCGTCGCCATCGGCAATCCATTCGGGCTCGAGCAAGCGATGACGTTCGGGATCGTTAGCGCGCTTGGCCGGGTGATCCAGAGTCCGGATGGGCGTTTCGTTGGAGAAGCGATCCAAACGGATGCCCCCATCAATCCCGGAAACTCAGGAGGGCCCCTGCTTGACCTAGAGGGGCGTGTGATTGGAGTGAATTCCCAGATCATCAGCCCAGTGCGTGGCTCTTCAGGAATTGGGTTCGCCATCCCAAGCAACACCGTGGTGCGCATCGCTGATGAACTCATCGCGAACGGCCGCTATCCGCACCCATACCTGGGCCTGAACGGATACGGACTGACTCCTGAGCTGATTCAGCTGTTCCGCGAAAACGATGCGACGTTACCGCTGGAACGCGGTCTCATGGTTACGAGGGTGGTGGCAGAAGGACCAGCGATGGTCGCGGGCATTCAGGCGGCTCAGATGGTGCTCGAAGTTGGCGCGTTTGACGTGCCCGTCGGTGGTGACATCATCGTGTCGATTGATGGAGTTGCCGTCGAGTCCATGCTGGATGTTGTCCTCTACCTCGATCTCGAAACCAGCGTGGGCGATACCGTTGTCTTGGGGATTCTTCGCGATGGAGAATCGCTCAACGTGCCGGTCATCCTTGGAGAGCGACCGGATGCCATATCCTGACGCGTCGCGGCGTGACAGGAAGGATCGCGATCGAGGGGGCGAGGGATCTGGTCGTACTGAGATGTCGTGACGGGCGGTGCAATGAAGTGGGTGGCTCTGGGCGAAAGCACCTCGCATGAAGCGGAATCGCATCGCGGAAGAACGAGGCGGCGGGAACATGCGTGACGTGGACTCTTCTGCCTCATGCGGAATCGAGCGTTGCGTGGCTCGCGCCCGATTCGTCCTAGGCTCCCGTGACCATGAAGAAGCATCGTAGGATACACATCGCAGGAGCGCTCTGGGTTCTTCTCTATGTGGCTGTCGTGATTGCCCCGGTGTTTATCATGCTCGTCGGTCCTCGTCCAGAGGGCAGGCCGTTCCTCCGCGATTTCTCTGTGGCCATGGCCTTTTGTGCCATGAGCATCATCGGTCTTCAGTTCATCCTTACAGCGCGAATTCCCTCTCTGAAGCGGCCATTCGGGAGTGATGTTGTGTACTACTTCCACCACAGCGTCAGCATCGTCGCCGTGGCATTGGCGCTTCTGCACGTGATGGTACTCGTGGTCCATGATGTAGATACTGTGAAGCTGCTGGCGTTTTGGGCTGCTCCGACGCGTGCTCGCTTCGCGCTCGCAGGCCTGCTGTGTCTGTTAGCTCTCATCTTCGTCTCGATCTTCCGCAGAAGGCTTGGGATCGAGTACATCCTCTGGCGAATCACACACGGACTGCTCGCGATGGGCGCGGTCGCGTTCGCCATGACACATATGCAACTGGTGGGAATCTACCTCTCTCTCCCCTGGAAACGTGCGTTGTGGGCAGTCTATTCAGCACTCTGGGTCGGCGCGCTTGCGTACGCACGCATTGTCCGCCCCATCTCAATGAAGCTTCATCCCTATGAAGTCGAGAGCATCCGGGAGGAGCGCGGGAACGCCTGGACCGTCAGCCTCGTTCCGATCGGACACTCCGGACCTCGATTCTCTCCTGGTCAGTTCGCGTGGATCACTGTTGACAGATCTCCGTTCGCGGACGTCGAACACCCGTTCTCGTTTTCCTCCAGCGCCGAGCAGAATGGCCTATTCGGTTTCACCATCAAGGCGTTGGGCGACTTCACGAAACGTATTCACAACCTCGTACCGGGTACGCGCGTGTACTTGGACGGACCCTTCGGCGCGTTCTCCATGGACCGCAGACCGGACGCCCATGCGTTCTTGTTCATCGCGGGAGGGATCGGGATCACGCCGATCATGAGCATGCTGAGAACGATGCGCGATCGAAGGGATAGGAGGCCATGCTTACTCATCTACGGGGCACGCTCGCTGGAGGATATGACCTTCCTCGAGGATCTAGACGACCTCAAGACGCAGCTCAATCTCGAGGTCCAGTTGATTCCGTCGATCCCTAGCGAAGGGTGGGAGGGCCCCTCCGGCCGGCTGACGAAAGGTCTCCTGAATCGACTCGTCGTCCCACCCTCCCGGGATGCGGGATGCGAGGTCTTCGTCTGCGGACCGCTTCCAATGATGGATGCTGTCGAACAGCATTTGATCGATTTGGGGATTGACAGGAGGAGAATCCATAGCGAGAGGTTCAATCTCGCCTAGTTGTGATGAGACATCGAATCGCGGCACTCATCGTTGTTGGGACAACCGCGCTGGTCCTCGCGCTTGCTGCCCTTTTTGCCTGGGTCTCTGGAGGGTAGGTCGCATGCCATGAGTCCGCATGCCGCCGCGAGGCGCTATGTTCTTCAAGGACTAGGGTGCCGCCTCTCGATCAAGCAGCCAAACGATGTCTCCGGACGGGGGGGCAATTCGCGCAGCGGGAAGTGAGCTGTCGACTGTGATTCGTTCTAGGATCTCGCGCTTCTCGCGACCGCGCACCAGGAAGAGAACGCGGCGCGAATCGTTGAGGATCGGAAACGTGAGGGTGATTCTGGACGGCGGATCGGCGGGGACAGGGACAGGAAGCACCCAGTGCGTTGTCTCCTCGAGTGACGGACTCCCAGGAAAGAGGGATGCTGTGTGCCCGTCCTTCCCGACGCCGAGCAGAACAAGGTCCAATGGATTCGTTTCGTCGAGATGCTCGCGAAGGATCCTCTCATACTGGTCTGCAGCTACGGACGGGGGCATCTCCCCGGCAATTCTGTGTACGTTTGCCGTTGGAATCGGCAGACGCGAGAGGCATTGCGACCATGCGGTGCCGAAGTTGCTTGCGCCATCGGTGGGGGGCACACAGCGCTCGTCCGCCCAGAAAACCTGACAACAAGACCAATCGATGCGCAAGTCCAATTCGCTTTCCGCGAGACGCCGGAAGAATGGAGTGGGAGTCCTTCCTCCTGACAGGGCCAGGCAGAAGCGGCCCCGTTCCGCAATCGCTCGGCGTGCCTGCCGGACGACAAGATGGAGCGCGGTCTCCGTCCACGTGCTCAGATCCGGGCAGACGATCCGTTTCATCTATCCGTCACCGGTTGGCCGGCATGCGCTCATCCAACAGGTTTCGGAGTCAGAGAAGAGACGCTTTGCCTCCGAGGGCCCCCAAGAGCCTTGAGGATAGGGAACTGGCTTTCCGGCGGTATCGAGCAGAGGAGCAACGATACGCCAGGCGACCTCAACTTCGTCACGGCGAATGAACAGTGAGGGATCCCCTCTCAGGGCGTCGAGCAGGAGGCGCTCATACGCGTCGGGCAGGCCCGCATCGGGGTAGCGGTCACTGTACTGAAACACCATGTCCTCGCTGGACGTGCGCAGGCCGGCGCCGGGGACCTTGACTGCGAATTGAAGCCTCATTCCCTCATTCGGCTGAATGTGCAGAGACAGCCGGTTCGGCTGCGGCTGCCGCCCGGAGAGAAAGCGGTGCGAGACGGGCTTGAACTGGAGCATGACCTCCGTCGTCTTCCTTTGCATCCGCTTGCCGGAGCGGAGGTAGAACGGAACGCCACGCCATCTCGGGCTGTCGAGAGCTAGCCGGAGTGCGGCATAGGTCGGCGTCGTCGAACCGTCTGGCGCTCCATCCTCTGAGATGTAGCCGGCGTATTGCCCCAGTACGAAGTCCGACGAGCCTACCGTGGAGACCGTCTCAAGAACCTGCACTTTCTCATCTCGAAGGGCTTCGGAATCCAGAGTCGATGGGGGCTCCATCGCGACGAGAGAGAGCAGCTGCAGGAGGTGGTTCTGCACGACATCCCGCACGACGCCGGCGCGATCATAGGATTCGGCCCGCCCTTCAACACCGATCGACTCGGCCACGGTGATCTGTACGTGCTGGACATGTTCACGTGACCACAACGGCTCGAAGATGCCGTTGGCGAACCGAAAGGCAAGGAGATTCTGCACAGTCTCCTTGCCGAGATAGTGGTCAATCCGATAGACGCTGCGCTCTGGGAATGACTCTGCGAGCAGAGCATCGAGCGCGCGTGCACTGGCTTCATCTCGGCCGAACGGTTTCTCCAGCACCAGGCGAACCCAACCGCGAGTGACGGTCTCCCGGGCCTCACGCTTGAAGACGGATCCCAGAACGGAAACGATGTTCGGCACGATCTCGGGAGGCATCGCCAGGTAGAGGAGGAGGTTCACTCTACCCCGCATCTCAGGATCTGTCCTGGGAAGAGATTCGAAGAGATCTCGGAGTCCAGAAGAGGAGATCTCTTGGATCTGCGCATAGTGGAACTTCGACCGCAGGCTGTCCCAACGTGTGCATAGATGTGGCGAAGCCTTCAGTCTGGCATACGTCTGGATCCCCTCGTAGAGGTGTGTATGAAACGTCTCGTCATCCATCGGTCGGCGACCGACGCCGACGATTTCCAAGGGCTCCGGAAGAAGGTCTGCGCAGGCTAGGCTGTGCAATGCAGGCGCGAGTTTCCGACGTGCCAGGTCTCCGGTCGCGCCGAAGATGACGATGCATGTCGGCAAATCGGACGAGGTGCCGCTGGGTTCAGGTACTTGGTTTGGGCTCATGTCCGCCGAACTCCGTGCGCATCGCAGCGAGCAGGCGTGCCGCATAGCTATCCTCTTGACGGCTCGCAAGTCTCATCAGCAGGGACAAAGTAATCACCGGCGCGGGGACGTTCTGGTCGATCGCTTCCAATACGGTCCAACGACCTTCTCCGGAGTCTGCGACCCACGGTGCAATACCCGCCAGCGATGCGTCACGCTGCAACGCGTGCGTGACCAGGTCCAACAGCCAGGACCGGATGACGCTTCCATGCCGCCAGAGTTCGGCGACTGAAGCGACGTCGAGTTCGAGCGTGTCCTTCGCGCGAAGGAGCTCGAACCCCTCCGCATACGCCTGCATCAAGCCGTATTCGATACCGTTGTGCACCATCTTGACGAAGTGTCCAGCACCGGCAGGGCCGACCCACCCCCATCCGGCATCTTCCCGTGGCGCGAGCGCTTGGAATACGGGGGCGAGCTGCTCGACGGTCTCCTTCGGTCCTCCGATCATCAGGCAATACCCCTCGCTTTGCCCCCACACCCCTCCGCTAACCCCGACATCCATGAAACGGATGCCTGATTCCGCGAACACTTCGCCACGGCGCAACGTGTCGCGGTAGTTCGAGTTGCCGCCATCGATGAGAACGTCGCCCTCGCTGAGAAGCTCAGCGGCGTCGTTGAGCATCTGCTCGGTAGGCTCGCCAGCCGGGACCATGACCCAAACGACGCGGGGCGCGGGAAGCCGGTCAACGGCTTGGCGCAGGTTCTCTGCAGCGACAACGTTCTCTTCTTCCCGCGCCAGATTCTGAGCAACTTGAACCGTACGGTTGACAGAGATCACTTCGTGCTCAGCACGGGCCAGGCGCCGTGCCATGCCGCTACCCATCTTCCCCAGTCCAACGATGCAGATTCGCAAGCGACCTCCCTTCATCCATCGCGCACGCTTATTCTATCAGAGACCGTGTATCAGGCCGTTCATCTTCATCGGAGTCCGACGATATGTACCATCGAACCTGGTCGATGCTCTGAACGACCTCATACGCTGTGATACTCACAAGGAAGAGTGCGCAATCCCTGGAATCCAGCATCTCGACGAGCTGAGGATGGCGCTTCGTGTGCTTGCAAGCAAGCTTGACGTGCTGAGCGGACGGCGCCTCGGAAGCGAGACCGTGCACCGTGAGAACCGGCGACGATTCGGAGATCGAATGTCTAGGAGATGGATCCCCGATGAACATGGCAACGCGGTTGCTCCGAGACAGGTTGGCATATTTCCTCGTGGCTCGATAGGTGGCGAACAGAAGCGAGCGGCTGCCATGTATCGGGGTAATGGCTACCAGGCTTGCATGCGGCTGTCCGCGGTCCTGCGTGGCCAGTACAGCGAATCGCGCCCTTTCGAGGATGCTCTGGATCTCGGCATGTGGGGACATTGCGGAATCACCTCCCTGTGGACTCCGGGCACGTGCCCAACTCATGAGCATTGAGCCCCGCTGCTTGGCAAGCCTTGCGGCAGCAGAGTACTCAGATTCCGGAGGACATGCATCCGGGTGACCCTGCCCCCGTCCTCGGTCCAGTCATACGATCAGAAACCGCGCTTCTTGGACTGGCGAACGTGAGCCAACGCCCAGCAGCTCTGCGACGTAGACTCCCGCGCCACCGGTAGACGGTGTTCTCACAGACGCCGTACTTGCGTGCAATCTCCTTGATCGAGATCCCCGCCTCTATCTGCTTGACGCCGTAGCCGATCTCGGTTTCGGAGAACCTGGTGCTTCGCGTACTCGGTGTCCTCCCCCACATGTCAGTCCATGTCGATTCTGCCACTGTTCTTGGACCGGATTCGCGGGTTAAGGTGACCCGAGGCCTGGAGGGCACTCGGCACATGTCATCAGAAGCGGAATCTGTCCGAGTATGAAGGCCTTGTCGATATCAGCAGTCGACTGCTCGATGATCTCCTGACGGCAACGCGCGCTGTACGTGGCGCCGTGCTGGCTTTGCAGCCTCCCGATGGCCCTGTGTCGCCTGTCGAGGACGAGCGTCCGTAGCAACGCACCTTCGTGTGCCAGTATGCCGACCGCAGTCAGCCCCGACCGCACGCGGCGGGGTCCTTCGCCATTGAACGAAACGCTCGATCGTCGTAGACTGCAGGGACGATACGGAGACACACACCAGAGAGGATGTAGGAGAGTGTGACAGGCTCAGCGACACGCTTTGCCCGGAACGACAGCGCCCCCGGCCACCACCGCAGGGGCGTTTTGCTTTTTTAGGGGTCTGGAAGGCATGGACTTGAAGTCGCAGATTGCGATCTCAAGAAGTGGTCGCAGAGTGCCACCACCTGCCACAGCAGCACGACATTTGAGAGGAAGTAGGCTGTAAGCATGGCGAAGCACAGGTCAAATGGCGCGACGCTCGGATTCGAGGAGAGGCTCTGGCAGGCGGCGGACAAGATGCGCGGGCACATGGACCCGGCAGAGTACAAGCATGTCGCCCTCGGCCTGATCTTCCTCAAGTACATCTCGGATGCCTTTGAGGAACGCCGACAAGAGATTGAGCAGGTCCTCTCGGATCCGGAATCGGAATGGTATGTCGCTGAACCGAAGCTTCGGTACGAAGAGGCGGAAGACCGCGACGCCTATGCGATGAAGAACGTCTTCTGGGTTCCCAAGGAGGCCCGCTGGTCGTTCCTTCAAGAACGCGCCAAGCAGCCGGAGATCGGCAAACTCATCGACGACGCGATGGTCGCCATCGAACGGGAGAACCCGTCTCTCAAGGGCGTCCTGCCCAAGGACTACGCCCGTCCGGCGCTCGACAAGCAGCGGTTGGGCGAGCTGGTCGACCTCATCGGCACCATCGGCCTGGGGGACGCGGAGAACCGCTCCAAGGACATCCTCGGCCGGGTGTACGAGTACTTCCTCAGTCAGTTCGCGAGCAAGGAAGGAAAGAAGGGCGGCGAGTTCTACACGCCCCGCTGCATCGTCAAGCTCCTCGTCGAGATGATCGAGCCGTACGAAGGCCGCGTCTACGACCCCTGCTGCGGATCGAGCGGGATGTTCGTGCAAAGCGAGGAGTTCATCCGCGCCCACGGCGGCAAGATCGGCGAGCTCTCCATCTACGGCCAGGAATCGAACCCGACCACCTTGAAGCTCGCCAAGATGAACCTCGCCATTCGCGGCATCGAAGCCAACCTCGGGGGACAGAACGCCGACAGCTTCCACAACGACCTGCACAAGACGCTGAAGACCGACTTCCTCCTCGCCAATCCACCGTTCAACGACTCCGACTGGGGCGGCGATCGTCTTCGCGAGGACGTCCGCTGGGCCTACGGTGTTCCGCCGACAGGCAACGCCAACTTCGCCTGGGTACAGCACTTCATCCACCATCTTGCGCCGTCCGCGATTGCCGGATTTGTCCTTGCCAACGGCTCAATGAGCTCGAACCAGTCCGGCGAAGGCGACATTCGGAAGGCCATCGTTGAAGCCGATCTTGTCGATTGCATGATTGCGCTGCCCGGCCAGCTCTTCTACGGAACGCCTATCCCCGCTTGCCTCTGGTTCATCGCCCGCGACAAGTCAGGGACGCCAACCAAGGGCGGAGAGCCGTTACGCGATCGACGGGGCGAGACGCTGTTCATCGACGCGAGGCAGATGGGTGCTCTCGTCGACCGCACGCATAGAGAGCTGAGTGACGAGGACATCGCCACGATCGCCGGAACCTACCACGCCTGGCGCGGCGAATCCCCTCTCCCCTCCGCGGGAGAGGGTGCGAACGCTGAGGCGTTCGTGGGTGAGGGGGCAGAATACACGGACATCGCAGGCTTCTGCAAGGCGGCGACACTCGACGACATTCGCGAGCACAGCCACGTTCTCACGCCGGGCCGATACGTCGGCGCACCCGAAGCCGAAGAGGACGACGAGCCGTTCGAGGAGAAGATGGCTCGACTGACGTCGGAACTCTCCGAGCAGTTCGCCGAGTCGAAGCGCCTCGAAGACGAGATCCGGAAGAACCTGAAGGGAATGGGGTTTGATGTTTAGCGAACGCAGCCGAAACACTCGGGACGAGAATCTCGCACAGCCTGTGCGAGAAATGGGCGGAGACCTCATCCATTCGCTTCCCACTGGCTATCATGAGTTTCTTGAGGATATCAAGCGCCGGGTCGCGGAGGCCAGAACGCAGGCAACGCTTGCGGTCAATCGTGAACTCATCGCGCTCTACTGGTGCATCGGCAGCCTCATCGTCTACCGCCAACAAGAACAAGGCTGGGGAAGTGCGGTCATTGAGCGACTTTCTAGGGATCTTCGAACTTCGTTTCCGGGAGTCACGGGATTATCGAAGAGCAACATCTGGAGGATGCGTGCGTTCTACCTTGCTTATCACGCTTCGGAAGAACTCGCACGGCCTGCGCGAGATTCGCGGGAGACCGCTCTGCCGCAAGCTGTGGCAGAAATCCCCTGGGGCCACAACATCGCACTCATCGAGAAGGTCAAAGACCACCAGCAGAGGCTCTGGTACGCAGCTCAGACGATCGAGCACGGCTGGTCGCGTGCTGTTCTGGTGCATCAGATCGAATCCGACCTCTACAGCCGTCAGGGGCAAGCACTCACCAATTTCGAGCATGCACTGCCCGCGCCCCAATCCGATCTAGCGCGAGAGCTGGTGAAGGATCCGTATCATCTCGACTTCCTCGGTCTCGCCGACGACATCAGCGAGCGCGAGTTGGAGCGGTCACTTCTCGACCATCTCAAGGAGTTCCTGCTTGAGCTCGGCAAGGGATTCGCCTTCATGGGCAGTCAGTACCACATGGAGGTTGGCGGCCAGGACTACTTCCTCGACCTCCTCTTCTACAACACCATCCTGCGCGCATACGTCGTGATCGATCTCAAGGTCGAAGCCTTTAGGCCCGAGTTTGCCGGCAAGATGAACTTCTACCTCAACGCGGTCGAAGACCAACTCCGACATCCGGATGACCAACCGCCGATTGGACTCATCCTGTGCAAAGAGCGTAACCACGTGACCGTCGAGTTCTCGCTGAGAGGGATGGATCAACCGATGGGCGTGTCCGAATACCGGCTCCTGCCGAGGGAAGTACAGGCAACCCTGCCGTCGCCGGAGGAATGGGAAGCTGAGTTGGAGTCTGTAGAAACGGAAGAGCAATCGTGAGCGTCATACGGATTGGTATGACAGCATATGACAGCAAGGAGAGGCGGGACGTGTCGATGGTTTCGACAGGTTCAAGGCAGATGTCGAAACAAGCAGAGGAAATCGACACATCTCGGCGCGAATCGTCAGGCGATTGTCAGAAGGGACGATGGAATCGTCAGATGGAGCAGAACGCGCGTCATCAAGATCCTGATGACGCCTGATGACACCATGAGAAAACCGGCCAGCAACATGACGAGCACGACGATGACGATCCAGAACAACCTGGGGGGGGCTGTGGCTCGGCAAAAATACGCAATGGGGAGAGCCGTAGCGTGTCAGTGGCCATCGCTCTAGCAATGGAGACCTTTGGACTTATTCTGACGGATGGGCGCCGAGTAGAGAGCGACGGCTGTTCGGCACGTGATGACTACGACAAGACCTTCGGCATCGATGATCCGCAGTTGATTGCAGCGAGCGTTGGTCTTCTTGAGTTTGCAGGGCTGACCGTCGCCGATCATGTCCGCCAGCTAGTCGGAGTAGGGAGGGTCAAGTTGACAACTCTCCAAGACTTCTGCCTTCAGATTGGAGAGCGTCTTGCAGCACGCCTCGGCAACATCAATGAGACTGAGGTGGGCTTTCAGCATCGGAAGGTTGAATTGCTCCTCGTCGGTAGAGAGCGCCTAACCAGCGGGAATCCGAGAATCTGCTCTGTCGGACTCTATCCCAATCTTGGCAACCAGCGGATTGAGAGGACGGTTCAGCTCTGGCAGTCCGCCGACTACTTCGTCACGGTCGGAGATGACGCAGCGCGCAGCCGCATTGGCTTGAGAATGCCGAAACCTGAGAGGAGATTCCTACTTGCCGACAGGAATCATGCCAGGTCCCGGCTGACTGATGTGATGACAGAAGCCATAGCGCATTGTGGCTCACACCCTCTCTACCCGCACATACCGGCATGCGGCGGGGTACCTCACGTTCAGGTGCTGGAGGTTGCCGAGCCATGACTCTAGTCTGGGGCGTGTTTGATCCTCCGTTCCGCTGTCTGGCAATGGGCCAGAACTTGGGAGCGCGGGGCTCCATCGAGGAGAAGGGGTTCAATGTCTGAGTGGCCTATCAAGACTATCGCTGAGTGCGCCTCTCCTGAGCCCTATTCCACTCAGATTGGGCCATTCGGCAAAGCACTCATGGCGAAGGAGTACACGGTTTCAGGTGTCCCGGTCCTACGTGGCGTGAACGTCAATGCAGGAAGGTTCTACGACGACGGGTTCGTCTTCATCTCGGAGGAAAAAGCTGATGAGCTGGCCAAGTACGAGTCCTATCCGGGCGACGTTCTTCTTGTACATAAGGGAACACTCGGCGAGATCGGGCTGATGCCCGAAAGCAGGAAGCACTCACGCTACATCATGGGGAACAGCATGATGCGTGTTCGCTGCGACCGAGCGAAGCTGCTCCCGGAGTATTTGTACTACTGGTTGACCTCGTCAGATGGACAGCACTACTTGTTCAGCCGTGTCTCTCAGGTGGGGGTTCCTCAGCTTCAAAGACCGCTGACTACGCTTCGCGAGGCAGCCTTTCCTGTTCCTCCCTTGCCACAGCAGCGTCGCATTGCCCACATACTCGGGACCCTGGACGACAAGATCGAGCTGAATCGGCGGATGAACCGGACGCTGGAAGCAATCGCCCGGGCGATCTTCAAGAGCTGGTTCATTGACTTCGACCCAGTCATCGACAATGCGATCTTGAATGGCAAGCCAATTCCGGATGAGTTTGCCGAGCGGGCTGAGGTTCGTCGTGAGATCCTGGCTCGAAGTCAACCCTCACCCCCGACCCCTCTCCCAGAGGTAGAGGGGAGGAACTACCGTGGTGGGTTTGGGTTCGCGGGGTTGGTGGAGAAAGCGCGAGAGCTGAGGCGGAAAGAGACGCCGGCAGAGGAAATCCTGTGGGAGCTTCTTCGGGATCGGCGATTACTTGATCTCAAGTTCCGTCGCCAGCATCAGATCGGGGATTACGTCGCTGACTTCTACTGTCATGAGCGCGAACTCGTGATCGAACTTGACGGTGGCATCCATCGAACCCGGGAAGCCAAAGACGCCAAGCGCGACGCCTACATGCAAACCTTGGGCCTAACCGTCCTCCGCATCCCCAACGCTGACGTGCTTGAGAATCCTGATGGTGTTCTGTCTCGGATCATGGAAGTCGTGCAGTTAAGCCCCTCTCCCTCTGGGAGAGGCGGGGGTGAGGGTGTGGCGAGCTATCGCCACTTATTCCCCGACAGCTTCCAAGACTCCCCCCCTCGGCAAGATCCCGAAGGGATGGGAGGTCCTAGCTGTCGATAATCTTTGCTCGCGGATCGAGAATGGTGGGACACCGGCCAGAAAGGAAGGTTCCTACTGGGATGGGACGATTCCTTGGTTCAAGACCGGTGAACTAACGGATGGAGTTCTCATTGCGTCGGAGGAGCAGATCACTGAGGATGGCCTGAGTAGCTCATCCTGCAAGCTCTGGCCGAAGGGGACCATCCTGATAGCGCTGTACGCTTCTCCGACAGTTGGCCGTCTCGGGCTGCTGACATCTCCAGGAACCGCGAACCAGGCGTGTAGTGCTCTCCAGGCAGAGGATGCGTTCGGAACAGAGTTCCTCTTCCACAGCCTCCTAGCAACAAGGGACGACCTCCAGAGAGTCGCCGTCGGCGCTGCTCAGCAGAACATCAGCCAGCAGATAGTCCGAGCGCACAAACTCGTCTGTCCACCAGGTGTGCTTGCACGAGCATTCGGAGAGAGCGTTTCCGGACTCCGTGAGACCCAGACAAGCCTAGCGCAGCAGTCGATAACGCTCGCTGGGATTCGTGATGTTGCTCTGCCGCAGCTCTTGTCTGGTTCCTTCGATCTTGATTCGCTCGCGGAAGTGATCCATGGAGATTAGGCGAATTCCGAAGATCAAGGGCTATCGTGTGTTCCGCGAGACCGAATGGCCGCAAGACGCGGACAGATTCGCCCGATTCAACCTCATCTACGGATGGAACGGTTCCGGAAAGACAACCCTTGCGGGACTCTTCCGGCACATTCAAGAGAGAACCCCCCTCACTCAAGGAGAGGCTCTCTTCGAGATCGACGACCGCCGAGTCTCAAGTACGGAGCTCGATACCTCGGTTCTTCCTGAGGTTCGTGTCTTCGACTGCAACGCGATCAAGCGCACCGTTCTTGAGAATCCGCGCGGACATCTTCCGCCTGTCTACTATCTGGGTGAGGACAGCGTAGAGAGACAGGAGCAGATCAAGCAGTTGAGAGACGCTCGTACATCCGCTCTGGAGAGGAAGGCAGAGCATGATCAGGAGCAGCAAGCCGCAGAGGCAGCTCTGGAGCGCTTCTGCACCGATCGAGCTCGCGAGATCAAGAACCTCCTGACAGTCCTCCGGTGGCGGGCCCTACAACAACTATGACGCACCCGCGTACAAGGCAAAGGCCACGAAACTGCTCGATCCGGGTGCGAAGCCGAACCGCCTCGACAGCGCGACCCGAGATCGTCATCTCACGACCAAGGCGGGAACACCGAAGGCCAAGGTCTCGAAATCGGGCGCAGCGTTTCCTGATCTTCGGATTCTGACGAGGAAGGCCAATGATGTAGCGCAGATGACGGTGCTCTCGAAGCCACTGTCAGAACTGCAAAGCGACAGAGAGCTTGAAGAATGGATCGGGCACGGTTTGGCACTCCACGAAACTCGCGAGAGCACCGGCACGTGCGCCTTCTGTCGAAATCGGCTGAGTGAGGAACGACTGACTGCGCTGCGAGAGCATTTCAGCAGTGAGTTTCGCGACCTGCAGGAGTCGATCTCTGAAGCCCTCGCCCAGATTGAGCAGGTTCGGACAGAAATCGGACGTCTCCAGCCTCCGGACGCCGGGCTGTTGTACTCACACCTGCTCGGTGACTACGGCGAGGCTTCTCGGAAGCTGGCAAGTGTCAAGTCTGACGCTGAAACGTACCTAGATGCCCTCGCATCGTTGCTTGAGCTTAAGAGAGGCCTACCGTTCGAACCTGTCAACGCAAGAGATCGGCTAGTGGCGGCTTGCTCCGAGAGGGTCGTGGACCTATTCGAGGATTCCGGCCACGACAAGGCCGAGGGAAAGGACGCCAAGGTGGACCGAGGCGTTGGGGAGGAAGCCTGGCAAGCTGTTCAGGGTGTGTTGGAGGCCCAGAATCGCCATACCGATGAGTTTACTCAGGAGCTGAATACTGCGCGGAGTGCCCTAGAAGAAGATCAAGTCGCGGCGTCGCTTGACGATCTTCGTTCGCATCGTGCGAAGGCAGGGGATGCCAAGAAGAAGTGCGATGATGACGGGCGGCAAGCCGACGAGATTGCGGAGAAGATCCGGCTGCTGGAGCTCGAACTCAGGACACACCAGCGCCCGGCAGAAGAGCTCAACGAGGAACTGGCGGCGTACCTGGGGCATGGCGATCTTCGTTTTGGAGTCGAGGAATCAGGATACGTCGTCACACGCAACGGGCAGCCGGCCATGGACCTGAGCGAAGGCGAAAAGACAGCAATCGCGTTCATGTATTTCCTCAAATCCCTCAGCGACACGAGCTTCGACCTTCCGGAGAGCATTGTCGTCATCGACGATCCTATCTCCAGTCTGGACAGCAATTCGCTCTTCAGCGCTTTTGGATTCATGCGTGATAGAAGCGAGGGAGCCAGACAGCTATTCGTTCTGACTCACAACTTCAGCTTCTTCAGGCAGGTTCGGAAGTGGTTCCATCAGATGCCAGATCAAGGCAAGAAGGATCTGGACAAACGCCCAGCGCGCTTCTTCATGCTGGAGTGTCGCCAGAGCAATGGCGAGAGATGTGCGACGCTTGCCACTCTCGATCCACTCCTGGAGGAGTACGATACCGAATACCACTACCTCTTCAGCAAGCTCTACGAAGTCGCGTTCACTGTATCTTCGGGAGGACCTCTTGAGTCCTTCTACGGCAAACCGAACATGGCGCGTCGGCTCATGGAGGCCTTCCTTGAGTTCAGGATGCCAGGACGAGAGGGGCTCAGCGGCCGGTTCAGGTCGCTGCCAGTCGACAGCGCGAAGAAGAATCGAGTACTGACGTTCTTACACACGTACTCGCACCTTGCTCAAGTGCCTGAGCCTGAGCACGATCCTTCAGTGCTTGCGGAAACGCCCGCTGTTCTGCGTGATCTCTTCTCTATCATCGAGGAGCTAGATCCGTCGCACTATCGTGGCATGTGCGAGCTGATTGGCGCTTTGCCGGAAGCCCCGCCAGCATCGGAGGGTTCCGGATGAGGACAAGGATCTGCGAATCTCACATCGAAGAACTCACTCTCGACGGGGGCCTTGGGGTCAGGTCTTGCAATGACACATCGAGCTGGCTAGGATAGGTTCATGGCAAGGCCACTGCGAATCGAATATCCAGGTGCGATCTATCATGTCACGTCTCGTGGGAACGCCTGTCAAGACACCTTCTTGGGGGTTCCGGTGACACAATACTCCATTCCGGCAAGGGGAGCAGATCCTTGTCCTTAGCTTCCTCTCTACCGCACATGC
>Ga0272444_10000676_pt1 | contig 35160 bp, 36 predicted proteins | sample SSMForm13_FD_201033 | JGI IMG/M metagenome (GOLD analysis project Ga0272444, IMG submission 201033) | Marine sediment archaeal communities from Little Sippewissett salt marsh, Falmouth, MA, United States - SSM-Form-13 | ecosystem: Environmental > Aquatic > Marine > Wetlands > Sediment ...
GGGGGGGTGAAACCGTGTAATGCAGTAACATAATCCCGGCGATCCTCCCCGCCGTAGCCTCTTTTAAACGGCCTGTCTGATCAGGCTCAATTCTTTCATGACGAGGTCGTGAAACAACGGCCTGAAAGACCTGATCTTTTCGTTGTCACGGCTCGGGTGTATCCGGTTTGTAAGAAGTATGACGATCACATCCTTTTCAAGGTCCATCCAGAGGGAGGTACCTGTAAATCCAAGATGCCCGAAACTTTTGGAGGAGAAATGACTCCCGGCGCTCGAATTTTCAGGAGACGGCGTATCCCATCCAAGTGCCCATGTGCTTTCAGGTACGACCTTCTGTTTTATTAAGAATTCATTTAATGTCTCAATACTGAGGAAGTCGTCCCTTGATCCCGTGAGATGGGCTCTTATCATATCTACCAGAGCATACACATCCCCTGCCGTTGCAAAGAGTCCTGAGTGCCCGGAATAACCTCCCATGGCATAGGCATTTTCATCATGAACCTCACCCTGAATAACCCTTCTTCTCCAAGGGCAATCCTCTGTGGCCGCGAACAGAACCTTTTTCGGAGAATCGGTCCTGGAATTGATTCCCAGGAAGGTCCTCTTAAGCCCCATGGGCCGGTAAAAATACCGGTCCAGATATTTGTTTAAAGATTCGCCGGTCGTATGTTCAATCAACCATTCCAGAAGCATGAAACCGAGATCACTGTACAGGCTCTTTGTTCCAGGCCTATAGGCCAGAGGCCGTCTGAGCAAAAGCCCTCTTAGCAGGGTCTTTCTTTTTTCAGGGGGCTCTTCGCAGATAAGCCTGTAAAAGGGCTGCCATGCCTCAAACCCGGCCGAATGGCAAAGAATGAGGCGCGGTGTAATTTTCCGCTTATCCTCGGGAATAGGCCCCGTTATAATCTCATTCAGTGGGCGGTCCAATGCCAGCGCACCCGAATCGATGAGTTTCATAAGGGCAAGCGTAGTTGACAGAGGCTTGGTAAGAGACGCCAGATCAAAAACAGTATCCACTTTCATGGGCAGTTTGCTTGGGATCAAAGCCCTGTGCCCGACAGCCTTCAGATAGATTTTACGCCCTCCCTCCGCTACCAGACAGACTGCGCCCGGATAGACCTTCTCAGACACCCCTTGTTCCAGGACAGCGTCAATCGCCTCTCCTATCTTTTTTCCCATCTGAATTCCCTTGTCAGGGTAGTTTTTTTGCTCCCATTGAGTCATCTCTTTCCTCTACATCCCTTTATATATGACAAAAAGCCTTGGAATAGGTTGCCGGATGTGTTAATAGGCATTTTCTGCTCTAATCCAGCGATCAACACTTCGAGCGGATCTTTTTTAAAAAATCCACAAAAAGGAATAATTCCAGGCGCATTATAACCTGAATACAAGCAATGGACAACAGCGATACGCATCATCTTCTGACAGAAGGTAAAGAGATAATACTTATAGGCACCGCTCACGTATCAAGGAAAAGCTCCGAACAGGTAAGAACCTCCATAGAAAAAGAGAAACCGGATACCGTGTGTATAGAACTTTGCCGGTCAAGGTATCAATCGATCATCCAGAAAACCAAATGGCAGGATACTAATCTGATAAAGGTTATAAAGGAAAAGAAGGCCTTTCTCCTTCTGTCCAATCTCATGCTCGCATCCTTTCAGAAAAGGATCGGTAAAAAGCTTGGCATTAAGCCGGGAGAGGAGATACTGACCGCCATAGATGCGGCAAAATCCGTTGGATCGGCCATACATCTTGCTGACAGGGATATTCGAACCACCCTTTCAAGGATATGGGGTGAAACAAGGCTGTGGAATAAAATCAAATTACTGGCGAGCCTGCTTACTTCGATGGGGGAACTGGATGAAATAAGTGAAGAAGATATCGAGAAGATGAAGGAAAAAGATGTCCTTGAGGCCCTTCTCTCTGAAATGGGGGAATCACTTCCGGAGGTAAGACGTATTCTCATTGATGAAAGAGATCAATATCTGGCCGAAAGGATAAGAAAGGCGCCCGGTGAAAAAATTATCGCAGTTGTCGGTGCAGGCCATGTCCCGGGCATATTAAGATACTGGGATAAGCCTGTTGATATTGATGCCCTTGAGACTATCCCCCCCAAAAAAAAGTTCCTCAGGTTATTCAAGTGGGGCATTCCGGCTGCCATACTTCTTCTCATCGCGGCAGGTTTTTTCTGGGCCGGCTCTTCAGGAGGCACCCACATGATCAAATGGTGGGTCTTAACCAATTCGGTTTTTTCCGGACTGGGGGCGGCCTTGGCCTTTGCTCATCCCCTCACAGTGATATCGGCCATATTTGCCGCCCCTCTCACGTCACTTAATCCGATGATAGCCGCAGGTTGGGTGGCAGGCCTTGTGGAGGTAATGATGGGGAAACCTAAGGTAAGAGATTTTGAAAAGCTTCCCGAGGATATTTCCTCTTTTAAGGGTTTCTGGAAGAACAAGATAACCCGCATACTCCTGGTGGTTGTTTTCACCAATATCGGAAGTTCGGTCGGGACCTTCGTGGCGATCCCAATAATGGCGAAGGCCTTTGCCTAAAACAACCTATTCCACCTCCAGGTCCCGGACATCAAGCATATCGGTAAGCATGTTCAAACTTGCAACGATATCCTCTCTATCACTCTCGGAAAGTCTTTTAAGGCCATCAATGATCTTCTGCTGAATTGGAGGCGGAGCGTTTTCTGAAAGTTTTCTCCCTCTCTCGGTCAGTTCTATAGTTATAACCCTTCTGTCAGGAGAATTTCTTATGCGTCTCACAAAGGCCTTATGCTCAAGCCTGTCCACAATGCCTGTTACCGTGCTTGACTTTACCAGGATATACTTTGCTATCTGAGAGGGAGGAAGAGGTCCATTTTCATATAGGGTCAGCAGACAATTAAGCTGGGGTGCGCTCACCTGATACTTTTTTGTCAGCTCCTTTGTGTAGAGTTCTCCTGCCTGCATTAGTTTGCGTATGGAGAAGATGACTTCTCTGGTCTGGTCCTGATATATTTTCTTGTTCGAGCTATCGGACGGGATCATATGATGCGGCTGTCTCAAGATATTCCACCTTCTTTATTCAATTTTTTGTCAATTTGTAACATTAAAGCCCCCGCGGAGCAACAAAATACTGTCAGGGGCCCTGTTTATTCTTTGTTTTTACAAAAAAATCGTTGATCGTCATATTTGGTGTGGCCCCGGGTTCTCAAATCTGCTATCTAGTGTTCATCCGTAAATCAAGATTTAAGGACTCACGCTATCAGCAACCAGCTCTCAGCAGTCAGTAAAACATCAGGGATATCAATTTATTGGTTCTCTGCTGATAGCTGACGGCTGAAAGCAACATCCGGAAATGATCCATTTCCGGATGGGAACTATCTAGGTCTGTCATGAAATCATTAATAGAAGAAGTAAAACTTCATTGTTATGAAACGCTTTCCGATTCCAATGGAAGCCATAACTGGGATCATACCTTAAGGGTATACAACCTATGCGCCCATATCGGCAAGGTGGAGAAAGCTGACATGGATGTATTGGCGATCTCCGCATATATGCACGACATAGGCCGATCTTATCAGGACGAATCAAAGGGGATCATCTGTCATGCGAAAAAGGGAGCGGAAATGGCTGAAGCATTTCTTGAAAAAAAGGCTCTTTCCGAGGGAAAAAGGAGAAACATAATCCACTGCATACTTGCCCACAGGTTCAGGGGCGACATGAGGCCCTCGACCCTGGAGGCAAAGGTCCTATTTGATGCGGACAAACTTGATTCGATAGGGGCAATAGGCATAGCAAGGGCCTTTCAGTTCGCAGGCGAAGTAGGGGCAAAGCTGCACACCGGTATGACACCTGAAAACACAAGACCCTATACAGAGGAAGACACGGGTTATCGAGAATTCAAGGTCAAGCTTTGCAAAATAAAGGACAGGATGCTGACTAAAGAGGGAAAACGTCTTGCAAAGGAGCGTCATGCCTTCATGGAAAACTATTTTAACCGGTTCATTGAGGAACATGCCGGCCTGAAATAGTGACTAAACGCAAAACCCTTATGATCAGGTACCAGTCCTATTATTGATCAAGGAAATCTATAATCGACCTCTCCAATTGATCTGTTTTTCCTAAAAAAAAGTGGTCCGCCCCCTGAATCACATCGAATCTGGCACAAGGATTCCAGACAGGGATCAACTCCTTTATCATATGAGGGGGCGCTATTTCATCATCCTGCCCTGAGACTATCATCTCTATCCTTTGATTATATCGAAGGGATGAAAAATCCATGAAATTCACCGGCGGGGATACCATGACCAGCCTTCTCGCAGCAGAGAAACGATCTATACCCATAGAATTTATCCAGACACCGAAGGAGTAACCTGCAAGGTCCAACTCCGTTATCCCGATTGAACCCATAAATGATATAACCGCCGCCACATCGTCCTGTTCCCCTAAACCCTCCCCATAGGTCCCGCCGCTCCGGCCGACGCCTCTAAAATTAAACCTCAGAGTCGTATAGCCCTTTTCTCTATAGGCACCGGCTATCACATCAACCACGTTATTGTTCATATCGCCTCCGTAAAGAGGGTGGGGGTGGGTCACAACGACGCCCTTGGCACCAGGCATCTCTGCTAATAGGCCTTCCAGTTCGCAGCCCCTTGACCTTATGGAGATCCTTTCCTCAGTCATTTTGCTTATACCCTTTTAAGAGATGTCTGATAAGCCTATTTTATATCTTGAAATGTTTCTTATCAACAATGGATAGAGTTCCCTGATCTTGTAAAAGGTTGCCCATTTCCGGATCCAAAAATTACTTGCACTCAGATTCTATTTGGTCCCTACCCGGAAATCAAATGATAGGAACCGATAAGTCCCCCCAAATGAAGATTTTGGCCAAGATCAAAGAAACCGGGAACCAGCTGCACGGCAGTGGGGCTGAGCAAAGAGGGGAAATCAAGCAATTGGGCGGAAACTGAGATATGGTACATGGCACGAACAATTGTTAAGGTTGACACAGATATTGGGCAAGAGAACCATTTCTGTAAAAAACTATTTATGGGCTGGACCAAAAAAGGAGTAACCGCATGGGTCGAATCCTCGAATTATTATAATTTGAATCATGTTTGAAATAAACAATTTTTCGGGAGGTGCTCCATAATTTTATTAAATTCAATTATTTTTTTTTGACAAAAGGCAAATCTCTGCTATAAAGGGTTAAAAGATTTAATAGAAGTGAAAGGAGGCAAGAAAGCTATATGAATCCGACAGGCCCCCTCAAGAATAAGGTTGTCCTGGTTGTAGATGACGAGCCGGATATAATTGAAACCATAGAAGAAGAACTTGATATGTGCCTTATTCACAAGGCCAATGATTATGATACGGCTCTTCAGTACCTTCTGAGCTATACCTACGATATAGTTATCCTCGACATTATGGGGGTAAACGGTTTCGAGCTTTTGAAAATTGCCGTTTCCAGAGGGTTTCCCACTGTCATGCTGACTGCGCATGCCCTTTCACCTGAATCTCTCAAGATATCGATTCGGCTGGGTGCGCTTTCATTTCTTCCGAAAGAGAAGATGCCTGAACTCAAATCCTTTCTTGAAGATATCGTGCTTGGGGGCGGAAGGCCTGTGTGGAAAAAGCTTTTTGATAAACTGGGTGGATATTTCGACAAACGATTCGGCCCTGACTGGAAAGAAAGAGATCGTTTTTTCCAGGAGTTCGAGGAAGAGCTGGAAAAAAGTATCGAAGGCAATTCCTGATATCTTCTGATGTCATCCATTAAACCCCATTATTACGGTTACCATTGCTTCTGTTCCAGAGTCTGGTAACCGAATTTCTATCTTCCCGCCTCATCAGCTTGAATAACTCCGGGACTTGTTTCCCTCCCTTCAGCATTATATATAATAAAAAAATTTTTGTGTTTTCCCGCCCAATCATTTGACGGGGAAGGTTTAAGTAGCCGGGGAGTCCATTAAGCTCACCCTTTTTTTATTGACATCTGTCTTTTGAAGACGGTATTGACTCAGACCGTGTTTTAAAAGGCTACCGGGGTCTTCGAGGTTCGGCTCCGGATCAATTACAAATTTAAACAAGGAGGAGCATCAAATTGGCAAAATTAACTGAAGAGGCGATCAAGGCCTGGGATGACAGAGAAGGCCCGGTGATATTTACAACGGTAGACAAAGATGGTGTCCCGAACAGTATCTACGTAACATGCGTAAAAAAGATAGCAGACGACAAAATCGTGGTGGCTGACAATAAATTTCATAAGACAAGGGAAAATATAATATCAGGTACCAAGGCGAGTCTGCTGTATATCACAGCCAAGAAAAAGGCATATCAACTCAAAGGATCAATCGATTATCTGACTGAAGGCCAGGTATACGATGACATGAAGGAAGGATGGCTTGACAAGAAAATGCCGGGGAAAGGAGCGACTCTGGTACATATAGAGGAAATTTACAGCGGCGCTGAAAAACTGGCCTAAAGTCCTCAACAAAAACAGTGGGGAACGGCATGAAGAACACAATGTGATATCATGGCCGCTCCCCATTTTCAGCTATCACATCTCTAAAAGCGCCTCACTGCATTTCAGGACCGGCACCATGCCGCAGACGTGGAAAGAATATTCACCGGTGTTGTGCGATAAAAACAAAAAAAGCCCTAAAGTTTTCCCATCTCGTCCAGCAGTTGAATGACTTTCAGGGTTTCGGCTATACCTGTGGTGCCGCTCATGCTGACAACAACCGCACAGGTCTCAAGGATTTCTTCCACTGTCGCCCCGGCCTCAAGTGCCAATGATGTCTGAGCGGTTATGCAGTTCTGGCATTCAGCCCTCAGGGCTACCGAAAGGGACATAAGCCTTTTCATTTTAAGACTCAGTGCCCCCTCTTTATAGACCTCTTCCCGTATGTGGCCAAAGGCCTTCTCAAGATCAGGAAGGACCGTTGCGAATTTTTCCTTATATTTTATGCGATTTTTTTCCAGTTCCAGTTGGCTCACACCCATAACCTGTCTCCTTTAAAAATTCACGGACACGTAACCAGCGCGAGACACGCCTTTTTGCCAAAAGGCATATAATTGTCTGTTACAAGTTGTCCTGTCGAGATGTCTCAGGTTTGTACCCTTCAGATAAGGGATTGCCCTCAGAATTCATAATAACTTTCTGAGGATTTTCCCTTTCGTGATTCTCCAGGGCCTTTTCAAGTCCCTTTCTTTCAGCCTCATCAAGAGAAAGCCACCCGAGTCTTCCCCTGCACTTGGGAAACTTCGAGCAACTGAGCCAGGGGCCGCGCGCGCCACGCCTGAGATTCATCGCACCTCCACACTTTGGGCAGGAAAGATCGGTTGTAAGCGGCGGTGCCTTGGGCAGACTGATTCCGCCCTTTTTGTCAAGCTTTACAATCCCCTTGCACTCCGGGTACCTCCTGCAACTCAGAAACGGCCCGAAACGGCCTTTTCTAATAGTCATGGGCTCACCGCACTCCGGACAACAGACATCGGTTTCTTCAGGTTCCACAGGGGTCCCTTCTCTGTCAATAGGTGCCGCATATTTGCATTCCGGGTATCCGGCGCAACTCAAAAAACGGCCGTTTTTCCCGAAACGGTAGACCGTATCGCCTCCACATTCAGGGCATTTATGGGGTGCGGGGCTTGTCTCAGCCTTTGCATGGCCCATATCCTCATAAGCCGCATCCAGACGATTCTTAAACGGGCCGTAGAAACCATTCAGCATCTCCACCCAGTCGGCATGTTTATCCTCAACGTTATCAAGCTGCTGCTCCATGTCACGGGTATATCCGACTTGAAGGATCTCAGGGAAGGCCTCTATCAATTTATCCGTAACCACCTTGCCCAGGTCAGTTGCATAAAAACGATTATTCATTTTTTCCGCATACTTACGCGCTTGGATAACCTGAATTATCTGAGCATAGGTACTCGGCCTTCCTATCCCTTCCGATTCGAGTTTTTTTACCAAAGATGCCTCGGTATATCTAGGGGGTGGCGAGGTAAAATGCTGTGCCGGATCGACATGGAACGCTGAAAGCGACCGGTTTTCCTCCAGATAAGGCATGAGTACATCATCATGATTATTGGCAGCCCCGGCTATCTTGTAAAAGCCGTCAAATACGAGCACACGACCTGTTGCGCGGAAGACAATTTCTTCGCCTTCACCCGGGCCGGTCAAATGAACGGTAGTAGCATCCCACTGGGCGTCAGAGATCTGGCTGGACACGAACCTTTCCCAAATGAGTTTGTAGAGTCTGTAATGGTTGTCTTTAAGAGATTTCCGGACATCCTCGGGGTAAATTTTTACATCTGTAGGTCTGATGGCCTCATGCGCCTCCTGGGCGGATTTATTGGAAGATGAAAAAAAGTTCGCCTTTTCGGGAAGATATTTTCCCCCAAGATGTGACGAGATATAATCTCTTGCACTATTAATCGCCTCAGGAGATATAAATGTTGAATCTGTTCTCATGTAAGTTATTAGCCCTACTGAACCCATATCTGCCACGGGAACACCTTCATACAGGGCCTGCGCAATCCGCATGGTTGAATGGGCGGTAAAGCCGAGCTGGTTGGAGGCAGTCTGCTGAAGGGTACTTGTGATGAATGGGGCGGGGGGATGACTCTTGGTTCTCTTGGTCTGAATCGACTTGATCTTCCATCTGCTGTCTTCCGACATGGTCCCTTTGAGTGTTATGACGCGCCTGGCAGGCCCCTTGGCTTTCGGGTCATCCTGCTCTATCTTTTCTTTAAGAATAAAACCCGACTTTTGAGCCGCATTAAGGGCCGTTTCAAAATCATGGGCATTAAATTTACCTCCCCCGATCTCGATCAACTCCGCAGAGATGGAATCATGCTCAAAAAGCCATACATTTCTGTCTTTGAGCGAAGGTCCGTTGAATCTTTTACCGTTTTTTTTCTTCTTTTGACTGGAAAGCCAGTTCAACCATTCCTTTTCAAGATCATGAGTTTTGTCAAGAATCGTGAAACATCCGGTTATTTTCCAATACTCGGAAGGTGTAAAACCTTCTATCTCGCGCTCCCTTTCCACAACCAGTCGAGTTGCAACGGACTGGACCCTGCCGGCACTCAACCCTCCTGCAACCTTTTTCCAAAGCAGCGGAGAAACCTGATATCCTACTATCCGATCCAGAATTCTGCGTGCCTGCTGTGCGTTTACCTTGTCTATGTTGATGCCGCGAGGATTCTGAAATGCTTTTTCTATCTCCCCTTTTGTAATGGCATTGAAGACCACCCTTTTTGCCATCCCGGGCTCAATACCGAGAGCCTCTGCAAGATGCCAGGCGATAGCTTCTCCCTCACGATCAAGGTCGGTTGCAAGCCACACACCCGTAGCATGTCTTGCTGCCTTTTTCAGCTCTGTAACGGTCTTTCCCTTGCCCTTTATAATGCCGTATGTGGGATGAAAATCATTCATCAGGTCCACCCCGGGAACAGGATCCTTGACCCCTTTCGGGTTTTTGTCAGGCAGATCCCTGACATGTCCCACAGATGCCATTACAACAAAATCAGGTCCCAGATAACGGTTAATGGTCTTGGCTTTTGCAGGAGATTCAACTATGACGAGTTCCTTTTCTTTAACGTCAGCGCCTCTGGATCTTTTGCTTGTAGCAGTAGTATTTTTTTCAGCCATTTTTTTCCAATGTCTATTAAATGTTTTCAGGGTAACTTTTTCAGGTTTACCTAACAAATACCTTTCCGGGAAGCTGTTTGACCGCACCTTTCAATTCCAGCTTCATCAATATACTTGAAACCACTCCGGGATCCAAGCCTGAGCTACGCGCGATATCGTCCAGGTGAAGGGGATAGTCACTGAGGATATCAAATATTTTTTTCTCAACATCATCCATTCCGTGAACCGATTCTGCCGTTTCAGACATACCTGTCTCATGTCTCAAGGCATCCTTTTTGAACCTGAATTCCTCAAGGATATCATCAGCAGTCTCCACTAGTTTTGCGCCCTGCTTTATGAGAAGATGTGTGCCAGTACTCTTGAAAGAATTGATGCTGCCAGGTACTGAAAAAACTTCTCTGCCCTGATCTAAGGCAAATGATGCGGTAATGAGGGAACCGCTTTTGAGTGTCGCCTCAACCACCACCACACCCCTGCTAAGTCCGCTTATAATCCTGTTCCTTATGGGAAAATTTCTCGGTTCAGGAGGGGTGCCTACAGGGAATTCTGAAACAACGAGGCCCAACGCCTCTATCTTTTTTCTTAATTGCCTGTTAGGCACCGGGTAATCGATGTCAAGACCGGCACCCAGCACGGCCATTGTAAAACCCTTGCCCAAAAGGCTTCCTTGATGGGCCGAAGCATCTATTCCTACAGCCATGCCGCTCACAACGCCCACTTTTTTCAAGGCCAGTCCCCGGCCTATTCTTTCGGCAACCTTGATCCCGTAATGAGTGGGATTCCTTGAACCTACAATTGCGATAAAATCCATATCCGGTGGGAAATCGGCCCCTTTAAGATACAAAATAACCGGTGGGCTATTAATCTCACGCAATAACGGTGGATAGGATTCGTCTCCAAAGGATATAATTCTGGCATTTAAATGATGTGCCTTCTCCAGTTCACCTTCCGGTTCGGTAATGCATTCCCTTTTCGTAATCCTTCCCGCCACATCCTCGCGGATCCCATCTACCCTCATCAGCTCAGGAAGACCCGCCTCAAGGACATTTTCAGGGCTCCCAAACTTCTTAACAAGCCTCATGATCACACTATTCCCCAGGCCCTTGATCAGATAAAGGGTCAGCCATGACAATTTTTCTTCAGACTGCTTATCCATTGATAAAAAGGGGATAGGTGTTTAAGTCACAGAAGTATTGTTACTGCATTCCTTTAAGGACAGAGATGGCGGGAATTTAAATCAGAGTGTCATGATGGAGTCAAGTATTTTCTTTTTACAACAATAAAATATACTTGATCAGTTTAAGGAGCAGCATGGCGCTATTTTGTGCAATTCCGGCCTATTATTCCAGTCGATGCTCCTCACGTGGGAACCATTGGGAATCTCCTCCACAGAGGATAATACCACGGCTGTGGAACTATCGTTTCCTGCATCCACCACTATAAGATAGCCAAGGATCTTTTGCAGCAGGTTTGGCTGTGGCGCACCCACCTCTTTCCATTTCCGTAGAATTTCAAATAGACACCCCCTTCTGATTCCGCTTTTTTTCCCGCCGGCAAGGTATATCACGGAATTTTTGCCTACGACCTGTCGCATTTTACCAAAAGCCGCGATATGGGTTTTTATCTCTTTTTCAAATGGTGAAGGGTATATGCAGGGTAACACGGATTTGTATTTGATGAGCGGAGCGCCGACGCTTACAGGGCTGATTGTCTCGGCTATCTCAGCCTTAAAAAGACCGGCATCCAGCTCTTCTTTCAGCATAAGTCTTCCAAGAATCGAAACGACATAGCCTAAGGGCCCCCCTGAAACAGGGTCTTTCAACGGCATTGAATTATCATAAAACGCCAGGGTGTCTCCTGGTTTGCAATTGCCTTCATCTCTTACCCTGACCGTTACTGAATCGCCCTTGGCCAGTAGTATCAAGGTGGATTCAGAGGAACTCACATGTGCGGCAGGAACAGGTTTTTTCGAGGAAAGGAACCCGAGATATTCAAAGTTTGTAAAAGAGGACAGGTCCAAGGCCGATTTTGATCGTTTATCCATCTCGGCAGCTCCGGCATCAGAAACCGGAGTCTTCTTGTAAACCGAAGAGCCCGCAGGCTCGGCCTCAAAAAGACTTATTTTATCACCAGGTTTCAACAGATGGGGATTTGTAACGAAGGTATTCATTTGCCACAGTTTTGGCCACAATTCGCTGTCTCCATAATACTTCTCACAAATGCTCCAGAGTGTATCGCCCTTCTCAACCATGTGGATCTGCTCCTGGGATAGGACAGGCCTTGCAGAAAAAAAGAACGATCCCGATAAGACAAATGCAAATAAGACTGATTTAAACAGGCATCTCTTTATCACTTTCCTACCCCCCCATTTTGTCTTGGTTCCAAAATACTGATTTATTGGTAAGTTACGTCTCTTTACATAAATTTGTCAAGGCCCTTTTAGTCTTGAATGATAAAAACAAATTGACTTTTATGAGGCATTCTTCCTTTATAAATACCTTTTGCACTCTTTACAAATTTCAATTATTTATTACACTATTTCATACCTTCAGATTCAATCTAAATTTTTGGTAATAAAAATTCTATTCGAACGTTGGATCTTAACATGCCGATTTATGAGTATGAAACAAAAAAACAGGGTAGTGGTTGCCCGAGATGTATCACGCCCTTTGAAATAATCCAGGGGATGGGAGACCCTCCTCTTTCAAAATGCCCTGATTGCGGACAGAGCATAAAAAAGATTATATCATCCTGCCGTGCCGCAGTCATGGAGCCTGATACTGAAAACGGCAGAGTCGAAAAGCGGATAAAAGAATACGAAAAAAACAATATGTGGAGCCACGCAGCGGAACTGGCCGACAAGCATTCAGCAGAGACCTCTAATCAAGCCATGCGATCAAGGGCACTTGATAACTATAAGAAGGCAGGATACAATCCGAGTTCCATTGAAAAGCATTCTAATGTTGATGATTAGTGCCGATCCGGGAATACTTTTGCCGCTTAAGCTCAACGGGTTATCAATCAAAATATCCGCCTATGAAGGATTAAAGTATATTTATTGAAGCCAATCGACGATTACCAGCATAACGGCGGCATCTTATTCCCATTTAACTGCAGTTCTTCCAATTTGCAGAGCCATTAATCTTTGGACATAAACATGGAAAAGGAGGATAAAATTAATGGAAATTGAAAAGCTTGCTTACGGGAAGGGAAAATCCGAGGAGATCGAGATTAGCGGCACTTCTATCCCGGTTTCGGTCCTAAAAAACCTTATGGAGAAAGGTTATATCCATATAAAATCATACCAGGATGAAGGGACTTTTTCCCTATGGGGTAAAAGTTGTACCGGATGCTTTAGTTCCGAGGAATTAAGAGAAATGTCAAAGGGCTGAAAAAGCCTTTTTTAAATATTTTCAGGTTGTCTTGGTATGAACTGCTATATGGCAAATATGCATAAATATTCAGCAGATTGGGAGAATCCATGGTTGATCTGATCATAAAGGGCGGCATTTTCATGTATCCCATCATCTTTTGTTCCATTGTTGCCCTGGCGGTGTTTTTGGAGCGTCTTTGGGTCCTCAGGCGTGAGCACATAATTCCGGACAAATTCATTCATCAGGTGGAGGAACTTCTCAAAAAACAAAAAATCTCCGAGGCGACATATCTCTGCCAAAGTGATATCTCATCCATAGCAAAAATCTTTCTGGCAGGGCTAAAAAACAGTCAGAAAGGCATGTGGCTTGTCAAAGAGGCGATAGAAGAGAGAGGAAGCAGGGAGGCCACAATTTTGGAAAAAAATGTGGGCATATTATCAACCATAGCCAATCTGACGCCCCTTTTGGGTCTCCTGGGAACCGTATCCGGAATGATAAAGACATTTAATGTCATTTCTCTTCAAGGCGCAGGCAATCCGGCTCCTCTCGCCGCAGGCATTGCAGAGGCATTGATCACAACCGCAACAGGGCTGTCTATTGCAATACCAACACTTGTCTGTCATCGATTTCTGAGAGACAAGGCGAGCAACCTTATATTTGAGATGGAAGAGGATTCCATCAGGCTTGTAGAGCTTATGGAAAACTACAGCAAGATGGAGTAAGATTCTTAATGAGATTTAGAAGATCAAGACATGACGAGCCGGGGCTTGGGATAACCCCCCTGATTGATATCGTATTTTTACTCCTCGTTTTTTTCATACTCACTTCTCAGTCCTACATCGTTTCCGGCCTTCCCATCACGCTTCCCAAAATGGGTCAGAAGGCCTCCCAAAAGCAAGTAGAAAAGATACACCTTGTTATCGACAGGAAAGGCGATACCTTCTATAATGGCAAAAACCGGGACCTCACTTTCTTGTTTAAGGAATTCAAGCGAATTTCTAAAAAGGATGACAGGATCAGACTTTTTCTTGAAGCTGATAAAGATGTCAGCCATGGAAGGGTAGTACAGGTCATGGATATCGCCAAAAGGGCCGGGATAAATGCCATAGTTATAGCCGCCCAGTGGGAACCACAGAAGGTAGAGTAAATTGAGTTCACAAAAGAGGAGTTTCTGGAAAATCCTTTTCACTGTACTGTGCCTGCTTTTACCTGTCGCAGCCTGGCTGATATTCGGCGAACAGGGTCTTGTACACCTTTACAGGAGCGAATTGGAGCGTCAGGCCTGCATTGACAGGATACGCAAGCTGGCCGACGAAAATCAGGCGCTGATTGAAGAAATCAAACGCCTTCGCACAGACATGAAACATGTGGAATCAATAGCAAGGCGGGAATTCAATCTGATCAAGAAAAACGAGGTTATTTACCGATTTGGGAATCAAAAATCTTACGATTACCCGTTAACACCCGGTTCGTCAGGCCCTGTTAAAGGGGCTGTAAAAAAGGAATCCAAAAGGGAATAGACCAATGCTGAATAGAACAGATGAACTTTTCAATCTTATCTTGAATAACGGGCCCTCCGATAACACCCTTTTGCTGCTCCTCAATCAGTTTAAGAGCCAAGGGCGAACAGGAGAGATAATAAGGCGGTGCCTTGAGGCAAAAAAAAGAGGCTCAAATGGACCGGGCCTGGCTCTTCTGCTTGCCGAGGCCTATCTTGAAAAAGGTTTTGTCGGTCTTGCTGAAATCGAAATTTGTCGGGTGATTTCCGAGATTGAAAAATACAGCTCCGCCTACAGGCTGGCGGCAGAAATTCTTATAAGGAGAAACAGTCCTGAGGAGGCGACAAAACTTCTTGAGACATATCTTATTCATAATCCTGATGATACCGAGGCATCAGAACTGCTAAAAAATATCCGAACCGTAAAAGGCCGTCAAAACGAAACGGAGCATGACAATGTGCGAGTGGAGACATTTTCCAGCGATTTGGCATCACCAACTATTGCTGAAATTTACTATGAGCAGGGGCAGATCGATGAGGCTATAAATACCTACGAAATGATTCTTCTGAAAAGATCCGAAGACCAAAAGGCCAAAGAAAGGCTTGAAGAGCTAAAGACAATGAATTTGAGAGATAAAAAAGCCGTATCATCAGACGGTCGATCCGGCTCATACAACAAAAAGAGGATTAAGAACATCCTTGAGGGATGGATTTTTAGAATAAAGGAGCAGGTAATTGAACACCAGAGAACATAACTTTAATTTTTCAGCAACCGGCATAGGAAGTGTTCCTTTTTTTGAAGTGGAAGAAACATGCCGCAGAATAATCAGAAATACCCCTGAAGTGCCCTTCTGGCCACAGTTTGTAAACAGGGACTGTCATGAGGATATGGTCATACAATATAGCCAAGGGCTCCCTCTTCTGGACATTATTGAGGAGAAAAGATCGCTTCAGATTTCAGACACACAGGATCGGGAAAATGCCCTGGTAGAATTTTATGACCACTTTCTGTCCCAGGACCTTGATCATTTCGCAATCAGCAGGGAATTTGCCCCCGGCTTATACTGGTTGACCGAGAATGTTGACCGAGATGAATCAGGTTACATAAAAGGTCAGACAGTGGGGCCTATAACCTTTGCAGCCGGCATAAGCGATCTGAACGGCAATGCGGTTTTGCATAATTCGGAACTCTTTGAGGCCTTTACCCAAGGCCTTGCCATAAAGGCGTTGTGGCAGGTGAAAAAGCTTGCCAGCACAGGAAGAAAGACGATTATCTTTTTAGATGAACCATATCTCTCAGGTTTCGGCTCCGCTTTTACATCGATACAGAGGCAGGACGTTATTCAAACATTGCAAACTGTGACCGATTATCTGAAAGGCAATTCCGATACCCTCGTAGGAATACACTGCTGCGGAAATTCCGATTGGCCGATGATACTGGACACACATATTGATATTATCAATTTCGACGCCTTTGAATTCATGGATCATTTTCTGCTCTATCCAAATGAAATCTCTGATTTTCTGGAAAAAGGAGGCTCCATCGCCTGGGGGATTGTCCCGACAACCGGACTTACTTTGGAGCTAACGGCGTCAGAACTTTTTGAAAGACTTGAAAAAGGGCTGAATAATTTGTCTAAAAAAGGAATTGATACTGGCATACTTGCCTCAAGCTCCCTGATTACTCCGGCATGCGGGATGGGGACCATGAATCCAAAACTGGCCGAAAGGGGAATAGATCTTTTATCGGAACTCAAATCGATGTGCGTTTCAGGGTGATAAATATAATGCGCAAAAAGAATATCTTACCATTCCTCTTCGCTTTTATAATCTTAGCGATAACGGGTTGTGCCAGCCTTCAAAGAATCGAAAGCAGGCCTGTTATTACCCTTGCCAAGATTGAGATCGATGATGTAAGCAATTTTGAGACAACCCTTCTTATCGAACTCCGGGTATTTAATTCCAGTGAGGATGCTTTTCATGTGACAGGAATCGACTGTGAACTTGAATTGAATGGAAAAAGGTTTGCCAGGGGTATATCAAAGACCGATACTGAAATAGCCTCTTACTCCACCGCCAAAGTGCCGGTCACCATGTATTCATCTGTCATGGAGATGTTCAGGGGGATAATCAACATGAAGGGCAGGGAGGTCTTTACGTATCTTTTAACCGGTAATCTGCGCGTAAGGGATGAAAGCATTAATTCGGCTCTAATACCCTTCAGCTCTGAAGGTAACATGCCGATAGGTTTAAACAAAATCTTTTCAGAGTAATTTTCGTGTTTGGATTTCCAAGATATCAGAGGGCCGCCGGACATCCAGGCGGTCGAAACACACTTGATCCTATCTGCCAATCCGAAATGAATAAACTATTCCGGGCCAGAGGACCGGGACCCAAAGCGGGACAAATCAACTCCAAAATTTCAGCCGCTTTCAATTTTAGCAGATTGCAGGCATTTTCACCTGTCCTTTTGGACATGCCCACTTCTTCCAAACCGGTTCAAAAACCGGGGACATTAGTTGAAAAACAGCATCTAAAAAATAAGTTAGTGAAAAAATATAAAAACAGGATTGAATTCATTCCTCAAATTATTATTTTTATAAAATGACATTTTATAAGGAATCTTTTTCATGATTGTCCTTTTAAGGCAAAAGTTAAAGAATTTAGAACATCTGGAAACAGGAGGAAGATAATGAAAAAGGCAATAAAGTGGATAATTATTGTTGGAGGAGCCCTCTGTGTACTAATTATCGCCTCTCTGCTCATAATACCGATGTTCGTGGACCTTGATGACTACAAGCCTAAAATCGAAGCCAAGGCTTCCGAAGCAACCGGTCGCCCATTTAGAATCGGAGGTGACCTGGACCTCTCTCTTTTCCCCTGGGCGGGGATCTCTTTTACCGATCTGAGCCTTGGAAACCCGGAAGGTTTCAAAGAAAAGGAGTTTGTTTCTGTCAAGTCCTTCGAGGTAAGAGTTAAACTGCTTCCGCTCATAGCAAAAGACATTCAGGTCAAACGCTTTATCCTGGAAAAGCCCTCTGTGACCCTTATAAAAGCAAAGGGCAAAAAGGCCAACTGGGAAGGACTTGGCAAAACAAAGGGCAGAAAAGATGAAAAAAAGGCGGAAAAGGATGGCGGAAGGCTTGAACTGCCTATAAAATCCCTTGCCGTTGGGGAATTCGCCATCAAAGAAGGATCAATTACCTATCTGGACAAGATAAAAGGAGAGAAAAAGGAGATCACAAATATAACCCTTGTTCTCGATGACGTATCGCTGGACAAGGCGGTAAAAATTGATTTTTCCGCTCTTTTGGATGGCAAGTCTGTCTCGGTCAAGGGCAAGATCGGCCCGGTGGGAAAAGAGTTTGGGAAGGCCCCCCTTCCATTGGATATCCTGCTGAGCGCCTTTGATGAGATCGAGGTGAAGCTGAAAGGCAAGGTCCTATCACCGACCTCTACCCCCGGGGTTGAGCTTGACCTTCAGGTCGCTTCTTTTTCACCCCGCAGCCTGATAAAACATTTCGGACAGGACTTTCCCTTCAAAACCAAAGACCCCGAGGCGTTAGGCAAGGTCGGCCTTAAGTGTTTCCTTAAGGGCACAGCCAAAGAGATAACTGTCTTGAACGGCGAATTAGGCCTGGATGAATCAACACTGAAGTTTTCAGCCGGAGTGAAGGATTTTAAAAAACCTGATCTTGCTTTTGATCTGAACCTCGACAAGATAGATCTGGATCGTTATATGCCGCCGCCGACAGAAAAAACAGCTGAACCGGAGAAGACAAAAAAAGGCAATGCAGCCTCAGGCAAAATCGATTACGGGCCTGCAAGGAAGTTATTACTGGACGGCAAAATCAGAATAGGAGAAATCAGGGTCAGCGGGGCAAAGCTGGAAGACTTCAATATGCACATAAAAGGAAAAGGCGGCCTTTTCACGGTTGATCCATTTTCCCTGAAACTGTACCAGGGCGATTTGAAGGCGAAGGCGGTCTCGGATCTGAGAAAGGCCGTACCGGTTAACACATTGACCTACAAGGCCAAAGGGATAAAGGCAGGGCCATTGCTGCAGGATCTTCTAAAAAAGGATTTTATCGATGGGACGGCCCTGGCTGAGGGCTCATTGAAAATGACGGGAGACACCCCTGACAATATCAAAAAGAGCCTGAACGGCAGAGGAAAAATAACCTTCAAGGAGGGCGCGATAAAGGGAATAGACCTCGCCGGAATGGTCAGGAACGTCAAAGCGACCTTTGGTATGGCCGAAAAGGGGGCGGAAAAGCCTAAAACCGATTTTTCCGAACTTAACTCACCCTTCACGATAACCGGTGGCGTGGTAAATACAGACGACACATCTCTTAAATCACCCCTTATCAGGGTCCTTGCCAAAGGCAAGGCAAATCTGGTAAGCGAGGAACTCGATTTCCGGATTGAGCCCAAATTTGTTGCCACCCTGAAGGGCCAGGGAGATGAAAAGGCCCGATCAGGCCTGAGTGTTCCCATACTGGTATCCGGGACCTTCAATAAGCCCAAATTCCGCCCCGATCTGAAAGGGATGCTCAAAGGAGTTATGGAAGGCGGAGTACCAAAGCAGTCGGATCTAAGGCAGGTCATCCCGGGAGGCATAACAGATAAAGATGAAAAGGGCTCCGAGGGGGCAGGCGGCATTATGAAATCACTGCCCTTCGGTCAGAAGTAAGCCGCCGGACAGGCAATAGAGGCACATTTTTCTTGGAATTTTCAAACTCCAAAGGAGCGTCTAATGACTAAAGACAAGGGCCTTATTCATGCCTTATTTTTTCTGATTTCCATTCTGTTTTTCCCTGGAACGGCCCTCCCGCTGATGTACAGCAATCAGGTTGAATCTCTCAGAGACTTGAACGGCATATACGTACTGGCTGAGGGGATAGAGAGGGAAGTCGAAAAAAATGGGCTCTCAAATCACATTCTGGCGAGGGAAGTGGGCAAAAGGCTTAAGGCACGGGGGGTAAAGGTCCTTTCAAGGGAGAAATGGCTTGATACCAGTGGCAGCCCCTACCTTTATCTGAACGCAAACATACTAAAACTCAAGGAAAGCGGTGAATATATTTATTCCATAAACATTTCATTCAAGCAAAATGTTTATACCGCCAGGGCCCCTGTAGAGATAATAGGAGCCGCCACATGGACCACCGGGGGTATAGTGGGAATAACCTCCAGGCTTGAGAACATACATCGGCTGGTTCTGGAAAAGGCGGAAGAATTCATTGATGCATATCTACTGGTAAATCCCGGATGAAAGGCCTGCCGACCTGTTTACTCTTCGTTAAAACTCACTAGAGACTGGTCATAATCAGGCACTTTTTCATATCCCAGGAGATTCAAAAGGGTGGAGGCCACATTCGTTAGCCCGGGTCTTTTCAGCTTTCGCATGACATACTCGCCCCTGTAGGATGGGTCATAAATAGCAAAAGGGACCGGGTTGAGGGAATGAGCCGTCTTGGTCTGTTTGTGCCGTCCATCCTTTAAGGTGTACATTTCCTCTGAGTTGCCGTGATCCGCCGTTATTACCGCTATACCGCCTATCTCCTCTACCACTTCAAGAAGTTCACCGACACACAGATCCACCGTTTCAATAGCAGTGACAGCAGCCTTCAATACTCCCGTATGCCCCACCATGTCTCCATTAGGAAAATTCAAACGACCGAACCTGTAATTCCCGGCCCTTAGCATCTCGATAGTCCTGTCCTTTATCTCGAAGGCCTTCATCCTGGGAGCCTTGTCAAATTCTATTCTGTCCGAGGGTATTTCCACATATCTTTCCAGAGAAGCATCGAGATATCCGGAACGGTTTCCGTTCCAGAAATATGTGACATGTCCGAATTTCTGGGTCTCTGATATTGCAAACGATTTTACCCCTTCAGCACAAAGATATTCACCTATGGTCCGGTCTATGGAAGGAGGCGCCACGAGATAATTGGGAGGGATATGGGTGTCGCCGTCATATTCCATGATACCCGCATAGATAATATCAGGAAGGGCCCCCCGCTCAAACGAATCAAAATCATCTTCAGTGAATGCACGTGAAATCTCTATGGCCCTGTCTCCCCTGAAATTAAAACAGATAACCACATCCCCGTCTTTTATGGCACCGACAGGTTTACCATATTCGTCAACAACAACAAAGGAATCCATATATTGATCGGTCATGGAATGATTCTCATCGTAAAAGGTCCGAATCGCCTCGTGCGCCGATCTGAACCGTCTTCCTTCCCCGTTTACGTGGGCGTCCCAACCCCTCTTCACTATCGACCAATCCGCATTGTAGCGATCCATGGTTACCTTCATCCTGCCTCCTCCGGAGGCGATGCAGTAATCGAACCCCTTTTCTTCCGAGATACGAGAAAGCCTTTGTTCGGTTGGAATTACATAGCTCAACGCGGATTTTTCCCCCACGTCCCTTCCGTCAAGCAATGCATGAACTCGCAGGTTTTCAATCCCTGATTCGACACACCTTTCAATTATCCTGTAAAGATGATCAATGTGTGAATGCACGTTTCCATCAGAGAGCAACCCCAACAAATGGATGGCCCCCCCGGCTCTACCCCTTTTCACGATACGGGCCCAGAGGTCGGTTTTAAATATATCTCCATTTTCAATCGCCCTGTTTACCAGCCGGGCGCCCTGATCAAAAACCCTTCCGGAACCAAGCGCGTTATGTCCTACTTCGCTGTTTCCCATATCCTTGTCTGAAGGAAGACCTACAGCGATGCCGTGCGCCTGAAGCTCACAATAAAGATCAGAGGAAAAGAGCCTGTCAAGATTAGGTGTCTTTGCCAAAAAGACGGCATTTGACCCGTCCGGTCTTCCAATCCCTACACCATCCATTATAATGAGAAGCAACGGACCCTTCCTTCCTGAAAAACCTTTCATTTTCTCAAGCCCCAAAGCCATCTGACATATTCCCCTCTCTGTTTTAGAACCAAACGGAATTTCAATACGTCTATTTAATGCTCCTATTTCTTACTACATGAGTATAAACAGTAATCCCGCCATGTCCAGTTCTTCCTTTGCTTTCCCTTAAGATGCTCCCGGATAAAACCATTGAAAAGCAACCCTTTCTTAAAGTATAAATGTTATTATTTTTGGATAATCTCAAGATCAATTAAAATTCATCAGGCAAAAGAAGTGGAACACAAATGAGAATTTTTCACCTCTTTGATCCTTGGCTCCTTTTTTCTGAATTGCAGGAGCTTCATACTTATAAATCAGGCGATTTTAAGCTCATTTATATGCCTGCGCATATCTAAATTTGGAAGGAACATGAAAATGCCTCACAAGGTTGTTGTAATAGGCGCTGTTGCGCTTGGCCCGAAGGCCGCATGCAGAATAAAAAGGCTCGAACCCGACGCGGAAGTTATAATGATTGATAAAGGAGACCTCATATCTTACGGGGGTTGCGGCATACCCTACTATGTGTCCGGGGATGTCAGTGAGCCGGATCAACTCCAATCAACAAGCTTTCATATGCTCAGGGACAGAAAATTCTTCCTTCAGGCCAAGAACATCGACGTAAAAACGAATACCGAGGCCGTTTTAATTGATCGTAAAAACAGGACCGTACTGACGAAAAATCTTGGCAGCGGTGAGAAAAACGAAATATCCTATGATCACCTCGTTATAGGAACCGGCAGTATTCCAAGGCGGCTTGATATCCCCGGATCGGACCTGGAGGGTGTCTATCATGTCTCCAGCCTGGATGATGCCATTATGATAAAAAGCGACATAGCAGGGGGCAAGGTCGAGGATGCCGTTGTCATAGGTGCGGGCGCAATAGGGCTTGAGATGGCCGAAGCGCTCTCCGACCTTTGGGGTATTGAGACATCGGTGGTGGAGATAACAGACCAGATTCTTCCAGGTATTGTATCGCCGAACATGGCCAGGATGGGGCAATGCCACATGGAGCAAAATGGCATAGCCTTTTATCTGGGGCAGAGCGTCGAGGCTATCAAAGGCAAGGGCAGGGTGACCCAGGTAGTTACCGACAAGAGCACACTCAAGGCCGATCTTGTTATAGTCGCTGTAGGAGTTATCCCGAACTCAGATCTGGCAAACAATGCCGGCCTTGAGATATCACCTTCAGGTGCAATAGTTGTGAACAAACATCTCCAGACCTCCGATCCTTTGATTTACGCCGGTGGAGACTGCGTGGAGATCACCAACCTCATAACCGGAAAGCCGGGCTACTGGCCTCTCGGCTCCCTTGCAAACAGGCAGGGAAGAGTAATAGGAACAAATATCTGCGGTAAAAAGGCCCAATTTGACGGAGCAGTAGGCAGTTTTACCGTAAAACTCTTTGATATCTCTATCGGTTGCGCCGGTTTGAGCCTGCAAACAGCTAAAAAGCGGGGATATGATGCTGTAAGCGCATTTGTGGTACAGTTTGACCGTGCACATTTCTACCCTGAAAAAGAACTCTTGTACCTTGAGCTTGTAGTGGAAAAAAACAGCAGCATGGTTCTGGGAATCCAGGGCTTTGGAGGAAAAGAAAGCGGGGTGCTGTCAAGGGTGTCCGCCGTAGCCGCCATGCTCAGATATGGGCCTACCGCCTCGGATATAGGCACACTCGAACTTCCCTATTCCCCGCCGTTTTCATCTGCAATGGATGTAGTAAACGCCCTCGGGAACACGGCTGAAAACATCCTTGCCGGCAGGAACAGGGTAATAGAAATGGACGACTTCTACGAATTGTGGAAATCGAGGGGATCCGACGGCACCCTTTTTCTTGACTGCAGGGGATGGGGAAATGCCCGGCCATTTGTCGAAAAATATCCCGAGTGCTGGAAAAGCGTGCCACAGGACGAGCTTAGGGACCGGATGGATGAAATACCGCGGGATAAGCAATTGGTTTTGATCTGCAATACCGGTGTCAGGTCCTTTGAGGCACAGATCACACTTGATAAGGAAGGGATCAAAGATACCTACAACCTTCAGGGTGGTATTGCCGCCCTTAAAAAATGGGGGCTTGACCTGCCCTAGCCATCTTATTGCATATTATACGGTGATCATGAAAGATTTTACACTGAGCGCATATGAGAGGTACCTGAAGGAGATAAAACGTTCCTTTTCTCTTGTCTTGAGATTCGATGAATTTCTGCAAAAACAGGTTCCTCCTCAAAGTTTTTGTATAATTCGACATGATGTCGACCGAAGGCCCGGAAACGCCCTTTTGATGGCTGAGATTGAAAAAAGATTGGCAGTCAGATCAACCTACTATTTCAGGGTCAAACATCACGCCTTTAAACCTGATATAATACGCCGGATCTCTGAGATGGGTCACGAAGTGGGATACCATTATGAATGCCTTACAGATTCAAGGGGAGATGTCAGGGCCGCTTTGAAAGATTTCGAGATAAAGCTCCTCACATTAAGGGAGATAGCCCCGGTCAATACGATATCAATGCATGGCAGTCCCCTGAGCCGATTTGACAACAGAGATCTCTGGCGAGACGGAAAAAACCATGACCTGCTCCTGCAAAAACACTCTATCCTGGGGGAGATATACCTGGATATAGACTACTCTGAAATCGCTTATATAAGCGACACGGGACGCAACTGGTCCCGTGAAAGATCAAACATCAGAGACCGGGTTGAATCCGGCCTGAATCCGGACTTTGCCGATGGTGAAGGACTTCTGGATTATCTCAAAGCCCGTCCCCACCCCAGGATAATCATGCTGTTTCATCCCGAACGATGGAACGAAAGGGCGCTTGATCGCGGTATATCCTATTTTTTTGACCTTGCGGTAAACTCCTGCAAGCAGCTACGAAATCTTGCACTCCACACGAAGTAAAAACAAAGAAGACAGATGGATAAACATTCAATTGAATACAGGGACTTCCGGCCGGGGGATGAGAATGCTATAGACGACTTATATCACCGGATTTTCCGTAAGACCCGTGATCTTGAACAGTGGAAATGGGAATTTCTAAACACCCCTGAAGGAAAATCCATAATACGAATAATCGAGGATGGCGGAAAGGTTATAGGCCATATTGCATTGATTCCCATGCGATTTTCATTCTTCGGCACTGATATTATCGTCGGAAAATCGGAAGATTCGAGCCTTCTAGCTGAATATAGGGGTAAAAGGCTTTTCGGCAAACTTGAGAAGAGCTGTTTTGACAGCGCCTCTGAAAAAGGTTTTTCAATCGCCTATAGTATTTCAAGAACCGCCAGAGAGGTCCATCTCAAGGCAGGGTATCATCCGCTTTCCCCGCTCAAGGGATATTTCATTTCTATTGAACACGACTTTGTGGCTGAAGAACTGTCTAAATTTTTCCATTTGAGAAAACCAGGCAAGGCGCTCCTTAAGGCGACGCTCAAAATCCTTTCAAAAAAATTTGAAAAGGAATCAAAGTCAAGAGTTGAAGGGATAAAAGATATCTCAATCGAAAAGATAGAGAGGTTTGACGACAGGGCTGATGAGCTGTTTGACAGATTCGTCGGCAGGCATGATGTGATAACGGTAAAGCGCTCTGAATCCTATCTGAACTGGCGCTTTGTTGACAATCCCAATCATGATTATGATATATATATGGCACTGCATGAAAATGCCCCTGCAGGGTATATTATAACCACAGCGGTAAAGCGCAAAGAGGATTTCAATTGTGATCTGCTGATAGGGTTGATATCCGATTTTCTTGTGCTTGAAGAGTACAAAGAAGCCCTGCCGCTCCTTTTTGATAAGGCGGTGGAGAGCTGGCATCGCAGAAGGTGCGACTGTGTTATCAATTGGATTCAAAAGGATGGAATCCTTTCAGATTCGATGTTAAAACAGTTGAGGCGCTTCGGTTTTTTGCCGATGATGGGGAAGTTCAGCATCCCCATATCGGTTCGTCCCCTGAACGAGGATATGTCTCTTCAAGGCATTATTGATCAAAAAAATTGGTTTATAACACTTGCCATGTCCGGGAGATGGGCGTAGCAGATTGCCGGGACTAACTTATACCTGATACTGGGTTTTCATCATTTACAGTATTTGATTTTTCACAGACAGCAGATGCCGGAGATGGAAACAAGAAAAGAGAAAACCGAAAGGAACTTCGACAGAGTGAAGGGCCTGTTTTCATGGCTCAAGATATTCTATTCAAAGGCAAAAGGCATAAAGCTCATTTATCAACTTTATTATTTCGCACCGCAGAAAATCCTGCGAATAAACGGCCGTGTGCCCTGGCCTGTTCACTTCACATCAAGAGTCCTCTACCATGAAAAAATAAGTCTGGGTAATCGCTCGGCACCTGGAATGAGTTCCAATTGCTATATCCAGGCGAGAAATGGTATTGAAATCGGACACAATCTCAGGATGGGCCCTGGGGTGGGCCTAATAAGCTCAAACCACCATATAGACGACTATGACATATGGCCGGAAACGGGGCCGATAAGGATCGGCGACAACGTCTGGATCGGCATGAATTCGATAGTCCTGCCGGGAATAAAAATCGGAGACAATGTTGTAATCGCCTCGGGTTCAGTGGTTAACAGCGATATCGCCTCGAATTCTATCGCAGGTGGCAACCCCTGTAAGATCATAAAAGAAAAAAGACCCTATCAAGGAAAAGACTACAGCATAATAGAATGATTTCATGGCACAAATACTTTGTATATCTATCGCTTTTTTTCCTGGCTGTCTTTCTTTTTAAGACAGATTATCTCAAGATTCCTGCCGTAATATCACCTCAATACCTGATCCTCTCATTCCTTTTTCTTTTTTCCGGTTTTATCGGCAATGCCTTTTCCTGGCACCGACTGCTCAAGGCGTCAAAAAACCCGGTATCCATAAAAGTCTGCATCTCATCGGTGGGATTGTCCATTTTCGGCAAATATATACCTGGAAAATTCTGGCTCATAATGGGAAGGGCTGCGCACGTAGCTGAGAACTCCGCTTATTCGCTAGGCAGGGTATCGGCCCTTTCTCTAAACGCCCAGTTCATATCCCTGTGGTTTGGTCTGGTTTTGGGAACATTCGGCCTTTTCATACTGGGAGGGCTGTATCTTTGGGGATGGATCATCCTTGTCCTGTGGCTTGTACTGACAGCCGTTGTCTTTAGCAGCTTTTTTAACAATGCAGGTGAAAAATTTCTGAGTTTTATCCTCAAAAAAGAGATTGCGATCCCCAAACTGACCTTGATGGAAACCATTACCGTGGCTCCATGGTTTGCGATTTCATGGCTCTTATGGGCGGCAGGATTCTATTTTTTCGTCTGCGCCCTTTCCCTTTCAGGCATGCCGATCAGCGTCGGTCTTGGTTTCCCCTTGGCAGGCACATTGGGAATAATGGCGGTTTTTGCGCCCGGCGGACTGGGGGCGAGAGAAGGAGTTGCGGCAGCTTACCTCTGCCTGGCAGGGTTGGGTCTACAAGAAGCGACAACCATCGCAGTAGCCTCAAGGGCATGGTTTCTCTCTGGGGAGGCCTTCATCTTCCTCCTGGGGTGGTTTTCAAAAAAGGCGCACAGAAAAATCCAATAATTGATCTGCTATTTTAGATTTTTGTTGTATTCCATATCAAACCACATGCTGAAAAAAAGCGTCTGAAGACCGCTTATCAATGTAAAGACAAGGGCCATCGCATTTATGTCAGGGATATCGCCGATGGTTGCCCATATGAAAAAAAACCTTATTGCAAGAGGCATACTCAGTCCAAGAAGCAAAAAAGAGAGGACATAGAAAAATATAAGCGGGTGGAAATCCTTTATGACATATTTATAAAAAAGCCTTTTCCAGAAACCCTTGAACAAAATCCAGCTTATCGTGGGAATTACCTTAAACAGCTTGATGCCTGACTTTTCTCCTACATTATAAACCGGCCTTATATGAACATCCCTGACACGAAAATCCTTTTCATTTAGTTTTATCAGGATATCATTCGGCATTCCATAGCGTTTGAATATCTTATCCAGATCAAGCCTTTTAAGGGCCAAAAGAGATACGGCGGTGTAGCCGCTCTGGGAATCGGCAATATGCCAGTAACCTGAAGCAATTTTTGTTAACAGGGACAGGAATGAATTACCCAGATACCTGTAATGAGGAATCATCTTCCAGGCCTCACCGTAAAAAAGGCGATTGCCCTTTGTATACTCAACCTCTCCCCTTGCAACAGGCTCAATTATAGGTACCAGATCCCTGGGATCCATCTGGGCGTCACCGGCCATTACCACCGTGACATCCACTTCCATATCACGCGCCATTTTATAGCCCGTGACTATCGCCCCCCCGACACCTTGGTTTATCTCATGATCCAGATGCACCAGACGGCTCCGTTCGTTTGCCAATCTCTCCAGGATCTTAGAGGTCCTGTCACTGCTGGCATCATTAACGGCAATGATTTTGTCCACATAATCGGGGATCGAATCAATGGTTTTTTCAATGAGCTTTTCCTCATTGTGCGCCGGGATCACAACTGCAACTGTCTTTTCCATATACATGACACACCGCCATTAAACTGAACGTTTACAAGATATTTTCTCTCTTATTTGATTCAAATTCGAGGCGAAACTTCAAAAACCCCGATCTCATTGTCAAGGAACATAAGATTCAGTTCCCCTTTAAATAAATCTTTAAGCACCCTCTTGCCGCCCTCTTCAAAAAGATCATTGCTCCATTTATTCAGAAAACCCAGATGTGCGATAATATGGGTTATATCCCTATGCCTCAACCTCTCCAGCAGGCGTTGCGAATCCCCCCCGGCGGATTTTACCTGTCTATAGAGCCAGTCCACCTCCGCCGGGGTATCGGGTATGTAGTCCCTTTTACAATAGTAACCTCTCTTACCCAAAAAGACAAACAGGATAAGCGAATGTTCAGGCAGGTTACGGTTTGCGTACTGAATTGAAGGATACTCAGGTCTGTACCGGGTGATGTACTCATCCCTGTCCGTTTTACCAGAAATATAGGAAAAGGGTCCTACATACTTGAACTGGTCCAAGACATAGAACAAATTCAACAAAAGGGAAAAAACAACCGCAAAAATTACCGGAAGCGATCGTGACGTTTTCCAGCGAACTGATTTTACCGCTTTCAGGGAGGTGACCGACCTTTCTATGCCAAGCGTAGACAATATAATCAGAGGTCCTATCAGAGGAGATAGGTATCTTATCCTCATAACAGTGCCGAAAAAGGAGAAAAGCAGAATAAGGATGGAAAAGGCAAGAAGAATTTTCTTTTCCCTCTCCAGTCCGGGAGGGCCTCTTTTAACCCTTATAAAACCAAGCATTGGAAATATAAGCAGAAAGGGATTGAGTCTTCCGTCGAATAGGCGGGGGTCCCCATCTTTTCCCTGGAAAAAAATCCTGACCGGCACAAGGGCAATCTGCCACCATTTTTCCTTGTAAATAATACTTCTATAGGCAAAGTGACCCTTTGGATGTGCCAGGGATGCATCCCTACGATCGATGTCTGAGCCGGGAAAGGTGCTGCCTGCATTGAATCTTTCTTCATAAAGGGGGTAAAAGGGATTATTGGTCCATATATAATTTCTTATCATCCAGGGTGAGAAAATAAGAAGCGCTATCGAGAGAAACAGTGCTCCACACCACAAAGACTTTGCGAACCCGAATTTTCCGCTCCCGCTGAATCTCGCATGGATAAACAAGACAAAAAGTGTCAGAAATACCAAAACGGCAATGCCGTTATATTTGGTTCCCAGCCCAAGGCCGCAGCAGAGAGCGGACAATATAAGAAATTTCGCCTTAAATTCCTTTTGGATCCATTTCAGTATCAACAGAACCGATGCCGTCGAAAAAAATGTGAGCCCCAGATCCACATATGCGGTTATGGAAAGCTTTATTACGACCGGCAGAGAAAGGAATAACAAGGCACCCAAAAGGGCATAAATCTTATCGGATCTTGTTTTAAGGTAATGATAGATCAGCAGGGCCGTCAAAAGTGCAAAGGAAAAATGTATGAATTTGGGGGCTATATCGTTTCCAAGATAAAGAGCGATCAGATACAGCAGATCCAGATTCATCGGATAATAGGAATATGGCATGGAAGGTATTTCAAAGATATTTCCGTGCTTCAAGTAAAGCTCGGGGACTGCCAGATGATGGACTAACGCATCTTTGCTGACAGGCGGAACAAGACTGAGGAAAATGACAGAGGAAATAAGCAGAAGCAGAAGACCCGTCAAAAATATTTTCAAAAAAGTTTCATGTCTTGCCGACATCTGGTAAAGCCTCTAAGAGTTAATAATCCGTCACGTTTCGATTACCGATCTTGATCGGATATCCTTTTATTTATTCCTTTAATCATAAGATCAATGTGAAGCCTCTTCCACTCAGAAGACGGGATCATATCCATATGCCCCATGGCATTTGAAAAATCCCCCAGTCTTATGTATGCCATGGCCAGGTTCTTTCTTAACAAAGAGGATTCGCCTGACAATTCCAGGCCCCTGTTCAACACCTCTATTGCGGCTTGATATTGGCCCTTTGCTCCGTGGCTTGAGCCCAGATTAGCCCAGAAATCAGATCGATCGGGGCAGAGATAAACCGCCTTTTCAAAATATCTCAAGGCCCTGTCATAATTCTTCGTCTTAAAAAAAACAGTCCCGAAATTGTTTAAGACCAACCCCTTTTGATCTGAGGTAAGATATTTCAAAGAGGCCTTTTCCAGATAAGGCAGGGCACTTTCATACCGACCCGTCTCGATTAGTAAAACGGCATAGTTTAGGAGGACCTCACCTCCGGGATATTTTTCAAGGGCGACCTTGAGGTATTTTTCCGCCTCCCGGTATTTTTTCTTCTCAAGCAGATTTATACCCAGACCTCCTGAATAAAAATGGTTGTCAAACACAATAACTTCCTGAGAAAAGAAAGAATTCTCATCCTTCCATAGATTTTTATTCAATATATAGGAATAGGAGCCAAAATAAAAAGTTATGATCAAAAGCATGGAGTTGACCAGAAAGGATCTTGACATGAGAGGCGCTTTCAATTTCCCGGCAATCAGCATTATAAAAGGTAGCGGGAAATAGAGCCATCTCATGGATATAAGAGTAACCGCCGATGTCTTTATAAGATTTAAGACGGGAAAAATTGCAATAATAAAACAGATGAGAGGAAGACAAATAAATCTGTCCCTTCTTTTCGTCCAAACAGCATATATGATCATGATCATGCCTGCAATCCCTGCCAGCCCCCTCCAGTCAGAATAATCACAAGGATATCGGACGATAAAACTGTGGAGATCGTGGGGCAAAAATAGAAGTTTCAGGTTATAAATAATAAGATAGGGAGCAAAATAGATTCTTTCGATTATATTTCCTGTCTCCGCAGCGGTTGTCCACGTGCCTGTTATCCCCTTTTTCAGCAAAAGATAGGAAGCAAGGATTATTATAAAAGGGACATAACCGATGAATTCCAATTTATAATCCTTTTTTGTAACGTCAAGGAGTCGGTTAAAGACGAACAATAAAGGCGGGATCATAAAGGCAAATTCCTTTGAGGCCAGGGCCGTTGCAAAGAAAATCAGGGATAAGGTATACTTCGTCCAAGAGGCTTCTTCTCGGCCGCGGAGATATAAATATATACAGGCAATCGAAAAAAAGGTAACAAGGATATTGTTCCTCGAAACTATAAAAGATATCGCTTCAGTGTTTACGGGATGAAGCGCAAACAGCGCAGAACCCCAAAAAGCGGGAAGGGTCTCACTGAACAGCTGCCTTAGGATATAAAAAAGTAGAATAGACGTAGCCATATGAAAAAGGATGTTAGTCAGCCTGAAACCGCAGGCATTTAACCCCCAGATCATGAAGTCCAAACGATAGGTCAGATTGACCAGCGGCCTATAATAACCCGTATGATAGGGGGCTTCATTTTTTCCGTCTATTATCGAGTCTTCCTGACTGAGATAAGATGACAGGGAATGCCCCTGCCTCAGGTATCTGTTATTTTCGATCAAGGGTCTGTCATCAAGGATGAAACCGCCTGACAGGATAGGATGATAAGCCAGTAAAATCAAAAGAGGGCAAACCATATAGGGTAACCACAAATGTTTTTCCGGTTTCTTAAACATCTTTGTTGCCGCCTCTAAAAGGATATAGATATGAGGATATTTGAGTTGAATAAGTCATTATATCTGTCGGATTGCAGAAGAACAGTATTCATTTGCATCTCAGCATTCATCCTTATTCTATTGACCTATTCCAACACCTTCCAGGCCTCCTGGCATTTTGATGATAAACCAAATATACTGAACAGAGAGGCCATGCAGTTAACCGAACTTTCCTTCTCAAATATTGAAAAAACATTTTACCACAAAGGCCAGATCTACAGACCATTTTCATGCCTGAGTCTGGCGCTTAACTACTATATCGGCCGAACGGATGTAACAGGATACCACCTGGTCAACACATCTATTCATTGCCTGGCATCTATATTTTTATATCTATTAATATATCAGATCCTCAATCTACCAACTCTGGCCGGCAGATACGAAAAGACGGCTCATTCCATAGCCCTTGTTGCCGCGCTTCTTTGGGCGATAAATCCGGTTCAGACTCAGGCCGTTACCTATATAGTACAAAGAATGGCCTCTATGGCCGCACTCTTTTACATTATGGCCATGTACCTCTACATAAAAGGAAGAATTGCTGAAAACGCCTATAAGAAATTTTTTTTCTTTCTTCTATGCCTATCTGCGGCCATTCTTGCTATCGGGTCAAAGGAAAATGCCGCAATGATTCCGATCAGCCTTTTCTTATTAGAACTGTTCCTGATTCAAGGGATATCGAATGTGAATCTGAGGTCAAGTTTACTGATATTAATAGCACTCATCCTTCTTCCTTTACTGGCAGTGCTTCTTCTAAGAGGCCCTTCCACCTTTGACCCCTCATACCTCTCAGCCTTTTATGAAGCAAAACCCTTCAGCATGTCAGAGAGACTTCTGACCGAACCGAGGATAATACTCTTTTATCTCTCTCTTTTGTTTTATCCTATGCCCGAAAGACTTTCCATAAGCCATGACATTTCTTTATCTCAAGGCCTTTTTGACCCGGCCACCACAATAATCTCAATTGCCGCCATAGGGCTGATCATACTGGCATGTCTGATCAGTGCAAGGAGATTGCCTTTAACGTCCTACTGCGTAATATTTTTTTTCCTGAACCATTTGATGGAATCTACGGTCTTCCCGCTTGAGCTCGTTTTCGAACACAGGAATTATCTGCCATCGATGCTTTTATTTGTGCCGCTGGCAGTCCTCATAATAGAAGGCCTTCTTTTCTTTGAAAAAAAGATTTACATGCAAGTCATCATCGCTTCATTTCCCGCCTTACTTTTGATTGGCTATGGACACAGCACCTATATTCGTAATTTCGTATGGCAAAGTGAGGGTACTCTCTGGAAAGACGCAGCAATAAAAGCGCCCAAGCTCGCCAGGCCTCATAACAATCTCGGGAAATTCTATTTTGAAAACGGCCTGTTTGAAAAGGCATTCATGGAACATCAAAAGGCATTATCAGGGAAATGCCTTCACCGGAAAAATGAGCACCATCTGACATATTACAACCTCGGCCTGGAATACCAGAGAAGAGGTGACCTGGACCTAGCTCTCAAATACTACAGGATTTCAGAAAATATAAGGCCCGATTATGCAAAACTGCAAAACAATATAGGAACCATACTTCTTGAAAAGGGTCAACCGGAGGAGGCTGCAAAGGCCTTTAGAAAGGCGGTCAATTCACACCCGACAAATTCCATATACAGCAAAAACCTCGGTTTCGTACTTCTGGAATCGGGTCTGATCAAAAAAGCGTCCGGCAGTTTTTTACAGGCCCTTGAGGTCAATCCCCATGACCAGGCAGCCCTTAAGGGCCTTGGTTACATAAACAGGTTAATCGGCAATCTAGGCACATCGCTTATTCAGTTTAAAAAAGCCCTTAGATACGATCCGATCGACCCGACCATACTCCTGTATATGGCAGAGATCTTTCTTGCTAAAAATGACAGTGCAACGGCTCGGAGCCTTATAAATGAATTCACAAAAACCGGAAACAAGATAGACCTGAATGAATATATTGACGGACTGATCAGCCCCAAAGGAAAGGAAGATGATTATGATGCGGTTTACCGCAAAAAAGTCGTACTGAAATTGCTCTCAAATGAATTCAACGAAAAGGCTTCTGATCTTTCCCGCAGGGCAAAACATGTCCTGTCGTCTCTTGAATATATGAAATAGGCCATAATACGCATAAAAAAACACGAATGCCTGTGTTTAACCAGGCATTCGTGTGCAATAAGCTTGACAAACCCTATATTACAACGCTGGGCTATTAGGCGTAATATCGCCGCCAGGTCCTGTAACCGTATAGGTGTGCGTACCGCCTGCGTGAACGGCTGTTGCGGCGAATGAAGTTCCATCCGCGCCTGTAATTGTGACTGTTACGTTTTTGGATGAGCCTATAAAACCGGCATCTGAAAGATTTGCGATGGTAGACGTATAGGTGTTGTTATCGGTATGGTAGACCTCCTGCGCGGTTGCCAGATTCTTGAGATCCGACATGGATGCAGAGTTACCCGCCCTCTTCTTGTAATTTGTGAATTGCGGGATCGCAATAGCAGCAAGAATCCCGATAATTGCGATAACGATCATCAACTCAATGAGAGTAAAACCCTTTTCATTATTTCTTGTCATTTTTGAAAGCATTTTTTCCTCCTTTAATGAAATTGTTTATCATCTGGGCAACAAAACGCTACCCCCTATCTTAACCTGCAGACCAAATTAGACTGTCTTTTCTCTTCACTTTTTGCACCGACGTATTATTTATAAATAATTAATACAATTAGCATGCCAAAAGATACAACAAAACAAATTATTACAATATACTATGTTAAATCAATATATTACATACTATTAATATCGAGCTTTCCTTTATCGGCAGGCTAGAATAAAGCAGAGAGGCCGACATAAATAACAATTTTTGGCATCTAAATAACAATTTTTGGCAAATCTTCTTCCCGTGCACTCAAAGGCCCAGTTTTTCAAGGCGATATCTAAAAGACCGCATGCTTAAGCCAAGGAGGTCTGCGGCTTTCTGTTTGGACCCCTGGGCCGTTCGAATCGCCTGAAGGATCATATCTTTTTCAATATCGGCCAGAACCAGATCAAGATTTATCCCCTCAGGCCCGATATCTGTTTTTCTTCTGCTGCCCTGAACCCTTCTCGACCTGAAATTTGAAAGGGTCAGGCTTTCGGGAAGTACAATATTTGAAGCCTCCAAGGCAACGCTTCTCTCTATTATATTTTCCAGCTCTCTTACATTTCCGGGAAAGCTGTACTGAAGAAGAATATCAAGAGCATAGGCGGATATTTTTCTTATTTCCTTTCCCAATTCCATGGAATATATCTCCAGAAAATACTGAGCAAGCAAAGGGAGGTCACCCTCCCTTTGCCTCAGAGGAGGCATCTCCAGATGGATTACATTAAGCCTGAAATATAGGTCTTCTCTGAATCTGTTTTCCATGACCTCTTTTTCAAGATTCCTGTTTGTGGCAGAGATAAAACGGACGTCAACACTTTTCTCCTCGATCCCTCCTAAGGCGGTGAAGGTCCTCTCCTGAATAACCCGGAGGAGTTTAACCTGAATGGCCGGAGTCAACTCGCCTA
>Ga0272444_10000677_pt1 | contig 35150 bp, 34 predicted proteins | sample SSMForm13_FD_201033 | JGI IMG/M metagenome (GOLD analysis project Ga0272444, IMG submission 201033) | Marine sediment archaeal communities from Little Sippewissett salt marsh, Falmouth, MA, United States - SSM-Form-13 | ecosystem: Environmental > Aquatic > Marine > Wetlands > Sediment ...
GCAAGACCATCAGCGAGATCAGATGCTTGCCGCAACGTGCGTTGGCGTGACGACGATGAAGGCGGTCTAGCTCCTGAAGTAGTCGGAGCGAGAACGGCGAGACGAACTGCAGGGAGTCACCTGTGGTTCTGTTCTTCTGCATTACGTACACGCGACACGCAATCGGCATACGAGCATCCGCTTGGGGCAGAGGCACCGTCGGACAGCATCGCGACCAACGTGGAAGCCCCGGAAAGGGCTACGAGGGATTCGGGTCTGTCCTGTCTAGAATGATTGCACCCGCTTCGCGCGCTGCACGTGCGCAGACTCCTGCACAAGCGATAGGCCCGCCTGCCTTGATCCATTCCTCCGCTTTGGCCGGATCGTCGCAGCACCAACCCATGATCGCGCGCTGGATGTCGTAGCACCGGGTACTGCCGAAGGAATCCTTGATTCGCTCAAGGAAGTCCCTCGCGCTGCCGTTCGCAGCCTCGTACGCAGCCTGGTTGCGGAAGTCCTCTGCTCCGAGAGCTTCTCCGACAGCAAGGAGCCCTCCGAGGACTGCTCCGCACGTCTCCCCTGTGCCGCAAAGCCCCCCGGCGAGCACCGAACTGGCTCTCAGAACCGGAGCCGCTTCTCTCCTGAGATGGAGCTGCACGGCCCACACCGTGGAACGGCAACAGTTCCCGTAAACCCCGAGACTGCTGAACGCGGTTTGCGCCATTGCATCGAGAATCTTCTCCCGGCTGGCTGCAACGAACGGATACACATCGTACTGCGCCGCTCGTGTCGGCCCCCAGTTCTTCTGTAGCCCGGCCCTTGCTTCGTCCATAGCCGATCGTCTCCTTCTCTTCCGTAGCTCCTTCACAACAACAGCCATCGCCGGCCGCGCCGCCTCACGAAGCTCGACTCACGGCGCGTCGATCCCGCTTTGCACCCCCGATTGACTTCGGCGCTTTCCCATCGGCTCACGCATCTCGCAGGCAGGGTGGCCCATCGCCGTACACCCTACTCGCTATCGATGTGAACGCGAATCCCTCGAACCCGACCGATCTCGATCAGATGGGCAAGCGACTGCTTCTGCACGGGCGGTCGCCCGTCAAGCAGATATCGTCGTCCGAGCCCGTCGTACTTCCCTGCGCCCAATCGGTGGTACGGCATGATCTCGACATGATCGATGTTCGGAAGCACTGATACGAAATCGAGGATCCTTTCCAGAACGTCTTCGTCGCCGTTGCATTCCGGCACCCACGGAACGCGTATGACGATCGTCCCTTGCTCGAACGAGCGAGCGACCCTCTCCAGGTTGGCGAGGATCACTTCGTTCGACTGCCCTGTGAGTCTCTTGTGGGCATCCGGGTCGATGTGTTTGAGATCGTAGTAGAGCAGATTGAGGTGAGGAAGGACAGCGTCGATGCACGATGCGGGCGCAAAACCGCACGTCTCCATCGCGGTGTGGATACCCTCTGCTCGACAAGCCGCAAGCAGTTCCGCCGAGAACGCGCATTGCTGCAGAGGCTCTCCTCCGGTCAACGTAACGCCACCTCCCGACCGATCGTAGAACCGGCGGTCTCGGCGGATCTGCGTCAGGATCTCCCCGACGGATACCTTCTGTCCGATCACCTCGCGCGCCTCGTACAGGCAGGCCGAGACGCATCGACCACAGGCCGTGCAGGCTTCGCGGTCGGTTTTCGGTCCGGCTGGGTCCGCTTCGATTGCACTGACCGGGCATGCTTCGATACATCGCCCACAGCCGACGCAGCGGGATCGATGGAACATGACTTCGGGAGCCTGCAATTGGGATTCGGGATTCGCACACCAAACACAGCGTAACGGACACCCTTTCAAGAAGACGAGCGTGCGGATGCCGGGACCGTCACCGGTGGCAAACCGCTTAACGTCAAATACCGTGCCGGTGAGCGATCGATCGATCGTCTCACCGGCCGGTTGCGTCATCTCCCTCTTCCTCTCGCTAGGCGTTTTCTTCCCCGAACGCGGCGCGCTGAATGATGTCCTCTTGCAGTTCGGCATTGAGCGGTGCAAAGAAGGCGCTGTACCCCGCCACGCGAACCATCAGATCGCGGTACCGGTCGGGGTGTGCCTGCGCATCGCGCAGCGTGTCGGTTCCGACGACGTTGAACTGGATGTGGTACTGGTTGTTCTCGAAGAGTCTGGCGACCAAACCGTTCGCGCGGCTTCTGCCTGCGCGCGTCTTCAGCGTTTCCGGCGTCAGGCGGGCGTTGAAAATCGCTCCGCGGGAGAACCAGATACTCGGAAGCTTGCTGACGGAGTTGATGGTGGCAGTGGCGCCGTTCCGTTCCGCGCCGGTGGCTGGGGATACGCCGTTATTCAGCGGCTCTCCGGCACGGCGCCCGTTGGGCAGCGCGCCGACGTACTTCCCCATTGCCACGTTTGCGGTTACCGAGCTTTGGCAATAGGAGTACTTGCAGATTTCCGGTCCCTTACCGTACCGCGAGTTCCTGAACTCCGTCTGGTAGGTCGATCCGATGTAGTCGGTCAGTGCGACGGTCCAGCGGTCGGCACGGTCGTCATCGTTGCCGAACTTCGGTGCGCGAAGGAGCAGCATCTGCCGGATCTCCTCGCCGGTCGGGGTTGTCGACTCGTCTTCGAAATTGGTCTCAAGGGCATGTTTCAGCTGCTGGCCCGTGACCCATTTCTCGACGAACAGCGCCGTCTCAATCCCGGCAAGCGCGTCCCCGGCCGTCATCGCTCCCACAGTGGGGCCGCCGTCCGTTGAGTAGATCGAGCCTCCATCGATCAGCGCCTTGCCTCGTCCGATGCAGTCTTCGATCAACGACGAGCGGAACGCGTTCAGGTCGTGCAACCGATGCACCTCGTCGTTCACGTGCTCGATCATGACCTGCAGTTCCATCATGTAGTGCAGTTGCCGCTTATAGGCATCCATCACGTCCTGCATCGACTCGAACGTCGTGAGGTCGCCCGTCCCCGGCAAGACGGTGACGCCAGTGGTTGGATCGGTTCCGTTGTTGAGCGCCATCTCGAGGACCTTCGCCTTGTTCAAACGGGGTCCTTTGCAGGCGAAGTCCCACTTCCCGGGAATCGATGCCTCGATACACCCAACCGGCGCCCAGTTCCATCGATCTTCCTCTGCGACGCCTAACCCCTTCAGCATTCGCATTACGCCCGGATCGTTGTAGAAGGCAGGCTGGCCTCCGGAATGCGTCTGTACGACCTCAAGGGCACGGTCCATCAGCGCATCGGGTGTCCTCTCAAACCACTTCAGGGACACGGACGGTTTGGGGAGCCGCATGTTCTCGGTTGCATCGAGCACGACGTAGGTCAACTCGTTGGATGCGTCTTTGCCGTCCCGCGTCTGGCCGCCGATGGCCAGGTTCACCGCCATGTGATACCCGGGGAAGAACTTCGCCCCCTCCCACGAGCGGAAGATGTTCATCTCGTTGACCTTGATGAAGAGGTTTTCCACGATCTCCAGGGCATCCTCTCGCGTCAGCCGCCCCTCACGGAGGTCATGCTCGTAGTACGGCCAAAGGTACTGATCAAACCGGCCGAACGAGATCGCAATCCCGTTCGTTTCGATCTGGATGGCGTCGTGAATGAAGAACACCGCCTGAACCGCCTCCCAGAACGACTCCGGCGGGTTGGCGGGAACGCGGAGACAGGCGCGCGCCATGGTCTCCAATTCGAGCTTGCGTGCAGCATCTGTTTCGCCGCCGGCCAGCTTCTGGAGCTTGTCAGCGTACCGTGCTGCGAAGTCGATTACAGCCTGATTCGTGATGAGAACGGCCTTCAGGAACCACGACTTGCGTACCTGATCCGGCTGAGTGAGATCGAGTCGGTCCAAATGCTCCTGGGCGCGCTTCATCCGTCCGGATAGCCCTTCGTGAAGAATGTCCTGGTAGTTGGGAAGGACGTTGCCAAAACCGTTCTGAGCGACCCAGTCGTCATCGATCGCACCGAGATCCCACGCGATTCGCGCTTTGTCGGGGATCAACGATCGCATCACTTCATACACGGTCTTACCGCGCCAGTAGTCGATCGTATCCAGGATCGCGGCTTTGGTCTCCTCGTTGTATTCGTAGACGTCGTTCGGGCGTTCCCACGTATGGTACGGGTCTCCCCGGAACTCCTTCTCGATCCAGCCTACGGAGTACTCGGGGAACACGGGCGCTGCCCGTGGTTTGCTTGCCTGATTTCCCACGATGAGCTCTCCGTCGCGGACGTATAGGCTCATCCGAGCAAGTACAGTCGCAAAGGCGTGCGCGCGCCGCAGGACGATCGGCTGGCCCTCGCTCTTCTTCATCTCTTCAGTGAAGATCGTTGCTCGTTCCGCGCAGATGGATGGCGTGATGTCGAGTAGATCGTCTCGTAGCCCTGTCGTTCGCTGTGTCATTGGACCTCCTCGCCCGCTTCGTACTCTATCCAAGGGTGGATCCAGTCCTTTGTTAGACCGTATCTAATTCCGTGCCATTCGTCAAGTTCTCCGTTCCGCCTTCTCAAACCGATCGACAGCCTCTCGCAGTGCGGCTGCTCGTGTCCGGATCTCATCGAAGCGTCCTGCGATCACGGCATCCTTTGGGGTCAGCCAAGATCCGGCTCCCACGGCGGCCGCCCCAGCGGCCAGAAACGCTTCAACGGTCTCCGCGGTGATTCCTCCTGTCGGCATCAATCGCAGGAACGGCATCGGAGCTCGAAGATCGGAGATGAGCTTCGGGCCGAGTCGGGCAGCCGGGAACACCTTGACGAGCGGCGCACCAAGCTGATGTGCCGCGTAGGCTTCGCTCGGCGTGAAGGTTCCCGGACTGAACGGAACCCCCTTGGAGAGTGCATACTGGACAACGGTCGGCTCGAGCACAGGACCGACAAGAAACGCCGCGCCAGCTGCTAAGCACTTGTCAACATCCTGCTCAGTGAGCACGCTGCCCGCTCCGACCAGCGCTTCCGGCAGCGCTTGCTGGATCTGAGGGATCGCCTCCACGGCCCCTGGCGTCGTCATGGTCATTTCGATGACGCGCACGCCCCCTTCCACGAGAGCTCGCGCGACGGGAAGGCAGGTCGCTTGCGATTGCAGCCGAACGACTGCGACGATTCGTTCCTCGAGAAGCTTGTCCACCGTACGATCTGCTGTTTGCGTGCTCATCGCGGACCTCCCCGCAACCTCTTCTCTCCAGTCGAGGCCGTCTGTCCAGCGAGCCAGCCACCGTCACCTACGCGCAGGGACTCCGGATTCAGCTCCGCGACCGATGGAAGGACGCGTGTCGGAGCGGTGTCCTCACGATCGGCTTGTACCTCAGAAACCCCGCTCAGGACGAGCAGCGACTCTGCGCCGATACGTCGCGCCGCCTCGATGTCCGTCTTCCGATTGTCGCCCACAAACAGGCAGCGCTGCGGATCGGCGATGTCCCAGATGCCGAATGCCGTGCGCACGGCTCCCTCATCCGGCTTCCCACAGAAGCGGACTGGCTCGTAGCCCATTCCCCGGAAGAACCCGACATAGGCGCCGGCCGCTGGGCGTAGGCCGTCTTCCCCCGGATATGTGGGGTCCTGATTCGTCGCCACCAAGTCGGCGCCGTTCTGCATCGCACGCAGCCCGGCGACCAAACGATCCCTCGTCAACATGCGATCGACGCCGACAAGTACAACGTCCGCGGAACCATCCTGCACAAGGCGATACCCTCGTGCAGCGAGTGCCCCCGCAAGCTGCTGGGACGAGAGCGCGAGTACGCGGGTTCCGCGCGGGTAGCTACACATGGCATCCAGCACCAAGTCCGCCGAACTGATGACGTCTCCCGGCTCGACGATGAATCCCATGTCCTGCAGCCGCTGCGTAAGCTCGGCGCCTTCGCGCTCGCCGTTGTTGGAGAGGTATCGACAGGGGACCACTTCGCGAAGGCGATTGACCGCGTCAGCCGCGCCAGGAAGCGGAACGCGGCCTCGATAGAGGGTTCCGTCCAGGTCGAAGACGATCGCCTCGTAGCGCAAGCCGCAGGGCATTAGTGTCCTCGTTTCGCGCGAAGGACATCCGGATTCAGTACGTTCTCGGGGCAGGCGCCAGCGAAGATGGCTACGACCGTGTCAGCGCAGCGCCGGGCCATGCAATCCATCGCTTCGACCGTATAGGCGCCAATGTGGGGTGTTGCAATGACGTTCTTCAGCTTCAACAGCGGGCTTTCCTGGGGGGGTTCCGTCGCAAACACGTCGACGCCGGCACCCGCGATGCCCCCGGAAGCGAGCGCGTCCGCCAATGCAGCCTCGTCGACAAGCTCTCCACGCGCTATGTTGATGAGGAAGGCTGAGGACTTCATCCAGGACAACTCGTTGCGGGAGATCATGTTCCGCGTTTCATCCAGCAGCGGCGTGTGAAGCGTCACAATGTCGGAGTCGCGAAGGAGATCCTTCAGCGACACGTACGTCACACGTGGCTTTGCCCCCAGGTCCGCATCGCGATAGACGTCATACGCCAGGATGCGGCTCCCGAACCCTTCCAGTCGCCGGATGACCGCCTTGCCGATCCGCCCGGTTCCCACAACCCCGACCGTACCCTCTCCCAGTTCGTGACCGATGAAACGATCCCAGCCCCCGCCACGCGTCGACACGGCGGCATCCACGATGGACCGCTGCAGGGCCAGCATGAGACCGATCGCAAGATCGGCCACGGCCTCCGTGTTGGTTCCGGGCGCGTTGGCTACGGCAATGCCCAGCTCTGAAGCGGCGCCGAGGTCGATGTTGTCGACCCCGACGCCGTGCTTCTGTACTACGCGAAGGTGGGTGCTTGCGCCCATGACCTCGCGAGGAATCGGTTCGGCTCCTGCTATCAGTGCGTCCGGTTGCTCTCGCTGGATGACGGCTGCGAGCTTGGCCGCATTCAGTGGTCGATCCTCGGGACCGACTCGGCGGACCTCAAACCCTGCGTCCTCCAAGGTCTTCGTACCGATCGTCGAGACCTGTCCGAACGATCGCGAACTGACTAGCACCTTCAGCATGCGGAGCCCCCTCTTCCGATCTAGAACGAGACGCCGAGCGCGCGGAACTCCGACATCGCTCGATCCACCAGCGACTTCTCCGGGAACACGAACGGCAGGCGTGGGTAGCCTACGTTGACGCCGCGCTCCCGCAGGACGGCCTGGATCATCGGCAACGTCGGCGCGAAGTGCATGATGTCTCGCATCTTCGAGACCTTCTCCTGCAGGACGGCGGCGCGCTTCAGGTCTCCGCTCGTGACCGCTTCGTACAGCTCAACCACCGGGTCGGGAATTGCGTTCGCAAGACCGCAGACGGCGGCGTGCGCGCCCATTCCGACGGCCGGAAGGATCAGCGCTTCCGTTCCGATCACAGGGATGAAGTCCGGCTTCGTCACGGACCACATGAGGTTCCAGAACGTGATGATCTCGAAGCTGGAGTCCTTGATGCCGGCTACGCCAAGTTCGGCGAGACGCGCCAAGAGCTTGCCCGAGACGGACACGCCGGTCGCCTTGGGATTGTTGTAGATGAAAACTGGGACGGACACTGCTTCCACGAGGGCCTTGAAGTGACGCTCGACCGCGTCATCGCCGAAACCATAGTAGATCGGCGGGACCGCCGCGACGGCATCCGCTCCCGCTTTCTCCGCGTGTTTCGCGAGTTCTACGACCGAGCGCGTCGAGCAGCTGCCTACGTGCAGGATAACGGGAATCTTTCCATTGACTTCGTTGATTACGACTTCCGCGACCTGTTTCCGTTCCTCGACGGACATCAGGGGACCGGAACCGTACGTACCACACGGGTAGAACCCTTGCACCTTGTCCACCAGGAACTTCACGATTTCCTTTTGCGCCACCGGATCGAAGACTCCGTTCTTGTCGAATGCCGTCAACAACGGAGGGATGATCCCCGTGATCTTCTTTGCCACGTTGTACCTCCTTTAGGTACTTCGTTTGGATTCGTCGTTCTTGCGAGCCCCGCCCTTATGTTGCGAGCGGGTCGCGTATGTCAAGGCAGTCCAGCCTCTCTGGGGTTGGGTGCCCGCTTTCCGGATTCCAGCCCCGTTCATCGTAGTAGTCATCGAGAATCCTCGAGACATCCTCCCGAGTGAGGACCTTCGTTTGGTAGTAGTCCTCGATCTCCATACGCCCCTCCGGTGCGTCCATCGGGCGGAACCAGACGTCGGGCGGTAGATCGTCGACACGCGAGAACCCTTCGCGAACATTGAGCAGCTTCGCAAGGTTGCTGATTCTCTCCCCACGCCGAATCAACTCTCGCGCTGTAACAGGCTCGCCGACGGCTGCGGAGTACAAGCGAGCCATGTCATCCGCGAAGAGGAGCGCCTGGTAGGTGTAAATCGTACAGAGTCCGATCGCGTTCTTGACTCGCATGAGGTCTTCCATGTACGCCGTGTAGCGCCCGACGTTGAACTTCCCGGAATAGGGGGTCTCCTGGAAGATACGCCCCATGACGTCGTCGCCGAGATCCCAGTGTGCAGCCTGTTCGCGGATCTCCTCGATCGTCTTGTTGCGGGAGTTCGTACGGGTATGCGAACCACCATGGTGGGGACGCGGGCGAGTCAGAAACGTCATCATGAGCGGATGGAAGCGGGAGGGTCGTGCGTCGTAGATGAAATCGACGCCCTTGACGACGCCGGCGTACCAGTACTCGCTCGGATCGAGCCCGAGTTCCTCTTGGACGCGATACCACCCGTCGGCAAGAACGTCTCCCAGACCTTCCCGGTCCGCAGTCATACGGAACAACCGCTGATACGTCGAGTAGTCTCGCGACAGTGTTACACCGTCTTGTTCTGAACGGATTCGTCCCCGCTCCGCCATCCGGGTGACGAAGTCGATCAGTCGCGTGGTGGTGTAGAAGTCAATCCCAGTGTGGGTGTTCGCCTCGGTCACCAGGTGAATCATCTTGCGGTCGTCTTCGATCCCTAGCAGTTGGCCCGACGTTGCGCTCTTGCTGTACGGCGACCCCAATCCTTGTTCGCCGTCAAACTCCCCGCCGGGGAGCACCCAACGCAGCCGGCAGTTCAAGGGGCAGCTAGCACAGGCGATGACCGCCTGAAGAGATTCAAGCCGCTTCTCTTCCCCGTACAGCTCATCCCAGCGGTCCTTCGGCCAGATCCCTGGATTCTGGGTGTGTTTGAATGTCGACCAGCCGGCGGCCAACCCAAGCTTGATCCAATGATCCCGGCGAGGCCAAGCGAGTATGCGCTGGGTCAGCTCGTCCGCGATGTCGTTGTACTCCTCCGGATGGGCCACACGGATTGCTCCCGTCCCTCGGGCGACAATCGCTTTGAGGTTCTTGGACCCGAACACGGCGCCGAGCCCGCCCCGCCCCAAGGAGTTCGTGCGGTCGATGAACGTCAGGGCGTTCCGAACGAGTCTCTCCCCGCCTGTTCCAATTGTGAGCACACCGGCATCCGATCCCTCACGTTCCACCAGCGTGCGCGCGACCGCGTCGGCACCGAGACCCCAGAGATCGCCGGCGGGCTCGATCGACAGGCCGTCATCGCGAACGGCGAGGATTACTGGCTCAGAGGCCTTGCCCTGAATGACCAGGCGATCGCACCCGGCTTGTCTCATTCCGATTGCGAAGTAGCGGCCGCCACTCGTGCACGATCCGATGTAGTGTTTCCCGTCCGGTGAAGCCACCGTCGGGAACTTCGTGATTGCCGTTAGCTTGGAAGCTCCTACGGTGCGCGTTCCAACCAGTACACCCGGACTCAGCACGACCATGTTCTCGGGAGAGAACGGGTCGACTCGGGCAGGAAGCCGATCAACGAGGATCTGCCAACCGTACCCGGATCCTCCGATCGATTGAGCCACTTCGCTCTGTGCTCGCTCTTCGTACCATACGTTGCGTCGAGTCAGGTCGACGAACCACGTTCGATCCGTCCACGTCATCCCAACCCCTCCTTCGTCGTCTCACTCGGCGCTCCGGGGTCGTAGGTGATTGCACCGTACGTGCACGCCGCTGCACAGGCCGGCGATCCTCCGCAGAGATCGCAGCAGAGCGGTTGGATCATCGGCGCCGTCTTCTCAAGGTCGAGATTCCGTTCCAGGATGATGCACGAGGCCGACGGGTTGTACTCCTTCGTTCGCGCAAACGAACACGCCAGCTGGCAACTCCGGCACCCCCGGCATCGCTCGGGCCAGACTGTGAGCCTTCCTTCAATAGAAATCATAGGGTTGTCTCCGTCTACCGCTGGACCAGTTCGAGAATGTTCCCCTCCGGGTCGCTGAAGTATCCGATTGTCCATCCATTGCTTGTCTCGCGTATGTCTCGAACCGCAATGCCGAGCGTTCGCAGCCGCTCGGCCTCGACCTCCAGATTGCCGACGACGATTCCGAGGTGCGTGAATCCAGGGGTCTTCAGATCCTTCGCCAATGCGGACTCCCCCGTGGGGAGAAGCTCCACAACAGCGCCGGTCTCTCCCTGGAGGAAGATCACGGGTTGACGGCCGTCCCCCCGCTCGATCCGTCGGATCTCGTGCAACTGGAGCGCCCTTGTGTACCAATCCGACAGAGAGGCCGTATCCCGTGCGTAGACTCCGATGTGTTCGATATGCATGAGGCTACTCTCCTCAGTTCACTTCCGCAAAGGCTGTGACCATCATCGCTTCCGCTTCAGGGAACAGCAGCGGCACGATGAAGGCCCGTTTCAGGGACTTGCCGACGAGTGGGGCGATGTTCGGGTCCTCAAGAATGAGGAACTTCTTGCCGCTCAAGAGGAATGAGCGATGTGCGGGGAACGGTGGATCGGCCTTCCGACCCTCCGGTATGTTCTCAATCCCCATGATGTCCGCTCCCACACAGCGCATCTTCGGCAGCGAAACCAGGTAGTCGGCCGCTTCCGGCGAGAAACCCGGTTGCTGCATGATGTATCGTTCCGGCTCGGTGTCGCGGCATCGCGAGAAACCGGTGTAAATCAGCAGCAAGTCGCTTCCCCTCAGTTCTGCGTCGTAAGGCTCGAGATCCGAGCGAAGGATGAGATCCTTGTCCGTCTTCGCGATTTGCAGCAGCAGAGGGTGCTCGAAGACGAAGTCGTCAATCGCGAAGTCTCCCAGATTCGGGCGATCCTTGGACACGTGGAAGGCCGTATCGACGTGCGTGCCTGTGTGTACGAACGCATCGATGAAACTTGTGTTGTTGTAGGATTCCCATCGAACGTCACTGCCGGCTTCTCCTTCCGGGGCGGGGGTCATTCGCGAACGCGGCCGAAGGATGGGTTCGGCGATGCCGGGCGGCATCAGGATGTGTTTTGCATCAAGTGGATATGAGAACTGCACGTACATCTGGAGGCTCCTTTCGCTTGCAGACGTCTGCCGAACGATACTACTTGCGGCCTTTGTTGTCAAGTTGTAATGTGTATCTGACATCTTGACCACCGGACCTATTCTCGTTATACTATCCGGCTACGGTGACTATACGGGACCACGCAGAGCTTGATGACAAGTGCGAACGGAGGAATCGGGCCATACCTCATATGGACATCCAGGAGATTGAGAACCTTCTACAGGAATATGCCGCACGTGAAACCTCGTTGCTCGTACAGGACTCTTCGATCCCGCTCTACTATCAGTTGTACCGGCTGTTGAAGCGGTTCATCGAGCTGGCCGCCTTGCGGGAGGGAGATCGGTTCCCGTCCGAGGAGTTGATTTCGGCGGCGTTTGGAGTCAGTCGTCCGACGGCGAACCGTGCCGTGCAGGTCCTTGTCGACCAGAAGTGGCTGGGAAGGGAACGAGGACGGGGCGCGTTCGTCCAGGATCAGACGTTTGTGGGGCTTGCGCTGCTGAGTGAGAATCTGAGCCTCGCCCAGCAGTTCCCGCCGGACGCCGAGCTTGTCACCACGTCGGTGTCCCATGATGTCGTGCGGAACCACCCTCACACGGCAGAGATCCTCCGGCTTCCTCCGGATGCCGAACTGCTGTACATGAGACGACTGCGCCAGGTCGACGGCCAGCCGGCAATGGTGTGCGATTCATATCTCCCTGCCCATCGGTTCCCTGACTTCAGAAAGTCCACCATGGTTCGTGGGAGCCTGTACGCCACACTCGAGGAGGTCTATGGATACGTCATCGAGCGATCGGAACGAAGGCTTGTTGCGCAGGAACTCGTCGAGCAACAGGTTGCGGAGCTCCTCGCAGTACCGCCGTTCAGCCCGATCCTCTACTTCACGGGCCTCACGTTCGTTGTAGGGGAAAACGACCCCATTGAGTACATGCGGGCGTATGTGCGGGAGTGCGTTGCGTTCACAAACACGGTCTATCGAAATCCGGAGAATCCGCCTTCTCGGCGAACCGCATAAGGAAGATGAGGTGCGAACCAATCGATGTCTGCCAAGACGCAAGCGCAAGTCTTAGATGACGGGCCGGTCGCCGCGCCGGAGAGTAATGGGGCGCTGATCCGCATGTCCGGGATCGTCAAGCGGTTCCCCGGTGTCCTTGCCCTGGACCAAGTCGACTTCGAACTCGCTCCGGGAGAAGTACACGCGCTGTTGGGCGCGAACGGTGCGGGCAAGTCGACCCTCATCAAGATCCTATCAGGCTTGTATCACAAAGATGAAGGGGAGATCCACTTGCGTGGAGACGCCATCGAGATCCATGATCCGCGGCACGCGCAGTCCGTGGGAATCGCGACCATCTATCAGGAGTACAACCTCGTTCCCGATCTCTCGGTTGCGGAGAATGTCTCGCTTGGCCATATCCCTCATGGGAGTACGCCACTGACGCGGTTCCTGATCAACCGGAGAGAAATGATCCGGACGACCGAGGACATCCTTTCAGATCTGCAGGTTGACATCCCGGCAATCACGCCGGTTCGCCTGCTCGGCGTCGCCAAACAGCAGATGGTGGAAATCGCGAAGGCACTCTCTCTCCGGTCCGACATCTACATCATGGATGAGCCGACTGCCGCACTCAGCAATCGGGAAATCGAAGAGCTATTCCGCGTGATCAAGCAGATGCGATCTCGCGGCAAGTCCATCATCTACATCTCGCACCGTCTGGAAGAGGTTGGAGAGATTGCCGATCGAGTGACGGTCATGCGGGACGGCCGCCGAGTCGAGACGCTCAATGCATGCGACGCACCGACGGAGCGCCTCGTTCAGTTGATGGTGGGGCGGACCGTCTCGCGGGGGAACCCGCGCTCTGTGTGCGAGCCCGGTCACGAGCGCCTGCGCGTCGAGCATCTCACCCGAAAGGGTGTGTTCGAGGATGTCAGCCTCACGATCTGTGAGGGCCAGATCGTTGGGCTGGCCGGCGTCATGGGCTCTGGACGCACGGAGGTTGCACGCGCCATCTTCGGAGCCGATCGGGCCGACAGCGGGAAGGTCTTCGTCTCCGGCAAGGCTGTCCGGATCAAGTCCCCCAATCACGCGGTGAGGGAAGGGATCTGCTATCTCCCTGAGGATCGAAAGGGATTGGGGTTGGTTCTTAGTTCGAGTGTTCGGGACAACATCATTCTAGCCTCTCTCGCTAGATTCAGTCGTTTCCGGATTCGCGGCAGGGGAATCATCCTGGATCGAAAACGCATACGAAAGGAGGTGATGGAACGAGTCCAATCGCTAGAAATCAGGACCCCAAGGATTCAACAGCTTGTCGAGACGCTCAGCGGCGGCAATCAGCAGAAGGTCGTGGTCGCACGATGGTTGTGTTCCAGTGCGAAGGTCTTTCTGTTCGACGAGCCGACGAGGGGCATCGATGTGGGTGCGAAATCTGAGATCTACGGCTTGGTCAGGGCGCTTGCGGAGCAAGGTGCAGGTGTCCTCATCATCTCGTCGGAAGTCGAGGAACTGGTCGATGTGTGCGACCATGTGTACGTCTTGCGCCAAGGACACATCGTCGGCGAGTTGCATCGAAACGAGCTCTCGAAAGAGAGGATTCTCGCGTCGGCTCTCACTGGCGCCAAGGGGGCCAGAGGAGACAGTACTCGAGATCACACACCAAGCGAGTTGCAATCGTAACAAGGAGGAGAACGGTAATGAAACGAGCGTTGTTAGTACTGCTTGTTGTTGGTCTGATGGCGATTCCCGTCGTCAATGCAGCTGCGCAGACCTACAAGGTGGGTTTCGCCTGCATGACGCTGGCGTACACCTGGATGACATACGCCTATCAGGCCGTCATCGATGAGGCTGCGAAGTATCCCGAGATCGAACTGGTCGCCGTGAACGCTGAGGGAGATGCAGCCAAGCAGGTCCAGATCATGGAGGACTTCATCGCACAGGGTTTTGACGCCATCCTGGTCAACCCGCTGAACGTCGACGTACTGGTCCCGGTGATCGAGGATGCAGTGGCTGCTGGCATTCCGGTGGCCACATTTGACCGCCGTGCCTTCAACCAGGACTCCACGATCTTCCACGTCGGTGCAGACGACGTGTTCGGTGGCCGCCTGGCTCTTGAGTACGTCGCCGCAAAACTTGACGGCGAAGGGAAGATCGTCCACATCTTGGGCGAACTCGGCGCATCGCCGACCATCAACCGAGCCCAGGGCATCCACGAGCAGATCGTCCACTATCCGGGTTTGGAGATCGTTTTCGAGCAGAGCGGCATGTTCAACCCTGCTGATGGTCTCCGCGTGATGGAAGACGCGATCACGTCCACGGCCCGCGATTTCGACGCCGTCATCTGCGCCAACGATGACTCCGCTCTTGGAGCGATCCAGGCCATGATCGACGCCGGCATCGACTTCGATGATGTTGTCGTGGTCGGCTACGACGGTGTTCCGGGCGGTCTCAGTGCTCTGATCGCCGGCGAGCTGGATGCCACCATCCAGTACCCGGTCGAAATGGCTCGACTGGCCACCGAGCAGCTGTGCAAGTACGTCATTGACGGCACGCTGCCCGAGCTCCTCGACTACGACATCCTTCCTTGGCTCCTCGTTCCTTCGAACTACGAGACCGAGGCGGAGATGAACTACGAACTGAACTAGTACCCAGAGAAACTCAGGTGCGGGGAGGCCTTCGGGCCTCCCCGCCTCATACAACAATCGAGCGTGAAGAGGCCCGCGCAGAATTATCTGGAGGAGAAGGGGACGATAGGATGGATCAAAGGACTGGCACGCTAGCCGAACGATTCGGGCAATCCGCGAAACACGCAGGGCAGAAGCTACTCAGGGAGTACAGCATCCTCTTCGTGTTCCTTCTTGTGTGCGTGATTATCGCCAGCATACGGCCGGTCTTCCTTAGCGTGTACAACATCTTTAATGTGATTCGACAGGTGTCGATGATCGGAATCATGTCGGTCGGAATGACGTTCGTCATCCTGTCCGCAGACATCGACCTGTCTGTCGGGTCCGTCGCCGGATTCTCCGGCGCACTCGCGGCAGGTCTGATCGCTCGACAAGGGATTTCCCCTGCGTTGGCAATGATGGCTCCGATCCCGATCGCTGCCCTGATCGGGTGGGCGATGGGCATCGTCATTACCAAGACAAGGGTTCACTCGTTCGTCGTCTCGCTGGGTATGATGTCGATCGCCCGGGGCATGGCACTCGTGTACACAAAGGGGTTGTCGATCGGGAATCTACCGAAATCCTTTGGAACACTGGGGGGCGGCATGGTCGGGCCGATCCCAATTCCAGTCATCATCTTCGGCGCGTTCATGATTCTTGGCTATTTCGTATTGACGCGCACTCCCTATGGGCGAGCCGTGTATGCAATTGGAGGGAACAAGGAAGCCGCACGGCTATCCGGGATCAAGGTTGACCGATATCGAATCATGAACTTCATCCTGTGTAGCACACTTGCCGGTTTCGCAGGAATCATCCTGGCGTCACGAACGCGGTCCGCTTGGCCCGCGGCTGCTACTGGATGGGAACTCGACGTGATTTCGGCCGTCGTCATTGGCGGGACCAGTTTCTTCGGAGGCCGTGGCGGAATGGTCGGAACGTTGATTGGTGCGCTGTTTCTCGGCGTGTTGCGCAACGGCGCGAATCTACTCGGTATCTCGCCATTCTACCAGCAAATCATCATCGGAGCCCTCGTCGTCACCGCGGTCGTCATCGATCGATTGCGTCAACGCAACGTGGCGTAGGCAACGACTGAGCGTTCAGCCGAGACGGAAGGAAACGACATGAAGACACTCAGAATCGGAATCGCGGGCGTGTGGTACGACTGCTTCGACGAGGATCTCGCCCGGAAGCTGTATCAGGAATCTGTCTCGTCGCTGCGCAGCATGGGGGAGGAGTGGGAATTCGAACTGGTCGCGGCGCCGGATGTCACAAATGACGTGGAAACGTGCGTCGCGTTCCGAGATCGTCTCCGTCAAACGGACCTTGACCTGCTGCTCATCCAATCGGGGACGTTCGCAGCTGGGGAGATCATTGCGGCATTCGCCGACCTGGGCGTTCCGCTAGGCCTTTGGGGCATGCCGGAGCCCGAAACGACGGGCGGGGCCCTTCGACTCAATTCACTCTGCGGAGTGAACCTGTACGCAGGCATTCTGGGCACGTACCTGGCCGAGCGGAATGTGAAGTACAAATGGTACTTCGGCATGCCCGACACGGCCCTTTTCCAGGAGCGGTTCCAGCCGACGATACGCGCTTTGCGTGCAATCCGAACCCTGGACGGAGCCCGCTTCGCCAACATCGGGGGCACGCCGGAGGGATACTACGATGTCTACTGGAACGATGGCCGCCTTCGCTCGAAGTTCGACATCACGGTGGATCGTCACGAATTGACCGAACTGCTTGCACAGGCGGACGCGCTTCCGGAGGACGAAGTGAACCGGGCAGCGGCCGCGATCAAGGAGCAAGCGCCGTCGGAAGGGATCACGACGGACGAATTCAAGCGGCTTGCGCGCGTCTATACGGTCTTCGACCGCCTGATCCGCGAAAACGACTACACAGGAGTCGGCATCGCCTGTTGGCCCCATTTCCAGGCCGCGTATGGACTGACCGCGTGCACAACGTTGGGACGGCTGAACGAGAATGATCTTGTCGCAGCATGCGAAGGCGATGTCCCCAGCGCGATCTCGATGGCGATACTGAAGGCAATGGGTGCGGGAAAACCTGTCCTAATGGACCTGTCGGCGCTCGACCCGGAGGATGACACGATTCTCCTGTGGCACTGCGGCGTCGGACACCCCTGCTGGACGAATGAGTGCATCCAGTGTCGGCACACGCTGATCCAGGCTCCAGGAATCGATGGAACCGTCGGGCCGGCACCTGCCGCATTCGACATGGTGATGAAGCAGACCCCCTTCACACTGATGCGCCTCACTGATGGCGGAAACCGCCTGCTTCTTGCGACGGGGGAGCTTCTTGGTAACACCAAGCCCAGTCCAAGGGGAACACGCGGTTGGGCGGGCCACTTCAAGATGAACGGTGAGGATCCCGTGTCGGCTCTGGAGTTCACGAACACCGTGCTTGTCAATGGGTTCGAGCACCACTTCCCGCTCGCAATGGGATCGCTCAGCGACGCTGTGCTTGAGTTTGCAGCATGGACCGACATTCAGCCATTGGAGAAGGTTCCATATCGGCCGTACATGCAGCGGCGCTCGTGGTGAGACAGCCCAGATCCATGTCGCAATCGCAGTGAAGGACCAAGGAGGCAAACGAATGAAAGGTCTCGTCGTCTACAGAGATGGAACACTGAAAGTGGAGCAGATGCCCAAGCCGGTGATCGGCGACTACCAGGCGCTCGTAGAAAACCTGAGTTGCGGAATCTGTAACGGAACGGACTTCAAGCTGATTCACGCATCGTTCAAGGGGTTCGACACGTACCCGGCGGTGCTCGGTCACGAGAGCGTCGGACGGGTCGTGGAGGTGGGCAAGAAGGTAACTTCCTTCAAACCGGGCGACCTCGTTCTGCGTTCGATTCTCGAGAAGGTGGAAGACGACAGCTTCGCGTCTGGATGGGGGAGTTTCGCAGAGTACGGCGTGGTCGGGGATATCGCAGCAATGAAGGCCGACGGCCGTACCGACTACTACGACATCTATCTCGCTCAGCAGATCGTCCCCGCGGACTTCGACCCGAGCCAAGCGGTCATGTTGATCACGCTCAAGGAGGTCCTATCCGGCCTACAGCGGTTCGGCGTCGATAGGGGCAAGTCCGTGTTGATCCACGGAGCTGGTCCTGTCGGCCTCTCGATGGTCCGCTTCTCGAAGCTGCGCGGCGCGAGTCCGGTCGTTGTAAGCGAACCGAACACGTCACGACGCGAGCGGGCTACCAAGCTCGGCGCGGATCTTGTCATCGATCCGAAATCCGAGGACTTGCTTGCGCGGACGAAGGAAATCGAAGCCGACGGATTCGACTTCGTAATCGACGCGGTTGGAATTAACAAACTGATGACCGACAGCCTGAAAATGGTCAAGTTCAACGGGAAGGTCGGCGTCTACGGGATTGCCGCGCAAACGAACGCCACAATCGATTGGGAGCAGGCTCCCTACAACTGGGCGATCCACTTCGTGCAGTGGCCCACGTTTGAGGACGAAGCGGCTGTCCATGACGAAGTCGTCTCGCTTGTCAAGTCCGGAAAGATCGACTTGGCAGACTTCGTTACCCATGCCATTTCCGGACTGGACAACTTCCAGAAGGGCTTCGACCTCGTCTCGTCACAGACGGGCATCAAGGTCACGATCGACATTCCTTCGTAGGAGACAACAAGGAGGCGGACTATGGGGACGGCGTACCTTCTTGCTCACGATCTCGGGACAACCGGGAACAAGGCAACGTTGTTCGACACGCAGGGGCGCTTGATCGCCAGTGCGTTGGAAACGTACCCAACGTACTACGACAAACCGGGGTGGGTGGAGCAGGATCCGGAGTCGTGGTGGCAGGCGGTATGCCGGGCATCGGGTACGGTCATGCAGAAGGCGGGGATAACCAAGTCTGACGTCGCGGCCATCAGCTTCAGTGGGCACATGATGGGCTGCGTGCCCGTTGATGCTTCAGGGCATCCGCTGCGCAGGGCCATTATCTGGGCGGATCAACGCGCGACCGCCCAGGTCAAGAAGCTGCTTGAAACCCTCAGTGCCGAGGAGATCTATCGGATCACGGGGACCCGCCCGAACTCCAACTACACCCTCGAGAAGATCATGTGGATCCGGGACAACGAGCCGGACGTCTACCGGAAAACGAAGGTTGTTCTCCAGTCCAAGGACTACATCGTGTCCCGGCTGACCGGCACGTTCGTTACTGACTATTCCGACGCATCGGCAACCAATGCGTTCGATCTCTCGGAAAAGGTTTGGAGTGACGATCTGCTGCACGCGGCCGACATCCCAGCGAGCCTGTTTCCAGAGGCCGTTCCGTCGGCCACAGTCGTCGGTCCTGTTCGATCGGCGCACGGTGTGGATCTTGCCGGTGTTCCCGTCGTTCTCGGTGGCGGCGACGGGGCGTGTGCCACGGTCGGCGCCGGAGTCATCCGTGCCAACGAAGGCTACAACTACTTCGGGTCGTCCTCTTGGATTGCCATCGCCAGCGATCGACCCGTGATCGACCCCGGAATGCGCACATTCAACCTTTGCCACCTCGCACCGGATCTCTACATGCCGGTCGGCACAATGCAGAGCGCCGGCGGATCCTACGATTGGATCCGTGGTGTACTGTTTCCGGAGGAGATGGGCAAGTCGACGGACGAGGCGTACGCGCTCCTGAACCGGTGGGCAGCCGCATCACCGCCTTGCGCTGGCGGCGTACTATTTCTCCCGTACCTAATCGGAGAGCGAAGCCCGCATTGGAACGAGGACGCGAGGGGGGCCTTCGTTGGGCTAGCCCGCAGTCACGGGGTTGGCGAACTGGTTCGCGCGGTTATCGAGGGCGTCGCATTCAACCTGCACGTGATCTTCGACGCCCTGACCGAACAGGGGACCATCCTGAAGTCCCTTCGAATGATTGGGGGCGGCATCCGGAATGCCGTCCTCTGTCAGGCTCTTGCTGACATGCTCGGCATCCCAATCCAGCGTGTGGAGAGTGGCGAATTCGCTACGTCTCTCGGTGCCGCTGTCTGCGCGGGTGTTGGCGTTGGCGCGTTCGAGGACTTCAGTGTGGCGGCAAAACTCTCGCCGATCGCAGGCACGGATGAGCCTCTTCCCGAGCGGAAGGCCGCTTACGACCGCACGTACGAGCTGTTCAATCGAACCTACCGATCGCTGGAACCGCTTTGCAGCGATCTGGCCGCGCTTCAGCGCGAGTTGATGTCCTGAGGATGAGGCGCCTCAACAGAAAGGATCCAATGAACGCAAACAAGAAGCCCCGGAGTGCTCCTGCTACCGTCGATGAGTTTGCGGGGCGGATGATGACGGCAACGTTCTCACCCGCCTCCACGGAGGACGAAGCCCGGGAGTTTCTCCGCCGCTTCGCCGAGTACCCGCGAGTGGACGCGATTTTCGTTGATCAACCCTGGGTGGACATCGCGCGCGAGATCCTTGGCCCGCTTGGCATCACAGTCGGGATTGAGGCGGCCTATCCGGTGGGCAATTGGTCTACCGAGGCAAAGGTTGCAGCCATCCGTGAAGGCGTCCGCGTCGGCGTAGACGAGATCGACATTGGGGGGGCCTTCGCAGCGATCAAGTCGGGCGACTTCGATGCCGTGTACGACGATGCCAAGGCGATGCTCGATGCTGCAGGCGGTAGCATCCGTGTCATGGTGCTGCCCGAGACCGCCATCCTCAGCCGAGACGAGCTCGCTCGCACACTGGAGGCCTACGCCAAGGCCGGCGTGGAAGGGATCAAGACGTCTTCCGGCTACGGATGGAACACTGAAGCAGAGGACGTGCGTTTCATACGCGAGACGTTTGGGGAAGTGTTCCAGATCGACGTCTCCGGAGGCGTCCGCACAATCGATCAAGCGTTGGCTCATTTCGAGGCGGGGGCCGACAACATCCACGTGAGTCCGATTTTCCGGATTCTTGGCGAGGCGAAGGAGCGATTCTCATGACGACTGTCCGAAACGCCAATGCGGGGAATCGACTGGAGTCGCGCGTCGACTACACCGACCTTCGGAAAGCGATCACGTATGGCGATGTCGAGTCCATGTGCGCTGACGCGATCACCTTCGGATTCGGCTCGGTGGTCGTCCCCAGTGGCTTGGTACGACGAGCGGCGTCGGTTCTCAAGAACGGCGATCTCACTGTGGGATCCGTGCTCAGCTACCCATTCGGGACTCAGGCAGCCGTCGTCAAGGCCCGCGAAGCCGAAGTAGCCGCGGGCCATGGTGCCGCAGGACTGGACCTTGTCCCTCACTTCGGAGCAATCCTTGCTGAGGACTGGGATTCCGTTCGTGCAGAACTGGCGGCCGTTCGCTCTGCGGTGGGGGAACTCCCGCTTGCGCTGGTCCTTGAAACGGGCCGACTGCGGACCTCGCAGATCCGCGAGCTATGTACAATCGCCGCAGACTGCGGATATGTGCGGGTCGCCAACACCGTGGGATTCCGTCTTGTCTCAACCGACCCGGATGCGGAAGGCCGTGCCAGCGTCGAGACGATCAGGACGTTGAGCGAGTTGATCGATGGATCGCTGAAGATCAAGGCGGTAGGCGGCATCACCAATCGGTCCCAGATTGAGGAGCTTCGTGTGTCGGGAGCCGATCGTTTCGCGGTGGACGCTGGAACCGAGACGATCCGCAACGGGAAGTGGAAGCCGCTGCTGAGAGGAGACACGTGAACGGCCCGGAAAGCATGCTGAACGCTACCGAGACCCTCGCGGAGACGATGAAACGGTTGGCGGCTCCGCCCTTCGGTGGAATGCTCTCCGCGTGGCGGCGGTTCACGGCATCGGCACACGCCGACGGGGAACTCTCTCGGAAACACAAGGAACTCATTGCGATTGCGATCTCGCTGGCCAAAGGGTGCGAGCGGTGCGTCTCGTACCATGTCCGTTCGGCAATCGCCGCGGGGGCTACGGACAACGAGATGAAGGAAGCCGCGTTCATCGCCGTCATCATGGACGGGGGGCCGGCATTGGCACACATGAGCGCTCTGCTCGACGCCATCGAAGCGCACCGCCTGGAGGACGCATGAAACTGATTCTGATCTCCGCCGATCCTCGTGAGGTCGAGACGTTCTATCGTTTGGGAATCTTCGTTGGGGTTGCTAGCAATCCGAGTCTGGTCGCTGAAGCGGGGGCCCCGTCGAAGGTGCTCGTTCGGCAATTGCTCGATTTGGTTCCGGATCCTGTGTTCATCCAGGTCTCTGGCCTGACTGCCGACGAGATGGTCAATGAAGGACGCGAATTGGCAGCGATCGATCCGGCACGCGTGGTGGTGAAGGTTCCGGTGACTGCGGCTGGAATCGAGGCCATACACTGCCTATCATCCGAGGACATTCGGACGACGGCCACTGCGATCTGCGCAGCGAACGAAGCGCTTCTCGCGGCTCGTGCAGGAGCGGATTACCTCGCTCCCTACGTCGCCCGAATCTATGACATTGGAGGCGACGGAGGCGCAGTCGTCGCGGACATGGTCTCGCTTGTCCGTCAGCACGACCTGCCGTCGCACGTGATCGCCGCCAGCGTTCGTACGCCCGAGGAACTGATGTTGGCGTGGAAGACGGGCGCGAACTACGCCGCGATCCAATCGAATGTTGTCGCGAAGATCTGTTCGAATCCCGCCGTGGAGGCTGCGGCGGTCAAGTTCCACGAGGAGTACTGGCAGGCGTTCGGGAAGCAGTAGTCAAGAGCAAGGAGAGTGACAATGAAAATCGAGTCAGTTCGCGGAGCACAGGTTCCGGCACTTGGATTCGGAACGTTCCGCATGAAGGACGCAGAGTGTACGCAGGCGGTCGAGAATGCGCTGAAGATCGGGTACCGCCACTTGGACACGGCCGAGATCTACGAGAACGAGAAAGCGGTCGGGGGCGGAATTCGAGCCGTGGGGCTTCCGCGAAGCGAGTTGTTCATCACCACCAAAGCGTGGATGGACGATCTGTCTCCGGACGGCGTTCGAAAGAGCTTGGATCAGAGCCTGCGCGATCTCGACATCGAGTACGTGGACCTCTGGTTGATCCACTGGCCCAATCCGAAGTTCGAGGTCGAGGCGACGCTCGCTGCCATGATGAAGGAAGTAGACGCCGGCAGGGTTCGCCATATTGGCGTGAGCAACTTCCCGGTCGCCCTCTTCGAGCGTGCCGCGAAGGCTGCACCGGTGGTGTGCAACCAGGTCGAGTACCACCCGTATCTCGATCAGTCGTTGGTGATTGATGCGGCACGCAAGCACGATGCGCTGGTGATGGCGTACGCACCCCTTGGCATCGGCAAGTGCCATGCTGATGAAGCGCTGGCCGCGATTGGCGCGAAGTACGGGAAGAGCGCCGCGCAGGTTACGCTGCGCTGGTTCATGCAGCAACCGCACGTCGGGGCCATCCCGAAAGCATCGGGCTATGCGCACGCGGAAGAGAACTTCAAGATCTTCGACTTCGAGTTATCGTCCGACGACATGACCGCGATTCACGCGTTGGCACGAGGCGAGCGAATGATCCGGCCCGACTTTGGCCCGGAGTGGGACAACTAGTCCGATCCACAGCTTTCGAAGGGAGACGGCATGAGCGAGATTCCCGGACCTCGGCGAGTACTTACCTTGTACTTCATCGGGGTCACGACGACCCAATCCTCGATCATGACCGTCTTCCCTCGGTGGGCCCAGGTTCTGGGGCTCGACGCCGAACTGGTCGGCGTCGACTTCGCGTTGCATGATGCGCCGGAGCAGTATCGCCGCATCGTCGAACACATCAAGACGGACGCCCTCTCGAGGGGGGCCTTGGTGACGACGCACAAGCTGGATCTCTTGACAGCCTCGCGAGACCTGTTCGACGACCTTGGACCGTACGCCCGCCGGCTTGGCGAGATCAGTTGCATCTCCAAACCGAACGGGCGGCTCACCGGGAAGGCGATGGATCCGATCAGCAGCGGTTTGGCACTCGACGCCTTCGTACCGGAGAGCCATTGGGAGTCGGGTGTCGATGCGCTTCTCCTCGGCGCAGGGGGCTCCTCGCTGGCGCTGTCGGTCAATCTCCTCGAACGAGCGCAGCAGGGGAGACCGCATCCGAGGCGAATGGTCATCTCCAACCGGAGCCCAAAGCGACTCGACGAGATGAAGCACATCCACGCTTCGTTCGACACGGACATCCAGGTGGAGTACGTTCTCGCACCGGCGGTCGAAGACAATGACGCGCTTTGTGCCAGCATGGGCGCGGGGTCGCTGATCGTGAATGCCACCGGCCTAGGCAAGGACCGGCCCGGTTCGCCGCTCTCCGACCGGGCTGTCTTCCCCGAGTCCGCAAGTGTTTGGGACTTCAACTACCGCGGCGATCTCGGGTTCCTGGTGCAGGCTCGTGCCCAGCAAGGTCGCCGAAACCTACGCGTCGAGGATGGCTGGATCTACTTCATCCACGGGTGGACTCGGGTGATCAGCGAAGTCTTCGCGATCGAGATTCCTACATCAGGTCCTGAATTCGACCGGCTGTCGGAGGTTGCCGCCCAATCACGCCGCCCCACCAAGGAGGCGACTTAGCCTATGCCTGACTACAACGTGCCGTTCGGTGTCGAGTTGGATCTTGCTACGGGAGCCATGAGCGATCCGGACCGGATCATTGAGCGCAAGACGTCCGATCTGCGGGGGTACTACGCTGACTCCGCCGCCCTCGAGAGGCTCATTGCATCTGGCGACCCTCTCCACTATCGCGTGTATGAGAAAGCGATCCCGGAAGAGGACGGGCACTTGCTCTTCTGCATGAGCATCCTCGAGCCTGGCAAGGTCGGAGACGAGTACTTTCTGACCAAGGGACACTATCACACGGTGGCTGATACGGCTGAAACATACCTATGCGTCCGGGGAACGGGCTACCTTCTGATGAAGACGTCCGAAGGCCGCTGGGCAGCGGAACCCATGCGCGCCGGTCGAATGGTCTATGCCCCGCCGTTCTGGGCTCATCGCTCGATCAATACCGGCGACGAACCCCTCATCTCTTTCTGCGTCTACCCTGCCCACGCCGGACACAACTACGGAGACATCGAGACCGAAGGATTCCCGCGCCGCGTCGTCGAGAAGGACGGTGCACCGGCGTTCGTCGAACCGGGGCCGTAGTGTCGGAAGCAACAGGGAAGGGAGTGGAAGGAATGGTCAAGGTCCTGATCCTCATTGGGAGCCCTCGAAAAGACGGGAACAGCGCTGTACTCGCGCATGAGACGGCACGTGGTGCGCGTGCCGGCGGCGCGTCCGTCGAGATCGTCCACTTGCATGACCTCGCGATCTCACCATGCACAGGGTGTGGGGCCTGCCGTTTCAGTGTCGACGCACCGTGTGTCCTGTCGGATGACATGACGGATCTCTATCCTCGGTTGCGGGAAGCCAACGCGATCGTCATCGCAACCCCCATCTATAGCTACAACATGAGCGCTCAGACGAAGCTTCTTATCGACCGTCTCTACGCTCTCGGGAGCCGAGAAGGAAACGCTCTCCAGGGCAAACGCTTCGGATTCCTCGTCGTCTATGGAGCGGCCGATGCGTTTTCGTCCGGGGCGATGACGGCCATGCGCTGCTTCCATGACACGTTCGCCCGCAAGGCCACCTGGATGGACATGGTCCACGGGACGGCCACGGAGGCGGGAAGTGCGAAGCGGAATGCGCTCCTCATGGATGCGGCCGCGCGTCTTGGGGCCGAGCTTGTCCGCCCTGCTGCGTAGAGCAGTCTTCGATCATTCGACGTACGAATACTACGCAGGAACCGGCGCCTCCGTTTCGGTGCGCGCTTGGTGCGAGAACGCGGTACCGGCGGGTAGATTCAGGCGGCAGGACCCCATGCGGTACAACAGTGCGGGCACCGCTACCCCGGGTACCAAACGATTCGTGGGTCATCGGAAGCACGCGTGTACTCCCACGATGAATCAACAAGCCGCTTCATGTCGTACGTTGGACGCCACCCGAGCAAGAGCCGCGCCTTCGCGTTGTCGAGCCACGTCGAGTAGTAGGGAGAAGGGACTTCCACGGTCGGCAGACCGCGGCTTGCCTGCAGATACCGTCCTAGATCGCCGTAGTCCACCGGCTCATTCATACAGACATTGAACGTTTGCTGGCGGGCATGCGGATGATCGAGGGCTCCGACAATCGCTGCGACAACGTCATCGACGTGTACGAAGTTGCGCTTCACCGGAATGCCGGATGGATCGAGCAGGATGGGGACCGTCCGGTTCCGGAAGAATTCCTCGGCGTGCGCTTCCCCAACCATCTCACGCCACCGAGGACCTCCGAACGCATCCGGGCCGAACGACAAGTGGTGCCTAAGATCGTCCTTCTCCATGATCCAGGGGGCTCGCAGGCAACATCCATTGAGATCGTACTGAACGTAGTACTGCTCGAGCATGACCTCCTCGAGAACCTTGGACAGAGGATAGCAGCCCGGATACGCGGTGTGTTTCTGTTGCTCGGTTACCGGGAGCGGGTGTTCGTAGTAATAGTGCCCCACACTGGCATCGCCGCCCATCAGAATGATCTGCCGGAACGAGTCGCTCTTCCGACAGGTCTCCAAGAGCCAGAAGAGGCCCTTCACCGCAACGTCCATGATTGTGGCCGGTGTCTCCTTGCACGTGGCGAGATGCACGACGTGGGTCACGCCCTCCAGGATGCGCTGGACGGTGTCCAGATCGGCGATCGAGCCACGGACAACGTCGAGGCGTTCTTGGGGGTCAAGGACGCGACGATGACACAAGCCGCGTACTAGAGCGACGTTCGTAGTTGTCTCGGACAGGAGACGTTGAACAAGAGCGTGCCCGACCTTGCCTGTTGCCCCTGTGACGAGGACTCTCTTCTTCTCCGGCATACGGCTTCCCTTCAGCGATGAGATTCAGCAGATCGCCAGCCATCCGTGTGCCGGAACACCCGGACGGGGTCAGCGCGCGGATGGAGATGTCATAGTGAAGAGTGTACAGGCTTCTAGGCTCAACTGGCAGAGCGCACCCTGATCGGGGAACTTCCCCCGCGGTGGTCGTTGTCCTCGAGCCGATGATCCGGACTTCGATGCAAAGCGGCGCGCCCAAGCCCATCCAGTGTATGGGCAAACCCGTTGGGCATGCGGTCGGGGGAAGCAAGCCGATGGGGACTCCGATGCTGGTCATCGCTCCATCCGCCGCTCCGAACTGCAACGGCGGGCAAGCGCTGGAGCAGTAACGTTGACGGATGTCTTCTCGAGATCGCGGAGGAGACGACACCAAGCGGAGCTGTCTGCCAGGTTATACTTATCGACGAGTCTGCTCGACCTTGTGGCAAACGGTGGAGGAGAGTGCATGGCATGGCTGACAGTCTGCTGGCAGAAGGGGGACCGTACTCGTTGAGCGATCGTACGGAAGAGGAGGTTCGCGAGCTGTGGTCCAAGACCTACAACCGCGAGGGGAAGCCGGATTGGTCGCACATCTTCTCGTACTACGCCGAGGACATCGTCTTCAAGGACAGCATTCAGGAAGTCCGCGGGCTTGACGAGTTCAAGGCGATGTGCGAACGCCTCACAGGCCGATGCAAGCAACTACGCATGCACCTCCCCCGCGTGGTCAAGGCGCGAAACCTCATCTTCCTCGAATGGGAAATGACCATGATGTTCAAGAGGTATCCCAGCTCTACCTTGTACGGGACGACCAAGCTTGAACTCGACGCAAGTGGAAGGATTCACAGACAGAGGGACTACTACGATCTGTGGGGCGACATCTTCGACAACATCCCATGGTTCGCCGGACCATACCGTCGATTCATGCGTCGGAAGTTCGGGTAGGGAGCGCTTGTGTTCAAGTACTTGAGGCAGTATCGCTGGAAGGACATGCAGCAGATGCGGGCGAACAGCCGTGCGGCGCAGCTCCGTAGCGAAGTCCGCATGGACGACAAGGTCTGCGTTGTCACCGGGTGCACATCCGGAGTGGGGTGGGAGACTGCAAAGCGGTTCGCCGCCTATGGCGCGCATCTTGTGATGGTCAATCGCAGCGCGGAGAAGTCAAGAAGCGCGTGTGCGTCGCTGCGAGAGATGTTCGGTGTCGAGAGCAGCGTTCTCATTGCCGACTTCGCGGACCTGTCTCAGGTTCATCGCGCAGCGCGCCAGCTCGTCGAGACCTGCGATCGGATCGATGTGCTGGTAAACAACGTGGGCATGCACTCGACGACGCGCACGGTGACAGCCGACGGCCTGGAGACGGTCTTCTGCGTCAACCATCTTGCCTCTTTCCTTCTCACGGCGGAACTGCTGGAAACGCTGAAACGTAGCGCGCCATCTCGAATCATCCAGGTAAACTCACAGGGACACCGCTTCGGTGGGCTCGACGTAGAGGATTTGGATTGGCGGCGGCGGCGCTATACGGGTCTTCGCGGATATGGAGCCTCTAAGACCGCCCAGCTGCTCACGATGTGGCGATTTGCGGAGCTCCTCCGAGGAACGGGCGTGACGATCAATGCAATCCACCCGGGTGCAGTCCGTAGCAACATCGGGAACAACAACGGGCCGGTCTACCGCTGGTACAAGGATGCCGTTCTCGGAAGAACGCTGAAGGATCCCGCAGTCTCCGGACATGCGATCCACTACCTGGCGACGGCGCAGGAGCTCGCGTCCGTCAGCGGGAGGTACTTCAATCTGACGCACCCGGAGAAACCGGCCCCCCACGCCCTCGACAGGGAGGTTGGGGCAGTCGTTTGGGAGAAGAGCCTCCGATTGGCAGGCCTAACATGACGGAAAGGGATGCGAGAAGCCAGAAGGATGCGGGAGTGACGGTGCAGCCCATGCAGCCCGCATGTGATGTCGTCGTTGTGGGCGGGGGGATGGCAGGCCTCACCGCCTCCGCGTACGCCGCAAGGGCTGGACACCGTGTCCTGTTGTTCGACAAGCAGCCGGTTCTTGGGGGACTGGTACAGTCCTTCCAGCGCGAGGGCTTCACGTGGGATGCTGGGATCCGCGCCCTTGAGGATTCGGGCATTGTCTTTCCGATGCTTGAGGACCTCGGCATCGACGTTGACTTCGTCAAGAGCCCCGTTTCCCTCGGAATCGAAGATCGCGTGATCCCGGTGGAGTCGACGGCCAGTCTTGATGACTACCGGCGGCTCCTCGAGCACTTCTATCCGGAGAGCCGACAGGACATCCAGAGCATCCTTGCGGTCATCCGGCGTGTCATGAAACACATGGATGTGCTGTACGGAATAGAGAATCCGGTGTTCAAGAACCTCCTAAGAGACCGCAAGTACGTGTTAAGGCTGCTCCCCTGGCTGGGTCAGTTCCTCTTGACCATCGGCAGGATCAATCGAATGACCGCACCCGTGGACCAATATCTTGAGTCGCTGACGACTGCGAGGGCCCTGATCGACATGATCAGCCAGCATTTCTTCCGGAAAACGCCGGCGTTCTTTGCGCTAAGCTACTTCAGCCTGTACTTGGACTACGTGTACCCGGTCGGCGGAACGGGGGCCCTTCCTCGGGCGATGGCTACGTACTGCGCCGCATGCGGTGTCGAGATGCGCAAGGCTACAGCCATCGTCGCCATCGACCCGATCGCACACTCGGTGACGGACGAAACCGGTACGGCTCACGTTTACCGCAAGCTCGTCTGGGCTGCCGATCTGAAGACGATGTACCGACTCGTTGACATCGCCGCCCTGCCGCAAGGCCGGATGCGCGACAACGTCCGGAAGCGGGTCTCGGCAGTGGAGGCGGCCCGAGGGGGGGACAGCGTGTTTACCCTGTACCTTGGTGTGGACATCGGCCCCGCATGGTTTTCGGCGAAGTCGAATGGGCACTTCTTCTACACTCCTTCGCGCAACGGGGTCGGGCCATCGATCCATTCGACGCTGGACGCGATCGTTGCGGACGTTGAGCGCACTCCGGGCGGGGACATGCCGGAGCCGGTGCGATGCTGGATCGAACAGTACATCCGGTACACAACGTACGAGATTTCGATCCCCGTTCTCAAAGACGCTTCGCTCGCACCGGAAGGAAAGACAGGTCTAATCGTGAGCGTGTTGTTCGACCATGCGCTCTGGGCGGCCGCCCGCGCACAGGGTTGGTACGAGGAACTGAAGATCCTCACGGAGGATACGTTGATCGAAGCGCTAGACTCCAGTGTGTATCCGGGTCTCCGGCGAACGGTAACGACGCGCTTCTCGTCGACGCCGGTTACGATCGCAGACACGGTTGGCAGTGCCGACGGAGCGATAACGGGCTGGTCCTTCGCCAACCCCGTACTGCCTGCGATACGCAAGATCCAGCACATCGCGAGAGCCGTCGGTACGCCCCTTCCGGATGTCTACCAGGCCGGCCAGTGGACGTACAGCCCGTCCGGGCTTCCCATCGCAATCTTGACAGGCAAGATTGCAGCGGACCGCGTAACGACAGGATTGAGACGGGCGAGGAAGCGGGCATCTGGAATCGGTTGGAGGCAATGAACGAGTTGTAGGATGCGGCTCAGGCGGACCCCGTCGAGCGGGGAGGTCTCGACCGGCCAAAGGAGGTTCTGACAATGGATCGGAGGAGGATTCGACGCGCGGCCATGTCGGCGGTGGCATGCATCGTGTTCGTCGGCGTTGTGGCCTGGGCAGCAATCCCCGACCTCAGCGGAGCGTGGGTTATGCTCCAGGTGTATCCACGAATCGCACAGCTGCCCCTCGTCGGAGAATCGACCCAGACGAGCTACGTCGTTCAACGGGTAGACGTCGAACAAGCAGGCGCTTCTCTTGCGATGACGGATCAGTACTGCTTCACAGTGATCGAGGAGAGCTCGTCCTTGGCGGCCACGCAGATCCCCGAAGCCTTCATGCGTGCGCTGCGCCCACTGCCCCGAACGGCAACGTTGCTGGAGGAAGGAGGGAAAACGCTGTTCGAGCAGGCCCGGTATCTCGAGGTTCGCGGCGCAGTTCTGGAGAACCCCGAGACCGACGTGCTGCCCGTCGACGCGGAGGATCCGCGGGTGATCGACCAAGACGAGGACGGCTTCCCCGGCATGACCGTGAACGTCCGCCTGTTCGGTCTCTTGGAGGCACAGATCTACGTCGTTCAACGGGTCCAGTACGAACTTCAAGGGGTTGTCGTTTCCCCGGACCGGGTTTCGGGGCTGATCCAGTGGAGCGACGAGCAGAACGTGCTGGCGGCGACCAGTTCCCTGCTCCTAGCGGGAGCTGATAGCGAGCAGGACCCGGACCCCAGCAGACACGTCTTCGTGATGGTTCGAGCGGATGAGGAGTGGAACTGTCCATGGCTCGAGGAGCACTGGCGAGAGATCTTCGGGTTCCCGCTGACCGATGAGGAGTCGTAGTGCTGCACGGGTACCCGCTGGTTCATCGGACCGGTGTGTCTGGCTGAGGGCTGGCGCTGCCGCAGGTCCTACAAAGAGCAGGAACGAACCGCTTGCCGGAAGATCTCGGCGACAAGCGTGGCTCCGGCGCTGTTTAGGTGGACTCCGTCGAGCGTAAGCCGTAGGCCTCGGGATAAGGAAGCGGAGTCCACCGCCCGAGGTGTCCGCAGGAAGAGCGCATCGCGGGCGACCGCTGTCACGCGCTTGGGGACGTACCCAGAGGGTGTGCTCGCTGCAAGCCTCTGCGCGATGACCGATCGCAGGTCGATGTACTCCACACGGTCACACGATGATGCGACAGACGCGATGCTTGCGCTCATGTCGCCGAGTTCTCTGTTCCATCGGTTTGACAAGTCTTCGCCAATCAAGAGGGGGGAGATCGCAAATACACGATCTGCATCGATGAGGAGGCGCTCAGAGATCCGACGGTAGTAGTCTCGAAACTCACTGAGGTCCTTCGCAGGGGGTTGATTCATCAGTCGCTTCACCATCGCATGGCCAAGCGAGAGTTTCGCAAGAACGTCATTCACGCCGATCCAGAGGACCGCAGCATCCCCCGGGGCGTGATGGTGACGTCGCAGGATCCGGCGATGGAGACTGACAACCGTCTCCCCTCGTTTCCCGCAGTTCTCGAGTTCGTGCTCTGCGAGGAGCGGCCCGAGCGCGGCCAAGAAGGAAACGCCCGGCGTGCCCTCGGTCAGGCTGTCGCCGAAGAACGCGATCCTCATGCTCCTTCCCGGCCTCCTTCGCTGTGAATGGAATCCCCATTCTATCGAGAAGCACAACGACGTCCTGATCGCGACGCAGACGGCGGAGCAGTATTCCGGGACCCACAGTCAAAACTCCTCCTGAAGAGCCGACCCATGCCCCCGGGGGCATGGGTTTCGGCAGTCGTTCGTCTTCCGCCATCACCTGAACAAGGCGTACCGAAGCGTGCCCGCAGAAGAGATGGAGGAGAGGACCTACGCGGGGGGATCGTGGTGCACGGGATGTTTCAGCCAGAAGGTTGTGCCGTTCTGCACCGAGCTCTCGAACCCGACCTGTCCGCCGAGGATTTCCTCTCCGAACAGTTTCATGGAGTACGTGCCTACGCCTCGACCCTCTTCCGCCTTGGTGCTGAAGTTGCGCTGGAAGATCCGCCTTGCTACGTCCGTCTGGATGGAGGCGCGATTCCACACTGAGAACCGAACCACGTTTCCCTCGCTCTGCGCCCAGACCCTGACGGGATCGTCGGAGACCGTCGCCTCGAGTGCGTTGATCACCATGTTGGAGAGCACACGACACAAGGCGGAAACGTCGGTCGAGATCGCCGAGTCGGATTCGTGCAGGACCAACACCTTCTTGCCCTTTGCAACGGGGTGCGTCTCGAAGAATGCGTTGAGTTCTACCAGCAGGCGATTGACACGGATGGTTTTCCAGGTGGGATGATAGCTTGCCTCATCCGCAGTGAGCAGACTCGCTTGGATCGCGATCTCCCGATGGAGGCGGGTGGCCGTATCTGCAACGATGTTCGTGAGGCGCGACGGAAATCGTTCCTTCAGCAGCTCGCTCCCCTGGATAACTCCCGACACCATGTTGTTGACGTCATGGAAGAACGTGCGCACGAGAGCAGCTCGCTGCTGGTCCACCGTAACGTCCTGCACGAAGACCAGCAGAAGTCGTCTTCCGTCTGTGTCGATCGGAGTAGAACGGACTCTGAGGGCAAGATCGACGGGTCTGTCTCCGCGAACGGCAGTGAGTGCACACATCCTCTCCGCAGGGAGCCCATCGGCGAGGCTTGTCACAATGGCGATCGCAGCCCCGCAGCTCGAACAGAACCGTGTCGTACCGCAACCGGCCGGTTCATCGTGCGCGTGAACGCACGCCAGCGCTTCGCCAAGTCGAAGACCCAGCGCCTCCCGTGGATCGGCAACCCCAAGGAGCCGCAAGAGACTGTCATTCAAGGCGACAATCTGGCGGTGCTCGTCGAGGATCGCAAGTAGCCCGCTTGTCATCTGTAGCAAGCCCGTCAGTACGGGGCTTTCCGTAATGGCGCGAACCTCCGCTTCGAGATCATCCTGGGTTGCTCTCTCGGCAGGTGCGTAGAACGTTTCCATGCAGGCTCCTTTTGATGGAAGCAGACGGATTCGCTGCAGTCTACAGCGTTGTCCGGGACGCGGTCGAATGGCTACGCCGGCAACACAGGCCGGGCCCGGCAACCGGAGGAGCGAACCGAGACACAACGCAAGTTGGCGAGCTGCTCTTGGTCAACCCTTGCCAGCCAAAGCGTATAATTGGGGCGTCCGGCGAAACAGGGACCCGGACGAGAAGGTGAGACATGGGGACAACAGTCACGGTCGCTGTCATCGCGGTTCTTCTTGCTGCCTTGTGTGCTGCGCTTCTGGCGCTTCGCCGGACTCGCAGAAGCAGACACAGTATCACGATTCACTCAACAATCCAGCACATGCGGTCGATCGGGCATCTCTCCGTGTTCAAGGTCTTCACGAAAGAGATCGTGACGCAGATGGATCACACGTGGGGCGAGTTCGGATCGAAGTACCTGAGTTGGGCCATTTCGGGCAGGAAGATGGCGATGATCTTTGAGTTCGAAGTTGACTTCCGGTACGACCTGCGTCGGCCGGAGTTTCAGATCAGCGCGCAGCCCGGCAGTGGATACGTGATCTCGCTGCCGCCGTGCCTACACGAGGTGCACATCCGTGACATCCGCTTCTACGATGAGCAGCGCTCTCGCTTCCTCCCGTGGTTGCTGCCCGACCTTGTCTCCGGGTTCCTCGGCGGCCGTTTCACCGAAGCCGACAAGAATCGCCTCGTTGCCGCAGCACGAGACCATGCAGAGCAGCAGGCTGCAGAACTCATCGGAAACCTCCAGTCGGAGGTAGAGAACTCCGCCAAAGCAACGCTGCAGTCCATCAGCAAGGCATTCGGCGCTGAAGACGTTTCATTCGAGTTCCTGCGGAAGGATCGGCTGGACCTCTCCGTAGACGTAGCCGAACGGGTTCTTGCTGGCGCGAAGGATCCCTTGAGCTGAACTGCGATTCCTGTCCGCTGTTGGGCGCTCGAGAGCTGACCTGTCCGACACGCGCATGGATCGCCGCAACACCGTCCGCGTCTCCGGCCAGAGGGGTCCATCCATCCCCGCGATCGCCCATCAGCGGTACTTCCGACCCACGCCGATTCACGCGGCCTGGCCCGACGGTCGAGCCCCCCAGCCGTCTAGGAGGAGGAGGTCGAGACACCGAGCTGTCGCGCAGTGGGAGTCCGAAAGGCATCCGAGAAGGGGATCGTACGCGTCCTCGGATCACGGACGGAAACCAGAACCACCCGTTCAGGAGCGCTCTCAATAACCCATGGCTCGAAAGCGGGCTGGACACGGTCCACCTGCCTCTTTGCGACAAGTCCCTACTGGATCACCTGGATGGTGATGTTGTTGGTGCTGTCAGGGATCACGTCATCGACGGTCGGGGTAGCGGTATAGTCGAAATACGCCCACTCATTCGGGTTCGTCAAGCTGTACCCTTCACTCTCCCGCGTTATGCCCTTGTAGATCATCCGATCGATTGACAGGTGCGCATCCGTTCCCGTCACGGCGAAGTAGCGTGCGCCTCCGTCAGCGGCTGAGTCGGTATAGGAGTAGGGGATGTTGTATCCGCGGATCTCGTTCACGAACGTCCAAGCACCCCAGACGTTCGCTTGCGTCTGGCGCGCGTAGAAGTACTCGATGGTGTCCTCGGCGGCATTGAGACGGACTTCGAGGTACGTGTTCGAGTAGTCGCCCACTTGGTCGTCCCAAGTATTGGTGTACGTCCTGGTGGCTGCATTGTAGGTTCCGCCGTAGGGTCGGAAGAACTCCATCACCAAGGTCTGCTGGCTGCTTGTCACCGGGTAGGTGGGCATGAGCCGCTCCGAGAGTGTCACTTCGAAGTTGTAGTTGATGCTTACGCTCGTCACAGTCCCGG
>Ga0272444_10000678_pt1 | contig 35143 bp, 24 predicted proteins | sample SSMForm13_FD_201033 | JGI IMG/M metagenome (GOLD analysis project Ga0272444, IMG submission 201033) | Marine sediment archaeal communities from Little Sippewissett salt marsh, Falmouth, MA, United States - SSM-Form-13 | ecosystem: Environmental > Aquatic > Marine > Wetlands > Sediment ...
AGCCTATGGACCTGGCGTCCACCTGCAGCGAGTAGACGCCGGGGGCCAGCGACGGAAACTCGAACTCGCCCTTGGCGTCGGTTACGGCTGCCTGCCCGTCTGCGGTAACAATGACGTCGGGGACGCCGCTGTGGGGCTCATCCTCGGCGTCGAATATGCGGCCCTTGATCGTTCCCAGCGTCTTCTTTCTCCCGAGGGGGATGGGCGCCGGTATGGAGTAGGAGAGGAGCACGGAGGCATCGCCGCGGTTGCCGTCTCTGCCGCCCCAGAGGCTCGTCTTCAGCGTCAACACATGGCGGTTGGGAAGCATGTAGTCAAGTGAGTTGGTCAATATGCGGTACGCGTTCTCCACAATAGAAGGACTGCCGCTCACGTGGAAGTCCAGGTTCATGTTCAGGTTTTGCGTGATATGCCACCTGCCGGCTAGGCCCAGGTTATCCGACTTGCGGGGTACCTCGGAGTACCTGTTGTTCCCGAAGCCGCCGTATATGTTATAGGATTGCCTCGAGCTCGGTCTGTAGGAGGCCGAGACCGAATAGCGGCCGAGGCTGGTGCGCGAGTCGAGAAGATCGTTATGCGAGTAGCCGTGCTCGCCGGTCAGATAAAGCGAGAAGAGCGGCACCGAGTACCCCACCGAGACCCTGACCGTCCGCTCGCCGAAGTCGTACTGTGGAGTATCGAGGCGGTCGCGCCTTGAGAAGTCCTGGAGTTCGAAATTGAGCCTCGTCCGCGGAGTGGCTATGTAGGAGACGCCGGCCGTCACCTGCTGCTCGGTGTTCGCCGTGAGCTTCAGCGGGTTGAGGTCGAGATTGCCGGCATGCGAGCGATAGTGGAGCCTTAAGGTTACGCCCGGCCTGACCGGGTACTGCAGCGTGCCGATTGAGAAGTCCGAATCATTGGTATATCCGTAGAACCTGGGGCCCGCGTGAACTTTTTCGAGCGAATAGTAGAGCCTGCGGGCGAAGGCGCCGTTGGCCGCGAACCTGTAGCCATCGTTGCCGCTGCCCTCCTCGTCGGCGACACCGTATTCGATTTCGAACCTCGAGTTGGGATATGGCGCGTAATTCGCCTGGACGCTGGCGATCAAATGCCTCGAGCCCGCCGCCGCCAGATAGGACTCGTCGTGTTTATCGAGAACATTGGCCTTCACGCTGAGGCCGCGCTTCACCTCTACGGAGACATAACCGCCAGCCTCGCGGTGCAGGGGATCTTCGGACCTGCTCCTGGCATAGTATGCGCCCAGGGCGACGTTTCGCAACATCACGCCGGCCCCCGCGCCCCTGCCGTAATAAAACCTCTGGACCAGGGGCGACAGCATGAAAACGCGGTCACCGATGTTGACTTCCATGTGCGAGCTCCGGTAGGACAGCCAGTATTCATCCCAGCTCGCGTAGCGGCCGATCCTCGGACTGCTGGTCTGCCGCAGGACGTAGCTGAGGTTCCTGCTCTTATCTCCGGCGATGCTCCCCGAGCCCGAGACTTCGGCCTGCATGGCGGCGTTCTCACCGTCGGCCGCGATGGTGAGCCTCACCCAGGACGGGAGGCGGTAATAGGGATCATCGAGCCTGGTCACCCTCGGTATCACTTCGACGGTGACAACTTCCTTTATGATCGAGGTCTGGCCCTCCTCATCCAGGACCGTAGCCTCCACGATGACTGTGCACATTCTCTTCTGCATGGCGTCGGAGTCGGTCTTGACTCCGATACGTACGGTCCTTGCAGCGCCGGACGGTATTAGAAGGTCGACCGGGTCAACGCTGACTTTGTAATCCGGCCGCGCGCTTGCCCGCACGGTCGCGACGGCCTTGGTGTTTCCGCGATTCTTGAAAGCGACCTCCAGTGTGAACTCGGTCCCCGCGACGGCCGTTCTGGGCGCCCGTATTACGGTCGAGCCCAGGTCGAACTGAGGCAGTACCGTCACGCTGAAGGATGTCTCGCCGCCCAGCGCCGGCGCCAGCGGGTCCATGACTTCGTAAAGGAACTCATAGGCGCCCGCCGGACAATTGGGCGGGATATGGAAAGTCGCAAGCCTCATCGCGGAAGTGCGGCCTGCAACCGAAAATTCCGGCGCGGCCGCTGCGACCCTCACCCAGTCGGCCGGGTAATTGAGGACTTCCTGCAGCGCGACTTCTTCGTCCGTATTATTCGTAACCATGAACCTGGCCGTTATGATCTTCCCCGGTTCGGCCTCCAGGGCTTCCGCGCGGGAGAGGCTTACGCTTATGCGCCCGTCGCCCGCCCGATAGGGCTCGGGTCCGGCCCGAGGCGTCTCCCGGCTTTCCTCCGGAGCGCTTCCCGTCGAGCTCGACGCCCGCGTTGGGGCAGCGGGGGCGCGCTCGATATATGCCGGCGCGGGGCTCGCCGCTCCGAGACCCGCGTAGACATGTACCGTGTCCATGGCCATGGCGAACATGTATGAATAGGGGAATATGCTCGAATAGGTCTCAGCCGGCATATACGGCGAGGCCGCAGGCGAGCCGCCCAAATGGGCGCTCGTCGCCGCCAGGCACAGAATAGCCAGAAAACTGAGTACCGGTCTTCTCACGATTCGATTTCCAGGTTGTACTGGGCGCCGAACACATGCTCGTCGGTGTTGTCTATTATGACGAGCGCCTTGTAGTTACCTTGCGCGACTTCGGAGAGGTCGAACTTATGCCGCACCGAACAGCCCGGGAAGATTCGTTTCTGGCTGCTCTCGAAGCGGCCTACGAAGCCCCCCGTCTCGTCGTATAGCTCGACCCAGGTCAGCGGATACACCCACCTGTCGCCCGCGTTCTCGACGTCGAGCTGCAATACTCTGCCGTCGTTATCGTCTATGAGGCGCCTGTCGAGGAAGCGCAGGTCGGGTGCGCCGGTCTGCCCCACATCGGTTATGATCTGTATGCCGTAACGTACCTGCGTGGCCACGGCCATGCCCGGCCGCCCCAGCTGGTCTTTGACTTCCTGGGGGTCGGGCTCACCCAGCGGCTCCACCATGAGCATGCTCCAGTAGGTTCCGCTCAAAGGCTCGCCGGCCGGCAGCCGTCCCCGGTAGTAGACAGCCGCCTCGCTGCGCGCGGGCAATGTTATCCACTCTGTGCTAAGTTTGAACCACCCGGCATTTGATCTCTCCATGGTGCCGGGCTCGCCGTACTCCGAGCGGCCGTCGGCGAAGAAGATGTAGTCGGTCGGATAGACGCGGACGACGACTTCGGTATCCTCGGTGTTCCGGAGCACGATCTCGTACTCTATCTCCTGGCCGGGCTCGCCCGAGGCAATTCTCGAGAGGCCGCCGACCACCGCGAGGCCCGCTTCTGCCGCTGCCGCCATAAGGACCAGAACCAGTGCCGTAATCCAGATCCTTCTCACTTGATGCACCTCCGCTGTCAAAGATCGGTTATGGTGAAAGAGACTGTTGTTTGATAAGTGTCGGGACTTATGTCGACGGACATTCCGCCGATCTGGTATTGCACCTCGACGCCTGTACGGTTCTGGTCTCCGGTGAAGAACTCGAGGTCAGTCGTGGTGAGTTCCTGGTAAGTGGTGCCTCCCGAGACGGCGCCTGAGCCGCTGCCGGCTGAAGTGCGCCTCGCGTAAAGCGTAAGGCCGGCGTCCCAGGTGCCGACGTTCCGCCTTATATCCACCCTGAAGTCGGCCGCGGCGGTGATGTCGAGGCCGGTGGCGTCGGCCGCGCTTTCATAAGAAGCCGTGAGATCGCTTCCGGCGCCTGACTGGAGATCGGCGGAGTCGACCGTGTCGGTCCATCCGCCGGTGGCTGTGATATCGCCGGCCAGAGCCGGGAAATTGGCAAGGAGACACACTGCGGCTACGATAAACGCCTTCATCGTCCTTGAGTTTTTCATCGCTCCCTCTTAAGCCCCGGGCCGTTTCCTTGAGACCGGCCCGGCGGGTCTTGAACCCGGGTCGCGGCCAGCCAGAGCCGGCTCACCCGGGAGAGACCGCAGACGCTCAGCGTCTCTCTAGGGATCAGTCAGGGTCAGAGTCATCGTCCTCGTGGTGGAGGCGACAACGCCGGCCGCGATCCCCGCATAATACTTATAGGTTATGGTCTGATTGGACTCGGCCAGCGTGGAAATGCCGGTCACGAGATCAGCCGCCGATGTCGTGAGCTGGACGTCGCCCGCGCTCGTTCCGCCCGTCGGAGCCACCAGGAATACGTAGAGCTCCGTGTTCGCCGGAACGGCCGAGTCGAGAACGCCCGTGATTCGCTTGTTGGACTCGTTGGTGGTGATGTCATAGTCGGTGCTGTTGTCGGTTGCCGTGTCGGGTTCTGCTCCCGCTGTGGCAGTGTTGACAATCAGGGCGCCCGGGTCGCCGCTTACCGCGATTTCATTAATCGCGGATACCTGCAGCGTTACTGTCTGGTTGTCGGTGTTGGCAGCCAGCGCGGTGCCGAATGCCAGTAACACAAACACAACTGCCAGCGTGGCAATGCGATGCGCTTTCATTCCAAACGTCCCCCTTCTAGAAGGCCTGTGCACATACACGTCTTCTTGTTACATGATAATTATCGTCCGCAAAATGCTAAGCTTTAGCAATTTTGACTACCCGGGGTCAGGTCTCGAAATGCACTGGAAATGGGGTCAGGTCTGAAGATGCACAGGCTGAGGGCTCAGCGAATGTCGGGGTCAGGCCCTTGAGGCGGGCCCCAGGGCCTCAGAAGTCGGCGTCGGAGTCGCCGCAGGTCAGATACCAGTTCCGGGCCTCATTGATGCCCATGCCGGCGAGATCGGCGTCATCGGTCCATACGAGCATCTTAAGGTCCCCCTTGAGGCAGGCATAGGGCGCCGACAGCACTGAGGCGGTCAGCCTGGGAGGGATGTCCGCCCTGACAGCACATGCGCCCTTCGACTTAAGGTGCTCGACGGCGGCCACGAAGAGTGACTTCACGAGGTTGGGCCTATCGGGGTCGACGATGAGCTCGGCGACCACGCCGACCGGGATGCTGTCACCGCTGAGCCTCATAACAGCCAGGCCGGCTAAGCCGCCGCCGTGTTCAAGGCTCACAAACTCGTACTTGAATGCCGGATGGGACTCATATCTCCACTTCATATGAGCCGGATACCTGTCCACCGCGAAGGCATACGCCTCGCCAACCCGGGCCCAGAGATCGCCCGCGCCGGCCGGTAAGGTCTCAGTCACCGACGCCTTGCCGGCCAGCCCTTTTCTGCCCCCCAGGGTGAGCCTGGGAGGGAGGCTCAGGAGCCTGCCGAGATTGCGGTATTCTCTGAGACCGTAGAGGCGTTTGGCGAAGGCCGCGCGGGAGAGCACGAACCAGCCCGTCAGGAAGCCCGTCACGGTCTCGAAGCCCAGCGTCACCGAGACCTCGCATGCCCGGTCGCTCCAGCCCCGCCCCAGCGCGACAGGGAAGGTGTGCTGCCACTTCTCTTTGAGCGTTCTTCCAAGTCCCGTGCCCCTGGTCTGGCGGCTCACAATCCAATCATTACACCACGAACCCATGACGATTCCCCGCGGAGTCTTGAGGCGCACGGCCAGCGGGCACGCCATGCCCACCACGGCCTCATCCATGACCGCGACCCATAGCACGGGCTCGCCGTCGGGGTAGTTGGGGTTATCGTGATACTGCCAGCGCCAGCGTTTCTGCCTGGCCGGACGTTGCGCCGCGGCCTGGCCGGGCGGCAGATTGCTCAGGATAAGGTCCAGCGTCCGGCCCTCATCGCTCCTGTAATACTGCCTTATCTTTATCTCTTTTTTCATAGCCTCATGCCCCGAGCGCCTTCAATATGCCTGATACCCGTTTTTACCCGCCGAAGAGGCTTTCGATGAACTTCTCCAGCTTGTACCACTTGAGCCTGAAGCCCGAGAAGGCGAACCCCTTGTAATCAGCAAGGGCGCGCTCGAGGAACTCGCCGTCGACCTGACAGACCTTTCTTCCGCGGCAGAACCACCAGGGGCTGACCGCAAATCGCCGTATCCACTCTGGCGCCTCGCCCGGCACGTTGCGGCGTGTGCTACGGTCACTGCTCCTTATGGTCCATGCTTTGAAGCCGGCTTCCCGCGCCATCTCGACGCATGTGTCGTCGTACTTGCCGTTGGGCCAGCATAGAAAGTCCACCGGGTGGCCGAGAAGATCGGTGAGCTCCTGCCTGGCAAGGGGGATTTCCTCGCGGAGGCGCGTCAGCCGCTGCTCCTCGGTCTCGACCCTGTCGTCGCGCCCGCCTGTCATGAGGGCCCGGGCCTTCTCGTCGAGTATTGTTCTCCAATCCGGGTCCTGGAAGAAGTCGCGGCCGCCGAGGCCGAAAACGACACCGGCGAGTTCGGCCTCGACCCTGGGGTCGGGAAAGTACCGCCGCGCTATGAGAGATTCGCTGTGCTCGTATATCGGGCTTCCGAAGGGGACGAACTCCGACTGGTCTTCGCTCATGTACATGGGCTTCCGGTCAACGCGCGCGTTCCAGCCGAGCCACGGATATCGGAGGCCGGGCCGGTTGTAGTCGATGATCTTGTTCGACGTGAAGTACCATGTGTGAGTTCTGCAGTGGCCCTGGATCTCAACGAGTTGCGAATTGATCATGCGTTCCATTTCGGCGGTAGAGAGAAACCCTCGCCAGTCGAGGTCTCCCTCGGCCGCGCGGCCCTCCGCGACATCGTCGGTGTTGGGGCGTATCCGGTTCGTGCGGTCTATGAAGTCGGTAGAGACGAAAACGGTGCCCCTCATGCCGTACTTCTTCAGGATTGGAAAAGCGTACACCCAGTTATCCAGATAGCCGTCATCGAAAGTGATCACCACCGACCTGGGAGGGAGGCGCGTCTTACCGGCGACATAGTCGTATACTTCCGAGAGCGTGACGCTGTTATACCCGGAGCGCTTGAGCCTGGCCATCTGGTCCTCGAAGATCTTCGGCGGAAGCGAGAGGTAATTGAAATCCCAGTTTTCTATCCTCGGGGCCACCGAGTGATACATGAGAACGGCAACGGGCTCATTCATGCTCTCTCTTCGCTCCTTCCGGGCAGGTCAGATATTATGTACCTGTGCTTCCCACTGCGGGTTGTCTCGATATCCTTCTTAATTTCAAACTCGACCTTCATCTCATCCCCGCACGCCTCGCGCACGCGGTCCAGCACCGTCTTTCTCTGCTTCTCATCGAACTCGCCATCGGGGACGATGGCTATCTTGACCCGGCCGGTCGCGTCCTGGACGACCTGGAATTTATTCACATTCTCCTTGAGCATATGTCCCCAGAAAGTTCCGCCCAGGACGTTTCCGTTGGGTGCCCGCACAAGGTCATAGACCCGTCCCAGCACAGACCTGAGGCGCGGAAGTCTGAGGCCGCATTCGCATGGCCCCCAGTCGAGGTCACCGTAGTCGTCGATGGCGTATCTTATGAAGGGCATTCCCAGGTTGTCAAGGTCGGTCAACATAATCTCTTTGAGATCTTCACCCCCGGCAGTCTTCCCGACCGGCACGGTCTCCATGAGCACGCGCTCGCAGGCCAGGTGAAGCCCGTTTCTGCACCGGCATTCCCTGGCCAGGGCCCCGAACTCGCAGCAGCCATAGTGATTGTAAACGCGCGTGTCGAAAGTCCCCTCAATGAGGTCGCGCTGCCAGTCGTAGAGGGTCTCGCCCGATACCAGAATAATACCGGGCGAGATGCTCTCCAGGCCGGCCACGCGAATGGTCTGCGACATATGGGCCAGGGCCGAGGGATAGCCCATCATGACGTCGGGCCTGAAACCCCGGAGCCGGTCGAGATAAGACCGGACGCTTGCCATGTCCATCTTGTAAGCCGAGAAGATGACGGTGTTGGTCAACCAGTTCTTTACTGCGGCCTTGAGCCTGGCGCTTCCCGCGACGCGGAACCTCACGCCCCAGAGGAATGCCCAGCGGTCTCCGATCCTCACATCGAGCCACTCGTTCATTCTCACGTTGCTGGCGCGCTTTGCCGCAGAAGAAGCGCTGTCGATGTAAAAAGACAGGTTCTGGCCGGTGGAGCCGCCCGTCTCGTCATACGAGAGGTCGGAGCGCCGGTAGCCGTCGGCGATGAGGTCGTCGACGTTCTCCCTGACATCGCTCTTGCGGAGCACTGGGAAGGACCGAAGGTCCTCCTCGGTCTTGAAATCCCCAGGCTCGGCGCCGATATCCTTGAAGACGCGCCTGTAATAAGCGACGTTCCCGGCCGCGTGCTCCAAAAGCTTCTTCATTTTGGCCCACTGAAACGCGCGTATCTCATCACGCTCCATGACCTGGACGCGATGCATCTCATCGAGGTACCTGAGCACGTTGTCGCGCCTAAGCGTCCGGTAGGCCGGGTATATGATCTTTCTTAACAGATACCGGTTCATTCCTGTCACTTACCCCTTAGCATAACCGGCATTCTATCAGAGCGGGTTTAGCGGCGTCAAGCCGTTGCGATAAGCGTTGTTGACACTCAGGGGCCGCCTAAATAGAATAAGTGCCATGTCTCGCCTGCTTGCCAAGGACAGGGTCACGACGTCGGTCGGAGTGGTGCTCTCGCTGCTCCTCGTGCAGCGCATAGTCGCGTTCGCCCGCGGCATCATCTTCGCGCGCGTCCTCGGTACCGAGCAGTACGGCATCTACACCCTGAGCTTCTTCCTCATTCCTATCATGGTTATAGTGGCTAGCCTGGGCATACCGTCCGCCTTCGGCCGCTTCATACCGCGCTACGAGCAGAAGGGAGCCGTCAGGTATTTCCTCCGCAAGACCTACACACTCACCATCGCCATTGCCATAGCCGTAACGGCGGCCATCGTGCTTGCGCCGGGCTTCTTCTCCAATCTGCTTTACGGGGACCCGAGTCACACCAAGATCATCACGCTCGCGGCCTTCTCCATACCGCTGATGCTGGTATTCCGGAACGTTTCGAGCACCTTTCTGGGCCTCAGGCTCTTCCGCGCGAGCTCGGTGTTCGAGTTCTTCCAGGTGGCCGCCTACGCCCTGATCGGAACGGTGCTGGTTCTCCTATTCCGGTCGGCGACCTCGGCCGTTTTCGCCTATGCCGTCTCCTTCGTGCTCGCGCTCGTGCTGTTCGTTCCCGTGCTCGCCTCGCATCTGGTCAAGAAGGAGCCCTACTTCCGGCCGCTGGAGGAGGACGACTTCTACAGGCGTATCCTCAGGTTCGCCATCTGGTTCATGGTGACTCCCATTCTCGCCCAGGTCTTCCACTACGTGGACAGGCTGAGCATACAGCGGCTCATGACCTCGTCCGACCAGGGTATATACTCGGCGACCGTCGCCATCGCCCAGATGATCTCGGCCGTCGGCCTCGCTGTGAACAATGTGGTTTACCCCCACCTGAGCGCGGCCTGGGAGAGGGGCCGGCGCGAGGAGGCGCTCCAGCATCTCGACCTCGCCATACGCGTCACAGCGATCGTGCTCCTGGTGCTGGGCCTCATCGTCGTGCTTCTCGGCGACCTCATAATCGGACTTCTGCTCGGCGACGCCTATGCCGAGGGCGCGCGCGTGCTTCCCTATCTGGTGGTATTCTATCTCCTCACCATATCGGTGTGGCTCTTCGGCGTCTTTCCGAGCCTCATAGAAAAGACTTACGTGGCGACCATAGGTCTCGTGATAGCGCTTCCGGTGAATGTCGCGCTCAACCTGGCGCTTATACCCAGGATGGGCATAGTGGGGGCCGCCATGGCCACCATGCTCTCATACTTCCTGATGTGGATCATAGTGGCCGCAATCTGCCGGAAATTCGGAATGAAGATCGGCCCCAGGACGCTCATCATCAACCTCGCTCCCTTCGCGCTGCTCCTGCCGGCCCCGTGGTCAGCGGCCGCGGTGCTCATGTTCGCGGCCCTCGCACTGGCCACACCGCTCCTTTTTACGGCCGGGGAGAAGGCCCTGGCGAGGGATGAGATCCTGAGGTTCATAAGAAGGGCCAGGGGCACAGGAGACACCCGGGATATGCCCCCGGATGCCCCCTAGGCGCTCCGGGCGCCCAAACGGTTGATAAATAGACCGGGTAGGGGTAGAATTCAATAGAACACAGTGGGTGCCGGGGTGGCGGAATTGGCAGACGCAGGGGACTTAAAATCCCCCGGGCTGCAAGGCCCATGTCGGTTCGACTCCGACCCTCGGCACCATTCCTCAAGTGACCTCTCAAATAGACGCTCTAAGTCCATAGGTTTAGCCCATTTTGCTTGACTAAGGCCTTAAACTGCGGTAGAATGGTGCGGCCGGCGAGAGGTTGAAGTGCGGGGCAGGGAAGCCTGGCTGACCGACTTGCCCGCTTATTTTGCAGGGAGAGTGTCCCCTTTTTTCCCTAAGACACTCGGAACGCGACTCTTCGAGCCGCCGCCACACGCGCCCGAAACTCGCATCCTGCCAAGATAGCGTCCGCGCTGGGAGCAGTACCTCCCGCCGGCACTTCATTTACCGTTGACACCCCTTAACTCAGTCCATATGCTTCCTAAGGGTTTTTAGGACGAGGAGGCTTGAATTGCATCTCATTCTGGCAGCCATACTGCTTCTGGCCGCGCCCGGGAGCAGGACTGACATTTACCCTCTGCCGCTCACAGCTCTCGAGGCCGAGGCAATGGTGGACTCGCTGGGGCGGGATTACATCCAGATGAAGGCCGCTTTCCAGCCCCACTGGGCCACTGCCATGGGCATTGCAGGTTATGACGGCGCCCTCGCCCGCTACACCCAGCGCGGCGTCAGCAGGCGGCTCCGGAAGGTCTTCGGCATTAAGCGCAAACTGGATATGCTGCCGGCCGACAGCCTCTCCATAACAGGCTGGGTCGACCATCAGCTTCTTCTTTCCGAGATCCAGACCCTGGAGCACCGGTTCGCCGGAGAGGTCTCCTGGCGGCGCTCGCCGCTTCCCTACGCCGACGCCATCATCGAAGGCGTTGTGAACCTCATGCTGAGCGGGGAAGAGGACTCGCTCTCGGAGCATCTCGCCTCGAGGCTCCGGGCGATTCCCGATGTGGTCGGCGATGCCCGGACCAATGTCACCGATCCCATCAGCCTTCACTGCGAGGTCGCGGCTTCCGACCTCCGGGCTTTCCTTCCGTTCCTCGACATGGAGTCTCTCCGGACCGACCCCGTTATTAACGTCGATGTCGTGACCCCGGAGATGGTCTCCATGGCCCGAACATCGCTCGAGGTTTTCGCAACTTATATAGACTCCCTGGCTACCGGCGCCGACATCGGTTACGGCCTGGGCGCCGAGGAGTACAGCGAGTACCTGAAGACGGCCTACATGCTCGAGGAGCCCCTGGACGAGCTCATAGCTTACGGCGAACGTGCTCTGGACCAGGCGAAGTCGATGATACAGTCATGGTCAGACGGAGAAAGTCATGGGCCCGTGTTCCACTACGTGGGCAACGAAGGGCCGGTTGCAGAATACGAGGCCGCCATGGCGGCTACTCTAAGCGATATTGAGAGGCTCGATCTCCTTGTCTTGACGCGCGCCGATAGTCTCGTGGCTGTGAAACCCCGCGTCCCTCTAGTGCCGGTACTCGAGGGGCCGCTCTACCGGCCACCTGCGGCGCCGGAGGGCTCCAGTGGAACGGTCTATCTTCAGACTGCGGGGCCCTCGGGGGATGCCGACGTTATGGTGAGGTCCTGGAGATGGGCGGAACCGCTCCACTCTCGCTATCCTGCCCTTCACCCCTCGGAAGTGAGGCTTCTTGAGAACCCCTCGATGACTCGCCGGCATGTCCGAAGCGGCATCGGAAGGGACGGATGGGACCTGTACTTCAGAACTCTGCAGGGCCAGCCGGTCCCCGTTCAGGGATTGGAGCAGACAGGTCCGTGGAGAGACCTGGCCTACCACGCCGCTTCCGCCATAGCCGAGATCAGGATCCACACGGGCGAGTTTACCCTCGAGGTAGCGGCCGGCTTCATCGCCGCTTCCGCGGGCAGGCCGCCCGAACTCGCCCTCCAGGACGCCCGCCGATATGCGGTAGCGCCCGGAAGCGGAATTGGTTATCTTGTGGGTAGAAGGGAGATCTTGAGGCTTAAGGAGAGGTATAAGAAAGTCAGAAGGAACTCCTTTGACCTTAAAGAATTTCATGATACATTGCTTTCTTGTGGCTATCTGCCACCGTATTTGCTATCGATTGAAGTGATGTCAAAGGGCATGGGAAGGGAATAGGGATGCTTGGACGCTTGTCCGCGCTCTGGCAAAGGGAGGAGGACATGCTTAAGAAAGCTGCATGTTTCACATTACTGACGCTCTTATTGCTCGCAGCGCTTGCTGCCAACGCTTACGCTACAAAGCTCGCAGGCGAGTTCCTGCAGACGGGCATCGGCGCCAAGGCGCTGGGCATGGGGAGCGCGTATGTCTCGATCGCTGACGACGCCAGCGGTACTTACTGGAACCCGGCGGGCCTCGTGGGGCTTGAGAAGCGCGAGCTCCTGCTCCAGTACTCGCAGCGCTTCGGCGACCTCGTAAACTACAATGCCGGCGTATTCGCCCGGCCGCTCTCGACCGAAGAGGGCAAGGAGTCGGCGGGCGGCATCAGCATCGTCTGGCTCCGCGTAAGCGACATCGCCTTCACGTCGCATCTTAACGAACCCGGTGTCGATTTCATTGACGATGACGAAGACGGTTACTGGGACCCGGGCGAGAAACGCATCTGGGACCCGACCCGCGTCCGCTGGGAAAGCGACAACGAGGTCGCGGGCTGGCTCTCCTACGGCCGGCGCGTGAGCCCCTCGATTTCGCTCGGCATAAACGGCAAGGTCATCTGGAAAGAGATCGGCGATATCTCCGCCACGGGCTTCGGCCTCGATCTCTCGCTCATCCAGCTCTTGAAAGAGAACTGGCGCTGGGGCTTTAACCTCCAGGATGCCACGACCACCCCGCTTTACTGGAGCGGCTGGTACGACACCATCGACTCGACCGGCGTTCCGGAGCGGCGCAAAGTCGACACCAAGGAAACCATATACCCGACCTTCAAGGTGGGGACCTCGTATGCGATTATCTCGGAGTCAATCGCGGGCCAGGTGCTCCTGGCTTTCGATATCGATTTCAGATTTGAAGGGCTGGACAGCAACGAAGCTGATTTCACATTGGGCAGCACGGTTTCAGGCGATCTGATGCTCGGCGGCCGTTACAAGTACAAGGACATTTTGCACGTCAGCGCCGGAATGAACAAGCAGCAGCCGACGGGCGGCATAGGCGTCAGTATCGCCAGCGTCGACTTCGACTATGCGTTCTGGCCCAACGAATCGCTCGACAGTACTCACCGCATTTCCTTGACAGTCAGCTTCTAGGTTTCGCCCACTGAAGCTGAGAAGAAGGGGTAAACCCGTGTTAGGACCTATTGTAGGCGGTAAGAAAAGAGACGGAGAGACCTCCTTCGAGGTGCTGAGGCCCTTCGACGGCACGGCCTATGAGGAAGTCGCATCGGCAGGCGCCGCGCTTATCGACGAGGCCTTCGCCCTCTCGGAAGAGGCCAGGGGCGCGATCAAGGCCATGACGCGCAAGGAGCGGGCCGACGTTCTCTCTAAGGTCTCGGCGCGGCTTGCCGAGGGCCGCGAGCGCATCGCGGCGATACTCGTGAGCGAGGCCGGCAAGACCATAAGGGAAGCGCGCACCGAGGTGGACCGCGCCGCCAACACCTTCATGTTCGCCGCCGAGGAGGCCAGGCGCCTGGGGGGCGAGGTCATACCCTTCGACGCCGCCGCCAATGGCGTCGGGAGGCAGGGCTTCAGCCTGAAAGTTCCCATAGGCACCATAGTCGCCATAACGCCATTTAACTTCCCCCTCAATCTCGCGGCGCATAAGATAGCGCCCGCCATGGCAGCCGGAAACCCTTTCATCTTAAAACCTGCGAGCCAGACCCCGGTCTCGGGCATCGAACTCGTCCGCATTATTTTAGAATGCGGCTGGCCCGCCGGGGGAGCGCATGTGGTTCCGGGACGCGGCGGCGCCATCGGGGACGCCCTCGTCAGCGACGCGCGCGGCGCCATGGTCACCTTCACCGGGAGCGCCGAGATCGGCAAGCGCATCTCCTCGCTCGCCGGCTACAAGCGCATCGCCATGGAACTTGGCTCCAACTCGGCCGTTGTCGTGACCGACACGGCCGACCTGGACTTCGCCGCCGAGCGCATAGTGCGCGGCGGGTTCGCGCTCGCAGGCCAGGTATGCATATCGGTGCAGAGAGTAATCGCTCACAGGGCGATCTTCGAGGACCTCGTAGCTCGCTGCGTCAAAGTCGCATTGGGCATGAAAGTAGGAGACCCTATGGAGGAGACTACCGACATGGGGCCCATGATAGATGAGAAGGCGGCAGCCGCGTTTCACGCCCGGGTTAAAGAGGCGGCCGGGCTGGGCGGCAAAATCGTCACCGGCGGCGGCCTCGACGGCACGCTTCACGAGCCCACCATAATAACCAGTATTCCGCGCGAGGCCGCCCTCTGGCGGGAAGAAGCTTTCGGCCCGGTAATCGTCATGAATCCATACGATACTTTCGAAGAAGCAGTTGAAGCCGTGAACGACTCCAAGTATGGTTTGCAGGGAGGCATTTTCACGGCGAATGTCGACGAAGCCTTCCAGGCCGTTAACCGCTTCGACGTGGGCGGCGTCATCGTAAACGACGTCCCCACGTTCAGGGTGGACCATATGCCCTACGGCGGGGTCAAGGAAAGCGGCATCGGCCGCGAAGGTCTCAAGTACGCCATAGAGGAGATGACCGAAGAGAAACTCGTTTGTTTTAACTTCTGGAAACCGTAACGCCCGGGGGGAGACATGGATACATTGAGTCAGCTGAAGGATGCAGTTCTAAACGGAGAGTACACCAAGGCCGGGCCGCTTACCGAGGAGGCCCTCAAGGGCGGAGCGGACGCGGGGTCGGTTCTGAATGACGGCCTCATCGCCGCCATGGACAAGGTGGGCGAGCTTTTCAAGGCGGGCGAGATTTACGTTCCCGAGGTGCTGCTCGCGGCCAAGGCCATGCATGCGGGGATGGACGTCTTGAAACCCGAGCTCGTGAAGGACGGGGTCGAGTCGCGCGGCAAGGTCGTGGTGGGCACCGTGCGCGGCGACCTTCACGACATCGGCAAGAACCTCGTCGCCATGATGCTCGAGGGCGCGGGTTTCGAGATAATCGACCTCGGAAACGACGTCCCCGCCGAGGAGTTCGTGGAGGCGGCCGAGAAGAACGGCGCCCAGGTGATCGGCATGTCGGCGCTTCTTACGACCACCATGCATGTCATGAAAGAGACCGTGGATCTTCTCAAGCAGAAGAAGCTGGACGGCAAAGTCAAGACCATGATAGGCGGCGCGCCCGTCACGCTGTCCTTCGCCGACGAGATCGGCGTGGACGGTTACGGAGATGACGCGGCCACCGCGGTGGACATAGCCAAGAAATTCACGGGCAACTGACGGGGGCATGCGGCCATGAACATACTTGATCTGGCGCGGAGCAAAGTGGTGCTCGGCGACGGCGCCATGGGCACCATGCTCCAGAAGCACGGCCTCGAATTCGGCGAGTGCCCCGAACGCTTCAACCTCGAGCGGCCCGAAGTCCTCCGCATGATTCACAAGGCCTACGCCGACGCCGGCTCAGAGTTCGTAACGACCAACACCTTCGGCGCCAACCGCATCGGGCTCGCCCGATACGGCCTCGATGAGAGAATCGCCGACATCATAAAGAACGCGGTCGCGAGCGCCAGGGAGGCCGTCTCAGGCGGCGTCCTCGTGGCGGGTTCGGTGGGGCCCACCGGAGCTCTTCTCGAGCCCTATGGCGACGCGGCGCCCGCCGACGTGAGAGAGGCGTTCAGGGAAGTCGGCGGGCATCTCGACGGCGAGGCCATCGACTTCTTTGTCGTCGAAACCATGACCGACGTCAACGAGGCGCTGCTCGCCCTCGAAGGCATCAAGTCCGTCTCGGACCGGCCGATCGTCGCGACCATGTCTTTTCAGAAAACGCCCAAGGGCATGCGGACTGTGATGGGCCACCAGCCGGCCGCGTCGGCCGCGCAGCTTATCGAAGCGGGAGCGGCCATCGTGGGCACCAATTGCTGTAACGGGGCCGAGGAGGCCGTCTGGATTATCGAGGAGATGGGCGAGGTGGGGGTACCCGTGATCGCCCAGCCCAATGCTGGCATACCCGTCATCGAAGGCGGCAACCCCGTCTACAACCAGACGCCCGAGCGCATGGCCGCCGATGTCCCGCGCCTGCTTGCCGCCGGCGTTCGCATCATAGGCGGCTGCTGCGGCACGACTCCCGAGCACATCCGGGCCATCGCCGAGAAACTTTAGGGGTCAGGTCTTAGAATGCACAGTGCGCTTTCGGGGTCAGGTCTTGAAATGCCCAACGGGCGCGGCGCCCGGCGGTGGCGGCTAACCTGTCCGGGGAAACCGGCAGAAGAGAAGATGCCGAATGAGAGCTTATTTAGGAATTGACGTCGGCGCCGTGAGCACCAACCTCGCGCTTCTAGATGAGAAGCGCGAAGTCATCTTCGTCTCCTACCTCCGCACCGCGGGCGACCCTCTCTCATCGGTCGTGCGAATCCTGGACGGCGCGCGCGCTAAAATATCCGGCTACGACATAGGAGGCTGCGCCGCCACAGGAAGCGGCAGGCACCTTGCGGCGGCCCTCGCCGGGGCGGACATAATAAAGAACGAGATCACGGCGCATGCCGCCGGCGCCCTTCACTTCTGCCCGGGTACGCGCACCGTCATCGAAGTGGGCGGCCAGGACTCCAAGATCATTATCATCGACCACCGCACCGTTGTGGACTTCGCCATGAACAATGTTTGCGCCGCCGGGACGGGGAGCTTCTTAGACCACCAGGCAGCGCGCATGAACCTTTCCATTGACGAGTTCTCGGAGATGGCGGCGGGCTCCGCTGAAACCGTCCATATACCCGGAAGGTGCACCGTCTTCGCCGAAACCGACATAATTCAGAAGCAGCAAATGGGAGCCAGCCGCGAGGCCATCGCGCGCGGTCTCTGTGAGTCGCTTGTGAGGAATTACCTGGCCAATGTGGCATCGGGTAAGAATATCCTCCCGCCGGTCGTCTTCCAGGGCGGCGTGGCATCGAACGAAGCCGTCAGACGGGCCTTCGAGATGGAGCTGGGGACGGCCGTCGAGGTTCCGCCTTATCATAATGTAATGGGCGCCATAGGCGCCGCCCTGCTTGTCCGCGCCGAGCTCGGCCCCGACTACGAATCCTGCTTCAGAAACGACTCCATCGACCCGGCCGGCCTCAGGACCAGGGTCTTCGAATGCGAGCACTGCCCCAACTCATGCGACATACTCGAGATCTTTGACGGCGACCTTCTCATATCAAGATGGGGAAGCAGGTGCGGGAGGTGGGACCTCGAGGAATGAAGTCCGTCGCCTATTCCACCGTCGGCTGCAAACTCAACCAGTTCGAGACCGAGCAGATAAGACAGGCCGTCGAAGCCTCCGGATACCTCTCGGCCGGGCGGGGGGCCGCGGCCGACATATACATAATCAATACCTGCACCGTTACCCATAAGAGCGACTACCGCTCGCGCCAGGCTATTCGCCGCGCTATCAAAGCCAATCCCGACGCTCTCATCGTGGTGACCGGCTGCTATGCCCAGAGGTTCCCCGAAGAGATAGCGGCCATTCCGGGCGTCGACGTGGTGGTGGGAAACGCCGGCAAAGTTATGATTGCCGACCTTCTCGAAAGACCCAGGGGGGACCGCCCCATTATAGAAGTGACGGAGCCCGATGCGCGGGATGACCTCGGAGAGGGGAGGCCTCTTAAGAAGTTCGGCTCTTACACGCGGGCTTTCGTGAAGATACAGGACGGGTGCAATAACAGATGCGCCTACTGCGCCGTTCCCTCCGCGAGGGGCCGGAGCAGAAGTAAGAGCCCGGCGACGGTTCGCCGCGAGATCGATGTGCTGGCGGCGGAGGGGTATAAGGAAGTAGTGCTCACGGGCGTCCATCTCGGCCAGTACGGCAAGGACCTCGAGCCCGATACCGGCCTGGTGCGCCTGCTTGAGGACGTGGCCGGCGTCGGGAGCCTGAGGCGCATCCGGCTGAGTTCAGTCGAGCCCAATGACTTCACCGACGAACTCATAGACCTCATGGCCGATCCCGCCATGAAGATCTGCCCGCATGTGCACGTGCCGCTTCAGAGCGGGGACGACGGCGTTTTGGAGGTCATGGGCCGGCATTACACGCGGGACTTCTATGGCCGGCTCATCGAGAAGATCGCGGCGCGCGTCCCCGACTGCGGCATCGGCCTCGACGTGATGGTGGGCTTCCCCGGGGAGGACGAAAGGGCCTTCCGGAACTCCTTTGACCTCATAGCGAGCCTGCCGGTCAGTTACCTTCACTGCTTTTCCTTCTCGCGCCGGCCGGGAACAAGGGCGTATGAGCTTGATGGCCTCATACCACCCGAAGAGAAGAAAGAGCGAAGCCGCGCGCTCCGCGAACTCGGCACGCAGAAGAACGAGGAGTTCAGAAAAGGGCTTGTCGGCAAGCGCCTCAAGACCCTGGTTCTCTCGACCCGCAAAGGAGGCCTCCCCACGGGCCTCAGCGGCAACTACGTCACCTGCCTCATCGAAGGCCAGGCAGAGCCCAATGATCTCCTAAGTGTTGTCATATCAGGCGTATCGGGGAATGCCGTCTTAGCCCTACCACAGTAGGCCCAAACCACCACGAATCTGTTTACAGGTATGCTCAATTCTGTTATGATGCGCGCGTTCGCATTCCGCGAACAGCTGTGGGACTCATCAAGGGGGCAGAGAATGAGATCCGATTACTGCAGTATACCTGTGTCTATTTTGGTGTTTCTGGTTCTTACTTCTATAGGGTTGGCAGCGAGTCTGCCGACTGCGCCTGCGTCTCCACCGGCGCCTCGCTCAGGAGCTCCGGGGGCCGGACCACCCGCGATCATGCAAATGGGGGATACTACCTGGGTCCAGATTCACACCGACGAGAGCAACTGCCCGGGTGACCCGGACATGGGGCACGGTGGAGAGGCCACGGGCGGGCCCGATGGCTCCGAAACCTGGTGCCTCGAAGGCAACGGGGGCGCAGGTGATTCCTGTGGAACGCTTCCGCCCTGGGATGTGAAATGCCTCTGGCATGAGGACAGGCACGCCAAGTCTTCAGACCTTGACATCAACTACTGGCATGTCGACCAGTACCGAGCCGACCAGTCGCCCTACACAGGCAGCTTCTCGCTCTGGTGCGGCTCCGGAAGCCAGTGGGATGGAACCGACGTCGAGTGCGGTACCTGGTACAGCCCCCCGGGATACGGGAATGACTGGCGCTGTATCGCCGAGCTCACGCTGCCCGCGCTCTTCTCGTACGCCGAAGGGTGCACGCTCCAGTTCGACGCCCGGTATGACCTGGAATGCAACTGTGACCTCATGTACTGCGAATACTATAACGGCGAAACCTGGGAGAGGCTGGCCCAGTTCACGTCAACGAGCAACAACACGGGGGGCTCTTGCGGGACCACGCCGGCGCCCACCACGGACTACTTCGGGAATAACGACAACCATGACTTCGCCGGCTGGCAGTCGAGAACGGTGACGGGCTCGCCGGCTTTCTCCGAGTTTATTTCAGGTGAGGACCTGGCGAATGCCCGGGGGTTCGGCTGGATCCAGGTTACGACTGGTGACCGGGCACCACACAAGCTTGACCACGATATGGCCTATGACTCGGCAAGGGGCATCGCCGTGATGTTCGGCGGATGGGAAGACGACGACGCTCAGCCCTCCGATCACACTTACGAGTGGGACGATAGCACCTGGACGAGGATATATCCTGCGACGAGCCCGGATGGTCGCGTCGGCCATCAGCTCGTCTATTTCCCGGACAGCAGCCATGCCGTGCTCTTCGGAGGTTACGATGGCGACGACTACCTCAGGGATACCTGGGTCTGGGACGGCACCAACTGGAAGGAGAAGACTCCGGCCCACCGGCCGGCGCGCCGCTGGGGCCACGGCATGACCTACGACTCGGCCCGCGGCGTTATCGTGATGTTCGGCGGGGAAGACGCATTGGACCGCTTTGACGACACCTGGGAGTGGAACGGCGTCGACTGGACCGAGATCACGACCATTGACTCGCCGGACGCCCGCGTCATCCGTGGAGCGAACGGCCTGGCCTACGACCCTGTGCGCGCAGTGACGGTGCTCTTCGGAGGGGAGACTTCCGCGAGAAGAGAGCGAGACACCTGGGAATATAACGGCCTTAACTGGACTGAAGCGTCGGCCGGAGCCATCCGCCCGGACGGCCGTTACCGTCACGGTCTCGCCTACCATCCCGATCTCGGCGGAGTGGTCATGCACGGGGGCGCCGGCCCCGGCGTAGCGCGCTACGACACCTGGCTCTGGAACGGAATCACATGGACGGAGCTTCACCCGGCAGGAGCCGGGACTCCCATCTCACATGCCATGATTTACGACTACTCGACCGGGCTCCTGACGCTTCAGGGCGGGAGTTTGAACGGCAGTGATGGCCGCCGGGAGACTTATGAGCTCCGATGGGGTGAACCCCTCCGACTGAGGTGGAGATTCGTCTCGGACGAGCTTGCGAGCGATGCCGATTATCTCAATACCGACGGAGGCGCCTGGATCGATAACGTCCGCGTCGACAACTCCGACCAGGTCTTCACTGAAGACTTTGAAACATACCCGCTGGACCCCGAGCACTGGAGTTTCCCGGAACCGGACGGCCTCATGGACGGTTGGTATATGGTACGCGACCCGGACCCCGCCTACGAGGGTGGGGACGGTGGCTATCCCGCCAGCTGCGCCACGGACTCTTCGATTGTTTACAGGGGCCGCCCGGAGTTGGGTTATCCGGCGGGCGCGCCCTGGAGAAATGGCTGGTATTACGCGCTCGTGACGCCGGCAGTTCCGCTCCTCAATACGGGCTGTGCGGTCCAGTACGACCGGCACTATTGCGCCCTTGACTATTCCTGTGATCGAGTAGATACGGAGGTAAGATTCTACGACGCTGCAAGGGGCACCTGGTGTCCGTGGATAAACATGGACGGGGCGGTGCTTGTGGGCAATTGCAGCGTGTGGGATCTCGATGTCACCGAAGATGTATCGGCCTTCTACGGGGCCGGTCAGGACTCCATGCAGTTCGCGTGGATCCTCATAGACCAGTCACATGAAGGGGATTTCTGTCGTGGCAAACACTTGCACACCGATCTCAATATAGACAATATGTCCGTCGGCTTCTTCGACGGTCATGCCACCCAGTTCATAGCTCGCCAGGCGGATATGTTGCACGATACCTTCGAGACGGGAATCTGCGGGTACAACTCATATTTCGACGCGTACAATCCGGACACTCTGAGTCACTACTCGGGCGGGACGCCCCTGCCATGGAGGCAGCAGTTTGTCTTCGACGTAATCGAAAGGGATGGCATCACCACGGTCGAGTTGGAGGGTTCAATAAACAGCGGCGGCATGTGGGTGGGCACGACAGTGACCCTCGCCGAAGCTCATGACCCTGCCGATCCGGACGGAGGCGGCGTCTACTACGGGACTTTCTGCCCCGCCGACTTCGGGCTCAGCGACTGGGATGTGGCTACCGACCTCTGGTACTATGTCAAAGTCACTGACGACCTCGCACAGGCAGAGTACTTCCCGGCCACAGCCGATCCCCTGCATCCGGGCCACACGGGGGCGGCTGCGGACTATTTCGACTTTTCGGTGCTGCCGCATTACCCGCCCGGCTATGAGTCTCCCAAACTCCTGCTGGTGGACGGCTACAGGAGCAATGCCCACGATGCCTCGCCATGCCTCGGTACTGGGCCGGTACCGATTCTGCTGGCCGACCTCTACGCGGAAGTACTGGATGAAGCTGGCTACACTTATGACAGGTACGACATCCTGGGCTCGGGCGGCGCCGCGCACCTGCATCCCGTAGACTATGACGATTATGATGCCATCGTCTGGTTCACCGGCCTCGCCCCTGCTTCAATCTACTATGCCTACGATCATCTTTTCGATAAGCCGGCGCAGGAGGGAATACGGGACTATCTTGGTGCGGGTGGCAAAGCCGTCATATGCGGTGACCTGATTTCCTGGATCATGGCGCCCTGGGGAGACGGCGGCATTGGCTGCGACTCTCTGGGAGGCGAGTTCCTCTCCGGCGTGCTGGGATCTGAGTTCATAGAGATGATGGATGAGCCCATAGAGAAGCCTATGCTAATCTTCGCGCCTGAAGAGAGCGTGAGCGTCTTCGGGGTCAACACGGCTGTCAATGTCGACACACTCAGGCTCTACCGCGAGTGTCCCGACTTCAGAGTCATGACATGGGTCGAGACAGAGGCCGCCCCGCCGGCCGGTTACACGGCACAGCCGCTGCTCGCTGTTGCCAACCCCGACGTTGCGGCGGCGGATGCAGGTGTTTACGTGGAGTACCTGGGAGCAGGGCAATGCGTCTTTTTCAACTTCGACCTCACCGGGACCGGCTACTGTGATGTGAACACCTTCGCGGACGTCTGGGAGGACGGGCGCGTGGACCTCATGCGGACCGTGCTCGAAGACATATTCGGCCTCCCGGCGGATTACTCCGGGGTGGGAGATAGGCCCGACCTTCCCGACGGGACCGCACTCAAGTGGGCGCTCCACCAGAACATGCCGAATCCCGCGAGGGGGCATACCGAGATCAGGTATGAAGTCGGGTGCACTGCCGACGTCCGCATCAGCGTCTACACTGCGACCGGAAGGCTTGTAAAGACCCTCGCGAGCGGGCGGGCCGAGCCCGGCACCTATTCGGTTGTCTGGGACGGCAGGAACTCGGGCGGCCTTAGCGTTGCAGGTGGCATCTACTTCTATAAGATGGAAGCCGGCGCCTTTGGGGCTACCAGGAAGATGCTGCTGATGCGGTAGATATAAAATCTCAAAATCCCGCGATTTTTCCCCTTGACAGATTCGCCTTCTGATGTTAAAGATTTAACAGGTTAAATACTTAACAAGTATCAAGAGGAGAGACAATGGGAAAGAAACCCGTCATCACCGACCTCACCAAGCGCGAACGCGAGATCATGGAGATAGTCTACCGCGTCGGCCAGGCGACTGCCGTCGAGGTAATGAACGGCCTTCCGGATGGGCCGGCCAACGCCACGGTCAGAACCATGCTCCACGTCCTGGAAGACAAAGGCTACCTCCGCCATGAGCGCGAGAAGGGCAAGTTCATCTACTATCCCACGATTCCGCTTGCCAGCGCGCGGCGGAACGCCCTCGAACATGTCCTGGAGACGTTCTTCAAGGGGGCCGAGGCCAGCGCCGTGATTTCCATCTTGAAAAAATCCGACGCCAGTCTCTCGGATGACGATATCGCCAGCATCCTCGAACTGATCGACAAGTCCAGCAAGGAGGGTCGATAGTCATGGATACCCTGTTAGGCACCGTATCGAGTATTGAGTGGCTTGAAGTCGCCAGGATGTTCATCGATTTGCTTGTAAAAGGGGCGCTCCTCTGCGGCATGGCGATGGCGGTTACTTTCTTCATGCGGCGTTCGCCGGCCCATGCGCGGAAGTCGGTATGGGTCGGTGTGCTCGCCTGCCTCTTGCTGCTTCCCGTGACGGCGCTCATCGTGCCGGGTTTTGACATTCCCATACTGCCGGCGCTGGGCGGCGAAACCGTACTCACCGGCAACATGCCCGAGCCGCCGCCGGTTAAGGCGTCCCCGGCCGCGCCCGCCGCGCTGCCCTCTGTCGCTTCGCGGGGATGGGGCGCAGCAGATCTCCTGGACGGCGCCAGAGCCATAGGCCTGGGGTGGATAGGCCTCGTCTGGCTCACGGGAGCCGCGCTCTACTTCGCGTGGTTCGGTGTATCAAGACACCTCTTAAAGCGCCTTGTGTCGAGGGCCGTGCCCCTGGACGCTTCCTGGGAAAGCCTCCTTAAGAAGCTCTCGTACGACCTGGGCATAAGGCGCGAAGTACACCTGCTGAGGTCGCCCGCTGTGAACGCGGCCATAACGGCAGGGGTCATGAAGCCCGTCATCATTCTGCCCGACCGGGCGGAAGAGTGGTCGGCGGAACGAAAACGTCTCGTTCTCGCGCATGAATTGGCCCATGTGAAGCGCTGGGATTCGCTGATCGAGGTGCTGGGATTTGCCGCCACAGCGCTTCACTGGTTCAATCCGCTGGTCTGGGTGGCCTTAAACCGCCTCAGGATCGAAAGGGAGCGGGACTGCGACAACGCCGTCCTCAATTCAGGAGCCAAACCGTCGGCCTACGCCTCGCTTCTCATGGAGCTCGCGGCCGACATGCAGAGGAGGAACAGACCCATGTGGCAGTTGGCAACCATCTCCGAAGGATCGAACCTCAAAGACAGGCTGCTCTGTATCTTAGACCCCAAGGTCAACCGGCGGTCTGGAAGCCGCGGCTCGGTTTTCGTGATCGGCGTCCTCATCGTCGCCTTCACCATCCCGCTTTCGGGCTCTCACATCTGGAAGAGAGCCGTGGTGCAGATAGCCGGGGGCGACGCGCAGGAAGAGAAGCGTGAAAAAGAGGAACAGGTCAAGAAGACTGAGGCCAGTACTGACGCCCAGCTCAAAAAGCAGGCGCTCAAGGAAGAAGATCTGAAAAAGAAGAAGAAGGCAAAGCCCATGAACCCGAGGGCGAAACTGGAAAGCAATGTGAAGGACGACACGGCCAGGGGAACTTCTGCAGCTCGGGTGATTGGGCTTTCGGCATATGACAGCGGCCCGGATGCGGCGGCGAAAACTTATAAGAAAGTCGCTGCCCGGGGGGGGGAGTATTACTTCGACGAGAAGGAATTCAACCAGGTCGGCTACGTGCTTCTCGGCGCCGACAAGCCCGAGGAAGCGGCGGCGCTCTTCCAGCTCAACGTGGATATGTATCCGGACTCCTGGAATGTCTATGACAGCCTGGGAGAGGCGTACCTGGCCATGGGGAATGTCTCGAAGGCGACCAGCCTCTATGAGAAGTCGCTCGATCTCAATCCGGAGAACGAAAACGGCAAGAAGATGCTTGCCATGATCGAAAAAAAGCAGGGCAAGTAGACCGGCAATACCATTGATCCCATATGGGGTCGGGACCGGGAAGCCACAAGGGGCTCAACAGGGGGGCCCCTTGCGGCGCCGGTCGGTTCACTAAACCGTGGCACGCCACCAACGTTAATTCCCGGCCCGGCCCCTATTCAGATAAATCTCAAATCCGCGTATTATTCGCTTGCCTTGAAATCAGCCTCCGTGCTACAATTGCTGCACATTCAGACAATAATGCCGACTAATGGCAGAGTTTGAAGACTCCTGAGCTGCTGACACTATTCACTATGTAACGTGGGGCAAACAGATTTCCAGCGGCGGTCCCCATCGCCGCCGAAAGGGGGGAAACCAGGCGTTTTGCTGATTGCTGCCACATGAGGAAAACGGAAACTTAAAAGGAGGAAGCAGACATGCGTAGAGTGATACCGCTAGTATGTATTATGGTCCTTGTGGCCGCCAGCCTATCTTTTGCCAAGACCCCGCCCAAGGAGTGGGTGCTCGGACGCGACAAGAGCGAGCCGGCTATGCCCCTGGTCGGGTACTACGAGGGTTTCGAGGGCGCCTTCCCGCCGACCGGTTGGACTCAGGACATCACGGTCGCGACCAATACCTGGATGCGCGATGCGGACGGCCTCTACCCCAGCCCCTATGAAGGGGCCGTCGCTGCCTACATTCCGTGGCAGGACGTCGAGGTTCAGTACGAAGTGCTCAAGTTCGAGTACAAGATAGGGCCCGGCGAAGACCATCTCAACTTCGCCTCCAGCGGAAGCCCTTACTGGTCGACGAACGCGACGCTTACCGTTGAGATAGACGGCGTGGAGGTCTGGAACTTCGGCACAGCCGCCACCGAGACTTTCGTCTACGAGATATTCGACATCGACCTCAGCGCTTACACGGGCATGACAGTGGAGATCGCCTTCATCTACACCGGTATCGACGGCGCCGATCACTATTTTGACGCGGTCGGCATCAACGAAGGCTACACGCCGCCGCCGCCGCCGCCCAATGACCGCTGCGACGGGTCCATTGGCATACCCTATGGCGCCTTCGACATCGACGGCACCACCAACCTGGCCAATGACGATTACAACCCGTATGACTACGTCAACTACACGAGCTGCACCGGTTACAGCGCAGCCGGCGCCGACGTGGTCTATTGCGTCGATCTCGTCGAGGGCGAGCTCTTTGAGGTTACCATGTCAACGGGCGGGCTCTGGGATGATTCCATATATCTCATCACCGACTGTGACGACCCGGTCAATTCCTGCGTGGCGGGCGACGACGCCTATCCTGACGGCTCAGGTTTCGTCTATACCGCTGCGGCTTCAGGCAAGTACTACCTGATCGTGGACGCCTTCTCCGGAGGCGGCGACTTCAACATCTTCGGCTTTAACGGGGGCGGCCCTTCGGCCACCGAGTCGAGCACGTGGGGCGGCGTCAAGGCGCTCTATAAGTAGATGGTGAAGTAGAAGATTTGCCTTTTTGCGGGCGGGAGGTCATTCTCCCGCCCGTTTTCTTTTTGCATTCCAGGGAAACTCCATTAATATCATACATACCTTATGGAGCATCGCGGGAGGTAGGCCGTGCAAGAAGAAGCTAGGCGCTTCTACATTGAGACGCTGGGTTGCCAGATGAATATCTACGACTCGGAAATAATATCCGCCATGCTCCTCGCCGACGGCTATATCCTGGCAGACGGGCCCGCCGACGCCGATCTTATTTTGCTCAATACCTGCAGCGTCCGGGACCGGGCCGAGCGCAAGGCCCTTTCGATGGCCGCCCAATTCGCATCGCTACGAAAGGAGAGACCCGGCCTCATCATCGGCATAATAGGTTGCATGGCCCAGAGGCTGGGAGAGAAGCTCACCGAGGGCGGCAATATCGACCTGGTGGTGGGGACCGACTGCTACGATTACTTCACCGAGCTCTTAAGGCGCCTCGAGATCCGGGGAGGGCCGGTGGTCGAGACCTCCTGCAATTTCGTTTCCAACTACACCCTGAGGCCCGAGACTTATTCGTCCATTAAAGCTTTCGTGAGCATCATGAGGGGCTGTAATAACTTCTGCTCCTACTGCATCGTGCCCTATGTGCGCGGCAGGGAGCGGAGCAAAGAGCATGAAGCCATCCTCGCGGAGATAAATAACCTCGCCGGCCTCGGCGTCAAGGAAGTGACGCTGCTGGGCCAGAACGTGAACTCCTACGAGGACGGCAACGTCGACTTCGCGGGGCTACTGGCCATGGTAAACGACGTCGACCTCATCGAGCGCGTGCGCTTTACGACCTCGCACCCCAAGGACCTCACCGATGACCTCATCTTCGCCATGCGCGATCTAGACCGGGTATGCGAGCACCTGCACCTGCCGATACAGAGCGGGAATGACAGAATCCTGCAGGCCATGAGCCGCGGTTACACGCTGGCCGAGTACAGGAGCCGGCACGACTTCGCCAGGGCCCAGGTCCCCAATCTCGCCGTCACAACCGACGTCATGGTGGGTTTCCCCTCGGAAACCGACGCCGAGTACGAGGACACGCTTGCTGCCTTCCGGGACCTCCGTTTCGACGCCGCCTTCATGTTCCGCTATTCGGTAAGGGAGGGGACGCGTGCCGCCGACCTCGGCGACGACGTCGCAGAGGAGGTCAAGATAGAGAGGCTCAAGCGCCTCATCGCGCTTCAGAACGATATCACCGACAGCCGCAAGCAGGAGCTGCTCGGTAGAACCGTCGAGGTGCTCGTTGAGGAGCCCAGCGCGAAGGAGCCGGGCTACATGCTGGGACGAACTCGCGAAAACTGGCTTGCAAAGATACCCTCAAAAGGTGTAAGACAGGGTAGTAAGGTAAACGCAGAAGTGACCTCTGTAACAAGATGGATGCTAACCTGCGCAGGGGTGCAGGGGAAAGCGGAGGCTTAAGATGAATCTACCCAGGGTAATAGCCGCTGTGGCGCTTCTTATCGTGACGCTTGCGATCATCGGATTCGCGATCATTAACGCCGGCCCCACCGTCGAGTCCATTAACCTGGGCATCGGGCGGTACTATGACGTGCCGGTGGTCGTGGCCCTCTTCATCGCGTTCGTCGTGGGCGTGATCGTGACCCTGCTCTACTGTCTTTACTACTTCATCGACCTCGGCCTGACGGTAAGGCGCATCAAGAAGAAGAACAAGCAGCTCGAGAGGGAACTCGTCGCCATCAGGAACCTCCCCTTAGAGGAGAGCCTGGAAGAGACGGAACCGGCTTAGGGAAAGGATATAAGCCGTGAACTATCTTTTTATCGTAATAATCGTATGTGTGTTGGCGCTCATAGTCTATCGCATCACCGCGGCCATAATCGCCTCCCGGCGGGGCGGTTCGGGAAAGAACGCCTATGTCCTGGGCATGACGGCGCTCGCCGACGGCGAGATGGACAAGGCGCTGGGCTACTTCAAGCAGGCCGTTCGCGAGGAGCCCCAGAGCATTGATGCTTACCTCAGGCTCGGAGATGTGGTCCGGGAGTCCGGCGACGTGCCCCGCGCCATACAGATACACCGCGAGCTTACGGTGAGGACGGGCGTGCCCAAAGAAGTAATGGCCCGCGTCATGCTGAGCCTGGCGCGCGACTACGTCAAGTCCAAACGCTTCGACCGGGCATCGGCCACATACGAGAACCTCCTCAAGCTGACGCCGCATAATCAGAAGGCACTGGTTGAGCTCCTCGATGTCTACGAGGAAATGGGCGAGTGGGACAAGGCCTACCTCACCAGGCGCGAGGTCTCCAAGCTCACCAAGGCGGACGACACCCACGAGCTCTCGCTCTACAAAGCCTATGTCGGAAAACGCTACCTCGACGGCGGCCGCCTCAAAGAGGCCGAGAGCAGCCTCAAGGACGCCATAAAGATAGACTCCGAATGCGTGCCGGGATACCTCTATCTGGGCGATCTCTACTACCAGGAAGGCAAGATAGACGACGCCATCTCCTCCTGGCGCCGCATCGTGACGACATACCCCGAGGTCGCCTACGTCACCTTCCGCCGGCTCGAGAAGGCTTTCTATGAGAAGGGCCGCTTCGAGAAAATCATTGACCTTTATAACGACGTCCTCGAGCGCAACCCGGGCGACGTGAGAACGCTCATGACGCTGGCGTACATTCAGCGGCGCAAGGGCAACCTGGACGACGCCATCAGCATGTGTAAGACCGCGCTCGATTTCGAGCCCGAGTCGAGGAGCGTCAAGCAGGCGCTGGCCAGGCTCTACTATGAGAAGGGTGAGATCGAGCTCTCTCTTAAGACCATGGTCGAAGCGTTCAACGGTTTCCCGACCGACGACGAGACTTATACCTGTGAGGAGTGTGGCAACAAGGTCAACGAGGCCCTCTGGCGCTGCCCCAGGTGCAAGAACTGGGAAAGTTTCGTATAGATGCCGTCCGAACGGCAATGATGTCGCGCCCTCTTAAGCCTATGAAGAAGAAACCACACACATCTCCTATGATGTCGCAGTATCTGAACATTAAGAAAGACTATCCCGACGCCATACTGCTCTTCAGGATGGGAGACTTCTACGAGACCTTCCTAGACGACGCCAGGACGGCCTCTCGCGTCCTGGGGATAGCGCTCACGGCGCGGGGCAAGGAGGGCGGCAAGGACATACCGCTGGCCGGTATTCCGCATCACGCGGCCGAGACCTATATAGCGCGGCTGGTGAGGGCCGGCTTCAAGGTCGCCATCTGCGAGCAGACCGAAGACCCCAAACAGGCCAGGGGGCTCGTGAAACGAGGCGTCGTGGAGGTCATCACTCCGGGCACTATAACCTCCGCGCTCCTTCTCGATGAAAAAGAGAATAACTACCTCGCGGCCATAACCGGCGAGAGCGGCCGCTGGGGAATCGCGCGGGCCGATCTCTCGACGGGCGAGTTCAGGGTAAGCGAGGTCGAGGCCTCCGACCTCATGGACGAGCTCACGCGCTTCGCGCCGAGCGAGATCCTGTTTCCCCGGGGCATGGAAGACGATGGGGCCATCTCGGGCGTTAGAGAGAGGCTTCCCCACGCTTCCCTTACGGGCATGGACGACTGGCTCTTTATCGCAGAGTCGGCCGTCGAGACCCTGACCGACCACTTCCGCGTCTCATCTCTCGAAGGCTTCGGCGTCCAGGACATGCCGCTCGCTGTGGGCGCAGCCGGCGCCGTGATCACCTACCTCCGCCAGACCCAGAAACGCATGCTGCCCCATATCGGCCAGATGTCGGTGCATAAGAAGGCCGTGTACATGGAAATAGACGAGACCTCGCTCGCTAATCTCGAGGTTCTGAAACCGCTCCACGCCGACGATAAGGACGCGTCGCTCGTCAACGTTCTCGACCGGACGCTGACGGCCATGGGCGGGAGGACGCTCCGGACCTGGCTCCGCATCCCGCTCGTCGACACCCGCGCCATCGGCGCCCGCCTGGAGGCTGTCGAAGAGCTCATCTACGATGAACTCACGCGCCGCGACTTGCGCGAGAAGTTCCGGAGGATAAGCGATCTCGAGCGCCTCATCGCCCGCGTCTGCACCGAGAAGGCGGGCCCCCGCGACCTCGTCGCCATCAAGGACTCGCTGGGCATTCTGCCTGAGATCGGGAAGTTACTCGAAGGCGCGGTATCGGTGCTGCTCTCCGGGCTGCAGGACGGTCTTCCAGACCTGGGCCCGGTTCGCGAGACCATAGAGCGCGCCATCCAGGGCGACGTGCCCGTCACCTTCAAGCAGGGTGAGGTCATCCGCCCCGGCTACGACGCGCGGCTCGACGAGCTTCGCGACCTCACATCCAACGCCAAGAAGTACATCCTGGGCATTCAGGACAAGGAGCGCCGGAGGACCGGCATCGAGAAGCTCCGCATCGGCTACAACAGGGTCTTCGGCTACTATATAGAGGTGAGCAAAGCCCATCTTGCCAAGGTGCCGGATGATTACATCAGGAAGCAAACCCTCGTCAACGCCGAGCGCTTCATCACCGAGGATCTCAAGGAGAAAGAAGCGGAGATACTCAAAGCCGACGAGACGGCCACGCGCCTCGAGGAGGGCCTCTTCAAGGACATAAGGTCCGAAGTCGCGGAGGCGACGGCCGACATTCAGGCGGCGGCGCGGATGATCGCCGAGGTGGACGTGCTCGCCGCCTTCGCCGAGGTCGCCGCCGAGAGCGACTATGTTCGGCCCGACATAAGAGACGAGCGCGTGATCTCCATAGAAGGAGGACGCCATCCCGTGGTGGAGCGTTTCCTGGGCGAAGAGCCCTTCGTTCCCAACGACGTTCTCTTCGACGACGAGAACCAGCTCCTCGTTATTACCGGCCCCAACATGGCAGGTAAATCAACATATCTCCGGCAGGTCGCCCTGACTGTCTTGATGGCCCAGGTGGGTTCATTCGTGCCGGCGGCAAGCGCGACCATCGGGGTCGTCGACAAGATCTTCACGCGTATAGGGGCCACCGACCGCGTGGCGCGCGGCCAGAGCACTTTTCTCGTGGAGATGGTGGAAACGGCGAATATCCTCAATAACGCCACCGAGCGGAGCCTGGTGCTCTTAGACGAGGTGGGGAGGGGCACGAGCACCTTTGACGGGCTCAGCATTGCCTGGGCCGTCGTTGAGTACCTTCACGATAACGAGCGCGTGCGGCCCCTCACGCTGTTTGCGACCCATTATCACCAGCTCACCGACCTCGCGGCCATTCTGCCGCGGGTCCGGAACTTCAACATACAGGTCAAGGAATACGGGGACAGGATAATTTTCCTGCGCAAGATCGTCGAGGGCGGCACCGACCGCAGTTACGGGATTCAGGTTGCCAAACTCGCGGGACTGCCGCAGATTGTAATCGAGCGGGCGAAAGAGGTTCTGGCCAATATCGAGGAAGACGAGTACTCGGTGGGCGAGATACCGCGTATAGCGCGCGGCGAGCACTCGCCCGTGGCGGGTGAAGTGCAGCTGGGCCTCTGGGACGCCGAGACCGAGCTCATGAAGAGGCTGAGGGGGCTCGACCTTAATAATATGACCCCGGTCGAGGCCTTCGAAGAGCTCATGGCTCTGCGGGAGATGGCATCTCCCAGGCCCGATGCTGCCCCGGACGAGGAAGGCGCGGACACGGATGAGTGAAGTAAGGATACTCCCCGACAGGATGATTAACCTCATCGCGGCCGGCGAGGTCGTGGACAGGCCCTATTCGGTGGTCAAGGAGCTTATCGAAAACGCCATCGACGCCGGCGCCAATCATATCGGAGTAGAGATAAAGGGGGACGGCCGCCAGCTCATACGCGTCATCGATGACGGCGCCGGCATGAGCGAAGAGGACGCCACGCTCGCCTTCGAGCGTTACGCGACGAGCAAGGTAAAATCGGTCGACGATCTGGATAACATAAACACCATGGGTTTTCGCGGCGAGGCCCTTCCCGCGATCGCAGGCGTCTCCGAGATCGACCTCGTGACGCGTAGGGCCGAAGACGACTTCGCGACCCGCGTCGTCATAAGGGGCGGCAAGATAGATGAGGTGAGCAAGGCCTCGCGCGAGCCGGGAACCACCATGAGCGTCGCCAACCTCTTCTTTAACGCGCCTGCCCGGGCCAAGTTCTTAAAGACACGCGCCACGGAGATCCGCCATATCACGCGCACCTTTGCGACCCATGCCATGAGCCATCACTGGATATCCATGAAGCTCATCCGCGACCGCAAGGTCGTCCTGAGCCTGCCCGCTGTGGACAGCGTGGAGCAGCGCATGGGGGGCATACTTGGCAAGAACTTCGGCGAGAACTCCATCCCCGTGGACTTCGCCGACGAGTATATCCAGCTCTGCGGCTTCCTGTCGCGCCCCGAAGAGGCGCGCGCGACTCGAGGCCAGACGTCTATCTTCATAAACCGCCGCCCCGTGGATAGCCCCATGCTTTTCAGCGCCGTGCGGGACGCATACGGGACGCTGCTTAAGAAGAGCCGCTACCCGACAGGCATTATACTCATAGACATCAGCCCGCGCGAGGTGGACTTCAACGTGCACCCCTCTAAAAAGGAAGTCAAATTCAGGAGGGGACGCGAGGTCCGGCAGTTCGTATACCGCGCCGTCCAGAGCGCGCTCACTTCGAGGCGCATGATACCCCCCATCATCACGCGCCCGCCCGAGGGAAAGCGACATGCGGCGCGGCGGCCCGCGCGCCGCGAGCCCATCAACTTAAAGAGCAATGAGGGCATACTGGTGAGCGAGGCCAGGCCCGCCTATAAACCGAGGGTCGAGGAGCTCCCCGCGGCGGAGGTGAGCGCCATCGTCCAGCTTAAAAACTCCTACATACTCGCCCAGTCGGCCGAGGAGTTCTACCTCATCGACCAGCACGCTGCCCATGAGCGCGTGCTCTATGAGGAAGTCAAGGCGCGCCTCGACGGCAAGGACCCCACGGCCCAGAAGCTCCTTTTCCCCGAGACCGTCGAGGTCTCTCCGGAAGAAGAAGAGGTCATAGACGAGCATATTGAGGACATCAAACGCGTGGGCTTCGACATTCGCAAGTTCGGTGACCGGACGTATGTCGTGGAAGCCGTTCCCGCGCTTCTCAGGGAGGGAGCCAAAGAAGCTATCCTCGCGGAGATCGTGGATGAGATCATCGACCTCCGGTCCGGGTCCGAGGACATGAAGCATGTAATCGCCGCCTCGGTGGCCTGCAAGGCCGCGCTCAAGGCCGGCGACCGGCTCAATGACGAAGAAGTAGATTCCCTGATAAGCCGCCTTTTCGAAACGCGCATGCCCTTTGCCTGCCCTCACGGGCGGCCCACCATGATAAGGCTCTCCTGGGAAGAGATAGAAAGAAGGTTCTTAAGAAGGTGAACCAGGGGAGTAAGAAAGTCACGCTGGTCCTCGTCGGCGCCACCGGTACGGGCAAAACCGACGTCGCCGTCGAGCTTGCCGGGGAGTACCTGCCGGGCGAGATAGTCTCGGCCGACTCTCGCCTCTTCTACCGCCACATGGACATAGCAACGGCCAAGCCCGGGCCCGATCTCTTGGCCAGAGTCCCGCATCACATGATAGACCTCGTGGACCCCGACACGCAGTATACGTGCAAGGAATTTCAAACCGAGGCCAGGCGCATCATTCACGATATCCTCGGCCGCGGCCTGACCCCGATCGTAACGGGCGGGTCCGGGCTCTATGTCAGGGCGCTCACCGACGGGGTATTCGACGGCCCCGCCGCCAATGACGAGGTGAGGGAGAGACTCGCCAAAGAAGCCGAGACCTGGGGCCCCGAGCTCCTGTGGGAGCATCTCGACACGGTAGACCCCGAAAAGGCCATGCAGATAGATCCCCAGAACACGCTGCGGGTCATCAGGGCTCTGGAGGTGTTCGAGATCACGGGCGAGAAGATGAGCGATCTTGAAAAGAACGTCACACCTCTCGACGTCCCATTCATCACGATCGGACTTCGCCGCAATACCGAGGATCTCTATCGCAGGATAGACCAGAGAGTGGACCGCATGATGGAAGACGGGCTGCTCTCAGAGACCAGCGCTCTCGTTGCGGCCGGCTACGGCGACTGCCGGGCCGTCATGAACACGCTGGGCTACCGCGAGCTCATTCATCACCTGAGCGGCCAGACCACCCTGGGCGATGCCGTCGACCTTATCAAACTGCACACCCGCCGCTTCGCAAAGCGCCAGGGAACGTGGTTCAGGAAGGACGAGGACATCCGCTGGCTCGATGTCACGCCCGGCGCCCGCGCATCCGCGATCGCGCAGATGGTACACCTCGAGTACAAAAAGGCCCTCGCAACTCTCTAGTCGGTCTTGCGCGGCAAATCGAACCTCTGGTGAAGACGGAGCTTCGTGACTTCCCCCGATTCGTCTTCAACAAACGAGATTGCGGCATCCTCGTCAATGGCAAAGTACCGGCGCCCCATCTCATCGGGAGGAAGGAGCTCGATAATCTCCTGCTGGCTTGGAACTTCAAGCAGGAGTTTGCCCTCGCGGGAGACTATGTACATTTCCGCAACACCGGGGGGAACCACGTACCTGCCTGTATACGGCTGATGCTCTTCGGGTGTATCAGCAGGGGCTTCCGAAGCCGCTGTGTCCGCCGACGCCTCTTTCACCAGCTCAGAGGCCTGGTTGAAGGTGAACGCGACAATCCCGCCCAGACCGTCGTCCACAAAAGAGACGGCCACGAGAGGAGTCAGGGCGAAATACCATTTGCCCTCTTCGTCCGGCTCGAGAAGCTCGAATACCATCTGGCCGGGCACATCTACGGCGAGCCTGTCAT
>Ga0272444_10000683_pt1 | contig 35034 bp, 29 predicted proteins | sample SSMForm13_FD_201033 | JGI IMG/M metagenome (GOLD analysis project Ga0272444, IMG submission 201033) | Marine sediment archaeal communities from Little Sippewissett salt marsh, Falmouth, MA, United States - SSM-Form-13 | ecosystem: Environmental > Aquatic > Marine > Wetlands > Sediment ...
CGTGGGATCCTCGCGCCGCAGAATGTTAAGCGCTTCGACCATACGCTGCTTTTCCGCGTTAGTTCGCGGCTCGATGGACATGGTGATGACCGGCTCGGGGAATTCCAGACGCTCCAGCACAACCGGATGGCGACTATCGCACAGAGTGTCACCTGTCAGGGCGTACTTGAGACCCACCACCGCCACGATGTCACCCGCCCTGGCCTGATCGCGCCGAATCCGCTGCTTGGCATGCATCTCCCACACACGCGTGATGTTCTCTTTGGCGTTCTGCGTACTGTTGAGAACACGCGTCCCGGGCAAGAGTGTGCCACTATAAACGCGAATGAAACTCAGCCCGCCATGCTGGTCCGAGGCAATCTTGAACACAAGAGCCGAGAACGGCTCCTTGGGATCCGCTTTTCGGAGAACACTTTTGTCACTGCTGACCGACTCGTGGCCTTCCACCGGCGGGACATCCAGTGGGCTGGGAAGCAAACGCACCACCGCATCCAACAAAGGCCTGACCCCCATGTGACGCAACGCCGTACCGCAGAACACAGGCTGACATTTGCAGGCGATCGTGCCGATACGCAATGCGTTTAGCACCTCGTCCGCATCAATGGGCTCGTCATCGAGGAATTTGCCCAGCAGGTCATCGTCGTACTCGACGGCCTTCTCGATCAACTCGTGCCTGGCCAGTTCAACTTCATCGACATACTCAGGGGGGATAGGCCCGGGGCGGAGTTTCGTGGCGATTTCGTCCGGCTCATAGAAACATGCCTTACGGCTCAGCAGATCAATCTGGCCAACAAAGTCATCCCCGCTACCCATGGGGATTTGCATAACAATCGGATTGGCCGCCAGCCGCTCGCGGATCTTGCCTACAACCATGTCAAAATCCGCGCCGATCCGGTCCATTTTATTGACGAAGCACAGCCTAGGCACACAATAGTTATCAGCCTGATGCCAGACCGTCTCGCTCTGGGCCTCAACACCGCCTACCCCGCAGAAAACCGCCACCGCACCGTCGAGCACCCGAAGGCTTCGCTCGACCTCTACGGTAAAGTCCACATGCCCGGGCGTATCGATAAGGTTAACGGTGTGCTTGGCCCAGGTAAACGTCGTCGCGGCTGAGGTGATAGTGATCCCGCGCTCCTGCTCTTCGGCAAGATAGTCCATGACCGCCGTTCCGTGGTGCACTTCACCGATCTTATGTGTTCGACCGGCGAAATGCAGCATCCGCTCAGTAACGGTGGTCTTGCCGGCATCGATGTGTGCCATGATGCCGATATTACGAATTTTGTCCAGGCCAACTGCCATAGTAAGCGCACAAAATCAAGAAAAGCGATTCGCTGTCGGCCAAAAGCCGACCGCATCCGACACGCAAAGTCCACAAGGGCTCAGCGCACCGAAATTCCGTTAGGGTTCGGGAAACACTTTCACGCCGCCAAGAGGCCTTGGCAGCCACCGATCTTTAGGTCACATACGGCTTGTATTCAAGTCGCTACGACCATTATCAGATCAGCCAGGTTGTCTTATCTCATGCGGCAGAAAGATGTTCCGCGTATGGCACGAAATATCTTCCAAACCTTTTCTGAGCCCCGGCAGAAAAGCCTTCCACCGGGGTCGTCCGCCTTGAGCTTATCGAGGCCACGTCGCCACGATCGCCATCTTCTTCCACGGACGATTCAGTCAAATCCCTTTCGCGGCCCGAAAACTCAGGCCGCCAGGTTGTGACAATCATACTTCCTTAATGCAGTTGCAGCAATTACTACTTCGCGAGGCCTTACCAGGCGAAGTGGGCAAATGCCTTATTCGCCTCAGCCATACGGTGCACATTTTCCCGCACCGTCATCGCAGCGCCCTCACCGCGATATGCGGCAAGAAGTTCGTTTGCCAGGCGAGTAGCCATTGGCTGGCCCTTGCCTGACCGAATCGCATCGCGGAGCCAACGAATAGCAAGCGACAACTGCCTTTTGCTATTGACCTGCATCGGCACTTGGTAGGTCGCACCCCCGACTCGCTTGGAACGGACCTCGATCAGAGGTTTGGCGTTCTCGATAGCCTTTTTGAAGACCTCGACAGGCGGTTCGTCCTTAACCTTCTTGCCGATGATGTCCATCGCATCGTAGAAGATCCGCTGACTGGCCCACTTCTTGCCATCCAGCATAATGCAATTGATGAACTTGCTGACCAACTTGCTGTGGTACTTGGGATCCGGATGAAGCGTGGTCGCCGAAGATGTAAATCTCTTGAATGCCATTAGAATGTTCCGCTATTGCTCAGTTCTGGGTTTTGCGATTCCAGCCATTACGCTTAGCATCGCTCTTACTTGGGCCTCTTGGCTCCGTACTTGCTGCGCCCCTGCCGCCGGGCATCAACGCCCAAGGAGTCCAGTGTGCCACGGACGACATGGTAACGCACACCAGGAAGGTCACGAACCCTGCCCCCGCGAACCAGCACGATGCTGTGTTCCTGGAGGTTGTGGTCTATGCCTGGGATATACGCGGTCACTTCCTTGCCGTTGCTAAGGCGGACTCTGGCCACCTTACGAAGCGCCGAGTTGGGCTTCTTCGGCGTGACGGTCTTTACCAGAAGACAAACCCCTCGTTTCTGTGGGCAATTCTCAAGGGCGACGTTCTTCTTCTTGGCCTTCTGAATGACGCGCGGTTTGCGGACCAATTGGTTAATCGTAGGCATCCGTATGCAACCTCGTTTTCTCTCCGACTGCCCTTTGCCGGGCTGGCCGGGATATGTTTCCAATCCTCTCGTGAGGAACCCTGTAACTATTAACTATTCGTTCTCAGCCCTGCTGACCCGTCAAGGCCTGCTGAACTGCCTGAGTAATCTGGGCCTCGGTCATTTCTTCCCGCTCGGGCGCCAGCAAATCCTGGAACTCGACGTGCCGCTTGATCTTCATCTCAACGTAAGGCTTGAAGCTCGTCCCGGCAGGGATCAAATGCCCAAGAATCACGTTTTCCTTCAGGCCCTGGAGTTCGTCAATCTTGCCAGCCAGCGATGCCTCGGTAAACACCTTCGTGCTTTCCTGGAAACTTGCCGCCGACAGGAAACTGTCCGACTGCAAAGACGCCTTGGTGATTCCAAGCAGCAGCGTCTTTGCCGTCGCCGGCTTAGGCCGACGTGCCTTGGCGGGGGTTCCACCAAGAGCTTCGGCTTCCATATTCGCCTGCTCGATCTTATCTCGCAGGACCACGTCCCCCTTCATGAAGGACGTATCGCCGGAATCGATTATCTTCATCGATTTGGCAAGTCTGGTATTTTCACCGCGGAAGCGGAATTTGTCAACAACTTCTCCAGGAAGAAGATCAGTATCTCCTACAGATTCGATACGCACCTTGCGAAGCATCTGATTGAGAATGATCTCCATGTGCTTATCGTTGATGTTCTGGCCCTGCCCGCGGTAGACCGACTGTATCTCCGCAAGAAGATACTGCTGGAGGGCCTCCTCGCCGCGAATCGCGAGGATATTGTGCGGAACAAGCGGGCCTTCGGTAAGCCTATCGCCCGCCTCCACATAGTCGCCCGTGTGAACCAGCAGGTGCTGATCGTGTGGGACGTGGTGCTCACGTTCCATGCCCGACTCGCTACGGACAACAACGGTCATCTTGCCGCGACGTTTGTCAGTACGCAACTCGACCCGGCCTGAAATTTCCGCCATGGCCGCAGGGTCCTTCGGGCGCCTGGCCTCGAAGATTTCCGTGACTCTGGGCAGACCGCCCGTGATGTCCTGCGTGCCGGACATCTCTCGTGGCTGGCGGGCCAGCAACTGACCTGCCTCAACGGAATCGCCCTCTTCGACCTCGATGCGGGCCTTGGCGGGCAGATAGTGGAAGTCGAGAATCTTGCCGGACTTGTCCTCGATGACAACTCGCGGGTGCTTTTCGCCCTTGTGCTCGACGACCACGAGCCTCGGCCCGCCGCCGGTGCGCCTGGCGTCGACCTCGACGCGGACGGTTTCACCTTCCTCGATGTCCTGGAACCGGACAAGGCCCGTCGCTTCGGCCAGAATCGGAATGCGGTGCGGGTCCCAGTACGTAAGCCTCTGACCTGCCCGAACCTTCTGCCCATCCTTGACCAGGATATGCGTTCCGTAGGCAACCTTGAACTTGTCGAGCTCGCGGTTCTTATCATCGAGAATGGCAATCTCGCCGTTTCGCTTAAGAGCGACAAAGCCCTTGCCGCCCTTCTTGTCCTCGCTGGCCGGCTCGGCCACCGCGTTGAGTTCCCGGTACTTGATCGTACCGGAGACGCTGGCAAGCATCTCGGACTCGACAACCGCGCGGGTCGCGACGCCACCGGTATGGAACGTACGCATGGTAAGCTGCGTGCCGGGCTCGCCGATCGACTGGGCGGCGATGATCCCGACGGCCATGCCTTCTTCGACGAGCTTGCCCGTGGACATATCCCGCCCGTAACATTTGGCACAGATGCCTAACGGGCTCTCGCAGGTCAGCGGGCTGCGAACACGGATGGTTTCCAGACCGAGGTCCTCGATCTTCAGTGCCATCTCGTAGGTGATGATCTGGTTTTCCTTGACGATCGTCTCATCGGTTACCGGGTTGACGATATTCTCTCGTGCGACCCGGCCTACGATAACGTCACGCAGCGGAACATCGATCTGCTCGCCCTTGTACGTGACAGACTTCGTAACGCCCTGGAGCGTACCGCAGTCCAGTTCGTTGGTAATCACGTTCTGGGCCACATCGGCCAGTTTACGGGTGAGGTATCCCGAGTCCGCCGTCTTAAGAGCGGTGTCAGCCAAGCCCTTACGAGCACCGTGAGTGGACGAGAAGTATTCAAGAACCGTCAGGCCCTCGCGGAAGTTCGCCTTAATCGGCGTCTCGATAATCTCACCGGACGGCTTGGACATCAGGCCACGCATGCCGGCAAGCTGGCGGATCTGGTCGATGTTGCCGCGGGCACCGGAATCCAGCATCAGCCAAACCGGGTTGAGGTAGTTTACATCATCGTCACGGGAGTCCCGTTCCAGCGAGTACAGCAACGCCTTGGTGAGTTCCTCGCGGGTGTGGACCCACACATCGACGATCTGATTGTAACGCTCGCCCTCGGTAATGGCATCGGCGCGGAAGTCTTTCTCGATCTGGTCGACCCGCTTCTGGGCCTTTTCGAGAATCTCCGGCTTGGTCGGAGGAATCTTCGCGTCGGCTATTCCAAAAGACAAGCCCGCCAACGTCGAGTACTTGAAGCCCAACTCTTTGAGCTTGTCGAGCAACTCGAGCGTCGCGCCTTTGCCCAGATTCCGGTAGCAATCGCTGATGACGCGACCTGCGCCCTTCGAACCGAGCGCATAGTTGTAGAACGCCATGCCTTTGGACAGGATGTCGTTGAAAACGCACCGCCCGGCCGTGGTGACAAGACGCCCCTGCTCAGCATGGCGAGGGCCATCAGCCTCGATAATCAACTGATCCTTCGGTACGCGGAGAACGATTTTGGCATGGCAGCCTATCAGTCCCAACTCGTAGGCGGTCATTGCCTGCTCGGGATTGCTGAATACGGGATAGCTCTCGCCATCGGAGTACTTGACCTTACGAACCTGCGGCTTGACGTACTCGCTGCCGTTGCCGCTAGTAAGGTAGTAAACGCCAAGGACGATATCCTGGCTGGGCGACATAATTGGCGAGCCGCTGGCTGGCGAGAAAATGTTGTTCGTCGCAAGCATCAGCACATGCGCCTCGGCCTGGGCTTCGACAGACAGCGGAAGGTGCACAGCCATCTGGTCACCGTCGAAGTCGGCGTTGAAGCCTTTGCACACCAGCGGGTGAACCTTGATGGCGTTGCCCTCGACCAGCACCGGCTCGAAGGCCTGGATGCCCATGCGGTGAAGCGTCGGGGCACGGTTGAGCATCACGGGGTGCTGGTAGATGACCTCTTCCAGCACATCCCATATCTCACGATCACGTCGTTCGAGCATGCGCTTGGCGGACTTGATTGTGTCGGCCAGGCCGCGGTCCTTGAGCTTGCGGATAATGAATGGCTGGAACAATTCCAGAGCGATCTTCTTTGGCAGGCCGCACTGGTGGAGCTTGAGATCCGGACCGACGACAATAACCGAACGAGCGGAATAGTCGACGCGCTTGCCGAGCAGGTTCTCGCGGAACCGGCCCTGCTTACCCTTGATCATATCCGTAAGGCTCTTGAGGGGGCGATTGGCCGTGCCCTGGACGGGTCGGCGGCAGCGGGCGTTGTCGAACAGCGCGTCGACGGCCTGCTGAAGCATTCGCTTCTCGTTACGAATAATGACCTCGGGAGCGTTGAGGTCCATGAGCTTCTTGAGGCGGTTGTTCCGGTTGATAATGCGACGGTACAGGTCATTCAAGTCGCTGGTGGCGAAGTTACCGCTTTCCAGCAGAACCAGCGGTCGGAGATCCGGCGGAATAACCGGGATGACGTCCATGACCATCCACTCGGGACGATTACCGGAGGTCCGGATGTTCTCGACCAACTTAAGCCGCTTGGTCAGATCCTTGATCTTCTGCTTGGAGCTTGTCTTTTTGAGTCCTTCGCGCAGCTCGGACGCCGCGGCGAGAAGGTCGAGCTTCTCCAGGAGCGCCCGAACGGCTTCGGCACCCATGGATGCCTTGAAATCGTTACCGTACTTCTCGACGGCGGAGCGATACTCATCCTCGCTCAGGATCTGCTTGTCCTTCAGCGGGGTCTGCCCCGGATCGGTCACCGCGTAGTCCTGGAAAAGGATCACCTTCTCCAGATCAGCGGTCTTCATACTCAGCAGCGTTCCGAGCCGGCTGGGCAGGGCCTTGAAGAACCATATATGCACTACGGGGGCGGCCAGGTTGATGTGGCCCATTCGTTTGCGCCGAACGCGGCTGTGCGTAACCTTCACGCCGCAGCGGTCGCAAATGATACCCTTGTGCTTGGTGCCCTTGTACTTGCCGCAAGCGCACTCCCAGTCGCGCTCCGGGCCAAATATCCGCTCGCAGAACAGTCCGTCCTTCTCAGGACGATACGTGCGGTAGTTGATCGTCTCAGGTTTCTTCACCTCGCCAAACGACCAACTTCGAATGTCGTTGGGAGAGGCGAGTTGGATCTTCACCGAGCCGTAGTCGTTGATCCGATCGTATACGCTTTCAGCCATTGCTTATCGCTCCGATTCCGTTTCGAGCAACACTTTGCGCCGCATGTGGCGCCCGGTAGCTCCCGGCCTCAGATCAGCCGCTTCTTTTCCAATTGGATATTCAGGCCCAGGCCTCGAAGTTCGTTACACAGAACGTCGAAGCTCACCGGCGTTCCGGCTTCGAGAGTGTTGGAGCCCTTGACCATCGATTCGTAAATCTTGGTCCGGCCCTCCACATCGTCACTCTTGACCGTCAGCAGTTCCTGAAGAGTGTAGCTGGCGCCATAGGCTTCCAGGCCCCAGACTTCCATTTCGCCAAACCTCTGGCCACCGCTACGGGCCTTGCCGCCAAGAGGCTGCTGCGTTATCAGTGAGTACGGGCCCGTCGCACGGGCATGAATCTTCTCGTCTACCAGGTGGTGCAGCTTGTTCATATAGATGTAGCCGACGGTTGTCTTCTGCTCGAACGGCTCGCCAGTCCGACCATCGTGAAGGCGAACCTTGCCGTCCTCGGGCATCTCGACGAGAAACTCCTGAGTTTGCCCGGCGTCCTGAACAACCTTGATGTCCTCGCGGCGCTGGCGAACATGCTCGTTTGCCTCGCGAAGAGCAGACATGATCTCTTCCTCGCTCGCCCCATCGAAAACCGGCGTGACAGCCTGGTAGCCCATAATCGCAGCCGCCCAGCCAAGGTGAGTCTCAAGAATCTGGCCAAGGTTCATTCGACCGGGCACGCCCAGCGGATTGAGAACAATCTGTGCCGGCGTGCCGTCTTCCATATACGGCATGTCCTCGCGGGGCACGATTCGGGCGATAACGCCCTTGTTGCCGTGCCGGCCTGCCATCTTGTCGCCGACACCAAGCGTACGCTTGGTCGCCACGCGAACCTTCACCATCTCGAGCACACCGCTGGGAAGCTCGTCGCCGCGCTTCATGTGTTCGAGCTTACGTTTGGTTTCCTTCTGGATCTCGACGATCCGGGGCCAGTAACGTTCGTAGCTGGCGATCGCCTGTTTCTTGGCGGCCTGGTTGCTCGTCTTGATCCACTTGACGTTGAAGTTCGCGATCTGCTCAAGGATAACTTCGTCGATATCGCTCTGGCCAACCTTCTGGCGAGTCGAGGGGTCGACCATCGGCGCGCCGAGGACTTCGGCAATCTCCTCGGCCATCAGGCGGAAGACCTTCACCATCCGAACGTTCATCTCCTTCTCGAAGGCCTTCATCTCGCTGGCGAGTTCTTTCTTTTGGTCGTCGGACATATGCATCCGGCGGCTGAAGCGACGGGTGTCGACCACCACGCCTTCCTCGCCTGCGGGCAACTCGAGGCTGTCGTTCTTGACGTCCTCGCCGGCCCGTCCGAAAATTGCGTGAAGAAGTTTCTCTTCCGGGGACAGTTCACTCTTGGACTTCGGGGAAACCTTGCCGGCCAGAATGTCGCCAGGTTGGACTCGCGTGCCGATGCGAACCACGCCGTTGGCGTCGAGATCGCGGAGAGCCTTTTCCGAAACGTTGGGAATGTCGCGGGTGAATTCCTCGCGTCCCAGCTTTGTCTCGCGAATCTCGACCTCGTATTCCTCGAGGTGAATGCTGGTAAAGGCGTCTTCCTTGACCAATTCCTGGCTGATTACGATCGCATCCTCGAAGTTGTAGCCATCGAAGGGCATGAAGGCTACGAGGATGTTGCGTCCCAACGCCAGTTCGCCATGGTAGCTGCCCGAGCCGTCAGCGATGATCTCGCCCTCTTTGACGCGCTGGCCTTCGACTACGATGGGCTTCTGGTTAAGGCACGTCCGCTCGTTGAGCTTGCAGAACTTGCGAAGCTCGTACTCCTCGGCGTTGTCGATCACAATGCGCTGGCCGTCAACGTACGTAATGGTCCCGGCCTTGCGGGCCTTGACGACCATCCCGGAGTTCGCCACCACCGGCTTTTCCATACCCGTGGCGACGACCGGGGCCTCCGTGCGAATGAGTGGCACGGCTTGGCGCTGCATGTTCGATCCCATCAGGGCGCGGTTGGCGTCGTCATGCTCCAGGAACGGAATCAGTGCAGCCGACACACCGACTGTCTGCTTCGGCGAAATGTCCAGATACTGGACCTCCAACCCTTCGACAAGACCCAACTCGCCCTTGTCGCGAGCCAGCACCTGCTCCTTGGGCAGGCAAGGCGTCTTGCCGCCATTCGAAGAAATCGCGTTGGGCGGGGCAAGTATGGTTTCCATTTCCTCATCTGCCCGCAGGTAAGCGATCTTGTTGGTCACTTCACCCTTGGCAACTTTGCGATAAGGCGTGGTCAGGAATCCGTACTCATCGACACCGGCGTAAATACCCAGCGAACTGATGAGGCCAATGTTGTTGCCTTCCGGCGTCTCGATCGGGCAGATTCGGCCGTAGTGGCTGATATGCACATCGCGGACCTCAAAGCCCGCGCGCTTTCGGTTCAACCCGCCCGGGCCAAGGGCTGACAGCCGCCGCTCGTGGGTAAGCTGGCTGAGCGGGTTCTGCGTATCGACGACCTGGCTCAGTTCGCCCCGGCCGAAGAAATAGTCGATGCTCGACGAGATGCTCTTGGAGTTCACCAGTTCGGCGATTTTGGTCAGCTCGTCGGGGTTCTTGATGCTCATTCGCTCCTGAACGGTGCGGCGGAGCTTGAGGAAACCCTTTCGAAGCTCGTCGGTGGCAAGCTCGTCGATCGTTCGCAACCGGCGGTTTCCAAGGTGGTCGATATCGTCCACAACGCCGTCGCCACTGCGAAGGTTCAGGATGTACTTCAGCGTGTTGACGAAGTCCTCCGGGCGGAGGGCCATCTCGCACTCATCGATCTTCTGGTGGAATTTTCGGTTGATGCGGAACCGCCCCACCTTGCCGAGACGATATCGGTTTTCGTCGTAGAACTTCTCGGCAAAGAGAGTCTTGGCCTTGTCGAGTTGAGGCGGATTGCCCGGGCGAAGACGCATGTAAATGCGAAGCAATGCATTCTCGTGGCTCTCCGAGGCATCCTCCATCAGCGTGTTGAGGATCAGCGGGTCGGTGACCTTTTCGATGACCTCCAGCTTTTTGATGGGGGAACTGACGATCTTGGTAAGAGCCTCGCCGATCTGCCCACCGGCTGGGAGAATTTCTTCGCCGGAGTCGGGATCAACAAAGGCCTCGACGACATACATCTGCACTCGGAGCTTTTCGACCGGCAGGGTTTTGGTCTTGTAGAACTCGCGGATGATATCGGCGTCGGAGTCGTACTTGGCGTCCATCGACCGCATGAACATCGTCGCAGGGATCTTGCTGGACTGGTCGATGCGGATGGTCAGCGCGTCCTTTTTGGTCACGGCCATCTCGATCCAACTGCCGCGTTCCGGAATGATTCGCGCGCCGTGAAGGGGCCTGTCGGACTCCTGCATCTCGACGGTGAAATCCACTCCCGGCGATCGGTGAAGTTGGCTGACGATCACGCGTTCGGCACCGTTGATGATGAACTCGCCGCCGCCGATCATAATCGGCACTTCGCCGACGTAGATGTTTTCCTCGAGGACCTCCTTCTGGTCCTTTCGGCTAAGTCGGCAGCAAATACGGAACGGCATGCCGTAGGTCAGGCGAAGATCGCGGCACTCCTGGGGGGCGTATCGTGGTTCGCCGAGGTCGTAGGAGATGTACTCCAGAGTCATCTGCTGGTCATAGCTGATGATCGGGAATATCTCCTTCAGCAGGCCCTCGAGCCCTTCCGGCTTGCGCCCGTCTAAACCGGGCTCTGCCTGAAGGAACCGACTGTAGCCGGCCAACTGAATGTCGATGAGGTTCGGGATCGGGGCGGCATCGCCGACCTTCGAGAAGTTCCGCACCTTATCCATTCGCAGCATAGGAGTTTCCTCTTAGCGTGAGCATTGATTAGCGTTTGCCGATGGCCTTCGAATCTCGATGCCCATCGACGTCTCTCTGCATCCTTTGGACTCTATTGGACACCGCCGACTGCCCTGTCCGGTCGGCCCACTGGCCGAACCGTTTAGTATACACGATACTGCCTCGGCGATTCAATAGTTCCGGCGTCGGGCCGGAAAGGTGGACAGACTTCCACTGTTTCCCGGCCCAACGCCGAAAGTCTTCTGTAAATCGCAAACCGCTTGTCCAAACCAGCAAGCTTCAGGTCCGAGCTTACTTCACCTCGGCAGTCGCGCCGGCCTCTTCCAACTGCTTCAGGGCGGCTTCGGCGTCTTCCTTGGAAACGCCTTCCTTGACAGCCTTGGGGGCACTCTCGACAAGGTCCTTGGCCTCCTTGAGACCCAAGCTTGTCAGGGCGCGGACAACCTTGATCACGCTGATCTTGTTGTCGCCAAAGCTCTTGAGGACGACATCAAAGGCGGTCTGCTCTTCGGCTTCCTCGGCCTCGGCAGCAGGACCGGCAGCCATCATTACGGCACCACCGGCAGCCGGCTCGATGCCGTGTTCGGCCTTGAGATAATCCTTCAATTCGACGGCCTGCTTGAGAGTCAAAGCGGCGATCTGGTCGCCCAGGGTCTTGGTCTCAGCAGAGAATTCTTTGGCTTCGGTAGCTTCCTGCGTCGCTTCAGTGGCTTCTTCTGACATTATTATCACACCTTATTCTAGCATCGCGAACACGTTGATACCGGCCTGATAGGCGAAAACCCCTTTGGTTTTCATTTAAGCCCACATGGGACCCAATCCGCAGCCTCGCATCGGCGCCGCTTGTACTCTGTTTATGTCTTGCGGACATTCAGGCGCCGCAAATACGCCCTTATTCAGCGGCCACGGGTTCTTCAGCGGCTTCTTCGGCCGGGGAAGCATCGTCACCTGCTTTTTCCTCGATACTTTTGAGGATACTCGCAATATTGCCGCCAGGCGCGATAAGGCAGCCGGCGAGGTTGGCACCGGCAGACATAACGCAACCGATGACCTGTCCGATGGCCTCGTCCCGCGTGGGATACTTGCTCAGGGCATCAATCTTGTCCTGGGTGAAAACGTCGCCTTCCATGAAGGCGGCCTTCACTTGAAGGTTCGGCGTCTCCTTGCTGATATCCAGCAGTTCACGGACAACTGTCACAACGCTGTCGGCCCCGTAGGCGACAGCGCTGGGCCCATCAAGCAGTTCTCCGGCGTCCTCAATGCCCAGTTCCCGGAAGGCCTGCCTGGCCAGCGAGTTTTTCACCACCGAAACCTTGATGTCCTTCTCAGACAGGCGGTCACGAATGGCGTTGGTGGTATTGGCGTCCACACCGGTAAAGCACACGACAGCAAGTTGCGTAACGCCATCGAATCGCTTGATCAGCTCATCTCGAATGAGTTTTTTGACTGGCTTGCTCATGATGCACCTCGGCACTTAGGCCGTAGTGACCTGCACGCCCGGCGTCATCGTGCCGGACAGGCTGATCTTCTTGATATAAGTTCCCTTGGACGTCGCCGGCTTGATCCTCTTGATGTGCTTGATCATTGCCTCTGCGTTGTCCACGAGCTTCTGCGAGTCGAAGCTCACCTTACCGACCGGCGTATGGATATTCCCGCCGTCGTCGTTGCGATACTCCACCTTGCCCGCCGCGTACTCGGTAACGGCCTTGGCGATATCGTCGATGACAGTGCCGGACTTGGGCGAAGGCATCTTGCCCTGCGGTCCAAGCACTCGGCCCAGACGCGAGACACTTCGCATCATTTTCGGCGTGGACACTGCCACGTCGAAGTCCATCCATCCGTCGGCCACCTTTTTGATAAGCTCGTCGGACCCGGCCTCGGTTGCCCCGGCAGCCTTGGCCGCCTCGACATCGTCGCCTTCGCAAAAGGCGATCACCTTGCGGCTCTGTCCGATGCCATGAGGTAGCGAGATCGACCCGCGAAGGGCCTGGTCAGCCTGGCGGGGATCGATACCCAGGTGCATCGACAACTCGACGGTCTGATCAAACTTGCAGCCTGCCAAGGCCTTGATGGCCTCGATGGCCTCGGCCAGAGGCACGGGGTTCTTTGGCACCTTCTCAAGCCACTGAAGGTACCGCTTGCCCTGCTTATTGCTCATTGCGATTCCTCTTCGTCCCAAAGGACTCCCACGATAACGGGCTCGTGGTTAGCCCAGACGCCTACGGCGTCAGCAGACAAACCGACCACACATCCGCCTTATCAGCGAGCGAAGCCGGCACAAAACTCAAAATTACTTCGTTACGGTAATGCCCATCGACCGCGCCGTGCCCTCGATGATCTTGCTCGCAGCGTCCAGATCGCGCGCGTTAAGGTCCGCGATCTTTCGCTCGGCGATAGTCCGAATCTGCTCCGGCGTCACTGTCCCGATCTTTTCCTTGTTCGGCACGCCTGACCCCTTGGCAACCTGGGCAGCTTCCTTCAGAAGTGCCGACGCCGGCGGGCTCTTGATGACGAACGTGAAAGTTCGGTCAGCGAACACACTGATGATAACCGGTATCGGCATGCCGTCGAACTCGCGCGTCCGCTCGTTGAACTGGCTGACGAACTGCCCGATGTTGACGTTGTGCTGGCCGAGGGCCGGACCGATTGGCGGTGCCGGAGTGGCCTTGCCGCCCGCGGCCTGCAATTTTATCTGAGCTACTATTTCCTTGGCCATGTCTGACTACTTTCGTGAAAATCGACGGTAATTCGTCTCGTTGTCTCTTTGCTGGCTTCCCGGCGGGACCGATACACCCGTCGCCGTCGGGACGAACACGGGATTGTCAGGCTTTCTCCACCTGCCAGTATTCCAGTTCAACGGGTGTGGCCCGGCCAAAAATCGTCACCTCGACTCGGATCAGCCCCTTCTCGGGCAGCACCTCATCGACAGCACCCTCGAAGTTCTCGAAAGCGCCTTCCTTAATCTTGACCATGTCGCCCTTGGCGAAGTCAACGCTGACCGGCGCGCCTTCCTGAGCCTTCTCGACCTGCAGAAGCATCTTATCAACATCAGTCGGCTTCATCGCCGTAGGCTTGCCACTGGTACCAATGAAGTCGCCGACACCGGTGGTCTCGCGGATGAGGAACCACGCGTCCTCGCCGATTCGCCCATCATCCTCCAACTCCATCTCGATGAAAACGTACCCGGGATACATCTTGCGTTCGACGTACTTCTTCTCGCCCGTTCGCCCACGGGGGCTTGGACGCCGCTCCGTCGGCACGAGGATTCGCCCGATCTTCTCATCGAGGCCTTCGATTTTGACCTTGCGATCCAGGGCCTCACGAACAGACTCTTCTTTGTTCGATGCAACCCGGAGCACATACCATTGCTTGGCCATTCGTTAGTTTCCGATGCTGGGAGCGTCAGCTTCCCATCACGCCGATGACTCTAAACAACACCGCGAAACCCGCGTCCACGGCCGCCAGAAGTGCCGCCATCATGAACGTCGCGACGATAACCACTTTGGTCGATCCTATGATCTCCTTCCGGCTGGACCAGGAGACCTTCTTCATCTCGCCTTCTGTGGCAATCAGGAAGTCTGCCGACTTGGGTCGATTCACAACCCAGAACAGCAGCAGCCCAAGAACCGCAACGAACAGCGAGGGTACGCCATACTGAACCACCGGCGGGGCATAGAGTGCCAGCTTATTGCTCAGAACAACGGCACCGCCGATACCAAGGACAACGCCCGAAACGAACGTAACGATCCTTGCGTATCGTCCCTGTCCCTTTTTGTATATGTCGAAAAAACCCACGTTTAACGTTTCCTATACCAGGTTCGCTTCTTCTGCCCCCGCCAACCTCTAACACCACGGCAGGGAGGAGTTGAACCCCCAACCTGCGGTTTTGGAGACCGCTGCTCTGCCAATTGAGCTACTGCCGTATATGGGTACGGGTCGCAGGCGCCCCGACTTCGGGCGGTGAAGCGGGCCTCTTTAAATGAAGCCTTCGCCCGGCGGGGCGCCTGCGTCCGTTTCAATCCGGGATCCTGTGCCCGGCAAATTCTGCGGAAACTACTTTCGCTTCAACTTGTGGACGGTATGAGTCCGGGTGCGTGGGCAGAACTTCTTCAACTGAAGCTTCGGCACACCGCCCTGGACCCGCACGTTCGTGCGGTAGTTAAGACTGCCGCATTCGGTGCATTGCATCCACACGTATTCTCTTGCCTTCGATTTGGCCATTGAACCACTACTCCAGGATCTTCGTCACGACGCCGGCACCGATGGTCCTGCCGCCTTCACGGATGGCGAACCGCAGACCCTCTTCCATGGCGATCTTGGTGTTCAGCAAATCTACTTCCATGCCAACGTTGTCGCCGGGCATGCACATCTCGGCCCCGCCCATCAGCTTGATGGTGCCGGTAACGTCGGTGGTGCGGAAGTAGAACTGAGGACGGTAGCCCGTGAAGAACGGGTTGTGTCGGCCACCTTCTTCTTTCGTCAGGACATAGACTTCGCCCTCGAACTTGCTGTGCGGGGTGATGCTGCCCGGCTTGGCCAGGACCATTCCACGCTCCAGGGCTTCCTTCTCGACACCGCGGAGCAGGCAACCGACATTGTCGCCGGCCTGGCCCTGATCGAGCATCTTGTTGAACATCTCAACGCCCGTAACAGTGGTGTTCTGGGTGTCGCCGAGGCCGATGATCTCGACCTTCTCGCCAACCTTGATCTCGCCACGCTCGATACGACCGGTGCCAACCGTGCCACGACCCTTGATCGAGAAAACGTCTTCGATGGGCATCAGGAACGGCTTGTCTGTCTCGCGAGTCGGCTCGGGAATGTAGGTATCCAAGGCCTCAACGAGGTCAAGAATCGGCTGCTTGAACTTGGGATCTGCGGGGTCGTTGATCGCGTGGATGGCCGAGCCACGAATGACCGGACAGTCGTCGCCGGGGAAGTCGTACTTGCTGAGGAGTTCGCGAACTTCCATCTCGACCAGTTCCAGCAGTTCGTCGTCATCGACGAGGTCGACCTTGTTGAGGAAGACCACCAAGGCCGGAACGTTTACCTGGCGGGCCAGAAGCACGTGCTCGCGAGTCTGCGGCATCGGGCCGTCGGCGGCAGAGACGACCAGAATCGCCCCGTCCATCTGTGCGGCGCCGGTGATCATGTTCTTGACGTAGTCGGCATGTCCGGGGCAATCGACGTGGGCGTAGTGACGATTGGCTGACTCGTACTCCACGTGAGCGGTGGCGATAGTCAGAATCTTCGTCGAGTCGCGACGGCCCTGGGATTCCGAAGCCTTGGCAATGTCATCGTACGCCTTGTACTTCGCCAGACCTTCGGTCTCCAAGACCATAGTGATCGCCGCCGTCAGCGTCGTCTTGCCGTGGTCAACGTGCCCAATTGTGCCGACATTGACGTGGGGCTTTGTTCTCTGAAAAACTTCCTTGGCCATTCGTCACGCTCCTTGCCTATAAACTTAATCAGTCGTACTTTCTTCTGACTCAACGGCTTCGCCAAAGCCACTTGCGCTTGTGGCGAAGCTTCCGCTTCTAATCTAACCGTAATGCGCCGCAACTGCCAGACGCCTGCCAGGGCTTTGGCCCCGTCGCGGCCTGAACAAGCTGCCGGTGGGGGTCGAACCCACGACCTCGTCCTTACCAAGGACGCGCTCTACCACTGAGCTACGGCAGCACAGGTTACAACTCAAAACCCGTCTGTCGCCCACGTATGGATACACCAACACCATGGCCGAAAAAATCGGATCGTTAAGTATACTCAGCCCCAAAATACTGTCAAAGGTTTTTTCAGGGTCGCTCAGGTTTTTCGCAAAAAAACGAAATCCTCGGACAAGCCTGATCCTTACCAAGGCTACAGAAAACCTCCTCTACCAAACGCGGGTTTATGGAACCTGCTCAAACATTCAGGCCACTACCGCCCCGCTTTGGCACAGGCGATCGTATTCTTCAACAGCATCGCCACCGTAACCGGACCCACCCCGCCGGGAACAGGGGTTATCGCCGACGCCCGCTCCATCGCGCCCTCGAAATCCACGTCACCAACGCTCTTGAGGGCCACCTCGCCTCGGTCGTTCTTGATCGCCTCGCCCGACTCGTCGAACCCCTTTGGAATGTAATTGGTCGCCACGTCGATGACCACCGCGCCCTCGGCCACCATGTCCGCCGAGATAAGCGGCGAAAGATCAGGGAGTCCCACATCCTTGCCGGACGACCGCTGCTGCAGATATCGCTGCCATCGGCCCTGGCTGAGCCCCGTCGCCGCGATGAGCACCTCGGCCCGTCGTGTGTGGGCCGCGAGATCCTTCGTCCGCGAGTGGCAGACCGTAACGGTCGCCGAATTCTGCATGTACTGGAGCATCAACGCGATAGGCTTGCCGACGATCGTGCTTCGCCCGACGACCACCGCTTCCTTACCGGAAAGCTCCGGGCACGCTCGGGCAAGCAGTTCCATTGCAGCCATCGGAGTGCATGGGGCAACCACCCCACCGCCGGTCAGAAGCCGACCGAGGTTCTCGGGGTGCACACCCTCAACGTCCTTTTCCGGACTGATGGCCAACTGCACTGCCGCGGCGTTAATGTGCCTGGGAAGAGGCATTTGCAGGATAAGGCCAGACACGCTGGAATCAGAATCGAGTTTGAGAACCTGCCCGACGACCTCATCCTGACTGGTCTCGGTCGGAATCTCGAACAACTCATAGTCGATCCCGACAGCCTGGGCCTGGCGAGCCTGCATCTTCGTGTAGTACTCGCTGGCGTCGTCGTGACCTACCTGCACCGCGACCAACCGAACCGGATGACCCGCAACCCGCAACGCAGCCGCCTCGGCCGCCAACTGCTGCTTGATTTCCTTGGCCACCGCTTTGCCGTCGATAATGTTCGCCGCCATGTCAATTCCCTTCGCGATATGGTCCAGACACGAAATGAAAAGAGACGATAATCCGGGCAAAATAGCAAGCGGGAAATGCGAAAGGCCTCGCTAAGCGTCTGCTGCGCCAGGCCCAGACTGCTCCTGCCACAGGCGACGCAGCGTACCTGGAGGGTTTCAACGTATTGGCAGGCGTTGGGTTGTCGCCACCGGGCGTCGAAACTCTCAAACTGCAGCAAACCAATAGAGGCCATTGCGCTACCCGAGAAACTCGGCGGCGTCTGGGTCCCAGTCGTGATTATTGCGCCATCCGGGCTCCGGGAGGCCAAGACCGCTCCGGCAGCAGGCCTGTTTTGCCGCAAAGTCGAATACGGCACAAGGTTTACCATCGAGGATTACCGCGGCCTTGGTTTCGTCAGTAGCCCAGATAATCTGGACCTTCTGGGCATCGGTGCGATCCGCGAAGTCTTCCGCGTTGTAAACATGCAGGGAACATTGGACATCATCCTCTGCTATCCGACGGTCGAAAGCGTAACACCAGCCGACACGCCCGTCGTCCACAAAGTAAATCGAGTACTTCCCATTGGGCGAATTGGAATCGAATTTCACTTTTTCGCCAACGGTTACCATCTGCTCCGCACCCAATATGCTTGACATATGCTACCCCTTTCTGCAAATGCCACTATCTAGCAAGACGTTTTTGTCCCCACCCTGAGTGTGACATGACCCCCCAATCGCTTAAGTGTCTCGGGCATGAGCCCGTAAACACGGATGTCAGGCATTCTTTTGCCTCCCCTATAAAAACCGAAGTTCAGGTATAAAAATATCGGCGTTGCGACAACTGCGCTTTAAGTCAAACCCGCGAGTTGACCACGGTTTTTTCACGGGCAGTTTGGCTTGAAGGCTCGTTGTTTTACGCCGTGTTCCCTGGGGCGGCTTGGCGAAGCATCATCGTCAACTCCGCCGCGACCTCCGGGGAGATTTTCCCAGCCCGCAAGGCCAGCACTACCGTCTGGCGTCCGCAGGCGGCGTAAAGTGCCTGAAGGGTTTCGTCAGCGTCAGCGATGGCTTCGAGGTGTCGCCGAACGGTCTGGATGTCACCACGAACGATAGGGCCCGTGAGGGCTTTTTCGGGCCCGATGGCCAGGACGTTGTCCGTCCCGGCCCGAACCATTGGCTCGACGGCGGCAAGCCAGGTCTGACGGTCCAGCCCAGCCTGCCGGGCGAGTTCGGCGGCTGAGTCCATCAGGGCCACGAGATAATTGCACGCCACGACGGCGGCGGCGTGATAGGCGGGCTTGCCGGCCCGGGCTATCCGTGCGGAGTGTGCGCCGATTGCCTGGGCGAGTTTTTCCAGGCACGCCACAGCCGTGTCGTCGCCCTCGCAGAAGCACCACGCCCCGGGCAGTCTCGCCACTGCCGCCTCGACGTTCGGGAACGTCTGGAGAGGATGCATAGACCCGATAAGGCAGCAGCACTGGTCACGTGCGGGCGCGAGGACCTCGCTGGACAACACCCCGCTGCAATGGGCCACGATGGTGCCCGGCGAGAACGCCTGTTGGCGGGCCAAATCTCCGCACACCTCGGCGATACGGTCATCCGGAACGGTGAGCAGCACCAGTTCGCCCGCTCCGGCCGCGGCGGTTACGCTGCACGCGCTGGCGCATTCGCCGATGGCCTTGGCTGCGGTGTGGGCAGCGCCATCCGAGCCGCCTGCCACGGCCAGCACGCTCAGACCTGCCCGGTCAGCAAGTATGCCAATGGCAGTACCGACCTTACCGGGGCCGATTATCGAGATGTTCGGAAACTCTTCCATAGGAAATGCGCCGCGTCATGCCACGCCTCGGCCGTTCGCGGCCCTGATGCGGCTGAGAATACCCCGTCGGCGTCGGCGGCGTCAAGATGCAATACCTTATGCTCAACGGTTTCGCCGAAGCACCAGAAGAGTCACATCGTCCTGCTGGGGATGCGAGCGGTATGACTCCACGGATTGGACAACCAGGCCACAGATTTCCTCAGGCGTGGCCTTGGGATTGTCAGCCACGATTCGGGCAAGGTGTTCCAGGCGATACTGCTGATTGTTTGCGTCCATGGCCTCGGTGACGCCGTCGGTGTAGAGCACAAGCGAATCGCCCGCTTCCAGGACGGTCTCCTTCTGGGTGTACTGCTCGTTCTCGAATACCCCGAGGATCGGCCCGGTCGACGAGCCGAACTTCCGCACGCCACCGGCGCCGTTGCTGATCACGGGCGGGTTGTGCCCGGCATTGGCGTAGACGAGCCTGCCGGTGGTGAGGTTGTAGTGGGCAAAGAAGAGCGTCACGAACATCATTCGCTCGTTACCCTGAACCAGCAGGCGATTTGCCCGGTCCAGCACCTCGGCCGGGGGAAGCCCGGACATCGCCTGGTTGCGAATAACCGTTCGCGTGACCGCCATGAACAACGCTGCCGGCACGCCCTTGCCGGAGACATCGGCGATCAGCAGCGCCAACTCGTTTTCTCGCACGTAGAAGAAGTCGAAGAAGTCGCCGGCGACTTCCTTCGCGGGTACGCACATGGCGTTGAGTTCGAATTCCTGCCGTTGCGGAAAGTTAGCCGGCAGGAGCGAAGCCTGGATTTCCCGGGCAACCTTGAGTTCGCTCTCGACTGCCTTTCGCGACGCCGCCTCGCGCATGCGGGCCTCGACATGATGAGCCAACGCCCGAACCATGCCGTTGAACGCCCGGCTGAGCTCGCCCAACTCGTCGCGACGATGCGTACCACCGACACGCAAGCGAAGGTCGCCGGCGGTGCCCAGGGCGCGCACGGCCGTGACAAGCCTGCCTATGGGACGGGTGATCCGCACCGACACCATCGTCACCACGAACACGATGAGCCCGAGCCCACCGACCATGACGGCCAGGTCACGCCGAAGCCAATCATCGATTGGGGCGAGGATTCGCCATTTCGGGATGACAGCCCCGAAGGACCATCCGCTGGACCTTATGGGCGCGAAAACAACCCAACTGGGAAGGTCGGTGTGGAAGTCGTCGAACTCCATAACGCGACTCTCGCCGGCGACCATTCGGGCGGACAGGTCGTACAGTTCTGGCCTTTTTTCCCGCTCACCCAAGCCGACCAGCGTCTGCCGCATGGCGATATCTTTCCGCGGATGGCTTACAAGCAGGCCGTACCGGCTGACAAGCATGCAGTATCCGCTCTCGAGCTTTGTCTCTGCAAGAGTGCGGCGCAGCGAGCGTATGGACAGATCGACCGCCACCACGCCCAGGAACTTCCCCTCGCGGACGATTGGCCTGACGCACCGGCAGACAGGGGCGACGGCGACCTTGTCATTCACTAACGGTTCGGTCCAGATCGTCCTGCGGTACTGGTTGGCATCGAAGTAAAACTTCTGGCTACGGAATTCCGGGAATACCTTGGCCAGGTCACCCCGGCGGAGGCCTCGTGCGTTTAAGTTGGCCGGCCCCGGGGGCGGAGGGCCGGCAACGTTGGATGGGTCGGACAGATCGATCGACTCGTCCGGCGACGGGGCCGAAGCCGGCGGCGCGGGCCGGCGGCGACGGCCTCGACCGGAGTCCAGCGAGGGTCTTGGCTGGCCCGAGCCGGGAATACGCCTCGCCGCGTACCGGCCAAACGGATCATCAGGCTGTGCATCCGAGCCTTCCGCGGGTTCGAGGGCAATCATAACCGCCTGCAATCCTGCCGTTCTGAGCAATACCTCGCGAAGATCCACATCGGCCCGCCTGTCGAGCGGCGCATTAGTCTTCTCGGACACCATGGACGCCAGGGACTCCGCGGCCCGTTCGGCCATTCGAAACTCGTCATCCAGATTGGCGGCGTCGTTGCTGGAAAGCTGGAGCAGGTAACGCTCGGCCTGGTGGAGCACCTCCCGGCGCGCGCTGTAGTAGTTGCCCACCAGCACGCCGCAATAGACGGCCAGGAGCGGCAGCAGAATCGCCAGTATCAGCTTTATGCGTATCGAAATCTTCACTCTCCGCGAACATCGCCCGGCCCGCAGCCCGCCGGCAATGCCGGTGGCAAAGACGGACCTCGAACACATTCTATGAAACCCGCCGCCAAAGGTCGATAGGCTGCAAGAAGCGAAGTGGAAGGGCTTGATCTTCAGATGGCACATGGTAGCCTTGCATCAAGCCTTCGAAGGAGTCGCACATGCACAGGCATTTGGAAATCTGGGTGTTCGTGGTCTTCATGGCTATGGCTTTCTTTGTCATGGGCGGATGCAAGCGCAGTAAGCCCGCATCGAAGCCGATAACGAATTATGTCGAGTCCTACATTGTTCTGGATTTTCAGGCATCCGACCAATGGAAGGCGACTCACTCGGTTACAGCAACATGGCGGAACAGGAATCTGGCCTTTCCCGCAGTATTTCGAGTCACCGGGAAAGGCAATTGGAGTTTCACCAAATGCGATGATGGTTCATGTGTCATCACCGTGTGCGGCGACCCCGTCACCTTCAACATCCAGCCAGGATTTGAGTTGGAGATGGCAATTGTCGATGGCTTCTCTATTCTGCCGCCTGGAGGAACCGCCACGGAATCATCGGTAGCCCTGCCGCCGGGAGGAAAACTGAGTTCCGTCTCCTACTACTGTCTTGCGCCTGTTGGCACTACCACAGCAAGGGGGCCATCTGAAGCTGAGACTACGAAGCTCTTGCAGGGCTCGATCATCGACGTTGAATAGCCAGGCGCTTGCATTTTGGAGAACCTCCGCATGGGAAATACTCTTGCCATCGACGCCGACCAGCGGCGGCTTTGCGTTAACGGTCGGCCGGTGTTTTTGTTCGGCGTAAGCTACTTCGCCGGGCTGGGCGCAGATGCACAGGCGATCCAGGAAGACCTGGCCGAGCTCAAGACGGGCGCCGTAAACTGCCTGCGCGTCTGGGCGACGTGGCGGGCGTTCGATAACGATATCTCCGCGATCGACGCCGACGGCGACGAGCGAAGCCCGTATTGGGACCGCCTGGGCTGGCTGGTGGACCTGGCCGACAAGCTCGGCTTTGTGGTGGACGTGACGATCGGCCGCGGCGCCGGCGTGCTGACCGACGACCAGGCCCACCTCAATGCCGTCGGCGTGCTGGCTGAGGCGATGCGGGAGCGGCGGAACGTCTACTTCGACCTGGCTGACGAGCACAACACCACCGACGCCCGCCACGTACCAGCCGGGATGGTCAGGCAACTTCGTGACCGCGTAAAACAGGCCGACCCCGAGAGGCTCGTCACCGCCAGTTGTGCCGGCGAGATGGACCCCGACCGCCTCTACGAGTACATCACTGCCGCCCGGGTGGACTTTCTGACCCCCCACCGCCCGCGCCTGGCCGACTCGCCGGGCCAGACCGCCCGGAAGACCGAAATGCTTTTCCGCAGGATGCAGCGACTGGGCAAGGTCGTGCCGGTGGTTTACCAGGAACCCTTCCGCCGCGGCCTAGACGGCTGGCAACCAGGCGCCAACGACTACCTGACGGACTTCCGCGCGGCGATGGAATCGGGTGCGGCTGGGTGGTTCTTCCACAACGGCCCCGCCGGTGCGAACCCCCAGTCCCGACCGCGAAGATGCTTCGACCTCCGCCCAGACGAAGGCCGACTGATGACACAACTCGACAACGAGGAAAGAACCTTCCTCCTCCAAGCCGCCCGATGCCTGCGAGGCCAGCCTGTCTAATCCCCGTCAAGTATCTCCGTCAGGAGGTACTGGTGCTTGTACTGCTCGCCGCGTCCCTGGCGGTCGGCGATGGCTTGACATTCGGTTCGCTCGAAGTGGCCTGGCTCGGCGGCGCTGGGCCTAATGCAGCCGAGGCGGTGGGTGTGGCGTTTGGACTGGTACTCGACGTTCAATCCCGCCAATTCGCGGTCCATGGCTTCAGCGATGGCATGCAGGTCTCGCCCGTCGGCCTGCTCGATTCGCAGCTCGTAGTACGGCGTGGCGGCGAAGCGGCCCTGGAGTGTGAAACGTTCGATGGCCGAGCCAAGCCCGGCGGCGCGGCGCATGGCCTCGACCACCTGGTACTCGGTAATCTTCTCGCCGGTAATGCTCGACGTATGCAACCCGCGCGAGAGGAACTCGAAGACCGGACTCTGGCCGAACCGGCCCGTAACGCGAACGCGGTCGTCGATGCTATACCGCCAGAGGCCTGCCCAATTGCTGACCACAAGGAAATACTCGGCGCCGACTTCCAACTCGTGAGCTCGCAGCGTCGGCGGGTTGTCGACGCCATACTCGTCGGCGGGGATGAACTCGAGGAAGTTGGCGGTGATTTCCGCGACGCCGGCCGGGGAGAAGTCTTCCAGCGGCACGGAGAACCTGCCCTCGCTGGCAAGCAGGCCGATATCGCGAACAGGCACGTCGCCGAACAATTCTCGCAGCCGTCGCAGGTACAGCCTCAGCGTCCCGCCCGTCCAATTGCAAAGCAGCGTTACGTTCCAGAAGTGCCTGGGCAGCAGTTGCCCGTCGGTGCGCAGGCCTTCTTCCATGCGCCTGGCGAGCACGCGATTGCGGCGAAATCGCACATGCCCCACCATCGCCCGGGGCATTCCGCCGGGCGGGGTCATCGTGCCGTCAGCGACGTCGCGAATCAACTGCTCGGCATGGGCCTGGCCGACCTCGATGAGCTTGATCGTGCTCGACGGGTTGGCCGTGGTGATCAGGCTTACATCACGCCCCACGCCGTAGCGAAGAATCGTGTAGTACTTGGCCAGCGGGTCGTGAATGTCCGCCACCTGGCGCGGAGTCACGTACATCCGCCGGACGATCCGCTTCTGCGTGGCGGCCAGAAGCCCGCTGATGGCCCCGCAGGCAACGCCCGTGGGGCTCTGGGCTTCGTGCATTGACGAGTTGATCGTAAGCAAAGGCCGCAGCCAGGCCTCGCTGTGGTCGGTCAGGGCCTTTACGCCAAAGATGTTCCACCCGCGGCGCATCTCGGCCAGGAAACGCGATGTAACGGGAATGTGCTTTGGCTCGCCCGTCGTGCCGGATGTCTGGCTGAACATCAGAGCCCGTTCGCCCGGCGGCAGCAGCGCTCCTGATTCCCCGGCAAACACGCGATCCGCGTAGGGTTTGAGCTTGTCGTACGCCCCCACCGGCACGGCCTGGACAAATTCTTCGTACGTGCGAATTTTGCCAAAGCCATGATCGCGTCCGAAGGCCGTCTCGCGATGGGCCGCGATGAGCTCAGCGAGCAGGCGGTCCTGCGTCTGGGCCGTGCGGTCGTGGGCCGCCAGAAACGACCGCACCTGGTGCGCGGCATGTCTGCCCGCAACAAAGGCCACCGGTCGCAATAACGTTCTGGTCAAACTCATAGCTCTAAGCTCACAGGTCTTAGGTCTTGGCTCTTAGGGGACCGAGCCCTGACCGTGTCGTCGGCATTTGCTGATGTGCCCTATGAGCTAAGAGCTTTGACCTAAGACCTCTTTTTTGTGTCGTCAAGCCACTTCCACTTCGACGGGGTCGGTGATCTGCTCGACGGCCACTTCCTCGTCGGCGAGGTGCCGCTTGAAGAAGGCGACCGTCCGGGCCGCGTACTGGCGCGGTTCGAGAATAACCGACTGGTTGTGCTTCGCGCCGGAGACAATCCATATGTACTTGGGCTCGGGCGCGACCTCGTAGAGCAGTTGGGTCTGGTCGACTCGAATGTAGCTATCCTTCTCGCCGTGAATGAAGAAGATCGGCCTGTGCTGCATATCCTTGAGGGCCTTTCGAACCGAGAGATATCTGCAACCCATTTTTGGCTGGGCGAACCTCATCAGCAGCCACAGCAGCGTCCGCCAGAAGGAATCCGTCTGGTTTTCGTAGACCAGTTTGCTTCTGGCGAAGATATGAGCCCATCGCTTCATCAGTGCCACCAGCGTGGTTTCGGTGCTGAAGGCCCCGTCACAGACGATTGCCTTTATGTACGAATCGCTCGATGCCGCCAGCAGTGCCGCCCCGGCGCCCCGGCTGATGCCGAACACTCCGATGCTTACAGGCAGCCCCTCGGCAGCCAAGCAGCTCTCGACGTACGCACACGCGCCCAGCACATCCTCCATTTCCTTATCGCTGGGCCACTGGAGCGGACGGTACTTGCCCCAGTTGCTGCTCTCGCCATGGGCGCGGAAGTCGAAGGTGAACACGTCAAAGCCAGTCTCGATCAGCGGGCGTGCGTACCGGGCACAACTGTGCATGTCTGATCCGTATTCGTGACAGAAGACGATCGTCCCGCGGTACTGGCTGCGGTCGCGGGTACGCAACATCATGCCTCGCAGGCTCGAGCCGTCAAAACTGCGGAACCGCATCTCCTCACCGGAAAGGCGCTGAAAGTCCACCGGACCCATCGAAAGCGGTGGAGGCGTATCGCAGAAGATGTTCAGGCAAATCCGAACGAACTTCGCCAGCCAAAGCACCAGGAAAATCACGAGGCTCAGACACGTCAGCGCAATAGCGATGGCTGCCCAGTTCTGGCGAAGCCAGGAATCCGGCGAGAATATGCCGACCGCTATGTTCAACCCGTTCTGCATCCTTACCTCAGGCCACCGGAAACGCCACGGATTGGCCGCTCATTGTGCCAGATCACGTATACACCCCAGAGCGGGGATAAATCAAGCCCACATCCCGCCCGTTATCTACTCGACGCCAGACAACCTAGAAGTTGAAATCACTTTCGATCCCGCCAGTGGCAATGTTGATGACAATCACGATGGTGCCCAATATGCCCAGGACAAGACCGATGATTCCGCAGATTCTGCCGGTATTGGCCTTGCCGCGATCGGCTGGGTCGGCCAGGCCACCGTCGATTTCCCGAATGGCCTTGCCGCCAAAGTTGATGGCCAGGATGCCACAAATGATACTCACCGGGCCAAGACAACAGCAGGAGAACACGCCGGTGATGATCGAGACTATGCCCAGCACCATCGCGGCCCCGGCCCCGGAAGCTGGCGGCAGCATGCCGTTCTGCATGTATGGCCCATCCCCCACCGGCGGCAGGCCGTACGGGCTGGCAGGCGGAGGCGGCGGAGGCGTCTGTGACCCGCCGAGGGGTGGCGGCGACTGCGGCGATTGCGGAGGCGGAGGCGGAGGAGGGCCACCGGCCGACGGCAGGGGCGACCATGAAGGTTTGGGCGCACGCGGCGTCGGAGTCGGCGGTTCAGGCAGTTTGGGTTCCTGCGATTGTTCAGGCTGCGCAGGCTGATGCTGTTCCTGAGGCTCGGGCGGAGACGGCGGCGTCTGAGGCTGGGGGGCGGGGCTGGACGTCTGGGCCGGATCCGGCGTCAGCGACTCCATGGAGTCCAGGCCCGAATCCTGCGGCTCCTGCGTCTGGGCAGGCTGGGCATGCTGGCTGCCGAATGGTTGCACCTCTGCCGCGATGAAACGCTGGCGACACTGTCCGCAGACTACCTCCTTGCCCAGAACGGAATCCGGGCCGTCCAACTTGGTCCCGCAATGCGGACAGGCAATTACCGGCATGAAACGCTCCTGAATAGTCCAACTGGCAACCCTCGACGGTATGGCTAGTCGGGCCACTCCATCGACGCGGGCGCATCATAGCCCAATCCAAATCCCACAGCAAGAGCCGTTCGGCTGGTTCGCCCACCGGCCCCTATGGGCGACTCAATGCTGGGAGATCGCGAATACGACAACGAACACCAGCGTCAATATATACAAAATCCCCAGGAACAGGCCGATAAGCCCGCATATCTTGCCCGCCTTGGCCAATCCTGCCGACGATGGGTTCACCACACCGGCCCCGATGTCCTTCCCCGCCTTGCTGCTGAAAACCAATGCCAGAGGTCCGCAAATCAGCGCAGGCAAGCCATAGAACAAGCACAAAGCAAGCGATGCAATGCCCAGCACCAGCGATGCCACCGCGTAACCGCTTGTGGGAAGGGGCATTGGCTGGTAATACCCCCCTGCCTGCGGATACCCCGCAGGCCCGGCCGCGACCGGAGGAGGGGCTATCTGCGGGCCTGCCTGCGGATCTGGGCCAGCCGGGGCGACGTTCGGCGCAGGCGGGTCCGATGTGTCTGCCGGCGCACCCGCCGGCGAGCCCTGCGCGTGAGCCACGAACAAACATCTGCACTTACCACAAGTGACCTGCTGGCCAACAAGGCTGTCAGGTGCGTTAAGCTGCGTTCCACAATTAGGACAGGTTATCATCGGCATGGCGCTCTCCGTGGGCCACTGACTGCCAGGCCCAAAAGATCTGTCGTTACGGCTGGAAGAATATTTCCACTTCCCCGCAACTTGAACCGAACACAACAAAGCTTGATCAACTGAACACGTCAGCCGACAACCCCAATGCGGACCACCGGCTGGCGACGCTCCGGTTCAGGAAATGCACGACCGGGTCCTTCCTTCGCCTGCTCTTGTTCTTCCTACTGACCCGCGTCCCGATCACCGACGAGGATCAACGTGTTGTTCTGCCCGCCGAACCCAAAGCTGTTGCTCATGCACGTGCGGACGGGGACTTTGCGCGGGGCATTTGGCACGTAGTCCAGATCACAGTCCGGATCCGGGTGGTGAAGATTGATCGTCGGCGGAACCACCTGATCGCGAATGGCCAGGATGCAGGTTATCAGTTCCGTCGCCCCTGCTGCGGCAATCAGATGCCCGAGCATGCCCTTGACGCTGGAGATGGGCACCTTGTAGGCCCAGTCGCCGAAGACGCTCTTTACCGCCAGTGTCTCGATCTGATCGTTCTGCTTGGTACCCGTACCGTGGGCGGAGATATAATCGATGTTCGAAGGCTTGACGCCCGCGTCTTCCAAGGCCGCTCGCATGGACGCAGCCGCCCCGGCGCCGTCGTGGTCCTGGTCGGTAACGCGAAACGCGTCGGCGCTGCTGCCGTAACCGATGATCTCGCCCAGCACCTTCGCGCCGCGCTTGCGGGCGTGCTCGAGCGTCTCAATCACCAGTATGCTCGATCCCTCGCCCACGACAAAGCCGTCGCGGGTCTGGTCAAACGGTCGGCTGGACGTGGGAATGTCATCGTTGCGGCTGGACAATGCCGTCAGGCGGATGAACCCCGTCACGCCGTACGGATGGATCATGCTGTGAGCGCCGCCGGTAAGGATCACGTCAGCATCGCCGCGACGAACCTGAAAAGCCGCCTCACCGATGGCCTGGGTGCTCGCCGCACACGCGGTCAACACGTTGAATGCCGGCCCGCGAACGCCGAACTCCGCCGCCAGGTGGGCAACCACCATGTTCGATTCCTGCTCGACCTCGCGGTAAAGCTCCATCCGCTTGAACGCATACTCCGCCCAGCGACGGGTGTCCACCTTACCGTCACGCCAGGAATCGACGATCGTGCCAGTGAAATTATCGAAGTCGATACTGCCCTCGCCGCTGCCGAGGTATATCCCCAGCCGGGTGCGGTCCAGGTCCGCGTAATCATACAGACCAGACTGCTTCCAGGCCTGCACGGCCGCGCCTAAAGCGAACCTGCAATGTCGCCCCGCGTGAACGTGACGATCGGGGTTTGGAACGTGCTGGGCAAAATCGTAGCCCTTGACCTCCCCCGAAAATTGCGTTGGGAACGTGTGGGCGTCAAAGTTGGTAGTCGGCGAAATGCCAGACTTGCCCGCCAGCAACGCCTGCCAAGTCGACTCGACGTCATGGCCGAGAGGATTGACCGTTCCCATTCCCGTTACTACCACTCGTCTGGGGTTCATGGCTCGATCCGCCTCAAGACACAGGCTCCACTCTGCCCGCCGACGCTGAAAGCAGCGCTGACGGCGTACTCGAAATCACCCGATCGCGCCTCCGAACTGAGGTTTAGTCCGCAATCAGGGGCCGGGGACGTGAAATTCACTGTCGGCGGGACTGTCTGGCTGTGAAGCGCCTTGGCAGCCACCGCAAGCTCGACTCCGCCGGCGCCTGCAAACAGCGAACCCAGCGAACCGCTTACCGCCACCGCAGGAATGCGTTCGACATGGTCGCCAAACACAGACTTCCACTCAACCGTCTCGCAAACATCCTCGCCTGCAACGCCCGTTCCGTGCGTGACGATCAGTCCGACCTGCTCGGGGCCTATTCCCGCGTCCCGCATCGCTGCCCGCACGGCCTGGCCAAGCCCGCCGGCGGTGGGCTCGAGCACGTCGATGCCGCAGGGATCGCACGCGCTGGCAAAGCCGACGACCTCGGCGTACATCCGCCCGTCGCGAGCCTTGGCGCTATCCATCGCCTCGATTACAAGCAGCCCGCCGCCCTCGCCTATCACCGTACCGGCGTGCTGGGCATCGAAAGGCCTGCACGCCTCGGACGCATCGCCCTGCCAGGTCGTACACAGACGATTGAGTTTGCTCTGGCGGAGCAGGCCCATGGGATTGAGCTTGCACTCGGCCCCGCCCGCGATGGCCGCATCGGCTCCACCTCGCTCGACCAGGCGAGTCGCCTCGCCAATGGCCAGGTGGGCCGAAGCGTCGCCACAGGTAATCGTGTTGCTCGGACCCTTCGCTCCGTGAACGATCGTCACGTGACAGGCCAGCATGTTCGGTAGATACTTCAGGAGCCAAAGCGGCGTCAGGTTGCTCATGCCACCTTCACCCCACTTGGCCAGGGAGAACTTGCCCTCGTCGTCCAGGCTGCTTGCCAGGGCAACGCCCATCTCGTCAAGATCAGAGCAGATGAGCCCCGCGCCGATGTTGCAGCCAATGCGGCTTGATTCGATCGTCAGTTCGGCATCCGCGCCTGCAGAGGCCGTCACGATCCCCGCATCGCGAAACGCCAGATCCGCCGCCCCCACGGCCAACTCGATGTCACGAGCCATGATCTTGACGCTTTTGCGATAACTCTTGGGCACGAATTTGCGAGCGGAGAAATCCTCGACGCTTCCGCCAAGATCCGTCGGAAATTCACTTGCGTCAAAGGCGGTGATCTTCCGCGTGAAGCTCCGCCTGGCAAGCAGGCCGTCCCACAAAGCGTCCATGCCGATCCCTGCGGGACTTACCACACCCAGACCGGTAATAACCACGCGACGCTCAGGCATTGGGCGCCTCCAAAAACGGAGCCACCAGCCGCTCAAACTGGCCGGTAAAGACGAAATTGTCCTCGGGGAACTCCATCCCGCTGAGGTTCTGGTCGATGTGCGAGAACATCAGGTTGATCTGCCCGATCACCTCACCGTTGCGAAGCACCGTGCCTTTGGTGCTGGCGGCCTCGGGGGCAATGTTGTCGACCTCGGCGCGGTATGTAATCTGATCGCCCGGAAGGACCACGTCGGTAAGCTCAGCCTTGGCGACCTTGGCCAGAATGACCTTCTCTTTGAAATCGCGAGCCTGACCGACAAGTATCCCGGAAGTCTGGGCCATGCCTTCAATCATCAGACTGACTGGCATGACGGGATACGCTTCCCAATGGTCGTGAAGATGCTCCTCGGCCAGCGAGACGTTCTTGACCGCCACGGCCAGCTTGCCGGGAATGAATTCAACGAACCGATCAATCCAGATCCAACGCATGTCATACTCCACCGGGCCGCCGGAGCCAACGGGAAGCTCAGGCCCAGTGCATTAAAACGCCGCAGCCCGGACTTAAGCGCCGACCTTCGTCTTCACGTAACTGACGATAGTCTGTACCTTGAACAGAGAAGCCATCTTGTTGATGTCCGGGTCCTGCTCAAACTCCGTGAAATCCACATGCGGCATGGAACTCTTGAGTTGGGTCAGTCCCGCAGCCGTCAACTTGCCGTCCTGTACAAACTCGGGGTTGTTGAAAATGCCGTCGGGAAAGAGTTCGCCCCGCGGGATCTTGATATCAAAGGTCTTCTCGAGACGAAAGACGATATCCAGAAAGTCAATGGACTCCGCCCCAAGGTCGCCCGTCAGCGTTGCCTCAGCCGTAACCTCATCATCATCCACGCCAAGGGCATCCACCAGCGTCTCTTTTACCTTCTCAAAGACTTCATCTTCGCTCATCGGCATTGCCTGTGTTCTCCTGTTGTGCCGTTCAATAACAAAACATATTCCCTGTGGCCAACAACGCGTAAGGGCCTACATATATAGACGCTCCGCCGCGACAAGTCAACGTTAAGCCCACGCGGGCCGGGACTGATTTCTGCGGGCGGGATCAAGACCGGGTCAAACTGGGTTCGCCGAAGCCAGCGCCGCCGGACCGCCAACTAGCTCGAACCGCTGGTGAAGCTGTGCAACTATCGATTCGTCCGAGCTGGCGGGACCTCTGTTTTCGTCGAACAGATTAAAGCTGCGAAGCTCGATCCGACCCGCAACCGCCTGGCGATCTCCGACATAGCCAGCCGCCTTGAATCTCGACTTCTCCGGTCCAATCTCCATCACTTCAACTTCGCAACGCAAAATGTTGCCCGGCTTGACGAAGTACGTGTATTTCACGTTCCTGGCAGTCGTTAGGACAACCATGCTCTTGGCGAAATCCTGCTCTATACGAACCAGCCAGGCCGCCGCCTGAACCATCGCCTCGATCATAAGCACGCCTGGCATGACCGGAAACGCCGGAAAATGGTCCGCCAGATACTCCTCAGCCAGCGAAAGTGCCTTGCTCGTTACGATCCGCTTGCCGGGCTCGACCTGCTCAATCCTGTCAACCAGATGAAATTGCATCGCTTACTAGACCTTCTTTAACTATACACCCTGCCAACACGACGCCAGCGGGACTGCGGATTTCTAGTCGCTGGCGAGATTTTTTGCAAGCATTTTCCTCTCTAAGAAAGACCGGCCTCGAACGTTCAAACACAAGAGATGGCGCCAAACGGCAAACATGGCCGCAAACTCACATCCAAAACGAAAACGATCAGGAGAACCAAGGCATGATCACCGCGCTGACAAAACCTGGAGTGATAGGACTGCTCGTAACTGTTGTTGCAACAGTGACTACGACGCAAGGCGCCAACAAAACCAACACCCCCCAAACCAAGCCTGCAAAGCCCCCGACCACCAGGCCGACCGCGACAACCAAGGCCCAAACTCGACCCGCAAAAGCCCTGGCCCCCCTGCCGATCAAACTGCCCAAACCCAAAATCCCCCCGACACCCAAGCCCCTTCCGCCCGGCGTGAGAGTCAAAATCCCCCGAAACAAGTGGACCCCCAGAAAGCCATTCCTCGCCCCAAAGGGCTGCACCAACGTCGCACGAGGCAAGCGGGTTTCCGCCAGCGATACCGAACCGCTCATCGGAAATCTGAGCCAGATAACCGACGGTGATAAAGAAGGTTCCGAGCACTCCTATGTGGAACTCGGCTACGGCGTGCAGTGGGTCCAGATCGACCTGGGCGCCGCCCACAAGATCCACGCGATCGTCACCTGGCACGAACACGCATTGCCCATAGTCTACCACGATGTGATCATCCAAGTGTCAGACGATAAGGACTTTATCGAAAACGTCCGCACGCTCTTCAACAACGACCACGACAACTCCGCGGGAATGGGCATCGGCAAAGATTGGGGCTATTTCGAGACGTATGAAGGCAAACTCTTCCCAGCCAACGCCATCCGGGCCAGATACGTCCGCCTGTACTCGAACGGCAACACAGGTGACGACCTCAATCGATACACCGAAATCGAGGTCTACGCAGTCCCGGCCGGCACCCCAAAAACCGCCAAAATCGCCCCGGCCAGCCAACCCGAAAAGCCCGCTGAATAACACCGCCCAACAATCCGCAGGCCGGGGGAAAAAAGAGCCCCCCGCACCACCAATGACGCGGGGGGCCATGCTTCCAATCACGACTTTGCGCTTATCCGTACGCGTATTCGCGTGCCTATCTGCGACTATCCGCACGTTTTTCAGCCATTACTACTCCGCCGCTCCCCCACCGCCAGCACGGTTTTTGCGACGTTCCGCCATAGCCTTACGCGCCGCGGCACGCTCTTGTTCGTTGAGTTTGCCATCCCCATCCTTGTCGAATTCCTTCATAATCCGCTCGCGGACCGACTTGCCGGCGCCTTCGCCACCCTTTGCGCGACGTTCCGCCATCGCTTTGCGCATCGCGGCACGCTCTTCTTCGCTTAGTTTGCCATCCCCATCCTTGTCAAACTGCTTCATAATCCGCTCGCGGGACGGGCCACCTTCCTTCCCGCCGGGACGTTCAGGCCGCCGATTCCCCATGGCCGCCATGGCCGCGGCGAATTCCACAGCGTTCAGCTTCCCATCTTCGTTCTTGTCGAACTTGCCCAGCAACCATTTCATACGCTCTGGGCTGCGTTCCTTCAGCGCGGCCACCGCTGCCGCGGTCTCTTCTTCATTCAATTTCCCATCGCCATCCTTGTCGAATTGCTTCATCAGCCGTGCCTTGACAGCTCCCCCATCACCGCCCGCACGTTCTTTGCGACGCTCCGCCATCGCTTTGCGCGCCGCGGCGGTCTCTTCCTCGTTCAGTTTGCCATCGCCATCCTTGTCGAATTCCTTCAACATACGCTCGCGAAGGGCCTTGCCCGCGCCTTCGCCGCCCTTCTTGCGACGCTCTGCCACCGCTTTGCGCGCCGCAGCACGCTCTTCTTCGTTCAATTTCCCATCGCCGTCCTTGTCGAATTCCTTCACAATGCGCTCGCGGACAGCCTTGCCGGCCCCTTCGCCACGCTCTTTGCGACGCTCTGCCATAGCTTTTCGCATCGCGGCACGCTCTTCTTCGTTCAGTTTGCCATCCCCATCCTTGTCAAACTGCTTCATGATGCGCTCGCGAGCCTTCGCACGAGCGCCTTCGGCGCCACCGGCCGGACCTTCGGTCTGAGCCCATACCACCGAACTCACCGCGCTCAGGACGAACACTAAGGCCCCAATCAATGCTGTCGACTTCATAATGCTCTCCTTCTTCCTTCCAAATCGCCATATTTCCCAAACGCCGGCCACGCGCCGGCCATGAAAACCAACCAAAATCGCACTTCTGCCCAGCAGTCCGTTTAGAAATGGGCCCGCCGGCGAGAGCGAGCAAGAATGTCGAGCATCAAGGAAGAAAACGCAGGCAATGCCTTAGCATTGTCGAGTATTTCTGACGCAGACGCGCAGGCATTCGGGCCGCTCGCACCAAGGGCAGCTTTCTAAACGGGCTGCTAGTTGGACTAACGCAATCGGACCGTTGTTTATTCACATCAATGCGCCCCCGCCCCGCGAAAAATGCATTCCGCCACCGCCGTACCGCCACCCAAACCCCATGTGCGCACCGTTCCAGGCACGAAAAACCATGCTTTTACGCCACTTCAGGCGCTCGAAAACACACTTCCGCACCGTTTCAGACACATGAAAACGCACTTCTGCGCCGTGTAAAGCACAT
>Ga0272444_10000684_pt1 | contig 34986 bp, 28 predicted proteins | sample SSMForm13_FD_201033 | JGI IMG/M metagenome (GOLD analysis project Ga0272444, IMG submission 201033) | Marine sediment archaeal communities from Little Sippewissett salt marsh, Falmouth, MA, United States - SSM-Form-13 | ecosystem: Environmental > Aquatic > Marine > Wetlands > Sediment ...
CCTTACCTTTGCGGACCCGCTGTATCTTGGAAATATTCGGTGAGTGAAGCGCAAAAACTCGTTCGACACCAACCCCGGAGGAAATTTTGCGTACCGTAAAAGTCGCATTGGTCCCGCCTCCGCGCCGGCCGATAACTGTCCCCTGGAATACCTGGACTCGTTCTTTATCGCCTTCTCTGATTTTCACATGTACCTTAACCGTGTCACCTGCCTTAAACTCCGGGACATTGTCTTTGGTAAACCCTTTTTCAATTTGTGTAATCTGTCTCATCGGTCTATCCTCATTAATTAGTAGATTTCTTTTTTTGCTTCAACTCATCTATATATTTCAAATCATTTTTTTCAAATTCAATTTCTTCCAGCAGTTCCGGTCGATTCTCGAATGTTTTTCGGATCGACTCTTTTTTACGAAACTGCTCAATCAACCTGTGGTTGCCGTCTTTCAGCGGTTCCGGGACCGCCAACCCTTTATACACTTCCGGTCGGGTATATACCGGCGCTCCGAGAAGTTTATCGCTGTGCGAGTCGGACATAGCCGACTCGAAATTCCCCAGCACGCCCGGTATCAGGCGGGTGACCGCATCAATAATCACCGTCGCCGCGGCTTCACCGCCGGTCATGACGTAGTCGCCGATCGAGACCTCCTCGATATCATACAGCGACAAAATTCGTTCATCAACACCCAGATAGTGTCCGCAGATTATCGTTAACCGGTTCAATAATGAATATGCAACCGCCCCTGTTTGTTCGAATCGGCATCCGGCCGCCGAAGTTAACAGTATCTTTTCGGTCGGTTTCGGCTTCATCTCATATCCCAGCGAGGCCAGGCAACCGTCGAGCGGCTCGACTTTGAGGACCATCCCGCCTCCGCCGCCGTACGGTTTATCATCGGCGGTTTGATGCTTGTCGGTCGCAAAATCCCGCAGGTTGATTATTCTTATGTCAAAGAGCTTATTCTCTTTTCCCCGTCCGATTATCGACTGCTCGATTATCGGTTTAAAATAATCCGGGAAAAGAGTAATTATTTCAATTTTCATCCGGGGAGTCAAAAATACCCTCCGGCGGACGGATAACAATCCGTCTTTTTTCTATGTCAACTACATCTATAAAATTCTCGACTGCCGGAAATAACACTTTTTCACCATTTTTTACTTCGATTACCCAAACATCATTGGCCGGATAACTTAAAACATCGCATACCAGACCCAGCTCCCGATTGTTGATATCCGTCACCCGGCAGCCGATCAGGTCAAAAATATAATAGCTTCCTTCCGGCAGTTTTCCTAAATCATTGCTCCCTATATATAAATACTCGTTAGTCAGTTCGGAGACTTGTTCGCGGCTGTTGTATCCTTCAATTTTGACTACCGGTTTACCGGAGATATATCTGATTGATTCCGTAATAAGCTTAGTATAGCCTGATCCGGATTCGATCCATAAAGTAACTTCGTTATGGAATCGTTCCGGATTATCGGAAATCGGAACGATATAAATTTCCCCGTAAACCCCGCGCGGTCGTCCAAAACGACCAACAATTACATATTCCGGCCTTTCCTTCAACTACTCCAGTATCTCCAGAACCGCTCTTTTTCCCTTTTTGGCCGAAATCGCGGCAATCAGAGTCCGGATCGATTTAGCAGTCTGTCCGTGTTTACCAATAACTTTACCCAGATCACCCTGGCCAACGCGAAGTTCGTAAACGGTCGTCCGTGCGCCTTGAACCTCGTTCAAATCAACCTCGTCAGGATTATCAACCAGAGCCTTCACGATTGTTTCGATGAATTCCTTCACGGCAATCTCCTTTGTAGAATCGGTTACAGGTTTAGGTCATAGTACGTAATGAATTGTTACTCTGTTTTAGTCTCCTTTTTCTTTTTACGTTTCTTGGGCCGTTCGGTTATTGTCTCCGAAACGGTAATCCCGGAAACGTCCTCACCGTTTTTCTGCATCTCGTACTTTTTCATAAAGCCTACCTGCTTCATCAGTGTGGCCACCGTATCCGACGGAAGCGCTCCCTGATCCAGCCAGTAGGTCATTCTATCCTCAAAAATTTTAACCGTTGCCGGTTTTTCGATCGGATTGTAATAACCCAGCGTCTCAATGAATCTTCCGTCACGGGGCATCCTGGAATCGGTCGCGACAAATCTGTAGGTTGGCCTTTTTTTGGCCCCCAGTCGTTTTAATCTAATCACTGCTGGCAACTGTGTGTACCTCCATTATAAAAAATCATTTCCCGAAGGGACCTGTCCCGGAAGAGCCGGGCCCAAACGGGGACGCCCCCCTGGGAAAACCTTTGAATTTACCTTTGCTAACACTTTTTATCATTTTCTGCATTGCATAAAACTGTTTTAACAGCAGATTGATATGCTGGACGGAGTTACCCGAACCGGCGGCAATTCGGCTTTTACGACTACCGTCGATAATTTGCGGGTTGCGCCGTTCGGCGATAGTCATCGATTGTATAATCGCCTCGATACGGTGCATCCCTTTTTCATCAACTTCGACACCTTTTAACGCTTTGCCGACACCGGGAATCATCCCCAGAAGTGAATCGAGCGGTCCCATCCGTTTTATCTGCTGAAGCTGTTCATAAAAATCTTCAAGTGTAAATGCATTCTTGCGAAGCTTTTCTTCCATTTTGGCGGCATGGTCCAAATCAACCGACTGCTGTGCTTTTTCGACCAACGAGACAATGTCGCCCATGCCGAGAATACGAGACGCCATCCGGTCGGGATGGAACGGTTCGAGGTCGGAAAGTTTCTCACCGATCGAGACCATCTTTATCGGACAACCGGTTACGGCACGGATCGATATTGCCGCACCGCCGCGCGCGTCACCATCAAGTTTGGTAAGGACAACACCGGATAAGTTTAGCCGTGCATGAAACTGTTCGGCAAGATTAACCGCATCCTGTCCGGTCATAGAATCGGCGACAAGCAAAAGTTCATCCGGTTCGACTTTACCTTTTATCTTTTCCAGTTCCTGCATCAACTCGTCGTCGATGTGCAGTCGTCCGGCGGTGTCCAAGATTATCAAATCAATGAAGTTTTTCTCGGCATATTTTTTGGCTTCGGCGCAGATTTTCGGAGGCTTTTTGCCCTCCAGATGAAAGACCTCGACACCTATCGAGTCGCCGACAACTTTAAGCTGTTTTACCGCCGCCGGGCGGTAGATATCGGCGGCTACCAGAAGCGGTTTTTTGTTCTTTCGTTTGGCCGCCAGCGCCAGTTTGCCGGAGAGGGTGGTTTTACCCGATCCCTGCAGTCCGGCGAGCATATAGACGGTCGGGGTTTTGTCGATATCGGCAAGCGGTTCGGCTTTTTCACCGAGAAGTTTTATTAACTCCTCGTGTACTATCTTAACAATCTGCTGACCCGGTTCGATTGATTTTAAAACTTTCTCACCGACCGCCAGCACTTCGACCGATTTGATAAAATCTTTGACGACTTTATAGTTAACATCCGCCTCGAGAAGTGCACGACGCACCTCTTTTAACGAATCTTTGATATTTTTCTCAGTTAGCTTCCCGGCACCGCGAAGCTTCTTGAAAATATCATCAAATTTATCTACAAGCTCACCAAACATATCTATATCACTACCTCGATTTCGGGCATACTACGCCATCGGGCAGAAGTGGAATATATAAAATCGACCCAAAATGGCAAGGGTTTTCTATGATTTTAATTGTCGGATAAATTTGCTATAATCTTCTGACTGATAAAAAGATGAGCCGCTGACAAGGATGTCGGCGCCGCTATTATGCAGCTTTTGCGCGTTTTTCAGCCCAACGCCGCCGTCAACCATGATTTCGAAATTCAGCTTATTTTCCGCTCGGAATTGGGCGGCGGATTCGATTTTTTTGTAAACATTATCGATAAAAGCCTGGCCGGAGAATCCGGGGTTTACAGACATCAGAAGCAGTAAATCGATTTTATCCAGAAATGGTTCGGCGGTTTTAAATTCGGTCGGGGGATTAAGCGTCAATCCGGCTTTGGCGCCGCCCTTTTTGATACGGTCGATCAGGGTGCGGATTCTTTTCTCATCAGGTATAAAGACTGTATAAACCCAGCGGTTTTCACCGAGTTTTTTTTGTTCCCCGCCGATCTCGATATGGAAGGTGATATATTCAACACCGATTTTCAGGAAGTCGTCGATATAATTTTCCGGATTGGTCACCATCAGGTGAGCATCATGCGGCAGAGAGGTGGTCTGTTTTGACATTTTAGAAACGGCCAACCCGAAGGTGACATTAGGTGCGAAGTGTCCATCGATGATATCGAGATGAATCATATCGGCCCCAGCGGTTTCGGCCGCCTTGATTTGTTCACCCAGCCGTGAAAAATCGGCAGCTAATATGGAAGGGGCGATCTTAAGCATGGCTTAATATATAATCTAGAAAGATATTTTCAAGTTGTTATTTAAATACTTTGCTTTGGGAAGAGTTTCTTTTAACGGCTTGCGCCTTTTTATGTTAATTGACCGGAATCAAATTGAATCAAGTAGAAAAAATCGAGCTCTTTTTCTTATGGTGTATTTGGTGTAAAAGAGCTCGATTGGTGTATCAACGGATATTCTAATATGAAATACATCATATATCCCGTCGAATTAAGGCAATATTCGTCTGGAATACCGTCTCGGAGCTATGCCTCCAAAGATTGTATAGGCATCGCGATGGCTTTGTCTAATCATCTCATAGGTATGACTCCTATATATGATTATTTTGGAGCCGTTTGACGACGACTTTTTTGGGTTTAGCTTTGCCTTATTTTTCATTTCTCACCCCATGACTTAAATGTTAACAATCGTCCTCATACTTATTGGGGGCAGATTAAGTGTGCGGACGCGACAGAGTTTTTTTGAGAAAATATTGTGTTGTCTTACAGGCAGTTAGGTATAAATAAAAAATATTGTTGCTTAATTGAACGACTAATATATAGAGACGTTAATTAAGAAAGGAGTTAATAAATGACAGATCAGCCAGATGATAAAATCCGCGAGTATCGCGCTGAATTGGGAAAAAGGACAACTACCTTTTGGGAGCGTGATAATTATTCTTACGACCAAGCCGGTGATTCTCCCGAAGTAAAAGAAAAGGGAGCCTTAATTAGTGAGGCTTATCGTAGCGGCGATCTTGAAAAAGCCAAGTCATTGCTGGCAGAAGCCCTTCAGAAATCGCCAAATGAACTTCGTTATCAAAATCTCAAAACGCTTGTTTTTATGCTTTCCGGACCGGTTGAAGAATATAAAGCGAAAATGAAGCAGGGTATTAAAACGTTGGAACTGGCTATCTCTAAAGGCAGCGTTTATTATGCTCAGGCAAGCCTGACAAATTTGGGGGTGATTGCTCAAAACCAGGGAAGTGAATATGCTGAAGCATTGCATCTCGCTGCCCATTTCTTGAATGTTTTACAACTCAAGCCGCTACAAAATCTTATTTGCTTTTATAGCCGTCATCGACAAGATATGGCAAAAGCTATGGAATATTTCTACGTTTTAATTGATGCCTGTCCAAAGAGCGGCAAACAATGGTATGAACGGATTGATATTGTAGAATGGGGGAAAAAAGACATAGACCTTTCTGCCCTGAGAAATTTTCCACAATTTATTAGAGAGGTTCAGCCAACTCTAGAAAAAGCCTGGAACAAATTAAAGGATAATCATAAAAATATATAGAAACCATTTATCAATGGAGGTATCGTTTTGGAAAATTTAAAAAGACATAAGAGCAAATACTCGACGATATTTTTGTTTAGCTTTGTTTTATTTACCATTATAGCGTTGAGTTGTACATCAATTTTTGTACCGCCTACTGAATATTATTATAATACGAATGAACCAAATGGGAATTATGTCGAGGCTCATTTCTGCGCGGTAGGCATGGAAGATATGCCGGGGATATGGCTGGAATCAAATTGTTATGACTCTCAGGCCATCCAGGATCCCGAGATAGTATCATTCGTGTAGATCGGGGGGATGGGATGTTTACTACAAAAACACAAAAGACTTCTCAACAAACCATATTATGGATGGAGAAGTATTTGTCAAAAAATAGACTGAAGGGTGTTTTGATCGAAATTCTATTAGGATTGAATGAAGGTAATTATACGTGCCTCGACAGAATAAAACGAATATTATTTGATATTCTAGCTGAACGGCATACGCAGAGCAAAATCGAATATCTCAATCAGGATCTTAAAGATTCCATATGGGAAACGTTGGTTACTGCGGATGCAAAAGTGGGAATTCTCGAAATCATTGCTGGTGAATCGGGATTCGAAAACATTCATAATTTTATTGGCAAAAATATTTCCAGATTAATGGCCAAATTGATCGACGACATTGAGTGGAGTTACTGGCAGAATAAAAACAAAAAAGAGCATTTTTCTGATTCAAAATTAAAATGGATTTACGAAAAACAGCGCCTTGAACAATACGGCTGCGATTACGACATCGGAAAGTTTGTAACTTATCAGACTGATGCACTTTTTGTCGGTGAGATTACCGCACTCATTCGCAACACAGATGCTATCAGATTTTTACTGGATGTCGAAAGTACAAGAAAAATGCCGGAAATAAATAGAAAAAATGAGGCGACGCGAAAACGAATTAGAAGATTCTTTCTAATGCTCGAACGTATTCCCGGTCAATTGTTTACCTATGACTCGCAAAGATATAAGCTTCTCGATGTTATAATAAGGAAGCCCTGGCTGTACGAGAATAATGAGGAATTGGCCCGTGAGATAAATGGAAAAGCATCCAGTGTAGCTGTTGAAAAATGCAGGGTAATGAAAAAGTTCAGTCAATTTATTAAAGACCGATTTCGGCTGAAGTCATATGAATTTGATGGTATTTATTTTACACCTTTAAATCCGGACGTAGCTTCACCATAATATGGTATAGTTCAGAATAAAAAACAGGAACACGTCGTTCCTGTTTTTTTTATTTTTATTCTTATAAGCCTTACTTATATCCGGAATATATAAAAATATTTTGACAAGAAGCTTTCTTATGCCCGCAATGAGTCGACGATTTTTAATCTCGCGGCGCGGATAGCGGGGAGGACGCCGCCGACAAAACCCATCACCAGTGCGAAAATAATCGAGGCGATTGCGATACCCCACGAGATATCAAAATTAAAAGCAATCTCGGAGAATGTGTCCCAGTTCATGGTCGAGATTCGGAAAAACTTCAATAGGAATGCGGCCGCGACGCCAATCAGTCCGCCGAATAAAGCAATCAGCGATGATTCAAGAAGAAAACTCGTCAAAATACTAAACCGGCTGAAACCGAGCGAACGCAGGGTGCCGATTTCGGTGACTCGATTCGCCACCGCCGCATACATAGTAATCATCGCACCGATAATCGCGCCCAGACTGAAAATGATACTGATGACGGTACCGGTGATACCTATAAAGGTCGAGAATGTTTTCGACTGCGACTCGTAATAAACCTTTTCACGCTTAACATCCAGCGGCAGGCGCGGATCATTTTCGATTTTTTCCATCATCGCGGCGAATTGAGTGGTATCTTTCATGCGGAAAGTTATCGAGGAATAAATCGGTCGCCCGAAAACATCGGAGGCTTGCTCGTATTCGGTCCATAATTCGGAATCAAAGGCGGTTCCTTCGGCATCGAATATCCCAACCACGGTCCATGAGCGCGCCCCAAAATTTACTTTTTCGCCCAAACCGCAACCGGAAAAACGTGTCGCGGCACCTTTACTGGCGATGATTTCCGAACCGGGATCTTCCCACATCCGTCCTTCTATCAATTTTATGTTGGGTCGCAGTTTCATCGATTTTTCGGAAATACCACGCACGACAACATTGGCTTCATCGCCTGAGGTACGACTTTTTTGTGCGATAAGGACATACAACTCGCCGGCAATAAGCGGAGTGCCGTCGGTGTCGAGAGCAATCTCCGGTAAAGTTTTCAGAATGTTTGCCTGCGAATAATATATAATCGACATCACTTCGGTCTGTGAGGCTTTACGAATTGCGATGGCGTTTTCATCATGCCCGGTCGCGACCATCGTCGTTTCCAAACCTTCGGTCAGCATCATCGATCCGGCAAAAACAAAAACGACGAGGGCAATACCGAGAATGGTCAGGCTCGAGGTCATCTTGTGTTTGGTAATATTTCTGTATGTATAACTGGGCGGTATCATTCTTTATTCCTTACTTTAATCGACCACTCTTAAACCATCGACAATTTTAATACGAAGTGCTCGCTGTATCGGGAAAATCGATGCTACCAGACTGACTATAAAGGCACCGATAATGCACATCATATATGTCAAAAAGTCGGCCTGGAAGCCGGGGAAATATACACTTAATGCCACCGCGACCACTTTGCTGACCAGCGTCAGAAGTATCATCCCCAGAATTCCCCCCAAAACTCCGATAAACAGTGACTCGCCAAGAATCAGTCCGACCAGATGATACCCGCGAAACCCAAGCGTTCGCATGAAAGCATTCTCCGAGATTCGTTCGCGGGCGGTCATGACCATCGTATTGACCATCACCAGAAGCATGACGCCGATAATCAAATACGAGATAATTTTCAGACCGATTATGATAGCGCTGGCCATCTGAATAAAACTCATCTGGAATTCTTTTTCGGTTTCGGTTTTGGTCTCGGCGGCCGAATTGTCGAACCTTTTATCGATAGCGGCGCTGATTTCCGTTGCACGGTTGGGATCATCGATCTTGATTGCATACCAACCTACCATACTTCCATACCCGGGCCATTCTTTCTGAATCCATTCATCGAGATATTCATAATGGAAGAAGAAAAGCGTTTCATCGGTATCTTCTCTTTTTCCGGTGTAAATTCCGCGAATGACAAAATCCCAATCGCCCGAATAAATCGTACCTATCATTGTGATTGCATCGCCGATTTTCCACCCGAATCGATCGGCCAGACCCCGCCCGACAATGACCGCATTACGTTCGGCGTTGAATGTTTCCATTTGATCGGGTTCGACAAGGAATTCGGGGTAAACTTCAAACCAGGTTGAGGTTTCGAGGGCAAACTGGGCGAAGAAATTTTTGGGATCGACATAATAACCGCCGAACCAGTTGGCGAAGGTGACATTTTTGACACCATCGATTTGTAATATTCGTTCTTTATAGGCCAGCGGTAGTTCAAACATAATCGAAGCCGAATGGCGGGTTACAATTCGATCCGGCGATGCCTCCCTCGCACCGGCATACCAGGCATATATAAAAGTACGAATCAACCCGAAGGCCATCACCGCCAGCGCCAGACCGAGAATTGTCAAAAAGGTCCGCAGTTTGCGCCGCATAGCGTTTTTGCTTACAAGCTTGAGAACCTTCATCCGTCCAGCTCTCCTTTGTCGAGATGCCGCGTTATTTGAGCCGTCTCCGCCGCGCGTGGGTCGTGGGTAACCATGATAATTGTTTTTTTGTATTCGGTATTGAGTCGTGAAAGTAAAGTCAAGATTTCTTCGGCTGACTGCTTGTCCAGATCACCGGTTGGTTCGTCGGCGAGGATCAAAGTTGGATCAGAAACAATCGCCCGCGCAATGGCCACCCGCTGCTCCTGTCCACCCGATAACTGACGAGGGTAATGATCCATCCTATCAGCCAGGCCAACAATCGATAAGGCGGCCTCGACATGCTCTTTGCGCTCGCGTCTCGACAGCGAAGTCAGCAGTAATGGCAGTTCGACGTTTTCAAAGGCGGTTAAAACCGGCATAAGATTATAGAACTGAAAAACAAATCCGATATGCCGCGCTCGCCATTTGGCCAGATCACCTTCGTTCAGATGGCTGATATCTTCACCGGCGACCGATAAAGTACCGGCGGTCGGCTGGTCGATTCCGGCCAGAAGGTTCAGAAGTGTCGTTTTACCGGAACCTGACGGACCCATCAACGCCATAAACTGTCCTTCGTGCACATCGAGATTAATATCATGCAAAACCGGAATCTCGAGCACATCCCGGTAATACGATTTGGAAACATTCACCACTTTTACAATCGGTTCCGGCATCTTATCTATCCTGTCTGCTAATTCGTTATTTCAATTTTATCGCCTGACTTCAGTCCCCCGGCCGGTGACAGGATGACCGTATCACCGTTTTGCAAACCGGATATAATTTCGGTCACTTTGCCGAGTTGTCGCCCGGTTTCGACCGGTGTTTCCTGCGCCATTCCATTTATATATTTAAACACAACCTGTCGTCCCTCACGCATAGTTAGTGCATCCTTATTCACCGCCAGTACCGGCTGAGTATCGACTTTCTGTGATGAATCCTCCGGTGGCAGGAAATTTACTCTCGCCGACATTTCGGGAAGCACCCGATTGTCGATATCGGTGAAGGCGATTTTGGTCAGGACGGTTGCTTTCGAGCGGTCAGCGGTCGGGACGATTTTTTTGACATACCCATCGTATTTTATATTGGGGTAGGCATCAAGAATAATCTCGCACGGACGTTTGACGATTACTTTTTGTATGTTAGATTCCGAGACATCGGCCTCGACCTCAAGCGATGTCATATCGGCCATCGTCACTACCGCGCCGCGCGAGGAACTGGCCGAGGCGAACGGGGCCACCATTTCGCCGACATCGGCATGTTTCATCAATACTGTTCCGGCAAACGGAGCGACGATAATCGTGTTGTCGAGCGCCACTTTGGCGGCATCGAGAGCGGCTGCGTAAGCCTCGACTGTTGCTATTGTACGATGAAAAGTGGCCGTCGCCACTTCCATCTCTTGCTGAGAAATCAGACTATTGTCAAACAGTTCTTTTTGACGATAAAAATTCAGATCGGCCGCGACCGAATCGGCACGCGCCAGTTTAAGATTGGCTTTTGCCACATTAAGTTCGGCCCGGATATCATCGTTTTCCAGTTCGGCGATAACATCACCGATACCGATACTGTCACCTTCCTCGACATTCAGCACGCGCAGTCGGCCGGTTGCTTTGGAAGATACCGCCGCTTCCACCTGAGCGACGACATAACCGGTTGCGACCAGTTCGGCTATCGCTTCGGATCCGGTCACCATCTGGACCGTGGTGGTGCGGGCCTTGGTCGAAGGCGTTACTTCGCGCACAGCATAGTTATATGCAAAATACAGAATAACCGGAATCAGCAGCCATAACAGGTGAAGCCACTTTTTCCCCTTTCGTGGGGCGCCGGATTTTCGACCCCGGTCGATTTTTAACGCCGACAGATCGGCTTTATGGGCATCAGAATCGGGCATACCTTATCAGAACGTTATTTATATTAAACTATATTAGTCTATATTAATTAATATTAAACGTTGAATTTAGCCCTGCAGTTTCATTATGGCAAGTTAATTTTTAAATAAGTGATTATTAGGTTATTAGGTGAGTCTCCGGTTTATCCGAATGGCTGTTCGCGGCCTATGGCTCGGATCATCATTGCGATTTGTCCGCAGTGTAATTAGTCTCAATCAAAAATTGTAGATTATCTTTTTTGCCATAATAATTCTCCCGATTATAGAGACATTATATTTTTAAACGATACATATTACAGGATGTTTTATCTGCACTATATCAGTTGGATGCCCCGTTAATTGCTTGACAAACAACGAATTATAAATATATTACTACATACGCTAACATACATTTTAAAGAGCAACCTGGGAGAAAATATGTTCATCCGAAAAAATTTCGTGAGCCTGGTAGTCTATTTATTTCTTTTTTGTTTATTTTTTACAGATGTAGATTCGTCATCTATCAAATCGCGGATTCCCGCCAAAAAGCCGGACAATATAAAACTCAGCAGTGACTTTCCGCTTTCCCATGTTACTGTAAAATTTGTTGAAGATGTTCCGGTGCGACTGAGGGGGGGGAATTTGTTTCTTCGGGTAAAACGCTGTCTGACGATATCGATAACATATTAAATAAATATCTACCGAACCGATTAAAAAGATCATTCGATACATTTTCGGAATCGAAACTTGATAATTTAAAATCAATCTATCAACTAAAAATGGGTCAGGAACTTTCTGACCTGAATAATTATTATCGTATTGATGTGACCAATATCATCGAGGCAGAAGATTTAATAAATCGATTAAATAAACTGGATATTGTCGAGGTAGCCTATGCGATGCCGATTCCCGAGGTAGCCGATGATATCCCTCCTCCAACCCCGGATTTTACAGTATATCAGAATTATCGATTTGAGGCTCCCGGCGGAATTGATGCCGAGTTTGCTTATACACTTCCGGGCGGTGACGGGACCGGGATTAAAATAATCGATATTGAAGGCGGCTGGAATCTGACGCATGAGGATATCTCGAAAGCGGCAGGGGCGCATCTTGGGGGTACGAATGATCAATCTTCGTATTGGATGAATCATGGTACCGCTGTTATTGGTGAACTGGTCGCCGACAGTAATGAATACGGCATGACTGGGATCTGTTATGGTGCCGATATTGGGATGGTATCGTATACGCCGATAACCACCGCCGGAGCCATTCTTTTGGCTACAGACAATCTTGAACCGGGTGATCTCATCCTGATTGAACTGCAATCGACCGGACCCAACGATGGCGCCTATGTATGTATGGAATATTTCCAGGATGTATTTGATGCCATGCTTTATGCCTGGGCCAAGGGTATTACTATTATCGAGGCGGCCGGTAACGGATATCAAAATTATGATGATCCTGTTTATCAATCTTATTTTGATACGACCTATCGAAATTCTCATGCTATCATGGTAGGAGCAGGCCAGCCACCCTGTTCGGATGACCGGGTTAAACACGGATACTCCAATTATGGCCAACGGGTTAATCTTCAGGGTTATGGAAGTAATGTTTATACGACCGGTTACGGGAGTCTGTTTAGCGGCAACGGTGATGTAAACCAGCATTATACCGCTACCTTCAACGGGACATCATCGGCTTCGCCGATAGTTACCGGTGCAGTGGCCTGCCTGCAGGGATATTACAAAGAGGCCACCGGTCAAATAATGACTTCCGATGTTATACGGGATTTATTGGTTTCGACTGGTTCACCGCAATTGGGGGATACTTCGCTCCATATCGGCCCGCGTCCCGATTTGTATTCGGCCATAACATCTCTTGATATCTCACCGGAGTTTTATGTATTACCGACCCGGATTGACACCACCATTGATATTGATACTTCCATTATGGTCGATATCTGGCTTTTTAATAGTTCAATAGAATCGATTGAATTTAATGTTGATTTCTATGATACGCTGGGAGTACAATCCGAGGACTGGCTCGACATATATCCTGTCACCGGATCTATCGGGGCGTATGATTCAATACCGGTTACGGTAACTATCAATACCTATGGAACGCTCCCAATCATTGACGATTTTATCGGCCTTATGAAAATTTCGTGGGGGATTTCGGGAGGTCCTTTGGACGATATCGTTCCCATTCCTGTACTGGTCGATATTAACTGTCATGGTGTATATTTTTGCGGTGACATTGATGCCGACGGTGATATAAATATCAATGATATTATTGCTTATTATGATCTGCTTTTTGGGGGGGCGCCGGAAACAGCCTGTCCCGCCGATGTTGATGTGGACAATCGCGAGGGTGTTACCATTTGCGATGCCGTATATATTTCCAAAAACCAATTCGCGGGCGGGCCCGAACTTGATTGTGAACCGTCGGATATCTACAGTTATCCTGTCTCATCATCCGACACCGTTATGTTCCAAAGGCGACTCAATATCGATACGTTAATCGACGCCGTGGAAATCCCCATATACTTTTCGTTTTCCCCCGGTGCCGGCGGTTTCTATTTGCCGATAATCCCTCTTGGCCCCGACTCCAATGATAAGTTTGAACTTTCCGAAGTATATACATCCGGCTTCGCTTATTACCAGAAAGATTTGCCGGGCGAAAAAACCATTATTCTCGGTGTTGATATTCTCAATGACGGGATTTATGAAGGGCAGGGAATGCTGGCAACTTTGCGCTATACCCGTAAGGAGGAAGGTATCGGTCAAATTGTTCCGCAAATTACCGAATTGGATTCGCTCAGGATTCTTGCCTTCGAGCGCGAATATGACCTCGTTGTCCCAACCGCCGATACCGCTCGCCCGATACTTGAGGTTTCGGTAAGCAGCTTTGATCTGCTGGCTTTGCCGGGAGAAATATCGTCCGATACATTTACGCTGGAAATATCATCCACACCGGACATGGTTGACTGGCAGGCTTATGTTTCGGATAGCTGGATCGAGATGGAAAACTCCAACGGAACGACCGACCAGTCGGTAAAAATTTGGGCCAATACAACCGGATTGGCAGATGATTATTATGCCGGTGAAATAATTTTTGACGATCCCGGAAGTAACTTTACATATCAATGTACCGTGTCGGTTGAACTGAGAATTCGGCCGGAACATTCGATAACTATCCACGTTCCCGGCGACATGCCGACTATCCAGGACGGTATAAACGCCGCGTGGACAGGTGATACCGTTATGGTGGCGCCGGGCGTATATTATGAAAACTTACTAATACGCTACAAAGCGATAAAACTCATGAGTTCTCACGGTCCGGAACAGACAATAATTCATTCGCCGGACAGTAGCAACCACACTATCCAGTTTCTCCAGACCATCGAACCGGGCAGTGTTATTAAGGGCTTTACCATACGGAATGGCTATCGGGCCACTATATTGATTATGGAAAATCCCTATTTATCAATTATCAATAATATTTTTTACGACAACAATCTGGGACCAAGGGCCATTGGAGTTCTTGCCTGCTGGACCTCCGATTTGGAAATAGCACAAAATAAGTTCTACGCCGATACCAGCATCTGGGGTTGTGTCAACGTTAATAGTCGCGCTCATGTATTATGTGTTAACAACACATTCGACAATAATCGACGGGCAATTACCTGTATCTCCTATTTGGCATTTGTTATTTCGCGGAATAATATCTTTATGAATGCAACCGATTTTGCCATGGGCGGATCGAACGTTACCGAAATCGAATGTAATAATCTCTGGAACAACTATGATGACTATGAAAATATGGCATCATACCCGACAACCTTTAATCTGGCCGAAGATCCTCTTCTCTGTAATCCGGATGATCACGATTATAATATTCAATCTTCATCACCATGCGCCCCGGATAATAATGAGTGCTCTGTTCTGATGGGCGCCGGTTACTATGCATGTGACGACTGCGGCGATATCGATGGTGACGGATTGTGTTTTTATCTCGACAACTGTCCCTATGTATATAATCCGGATCAGGCCGATTTGAACGGTGACGGTATCGGTGATGTCTGCAGTCAGCCGGATACTGATGGTGATTTGGTTAAGGATTGGGTCGATAACTGTATCGATGTATCCAATCCGGGTCAGTACGATATTGATGATGATGGTGTTGGGGATGATTGTGATAACTGTCCTGATTTAGCAAATCCGGATCAGGTTGATCTCGATGAAAACGGTATCGGTGATGTTTGCGATGATAATGACAATGACGGCGTTATCAATGCTCTGGATAATTGCCCCGACGTATCCAATGCCGGGCAGGAAGATATTGATTTAGACAGTTTGGGTGATTTATGCGATAATTGCCCGTATGATTATAATCCGGAGCAGGGGGATACAGAGGGTGATGGGATTGGCGATATTTGCGATGACGACGATGATAATGACGGTTATAATGATACCGAGGATAATTGCCCTACAGTTTATAATCCTGATCAGCTCGATGGCGACGGTGACGGTATTGGCGATGCATGTGCCTTCTGTGCCGATCCCACCGGTGATTTGGAAATCAATATTTTCGATATCGTATATATAATATCATATCTTTATATGGGCGGGGAACCGCCAGTAACTCAATCGTCGGCCGATGTAAATCTGGATGGACAAATAAATATCTATGATGTAACATATTTAATTAGATTCCTGTACATGGACGGACCGGAACCGTTGTGTTTCTGAACCAATTAAGTCTAATCATTTTCACTGGATTTATTCCATGTGATTAAATATAATACACATCAATTGAAGAAATTAGGTTGTTTCAGGGGTTGTAGTTCGATTAAGGAGGAGAGAGATGATTGTTTCGACGACACCCGGTCTGGATGGTAAAAAAATTGTTAAATATCACGGTTTGGTAACCGGTGAAGCGATAATGGGTGCCAACATTTTCAAAGATATATTTGCCAGTATTCGTGATATTGTCGGTGGTCGTTCGGCGGCGTATGAAGAGGAACTACGCAAAGCAAAAGCTATTGCGCTTCAGGAAATGTCGGCGGAAGCAACCCGTCTGGGCGCCAATGCTATTGTTGGGGTCGATCTTGACTATGAGACGATAGGTATCGGGTCAGGCGGCAATATGTTGATGGTTTCAGCCAGCGGGACGGCGGTTGAATATACAGAATAAAAATCAGATGCCATTTTCCGCGACGTTTTATATATCGAAAAGCTACTTGATAATTATCGTAACGGGGCGATAAAATATAATAATATGCTGCTGGCACAAAACAAAGTTATCGTTATCTCCGGTGCTTCATCCGGGCTGGGGCGCGCCCTGGCGATTGATGCCGCGCAACGCGGGGCGAGAGTAGTTATAATCGCTCGTCGCCGAAATACTCTGGAGCGACTGCGTAATACAATCAATGATGATGGCGGCAATGTTATCGCATTTCCGATTGATATCAGTTCTCCCGATGCGGTTATCAAGGCTTTTTCGAGTATCGAGTCGTTGTGGGGAAGAATCGATATTCTGTTTAACGCCGCCGGAACCGCCGAGCCTATAAAACGACTTGAGCATGTCTCCAATGCGGAGCTGGAACAGTCGCTTCGAACCAATGTCCTCGGTCTATACTTAATTACCCGTGAAACTGTAAAGCGGATGCTGGCCAAGCGGGAGGGTACCATTATCAATCTTACCAGCGGTGCGGGACAGAAACCGTATGTCGGCTGGTCGTGTTATTGTTCGCAGAAGGCAGCGGTTGATATGTTTACCAAAACGGTAGCGCTGGAACTGGAGCATAAACTGATTCGAATTGCGGCGATTTCACCCGGACCGTTCGAGAGTCGGATGCAGGAGGTTATACGGAACACGGCCGAGTTTCAGTTCCCGGCCAAAGAAAAATTCGTTCAGTTACTGCAGAAAAATAAACTGCCTTCACCGGAGACAATCGCCCCGGTTCTGCTTGATGTTTCACTTACCGACTGGCCGGAATTGTCGGGGATGGTGACTGATTTGCGATCCGAAGATTTTCAGCTTATGTGCCAGAAGCACGGGGTTAAGTTCCCCGAAATTATCGCCAGAAAAAATCTGTACGCATAGATTCGCAGGCAATTATAATAAAAAGAATAAAGATGTCTGGTGTATGTCCTGAGACTGTTCCCTAAGTATATGAAAAAGCAAAAACCACGTAATTGCGAGCCAAGACCGAGCATAAGCGAGGGCGAAGGCGTGGCAATGCCATTGCGTGGCAATCTCCGTGCAACCAACGGGGAGATAGCCACGTCGTCCTCGTCTCGATAAATCGGAATTTGGACTCCTCGCGATGACGATAGCCGCTTATGAGACGGCCTCTCCTCGCGCACCAGCTTCTAAATGTAAAACTCATATAAAAAAAGGCAGGCCTGATGAGGCTGTCCCAAAAGTTGTGTCTGATCCTGATTTCGCTTCTTAGCGAAATTGTGATCTGACACACGTGATTTGAATGTGAAGCACCGCAATTATTTAAACAGCGCCAGTTCACACCCCCGATAAATCGGGGGCAGGAACCGGCGCAACTGAACACTTGTGGGACAACCTCTGATGGCCTGCCTTTGTGCTGTATATATCCAATCCTATTGTTCTTTATTATACAGAATCGAAATGCCGCCGGTGTAACCGCGTTTGGAAATCAACAGGTCGTTGTCACCATCATTATCGAGGTCATGTCCGAAGACCGATATAACTTCATCATCAACGGTGAATGTACACTTGTCATCAAAGGTGCCGCTTCCGCTGTTGGTTAAAGTCGTTACCGTTCCGTCCATGTAGTTGGTCACGGCCAGGTCGGGGTGAGTGTCATTGTCGAGATCGACCGCAAAAACCGAGGTCGGTTTGGTACCGACATCGTAGTTGGCCGATGAAAATGTAAGGTCACCGTTGTTAAGCATGACAGTGATATCAGCCGAATTGTAATTGGCTACGACCAAGTCATTCAGTCCGTCGTTATTGAAATCATCGGAGAAAATCGAACGCGGGGACTGGCCAACCGGGTAACCGTAAGCAACCATATCGGTATCTCCGAAATTGCCGTTCTGATCGTTGAACAGGACAAAGACGGTGTCGGAACTGAAATCACACAGAGCCAGATCGACGTAATCGTCATCATCGATATCGGTCAGATAAACGGCCCAGGTATCATCACCGATAGTAAAATCGGTCGCTGTTTTAGCCGGATTGGAACTGTTCAACTCTTCCCGGTTGCTGAGTCCGCGTGTTATCGCGTAAAGCGTAGCGCCATCGGTGGTTTTGGCCGATGCGACCGGTTTGGAGACGTTGTAGTTGTCGGTTGTTCTGAAACGGCCGTCACCTTCGTTAAACAAAACCGCCACACCGGAAGAACTGGCATTACCAACCGCCAGGTCGATATCGCCGTCATCATCAATATCGGCACCATGCACCGAGCGTGAACGAATACCGGTGACATAACTGCCCGACAAGCCGAATGTTCCTGAATCGGCGACATTGATAAGAATCGAGACAGTCCCGGAGAGGTCATTGGCCACGGCGAGGTCATTATTATTGTCGCCATCCAGATCGGCCGCAAAAATATCCCACGGGCCTTGATCGGTGCCGATTTTCACGACTTTCGTGAAGACCATATCGGAATCATTGGTATTGGTACTATCGATGTCATCGATATCTTCCTGCCCGGCCGGTATCATCCGGCCATCACCCTGATTCAAGAACACATTTATTTTATTCAAAACCGCACTGGTCGTAACAAAATCGGCATCGGTATCATTATCCAGATCGGTAGCAAAAATCGAGACCGGTGCTAAATCAGCGGTGTATTCCTCGGCTGTTTTGAACAAGACATCGCCATGATTCAACAGGACCGAGACATTATCGGATGTTTCATTAACGGCCGCGATGTCATAGTCGTTATCATAATCCAGATCAGCCGATGTCATGGCTACCGGTTCGGTACCGATTACATAATTTAAGTTATTGGTAAAGGTGCTAAGACTGTCACCGATCATTATCAGAATAGAACCGCTGCTCTTGCTGGTGACCGCCAGATCCATATATCCATCGTCGTCATAATCCATCGAAGTGACGCCGATCGGACTGGCTCCGGTTGTATAATTAACCGCCGTCGCGAAAGAACCATCGCCATTACCGATTAAGACCGACACATTATTCGAACCATAGTTGGTTACGGCCAGATCAAGCGTGTCGTTATCGCCGAAATCGGCCACAGCCAGTGCCGAGGGTGCATCACCGACAGAATAATTGACCGCAGACTGGAAAGTACCATCGCCGTTACCAAGTAATACCGAGACGTTATCGGATGCTTCATTCGCAACTACAAGATCGTAGAATGTGTTGCCATCAACGTCATCCGTATATATTGCATCCGGTGCATCGCCGGCCGTATAGGGAACCGCGGCCGCGAAAGTACCGTCACCGTTGCCCAGTAATACCATCACATTGTCGGTGCTGTCATTGGCCACGGCGATGTCGATATTATTATCATCATCAAAATCAGCGGCGCACAATGCCCGCGGTGCATTACCGACCGCAAAGGCGAGTGTATCCACAAAGGCACCATTGCCATCGTTTATTAGGACTCTGACCGAATCGGTCATGAAGTCGGCTACCGCCAGATCGATACTATTATCGGCGTCGAATTCAGCCGCAACAACCGCAACCGGTCCCATTCCGGCGCTGTATTTATGAGGTAAGGCGAACAATCCGGCACTGTTAAATAATATCTGTATTTCCCCCGGTTCGTACGCGCATGAATCGCCGCTGTTTCCCACAACCTCTTCCCATTTAATACAGACAATACTGTCGGTCGTCTGATAGGCGGCACAATCATAACAAACGGTGTCATAATAGTTAACTACGACCAGATCATTATAGCCGTCATCATCCAGATCGGCCCAGGTTATTGCTTTGGGTTTGTCACCGACCGAATAACTGGCTGCGTTGGCAAACAAAGTGTCGCCATAGTTGAATAAAATCGAGGCTATGTTTGACGTTTGGGCGGCCAGCGCCAGATCGTTATATCCGTCACCATTAAAATCTGCAGCTGTAACCGAACGAATGCCATCCCCGGCTCCGTATTCCGGCCCGCCGGTTTCAAACGTACCGTCACCCCGATTAAGAAGCACCTCTATTGAATCGGCGCTGGCAAGACTCGGCGAGATAATATCGATATCATTATCATTATCCAAATCGGCCGCACAGATGGACGTCGGGACGCGTCCCCCGCCATAAGTGCCGGTCGATGTGAATGTTCCGCATGAGGCGGTATCATTGATAAAAATCATCACGCTTCCGGAGCTTCCGCCCGGAATAGAATTTGTCACCGCCAGATCGACAAGAGTGTCTCCATTAAGGTTGACGGCCATAACTGCTACCGGGGCATCGGAGACATGATAATGAACAGGATCCTGGAATAACCCGGTTCCGTCATTAAACAGTATCGATAGACTATCCGTGCTGTAGTTGACTGCCGCCAGGTCGATATATGAGTCGCAGTCGAGATCGGCGGCGGTAATTGCGTAAGGGGCGGAACCGGCCTTATATGATGAATCGGGAGTGAAAGTTCCATCGCCATCGCCATAAAGTACTGTAACCGTATTCGAGCCAAAGTTGGCAACCGCCAGGTCTATACTGTTATCATCGTCGAAATCACCTGTAACCAGTGCCCGAGGATATGAGCCGACACCGTATAGGTCGGCCGACCCGAAGGTTCCGTTACCAAGATTAAGTTTAACCGATATATTCGCTGAAACATAATTCGCTGTCGCCAAATCTTTGTAACCATCATCATTAAAATCAACCGCAATCACGGCAAACGGGCTGTCGGCGGTTAAGAAATCGGTCGGATAACTACCCCAGAGAATGGAGATACTGTCCGCACCGTAGCTGGGCATAACTATTTCATAACTAGTGGTGTCGTTATCGAAATCCGAGGCGATGGCGTTATAACAAATCCATCCGACCGAGTCGTAATGAATCGGATCCTCGAAATCAATATTGCATACGCCGCTATCCGAGGTTTCCGTAACCGAATCGTCGTCGCAGGCAATTACAAGTGCCATCAAAACTAAAACCGTCAGGGCAAATATCGATCGCCATGAAACAAAGTTTTTTGAAAACATGATGTTTTTTCACCTTACCTTATATTGTTAATAATTTTTATTCATATATAGCTAAATTTCGTCTGCAAATTATAAACATATCCCCCTGATTGGTCAAGCGATTTTATCTTTTCGGCTACGTCCCGAAGTCCGTTATATACGGCCGGTGTAGCCGGTTTTATTGCCCTTTGATGTGTCCGCATCCTCAGCCGACCGTTACTCCATCATCCGTAATTGTTTATCAAATGTCCCTTATTCGACGCTTCAATAATATTTTTGTCGAAATATTTCTCCTGTTTGGCCGGTATCTATCGCAATTCAGTTATAAATAAAAACTATGTTTGTATAAAGATTTGAAAAAACCTATTATCCGATTTGATAGGAAAAAACGGAAAAAAATACTAAAAATGAAAGGTGGTCCCATGCGCCGATTAAATATGACAATACTGGCTTTATTGGTTATTTGCTTTTGTTTAAACTCTATAACATCGGCTGATGAAAGCGATGTTTATTATGAGTTTATAAAAGAAAATTACAATCTGAACGAGAAAAAATTGAATAATTTTCTTCTTGCCGAATTATCAATGTATTTAAAGCTTTTTCCAGAAAGTCACAATCTTCCCGCGTCCGGATTTCTAATGGCCAAACTTAATGAAGAAAAAGGATATGAAGACATCGCTTTTGCACTGCTTATGAAACAACTGTATCTCTATCCCGCCAATCCGATTCAGCCCCAGATCGTCGAGGAGGCCAGGAGTATTATCACCAAACACAGCCAGTATAAAGCCCGACTGGATGAATTAACGCTTTTGCTCGACACTCCCTTTCCGGCATGTGAGGGGGGGGATTGTTATTACAACTATTTGGCCTTCCTGTATGATCTCGAGATTGACAAACTCTATCAATGGAATATCAATGAATATTATGATTTTATAGGTAAATATGGATCTGACAGCAGGGTCGAGGAAGTTCAGCGCTGGATTGCCGACACCTATCTTTTTAATAAAGATGAGGAGGCAGCTCAGGCGGCATATATGAAATTTGAGCGTTTATATCCTGAAAGTGAATATGTCCCGTACGCCAGAACCCAACGGGCTCGAATTCTGTACGAAGATTTAAAAGAATACCCAAAAGCGATTGATTTATTAACTCAGGTTGTAACAGATTACCCGACGTCAGATTATGCCGGTTCGGCGTTATATCTTCGGGGCGAGATAAGAGCTGATAAACTGCGCGAATATAATACTGCTATTGCCGATTATCGCCAGTTAGTGAACGATAAACCGAGGCATGAGATGGTGGTTGATGCTTTATTCAGAATCGCGGAAATTAATCAGGATAAACTCGATGCTTCCCTGACCGCTATCGGTACCTATAACGAAATTGTCGAGAGTTATCCCGATGATATGAGGGGTGCGAAAGCGCTGGAAGAGACGGCGGAGATTTATTTGAGACTTGATAACCCTTTGTCGGCGGCGCAGCAATATGCCAAAGTCGCGACCCAATTCCCTTCATATATGGATGCTCCCGAAACGTTGATAAAAGCCGGCAAGGTTTGTGAAAGCAAGTTAAAAGACTATCAAAAGGCGATTGAATATTATCAGATGGTTATCGATAAATATCCCGATTATGGAGATATCGACAAGGTTGAAAAAAGAATTCTGAAACTAAGAGAAAAAACCGGCGAGTAAGTTTTTCATAAAAAATCCCCGAGAGTAATAAAATACTCTCAGGGAATAAGAAGTCTTACCTTCCAAATTTATATCTATTTCAGCAGAAGCATCTTTTTGGTTTCGGTATAGTCGTCGGCTCTGATCTGGTAGAAATAAACACCGGTAGCCACTTCCTTACCATCGATGGTGGTACCATCCCACCCGGTCTCGTATGAGCCGGCCGGTTTAACTTCATCAACCAGTGTCCGTATCTCCTGCCCGAGCAGGTTGTAAACAACAATCGATACTTTCGATTTGATTCTAAGTGAATATTCGATAGTAGTATTCGGGTTAAACGGATTGGGATAGTTTTCGGACAGGCTGAATCGGTACGGTGATAAAATATCTTCATCATCTACCGATTGAGCCAGCGGATATGTACCCCGAATCCTGATAGCGACATCATCACCCATGCCGCTACCCAGATCGTACCATGTGCCGGATGCACCGCTGGAACTGATATAAGTGGTTTGTGTGGCGGAGTAACCGTTATCGGCCACGATTGGGTAGGTATAGCTTTCGGCGGTAAATTTAACCACCGCATAGATATCATTGCCGGAGGTGATTTCAACCGGGGTGTCAAATGTAACCGAATGGTATCCGGCTTCGGCATAACTCTGGTTCAGTTTATATGCCAGCAGACTGCCGGTGCTGATACCGTTGAAATCGTCATACAGATAAACATCAACATCGGTTGTCACGTCGTTGGTCCAGAATTCGATACGGTTGATATTAATATCCTGGGTCGGTACGAATTTGCATAAACCCCAGCCGGTAGTTGAACCGTAGCCGTAGGATGATGTCCAGCCGCCGTCATCGTGGAACAAAATTTCACCATTTTCATCGTAATCCTGCCAGTCGTACAGGTACGACGACCACATCCCAATATTGGCCGAACCGTAGGCAATAGTAAAATAACCACCCTCGGCACCGTATCCGCACGTGCCGCCCCAGGATGTACCCCAGCTGTTTTTGACGATCCAGGCGCCGGTTCCGCCGGCGTGAGTAATAGCGTCATCCCACCCGACAATCAGGACGGCATGATTCACCGGTTGACCGGTAGTGTGGTACAAGGTGTACGAGCCATCGTATGCATTAAATTCGCTCTGCCAACTCGCCTCGTTGGCATCACCGGCGTACAGCGTGGTATAGACCGGCCCGTTATTATAAATATAATCCCGTAAATCGGTCGTTGTCGGAACGCTCGCGCCACAGATTACCCGCCAGTCCAGAAGCGTCTTTTGATAGTCACAACTTGAATTGCAGGTCACATCGGAGGCGACATACGGGTCGCACGATTCCAGAACCGTTCCTTTCTGCGAGAACAGGTTGGCGACTTCGTAATAGTTGCCACCGCCACAACTGGTTTCCTGATAGTTACATTCCTTGGCATTGTTCTCGGAGAAATCAAATGTTCCTTCGCCGTCAATAAGCATCTTGGCTTCAAAATTACCCAGAGAAGCGAAAGAGTAGCAGGCTCCGCAGCCGCCTTGGTTTTTAACCGAAGTAACGTCCGACTGGGTTCGCCAGTCCCATGATGTCGGCGCCATGGAACCGCTGAATTTTGCTGTCTTGCCTGTTTCGGTCAGATGCGAAAGGTCTATTGAAGGCGGTATAAAACCGCGTCCGGGAGGTAATTCCTGTTGTTCGGCCTGGTGTGAAGGTGCCTCCTGAGGGGGTGGAGGTATTTGTGCCCATGCCGTTATAGCGACTATTATTATGAATATCCCCGATATCAGAATCAAACGTAACGCATTAAATTTTGAAGCCATTGTTTATCTCCTAAATAGAGTTAGCCCAAATGTAGTTTACCCGCATATTTTTAATTCGTCATTAATATTCGGGTGTTTAGAGGATTGTTTATAGTTGATTGATTATGCCTGATTGTGCGAATAGAATGGGCAAAAATTGACCAACCGAGGGGTGGAAACAATTAGGCGTCAGTTACGGGATATGGCGACCCGAGGGCTTCCGACATGCTAACGAGTCGTAATTTCTATGGGATAAGAATCCCACCGGAGATTTCAATCTGTGCTTTTTGTACCGAATATGGACTATTCCGGTTCCGGATTGGGCGCGACAATCTGAAATGGTATCGATTTTAATTCAGTACCGTCGGTATCCAGGATTTTTACTTCCCAGGAGCCGATCCAATGTGGCAGGATACTTTTCGAACTCCAGGTTCGCCATGATGAACTTTTCACCGGAAGCTCGACAGTTGCCATCTGTTCGTCCTTATAGTACCAAACATGATTAACCGTGGTGCTATCTTGGGCGCCGAGAACTTTACTCCACAGATAAACCTTCCCGATATCGGCGGGGAAACTGACAGCCGTCCCGGTTGGTTGTCGTTCCTCGATGGCGGTGCAAATCTCAGCCTCGACCGTTATTACCGCTGAGGCGGTATCGCTTGTCCGAGGTCTGACTGCTACCTTTTTCTCCGGCGCTGCCGACGCCGGGTCAGTTTTATCCTGAGCCGATCCGATTGATGCACCAATTGTAAGCAGAAATAAAACCGCAATAAAAATGTTCCTAAACATAACCTGCCTCCTTTGTCTGATATATTATTTCCAAATATAATCTACATTGCACTAAAGTTTCTTCAGCATTTGCTCGGCATCCTTTTTATATTCGCCGGTCAAGCCGAATTTTAATGCTCTTTGAAAGCATTCTTTGGCCGATTTCGGCTGGTCCGCCTTTAAGAAATTTATTGCGGCAAAATAATTATACTTCGAATTTTCGGGTGCAAATCTCAGCGTGTTATTATATGAAACACAGGCAGTGGCATAACGACCTTGCTCGTATTGCGAACGGGCCAGTGCATACCGATGATCCGGGTTTTCGGGGTCGTAGTAAATTGCCTTATTGGCGTAATTTTCCGCAAAAGGAAGTCTGGTTTTACTCTCTGCAAGTAAAAGCGCCAGACCGCCGAGGGCATCGCTGGCATATTTATCTAAGTTGATAACTTTTTCATAAATCACTATAGCTGAATCAATTTCACCCTTCGCAGCCAGCAAATCGCCTTTTAAATCCAATGTGTTGATATGCAATGAATCGATCGCGAGAGTTTTCTCAATATATTCATCTGCCTTTGTATAATCCTTACTATCGAACAAGTATTGTGCATAAAGAAATATGGCATCGGGCACATTCGGATTATTCTCGGTACAGAGAAAGCATATCTCGGCCGCTTTATTGTCCTGATCCAATTTTTTGGCAATCTCAATAGTCTGCTCATATCGACCGATACTTCCGGGCGCAATATTTATCAATTGTTCGGCAAATAGTAATGCGGTTTTATCATCTCCCAATTCCTGATACAATTCCAGTTTTTTTCGCGCCACGTCCGGATTGTAAGAAATATATTCATCGAGATTATTAATAAACGCCAACGCTTCATTTGAGCGCTTTTGTTTCACCAGAAGTTCGATTTCGGCGAGAATAGCATCGTGGTTTATTTTATCGATTTGCAGGACATCGGCAATGGCCTTATGCGCCAGTTCGAGCGAATCGATCCGTACGAACAACCTTCCCAGACGGGCAAGATTGGCCGGATTCCCGGCGGCCACTTCCTGGATTTTTTTGATGGTTCCTTTCAATTCCGGGTTAACTTTGCGCGCCCAGTACAAAAATGTGGCCGCTTGTAAGGCTCGGAAATTATTGGGTAAAGTATCAATCAGGTCTTCCATAACCGGCCCGGCGAGATCGATTCTGAGAGCTTCGATAAGCATCTCAACATACCTGAAGCTAATATCAAAGGACGCCGCTTCGGGGTATTTATCCCGCCGAGTAAATATCCGCGTCGTTTCGAAGTATTGCTGAGAACCCATTTTGTCGCGAAGTTTGCCTTTATACTCGGCGAAAGTACACAATACGAAGGGTGTTTGATTGTACTTCTGAATAATCATCCCATATTCAAACATGGCCCGCCGCATACGTCCTGCACGCGCGAATATATCGGCGCTTATATAATAATACCGATGCGAATCGGGTATTTTGCCTTTGAATTCATTGAGGAGTTGTCGTGCGCGGGGGAAATATTCAAGTTCGACAAATTTCTCGGCAATATCACTTATATAGTACACATCGCCTTTATTATTCTCCAGCGCCTCATTGTAGTAATAAGCCGAGGAATCATACAGGCCGAGTAATTTATAACAATCACCGATAGTTTCATAAACTTCGCTGTTGCCGCCGGCTTTCGAGGCGGCAAAGGTACACTCTTTTATTCCGTTTTCGAAATCACCCAAGCGCAGATAACATAGCGCCCGCATGACTCTCAAAAGAGGATCATCCGGCAGTTCTTTTAATCCTCTCTCGACTGAATTAAGAGCATCGTTTATTTTGCCCGCCTGCAAAAGCGAGGCGCTTTCTATCCCGATGCCGGTGGCCATATCGCCGCCGCCTTCCAGATAATAAGTGATATAGAAAAACGCCAGTTCGGGCCGCTCTATCTTTGAAGCTAATTCGGCGTAAAGAAGCAGTGCCGGAAGATAGGTGGTATCTTTTACGATTGCCTTTTCGCAGGCGTCTATTGCCTTATAAAGTAGTCCCTCACGGTTATAAAAAACGGCGCGGCCGAAAATTCCATATGGCAGGTCGGGGTATTTTTCGGCGATAGCGTCAAAAGTCTCCAGAGCTTTATCCGGATTACCCGCTTTAAAGGTATTAATTCCCTTCTCCATTGAACTCCTGGCCGATTCCTCGGGGGTAGAGCAGGAAATTATAAGCGCGATAAAAATTATAAATATCGTTAAGTAACTTCTCATTAGTTGTCTCCTCAACTTGGCTTGGTCGTTATTTAATCGTTTTTCAAGAGTAGGATTATAACTATTTTGGCCTGTTTAAGCAAATACTATGCTGGAATAATAATTTTTTGTTGTATTTGGCATCTTTTCATATATATTATTATATGTATATGCTCACACTGAGTTCAGAAGATCTTGTCAAGCAATACCGTAAAAGAAAGGTAGTTAATAAGGTTACTATTGAGGTAAACCCGGGTGAGGTAGTCGGGCTTTTGGGCCCCAACGGAGCCGGCAAAACGACTACATTCTATATGATTATCGGGTTTATCCGGCCGAACTCCGGTTCGGTTTATATCGGGGAGAGGAATATCACGCGACTACCAATGTATAAACGGGCCGGTCTGGGAATCGGTTATCTGGCCCAGGAAACCTCGGTTTTCCGCAAGCTGACGGTCGAGGAAAACATCATGGCTATCCTGCAAATGACAAGACTTTCCCGCAAGGATAGGAAAAAAAAGCTCGATGATTTACTTGAGGAGCTGGATATCGCGCATCTTCGTAAACGGAAAGCATACTCACTCTCCGGAGGCGAGCGCCGACGAGTCGAGATTACCCGCACTCTGGTTTCGGAACCGCAGTTTATTCTTCTGGATGAACCGTTCGCCGGGATCGATCCGATTGCGGTGGAAGATATTCAGAAAATTATCGAGCGGTTAGTCGAAAAAGGTCTGGGGGTTTTAATTACCGATCATAATGTCAGGGAAACATTATCGATCTGCAGTCGGGCATATATTATGTGTGACGGAAAAATATTAAAATCGGGCACAGCCGAGTTTTTGGCGGAAGATCCGGAGGCACGCAAAATATATTTGGGTGAAAAATTTAGATTAAATTAAAGGTAATTTCTGAACAGAATTACGTATAAAGAGTGGAAAAGATGCTGTCTCAGGGCCGGTTTCTAAATAATCAGTCCTGAAAAACCGATAATACGACTGAACTACAAACCGGAGATGAAACGGGATAACATTTAACAAAACAACAGGTTATAGATGAAACTCGGATTACAATTAAAGCTCAAACAAACACTGGCCCCGCAATTAATCCAGTCGTTAAAAATGCTTCAAATGCCGATTTTGAAGCTCGAACAGACTCTCCGCCATGAGCTTTCGGTCAACCCGATGCTCGAGGAAGTCGAGCCGCTTGAAAACGCCGACCAGGACAAAGAGCAGGAAAATATTTTAAAAGAAGAAGAAGATAAAATCGATCCCAAGCTGGATAAAATCGATTGGGAGAATTATCTCGGCGATGATTTTGAACACTACAATGTAAAAAGCAGTTACAGCAATCAGGAAGAACCGTTTGAGCGGGTACCGGTTCTTGAAAAATCACTCTATGACCATCTTCGGGAACAATTATCGTTTTTAAAACTCACCGAGGAAGATCAACTTATCGGTGAGTATATCATCGGGAATATATCACCCAAAGGTTACCTGGTGATTACTCCCGCCGAGATGGCTGATGAGTTGGAACTGCCGGTCGAGAAAATCGAAAAGATGGTTGAGAAAATCAAACACTTCGATCCGATCGGGGTCGGTTCGACCGATCTTCGCGAATCGCTTCTGATACAACTGGAAGAAAAGGGACATAAGGATTCGCTGGCATACAAAATCGTTGATGAGTATGTCAACGAACTCGATAAAAAATCGATTCTTCAGATTTCCCGTGCATTGGGGGCACCATTCGAGAAGGTCCAGCAGGCGATGGATTTGATACGGACTTTGTCACCCTCACCGGCGCATGGGAGTTTTGATGTTTCGGCAATGCCAATTATACCGGATTTGATTATCGAAAAAATCGGCCAGGATTATGTCGTTTATCATAATGATCGTAATACACCCAGACTGCGTATCAGTGCGGGGTATCGCCAGCTTTTGAAAGCTGGCAATAAAACCTCGAAAGACACCAAAAAATATGTCCGCGAAAAACTGGAACAGGCGCGCTGGCTTTTAAATTCGATTAACCAGCGACGGACGACGATGATCCGGGTGATGGAGTCGATTGTTGAGGAGCAGAGTGAATTTTTCGAGAAGGGCCCGGCCTTTCTAAAACCGTTGATTATGGAAGATATCGCGCGTAAAGTCGAGATGAATGTCGCCACTATCAGCCGTGTTTCCAACGGTAAATATGTTCAGACACCGCAGGGTGTTTATGAAATCAAGTATTTCTTCAATTCCGGTATCGCCAACGAGGATGGCGGCGAGTTGTCGAAACGGCATGTCAAAAAACGTATCGAGGAAATCATTGCCGGCGAAGATACTCAGAAACCGTTCTCCGATCAGGAAATTTTCCTGAAATTAAAAGAGGAAGGTATCAAACTGGCGCGGCGGACCGTAACCAAATATCGTGAGGAGTTAAAAATTCAACCGGCGAGATTCCGGAAACGCAAAATTTAAAAAGAAAACTGTTTCCATTTTGATAGATTTTTCCAATATTAAGGGGGGGAATCAAAAAGCTGTTTCATAGGAGGGAAAAATTTCAATGGATTTGAAATCAATGTCGAAAATAAACAAAATCGATAACAGATATCCGAATACAGGTGGCCGATGATACCAATCGTTCACGGTCATTTTATCTATAATATTAAATCAAATTCTGTTTTTTGTTGTGAATCGTATTCGATTCACGGGGCTGTACAGAAACATAAACTCCCCAAAAAGGTCGCCCATATAGGACCTTGGGCCATTAGAAAGGAGTCCACAGATGAATATTGAGATAACCGCCAGGCATTTCGATTTGACCCCGGAGCTAAAAGCATATATCGAAAAAGAAGTTAACGGATTAACGCGGTATTTCGAGAATATAATTTCATCCGAAGTGATTCTTGATGTTGAAAAATATCGTCAGACAGCCGAAATCAAAGTGAAGGTGTATCGTGAGAATATCACCGGGAAGGCGAACACTGACGATATGTATCAATCGATCGAACAGGCGATAGGTAAGGTGAAAAAACAGCTTAAAAAGTACAAGGGTAAGCTAAAGGACCGACGTCCCGAACAAATAGCCGAAAAGAAAGAAGAAACAACCCGCCCCGACACCGACGTCGATGGGGTGGATATTTAGCGGATCGTCTAGGAACTAAAAATTAAGTGGCCGGCGTACGTATTCGTGCGTCGGCTTTTATTGTGATGTGTTTATAAAGTTGGCGGCAAATCTTATGATCTGCCGCTTTTATTATTCTCTCAATGGTGCACCGCAGGCGGTGAGCCATTCTTCACACGTAGCTGGTGGCGGACCACTCAGATACAAAAAGCTGATTATAAATGTAATATCGAAAATATTACAAGTACAATCTTTATTCGGATCTCCATTACAAAGTTCATATGGAATCGGCGCCGGGCCTTCAAGATATAGATAGCTGATAATGTACGTTATATCAAAAATATTTATGGTACCATCGCCGTTGGAATTACCCGGTTCGCAATCGCACGGACCGCCGCTGCCGCCAAAATCTTGCCAATAACCATGATTCAATCCATAACTGGCGGAGCTTCCCGAACCGGTTGCTGTCTGCGCTACCGTCCCGCTCAGTTGAAAACTGCTTGAGGAGCCACTCGTCCCACCTGAAGATATCACCTGCCAGTTGATTTCTTCGCCGGCACGATCCTCGGCAAATGCGACCGGTGCCAAAACCAACAGGAAAATTACTATTAGTAATAAGCTTCTCATGGTATCCTCCTATTTTCTCTCGGCCATTAGTTTTTCAACCAAAGCTTTCAATTCATTGATTTCATTTTCCAGTTCGATATTTTTCCGGTGCAACTCCTGAACAGCCGCCAGGGCGACTCCGGCAACATCATTGGCGGCTAGTCCATCATCGCTTCCGATACCAAAAGCAGCATGAAAATCATCAGCCATAGGCCCGATACGTTTTATATGATCATCCGCTTCATGACTCCAGCGATTTATCGGAAGGGTTTCCAATTTGCTGAGCAAATCAGAGCGATCAATCTCAGAAGAATTAACCATCTTACTGCGCTTTGAATCATCAGTCCAAACACCAGCTGACGTAAGAATAGCGCCAGTCGAAGTGGTCAATACTCTTGAAGGCATCCCCAGAACATATCTAAAATCAAAATAGGATGTTTCGGTGATATCTAATTCCACCCCGCCGTGTGCCTGAACCTTGAATTGGTCGTCCCGATCGGAATAGGTCGATCCGTTGCCGTCGCTCCATACAAAGGAGTAATCATGATCAGCACTGGCGCTTCGTCCCATTGCAAAAGAATATGGGCCGTCTGCAGAGCTGGAGAAGCCGGCCGCAAAGCTATAATCACCGTAGGCATCATTAGCCCATCCTCCCGGAATGCAACCATATTTGCCGAGAACAACATTATTATATCCACCGCCAACTGTTGCACCCGTGTCGTTTACGCGGTTATCGTAACCTCCCGCGATAACAGAATATTTTATTTCTGCCAGATTACTAAAACCACCTCCAATAGAGGCATAATCGCCGGTGACCGAATTCCATGCTCCCCCGCATATAACTGAATATTCACCCACGGTCGAATTCGAATCGGCTATATACGGACCGCCACCGCCGGCAATTACTGAATGATCGCCGCGGGCAAAATTATAACTGCCGCCGCCCACCACCGCATAATTTCCGTCTGCTAAATTATGATAGCCGCCGCTAATTAGCGAACCATAATAGGTAGCACTGTTTTGATAACCTCCTGTAATAGATGAATAGTCTCCGGAAGCATAGTTGTCTTTTCCACCTAATACCGATGCATAACTACCGGAAGCGGAGTTGGAATCGCTTATATTATCACCACCGCCGCCAACGACAACTGAGTAATCGCCGCGTGCCATGTTGAAGCTACCCCCGCCTACAAATGCAGCGATACCTTCCGTCTCATTATTATATCCGCCGGCTATGGCGGAGTAGTCATTGACAGCATGGTTTTCATAGCCGCCGGAAATAGTCATGGCGGTTCCGCCGGTAGTCGTGTTACTGAATCCACCACCGATGGCCGAATAATCGCCATTCACATAATTATCATAACCACCTGATATAGTAACCGCATCACCAAGATTTGAATGATGATAACCACCTCCAATTACAGTATGAAAACCGAAAGCATAATTATGCTCTCCGCCTGAAACTGTTGTGTAATCGTTATTGGTCCTATTATTAATACCGCCGCTCAGGACTGAATAATCACCTATCGCGGTATTATTTTTACCTCCGCCGATAATTGAATATACTGCAGTAGCGTCATTTCCGAGGCCACCCAGTACAGTAGCACCCGAGTCAGAGGCTGTATTATCTTCCCCGGCGACAATACTGTAGGTGGTACCATTAGTATTTCCCGCACCTATCGTCGCTTTACCTGAAACAGAAAGACCGCTCTGGATACTTACATCACCCGATATTATTCCCCCGGTTGAGCCATCAACCGTACTAACTCTATGTGAGTATCCAACGGAAACGATTCGCGAACGAGGTGCAATTTCAGAATCGGTCCCAACCGTGATACCAAGATACCGCGACGGTTGATTAAACACCGAATCATCAACTTCATGAATCGTCCCGAGAATAACACTGAACAACCCACCTGTTACAGTCACTGCCGTATGGGTTTCGCTCCATTTTGAACCACTACCGGTTGAATCATCGTAAATCGTGAAAACGATACTAACCGTCGTGTCCAGCGCCTCCCCGCCACTGTCGGTCAGACGACCCTGATAGTTGATGATTTGCGGTACATCGGCCAGCGTCCATGACGCCGGCAAAATAATTACCAGCAGACAAAAAGTCGTTAACCTGATTGCATAACTCATTTGTCTCTCCTCTCTTCTATTAACATTTCTCTTATATCTGACCTTTAGTCTCATTATTTACTTTCCAGCTCAGCGATGCGCGCTTCCAGCTTTTCTATTTTTTTAAGCAGAGCCTGTACGGCCGCAAGCGATACGCCGGCAACATCATTAGCCGCCAGTCCATCATCGCTGCCGACACCGAAGGCAGCGTGAAAATCATCAGCCATAGGACCGATACGCTCTATACGATCATCCGCTTCATGACTCCAGCGATTTATTGGAAGAGTTTCCAATTTACCAAGCAAATCGGAGCGATCAATCTCAGAAGAATTAACCATCTTGCTACGCTTTGAATCATCGGTCCAAACACCACCACTTGATAGAAATGCTCCTGTTGATGTGGTCAATACTCTTGAGGGCATCCCCAGAACATATCTAAAATCGAAATAGGATGATTCCGTTATATCAAATCTAACGCCACCATGGGCCTGGACTCTGAATTGATCATCTCTTTCAGAACTGGTCGTACCCGAGCCATCGCTCCAAACAAATGAATTACTATGAGTCGCGTTGGCGCTTGTGCCAATGGCAAAAGATCTGAATCCGGAAGCCAGATTATTACTACCCAGGGCAACGGCGGCACTATTCGTAGCTTCATTTTCATTACCGGCCGCAAAACCATATTGATTGCTGGCAATATTTCTATATCCGCCGGCCACAGTCGAATATGTCCCTGACGCTACATTTCCTCTTCCGCCGCCAATCGCGGAATAGTCACCGGAGGCAACATTTGTATCGGATGCATTTATCCCGCCACCGCCGCTTACAGTCGAATAATCGCCGGATGCTTTATTACGAAATCCTCCACCTATTGAGGCCCCGTCTCCATCGGCCTGGTTTTGGTAACCTCCGGCGATCGCAGAATAAGGTCCGGAGGCGTTATTGTCTGTTCCACCGGAAATAGTTATGGCGTTGCCGGAACTGGTATTACTATATCCGCCACCGATGCATGCATATTGACCGCCTGCGGAGTTTACAAAACCGCCGGCCACAACCGAGAATCCGCCCTCGGATTCATTATTATCTCCTCCGGTAATTATAGAATAATTACCAGTTGCATTATTGCTGCTACCGCCGAGGACGGTTGCTCTGGATCCGGTGGCGGTATTATTTTGTCCGGCGACAATACTATAGCTGGTTGAATTGGTATTACCCGAACCGATCGTGGCTTTGCCGGAAACATAAAGATCACTCTGAATGCTCACATCGCCGGAAATGATTCCGCCGGTTGCGCCATCGACCGTACTCACCCGAAATGAATAAGGTACCGTTACGAGCCGGGAACGGGGAGTTATCT
>Ga0272444_10000685_pt1 | contig 34985 bp, 36 predicted proteins | sample SSMForm13_FD_201033 | JGI IMG/M metagenome (GOLD analysis project Ga0272444, IMG submission 201033) | Marine sediment archaeal communities from Little Sippewissett salt marsh, Falmouth, MA, United States - SSM-Form-13 | ecosystem: Environmental > Aquatic > Marine > Wetlands > Sediment ...
GCCGGCATCTTTTTCGACGAGGTCGTACGTCTCGAGGGTGTCGTTCTCACCCGTGATGTCCTCCGCCGTCAGGGGGGAGATGACCGTATCCACGATCTCCTGTCTCTTGAGGTCGATGGCGTGGAGGATCCCGGCGCGCAGTTTCCCGAGCTCCCGCGCACTGAGCAGGTCCATCTTGTCCGGGTTTTCCATCTTCCGCGCCAGCAGCCTCCGGAAGGGGGGATCGTCGTCGAATGCCGCCAACAGGGCGCCGAACCGGATCTCTCCCTGCGAGGCGACGGCGTCGAACCGCTCCAGTCGTGCGGTCTCCCGTTCTTCGTCAAAGTCTTTGTATTCCTCGATATCGGTCAGGAGGCGGTCGAGCGTGCGAAAAGTCTCTTCGCTCCACAGATCGTCGGAGGAGACGGCCATGATGGCGAAGCGGCCGTTATCGCCGTAAATCTCTTTCAGTTCGTTATAGTGGATATACTCGCGGTCATTCTTGGGCATGAAGGATTCGACGGAGTTGTCGAATTCCAGCAGGAGAATTCCGGGGACAAGAAGCGCCGTCAGAATGACCAGCGCGATCAATGTATGCACAGGTTTTCGCAGGACAAAATGGATATATCTGTTCATAGGATACCCTGCCGGAGAATGGAGGATGTGGTGCCGTGCCGTCCCGATGGAGTACCCGTATCCGGCCCTGATGTCAAATGATTTTTATCCCTTGCTTTTCCGGGCAGGGATCATCTAGTATGAGACAGGTGTTTGAAATCTATACGAGTGTACTATCCGGACGGGGAGATCGGCGATGAAGGTAAGCAGTGTGACGAAGATGCGGGAGCTGGACTGGACGGCCATTGAAAAGTTCGGCATCGAGGACAGGCTTCTGATGGAGAACGCGGGGCTTGCCGCCTATGGCGTTATCCGGGACGAGATCGGTGTGGCGGGCCGGCGGTTTGTTGTCTTCTGCGGCGTTGGGAACAACGGTGGTGACGGCTTCGTTATCGCCCGGAAGATCCATTCGAACGGCGGAGAGGCCAGGGTCTATATCGTCGGCAACCGGAAAAAATTTACGGGCACCGCGGCGATGAATCTCGCCATTATCGAACGACTCTCCCTCCAAGTCGAGGAACTCAGAGACGCCGCCTCAGCGGAGGAGGCCATCTCCGGCTCAGATGCGATCGTAGACGCGATCTTCGGGACGGGCCTCGCGCGGGACGTTCAGGGTCTCCACCGAGATGTCATCAACCTGATAAATGCCGCCGGAAGACCGGTCTTCAGCGTCGATATCCCCTCGGGGGTCAACGGCGACACGGGGATGGTCATGGGGGCGGCGGTGGAGGCTGACTGGACGGTGACCTTCGGTCTCCCCAAGATGGGGAATATGCTCTTTCCGGGGTACGGCCTGTGCGGGAGGCTGTACGTGACCCACATCTCCTTTCCCCCTTCGCACTACAACGATGATTCCATCCGGGTCGAGATAAACGCCCCGCCACAGCTTCCCCCGCGCGAGGCGGAGGGGCACAAGGGGGATTTCGGCGACGTTCTCTTTGTCGCCGGGGCGGCCGGCTACCTCGGGGCCCCGTATTTCGCGGCCTTCTCCTTTCTGAAGGCGGGCGGGGGGTATTCGCGCCTCGCCGCGCCGCGGTCGATCGTGCCGCACCTGGCGGTCAGGGGGAGCGAGATCGTCTTCGTCCCCCAGGAGGAAACGCCTGTTGGGAGTATCGCCCTCGCCAATACAAAATCCCTCCTTGACCTCTCGGAGAAGGTCGATATGGTCGTCCTGGGGCCGGGGCTGTCGCTCGACGAAGAGGCGCAGGAACTCGCGCGTGAACTCGCCCGCGGGATCGAGATCCCCCTCCTCGTGGACGGGGACGGGATCACCGCCCTGTGCGCGGACCTCACGATTATACGGGAGCGGAAGGCGCCGACGATCCTGACCCCCCACCTGGGAGAGCTGTCCCGGATCACCGGGATCGGTATCGATCAGATACGGGCGAACCGGATAGAGGTACTGCAAAAAGCCGCCGCCGACCTGCAAGCGATCATTGTCATGAAGGGGGCCCACTCGCTGATCGGCTATCCCGACGGGAGGGTCTTCATCAACCTGAGCGGCAATTCCGGGATGGCAACCGCCGGGTCGGGGGATGTCCTCACCGGGACGATCGCCGCGATGTTCGGCCTGGGCCTTCCCCTCGAGGATGCGGTAAGAAAGGGCGTATTCATACATGGTCTCGCCGGCGACCTCGCCGCGGAGGACGAGGGTGAAGACGGGATCACAGCCTCGGATATCCTGGGATGCCTGCCCCTCGCGGTGAAGATGGACCGTGAGGGTCTGGACGAGGACCTCCGCGCGCGGTATGAGGGGATGACCGTCCTGTAACCTACCTACCCGGGGAGCTTGATATTGAGGGCGTACTGGAGGACAACGTAGACCAGGTACACCCCGAGGAGCCACACCCCCTGCCACCGCCTGAACCACCCGTCCCTGTTCATGAAGATGAAGGTCCTGAAGGAGTACAGGATGATCAGCATGGCGGGGAAGTGGAAGGTGAAGAAATTCGGCGGTATAGAGAGCGGTCTGACTGCCGCCGAGGCGCCGATGACGAAGAGGCAGTTGAGGACATCGGCCCCCACGATATTCCCCACGGTGATCTCCGGGTGACCCTTCCGGATGGATGTGATGGCGGTTATCAGTTCGGGGAGCGAGGTTCCCAGGGCCACCATCGTGGCCGCGATGACATCCTGGGGGACGCCGACCCGAAGCGCGATCTCCGCCGCGGCGGGGACCAGGATCCGCGCCCCGGCGACGACAACGAACAGTCCCCCCGCGATCATCCCCCAGCACAGCCCCGCGTCCAGTATCGCGGAGTCGTCATCCTCCGCTTCGCTCGTCGAACCGGTGCTCTGCCGGGACCACCGGTAGGCCAGGTACAGATACCCCCCGAGGAGCCCCAGGAAGAAGATCCCCACCCACCGCTGCAGCACCGGCTGCCCCGGCATCGAGGCGAGGGCCCAGACGGAGATAACAACCAGGAGGGTGGCGACCCCGACCTGCACCCACCCGGTTCGGTTGAGGATGAACCGGTTGACCGGGATGGGAGCCAGGACGCAGGCCAGGCCGAAGATCAGGCCGGTATCGGCGATGATGGAGCCGACGCCGTTCCCCAGAGCAAGCCCCGGGTTCCCCATCCATGCCGCCATGACCGATACGAAGGCCTCGGGGGTGGTGGTCCCGAGGGAGATGATGGTCGCGCCGATCACGATCTTGGAGAGACCGGTCCTCCGGGCCAGCGCAACGACGCCATCCACCATCCAGTCCGCCCCCTTGGACAGGAGTGCTATGCAGGCGATAATCACGATCAGGAGGAGAAGGGTAGAGGTCCCCGCCATCATATCGTGAAGGGCAGCGGTGTCCCACAGCCAGTTAAGATATTCCATGTGACAATCATCCCCAACGGGTTATGATGTATGAAGGGCAGTCTGCCGCCACCATTCCGGCGGCAGATCCGGAACCGCAGCATACATATTACTGTTTGAGATCAGCGATGAACGTATTGGACGATTCGATCGATTCATTCATCCTTCTGACCAGTCCGTCGATCTTCCCCCGCAATGCGGAGAATTCGATCTTCAGGGAGCCGATCGCCTGGGCGTTGAGGTTGTGTTTCAGGAAGAGGACGTTGTCGTAAAAGGTGGCAAGGACCGGCTTCATCCCCTTTTCGGCCCGGTGCATGGTGGCGAGCATCCCCCGGTACCGGGACCGTGTCGTCTCCAGCTGCTTCCTGCTCGCCTCGCGCAGGTCGGCCCTCTTGTAGAGGTCCAGCTCCCCTTTCCATTCGTCGAAGAGGGCGTCGGCAACCGCCTCCACCCGATCGATCCGGGCGGACACCTTCCCGGCCGCCCCTTCGCAGTCTTCGTACTCCGCGTTCAGCTTCTCATACGCCCTCTTCAGGTCGGTATCCTTCAACTGGACGACGGAGGCGAACTGTTCCAGCGCCGATTTGAACTGCTCCTGGGCGTCGACCTGAGAGTCGCGCGCATCCTTGACCCGATCGACGAGGATATCCCGTTTGTGAATCCCCACCTTCTCCATGGCATCGTAATAGGCCGTGGCGCATCCCCCGATCAGGAGGAGCAGGGCGGCGATCGCGATCAGCCGGACAGATATACGGGGTGTCATCATCGTTTCCTTTCCTTGTGGCCTGTGCAGTGGTCCGTGTGTCTCATCACGCCCGGAAAATAGTTACAATACCGATAGCGACGAATCCGATCCCCGCAATGATGGAGAGGTATCTCTCGCTGATATAGTTGGAGACAAAACTGCCCGCGAGGACGCCGATCGCCGACGCGACGATGAGGGCCAGGGAGGCGCCCATGAAGACGGTCAATTTGCTCACGCCCTTGTCCGTCGCGAAGAGCATGGTGGCCAGCTGTGTCTTGTCGCCGAGTTCAGCGATAAAGACGGCTGAAAATACTACAGAGAGGGTCTTCAAATCCACGATTCTTCTCCTTGCCCGAAATAAGTGCTCAGCCGCCAAGCTCCAGCGACTCCAATACCTCCAGGGCGAACCGGGCGTGCGCCGTCGCGGGGCCTCCGCCCATCTCGATCCCGACCTCGATGGCCTCGATAATCTCCCCCTTCGTCGCCCCTTCATTGGCCGCCTGCTCGATATGCCACTGCATGCAGGATTCGCAGTTGATGACGACGGATATACCGACCGCGATCAGTTCCTTCTCTTTGCGTTTCAACTCGCCGTCCCGGTAGGTGGCCTGCTCCATCTCGAGGAAGGCCCCGTACACCCGGGACCCCTTCTTCACCAGTGTCGTATGTGCCTTTTTCCTGAGCCGTGCTATCTCTTTCAGTCTGTCCGTCATATCAGCCCTTTCTCCGAAACATCCTACCGGCCGGCGTCTGTGAAACGCAACCAAAAACAGCCCTCCGCCCGCAGCTTTGCACGCTCACGATATCGTGTACGAATCGAACAGCCTCCGCTCCGCCTCCCCTTCGATCGTGGCGGTTACCTCCACGAAGGGGGCCAGGGGAGAATGCTCCAGCTTGCCCCGGAGCAGTTGATCGACCTGGAAGATCCCGGCGGAGTTGGTCAGTTTGATCTCGATGCAGACCGGCTTCTTGCTCCCTTTTACGATGTTGACGTCGTCCACCGCCTGCGCGGAGACGGAATGGATGTTGACCTGCCCCGACTCGAAGGGGATCCGGGATCGCCCCATGGTCATATCAGTCGCGTCGGCTATCTTCAGGACGCCCGCCTCGATCGTCAGGCATGTTTCCTCGGAACCGTGGGCAACGATGGCGTGCAGGGTCTCCAATACCATCGTCGTCAGATCCGGCTCGTCGTAGATCCCGTCTAGAAGCTCGCGTGCCTTGCGAAAGGCTATAAAGAGGCTGTACCGCTCGTGGTGGTCCCGGTGTACCGCAATCCCCGCGTCGTGGAGGCAGGCCGCCAGGACCACGATGACCTCCGCGTCTTCGGAGGTCAGACCGTGGTTCGCAACGACGCTCGGCTCAACGCCCCCCTTGACGAGGAGGCGGACGATGCGCAGGGCGGCGTTGGCCACGATACGGATGTGCACCTCTCCGTGGTCGCTTATCCCCAAACGGTCCACGGCGTTGATGTTCGCGCATTTCCAGATCTGAAACAGTTCCCGGTCCGCATTGATTTTCCCTGCCAGGTCGTGCAGTTTCCGGTTGCTGCGTACGGGTATCTTGAATTCCATCGGAATTCCTCGCTTCCATGGCCCATGCCTGCCGATGTGCGGCGCCGCACGGTGCGTTCCTCAGTCCAGGAGACGATTCTCTCCCGAGAGGGCCTGGATCCCGGCGATATTCTGGCTGCACTCGATACAGCCCAGGTAACGGCCGTCTGTGCCCCTGAGGGCGAAGTACTGAATGAGGACCTTCTCCTTCCTGCCCCCTTCGCCGATGGGGAGATCGATCCAGAAGCTCGCGCTGTCGCGCGTGCCGGCTTTCATCTCGCCGAGGATCGCCTCGACCTTGTCCAGGCTCTTTTTCGGATGGCAGTTCCGCACGTTTCTGCCGACGGCGGCTTCGGGCCTCTTGAATATACGGCTCCCGTGTCTGTTCCATGCCAGGACCTCGTCCTTCGCGTCGACAACGGAGAACTCGATGGGAATCGTCTCCAGCATGGCCTCAAGCACCTCTTTCGATACCGCACCTATCATGATATCCCCTCCTTTTCATTCGGGGCCGGTGCCCCGATATGTCGATGGTAAGCGGGTCCATCCGTTTCCTTTGCGGTTTCGAGACAACATGCAGAGCCCGTGTCCAATAGTGGGACCGCTTCTCTTTCATACCAGACTGAGGGCCTTCTGACAATCAGTATCTCTCTTTTCCGCAGCATTCTCGGCCTGATAGGGGTTCGTGTCCGCAGGCCGGGGCGGAGTGGGTCCGGGGTCCCGGCAGCCGGGAGATATCTTGCGGTTTCAGTTAAAATGTACTACACATATACCATACAAACCGGGTTGCTGACCCGGTACCACAGGAGTTTGGTCATCATGGCGATCTCGCGGAAAATCGAAGGGTTTATGTCGAAGTCTTCCTGGATACGGAGGATGTTCGAGGACGGAATAAAACTGAAAGAGCAGTACGGCGCGGAGAATGTGTTCGATTTCAGCCTCGGAAATCCCAATGTCGATCCTCCGGACCGGTTCCGGGAACTCCTGGCAGAGGTTGTGGGGGAGTGTGAGTGCACACCGGGTGCCCATATGTACATGCCGAATGTGGGGTACGCGGACACGAGATCCGAGATCGCGGCGCATCTTTCCTGTGAGCATGCGCTGGTCCTTTCCGCAGAGCACATCATCATGACCTGCGGGGCTGGAGGGGCGCTCAATGTCGTCTTTAAGACCCTCTTCGATCCGGGGGACGAGATCATCATCCCGAAACCCTTTTTTGCCGAGTACACTTTTTACGTGGATAACCATGACGGCGTTCCGGTTTTTGTCGAGACGAACGAGGATTTTTCTCTGAACCTGGATGCCATCGAGCGGGCCATAACCGGCAGGACGAAGGTGATCCTGATCAATTCTCCGAATAATCCGACCGGGAAGGTGTACGATCAGGCGTCTATCGAGGGGCTTTCGGCGCTTATCGAAGAGAAGGGGCGGGAGTTCGGAACGGAGATCTATCTCGTTTCCGATGAACCGTACAGCACGATAGCCTATGACGGGATCACGGTTCCCTCCGTCCTGAAGGCCTGCAGAAACAGCCTGGTGGTGACGTCGTACTCCAAGAGTCTGTCCGTCCCGGGGGAACGGATCGGCTATATCGCCCTCGGCCCCGAGATAGCGGATATCGAGAGGCTCATCGGGGGGCTGACCCTCTCCAACCGGATACTCGGTTTTGTGAACGCCCCGGCGCTCATGCAGCGGGTTGTCGGACGGATGCAGGGGGTCTATGTCGATGTCGAACACTACCGAAGGAAACGGGAGCTTTTGTGTGACGGTCTGTGGGAGGCGGGGTTCGATTTTGAACGGCCCGACGGGGCCTTCTACCTCTTTCCCCGAACACCGATAGCCGACGATGTGGAATTCGTCCGTGCCCTGCAGAAGAAGAATATCCTTGTCGTCCCCGGGAGTGGATTTGGGGGTCCCGGGCATATTCGCATTTGTTACTGCGTTGACGACACCACGATTGTAAACTCGATGGAGGGGTTTGCGGCGGTGATGGAAGAGTACCGCTAGGAGGGCAGAGGAGATTCTCATGAAAGAACAGCGACCGTGGGGATATTATGAGGTCCTTTCCGAGGAGACAGGCCACAAGGTAAAGAGAATCGTTGTCCAGCCCGGCAAGCGATTGAGTCTCCAGAGACACACCAATCGAGCCGAGCACTGGTACATGCTGGCCGGAGAGGCTATTATCACCATCGACAGGAACGACCGGCAGGTGAAGAGCGGGCAGGCGGTGGATATCCCCCGGGGTACACTGCACCGCATGAAGAATTCGGGGAAGGAGCCCGTCATGTTCATAGAGGTTCAGACGGGCGATTATCTCGGCGAAGACGATATCGAGCGGGTCGAGGATGATTTCGGGCGGGCGTAGCGGAGACGCATGCATGAGGGTGTTGTGGAGACCGTGAAGGTTACCATACTCGGATCGGGAACCTGTGTCCCCTCTCTCAGGCGCAGTTCCTGCTCCATTCTCGTCGAGACCGGCGGGGCGAAGCTTCTCTTCGACATGGGTGCCGGCACGATGCGCCGTCTCCTCGAGGCGGACGTCACGATCGGTGAGATATCCCACCTTTTTTTCAGTCACCTCCACCCGGATCACACCGGCGAACTGGCCGCCTTTCTCTTTGCGAGCAAGTATCCTGACGGGCGCCGAAGGCGCAGCAGGCTCAGGATAACGGCCGCCGAGGGATTTATGGCCTTCTACGATGCGCTGGCGGGGGTGTATGGATCGTGGATCGAGCTGGAGGAGGGGATCGTCGATATCTTTGAGATGAGTTCCACCGGGCCGGATTTCATGCAGCTCGATTTCTCGGATCTGAGCACCGCGCCGATGGCACATACCGAAAGCAGCATCGGCTACCGGTTGACGATGCCCGACGGTACCTCCGTCGTCTATACCGGAGATACCGATTACTGCGAAAACGCGGTGCGGCTCGCCACGGACGCAGACCTGCTCGTCTGCGAGTGCGCGCTTCCCGACGGGATGAAGGTCGACGGACATCTGACTCCGTCGCTCGCGGGGCGGATCGCCTCGGAGGCCCGGGTCAAACACCTGGTCCTCACCCACTTCTATCCCGAGTGTGACGGAGTCGATATCGAGGCGCAGTGCGGAAAAACGTACAGCGGCGGGCTCCTGATCGCCGAGGACCTCATGCAGATCGCGCTTCAGAACGGACGCCTCGACCTCTCGAGCCCGGGATGAACCTCCCTATCCCCCGAGAAACGACACGATTTCGCCAATATCGGGGAGTTCGGGAACGCCGTAGGTCTTGACCCACACCACCGTGCCGTCGCCGTCCACAACGATGGTGGCCCGCTCGGAGAATCCTTCCTGTTCGCGGAAGATGCCGTACAGCGCCGCCACCCCTCCGTGCGGCCAGAAATCGGACAGCAGTCTCGTCTCGGCGATCTTCAGTTCCTTGGCCCACGCATTTTTGGACGGAACGCTGTCCACGCTGATCCCCAGTGCCACCGTATTCAGGCCGGCCAGGACAGCTCTGTTCGCCTCCAGCGCCTTCATCTGGTCCGCGCACACGCCGGTCCAGGCAAGCGGATGCCACGAGAGCAGGACCCGTTTCCCCCTGAAGTCCGAAAGCCGGACCTCTTTGTTCCGATTGTCCTTCAGGACAAAGCCCGGGGCCTTGTCTCCGACTCTGACGGTCATACTCTTACCCTCCTTTCTTTGTGCCGGGTGCCGGTTTTGTGGGGTTCAAGACGGATTCGAGTGCGAAAAGAGTCCATGGCTGTAGGTGCGGGATGGGCGACCAGCCCCCTGTCTATACAGGAAAAGAGGACCACCCGCCAGTCGATAGTCCAAAAGCGAAATAATTTTCCCTTTCTAGACCTCCACGGAATGTGCTACATTAGGGCCGTCGAGGGGAAAGGGGGCGTACGGATCATGGGTGCCCCCGGTGCGAGCCGTCATGAAGCTGCAACTGCCGTCACAGAAGACCAAGATAATCTGCACGATCGGTCCCGCCTCACGGCCGGAGGCGATCCTTTCCGCCATGATGCGGGGGGGGATGACCATTGCCCGGATCAACCTCTCTCACGGCACCCCGGAAGAACACCGGCAGACCATCGCCTCCATACGGGCGGCAGCCGAGAGGCTCGGCAGACGCTGCCCCATCCTCGCCGATCTGCCCGGCCCGAAGATGCGAATCGGCCGGCTGGAGACGGAACCGCTGATCCTCGCCAAGGGGACCGAGGTCACGCTGACAACCAGAGACGTTCCGGGAACTCCGGCCCTGATCCCCGTCACCTATCGGCGACTTCCCGAAAGTGTTGAGCCGGGGAGCGTCATCTATCTCAATGACGGGTTCATCGCCCTGGAGGTGACAGAGGTCCTGCGCGATGAGGTCCGGTGCCGGGTGACGACGGAGGGGCCGCTCCTCTCCGGGAAGGGACTCAATCTCCCTGGAGCGAAGATCTTTGAGGACACCGTCACCGAGAAGGACCTCGAACTGATGGACTTTGCCCTCGGAGAGGGCATTGCCGTCTTCGGCCTCTCGTTCGTCGAGCGGGCGGATGATATCCTCCGGGCACGGACGTTTGCCCGGGGAAAGGGTAAAAAGATCCATATCGTGGCGAAGATCGAGCGGGCGGCCGCCGTCGAGAATATCGATGAAATCCTCGAGGTCGCGGATGCCATCATGATCGCCCGTGGTGATCTGGGGGTCGAGATCCCGATCGAAGAGGTCCCCGTCGTCCAGAAGCAGCTGATCCGAAAGGCCAATCTTGCCTGCCGTCCGGTTATCACGGCGACACAGATGCTGGAGTCGATGATCGACAGCACCCGTCCCACCAGGGCGGAGGCGACCGATGTCGCCAATGCCATCCTGGATGGCACCGACGTTGTCATGATGTCGGAGGAGACGGCAATCGGCCGGTACCCCGTCGAGGCCGTAGAGGTGATGGTGCGGATTGCGGTCGCCCTGGAGCACCAGCGGCACACGATACGGTCATCGGTCTTCCTGCAGGAGCAGCTGAAGGGGGAGTTGATCAACCGCCAGATAACCGTTCCGGATACCGTTTCGCTGAATGTCGCCGAGGCGGTCCGGGCGCTGGGCTGCCCCTTTGTCCTGACGGCAACATCGGGAGGGATGACGGCGCGGCGCGTGTCGAGACTGAGGCCCGACGGCTGGATTCTAGCCTGTAATAACAACGAACGGGTCTGCGATTTTCTCCGCTTTTCATACGGGGTCTTTCCCCTGCTCATGGATACCGGAACACGGGAGTGGTACCGGAGGCTGATAAGCCTTCTGAAGAATTCCCGGCTCATCCGGAGGGGAGACCGGGTTATCCTGACAGAGGGCAAGTTCGCGGGGACGACGGGGGGAACCGACTCCCTGGGGATTATCACGATCTCCTAGCCACTTCATGGAGGGGTGCGAACGGTTGACTTGAGGCTCGGGTATGACGAAGATGCTGGTTGGTGATGTCGGGGGGACGAAAACGACCCTGGCCGCTCTTTCCCCACAGCGGGGCCCGCGTGATCTGCTGGGAGTAAAGACTTTTTCCAGCGGGGAGTTCCCTTCGCTGGAGGCGATCCTCGAAGCGTTTCTCAGCGAGACCGATCTGGCGATTGACGGGGCCGTCTTCGGCATAGCCGGACCGGTCGAGGAGGGACGGGTCAAGACAACAAATCTGCCGTGGTGTATTGAGGAAACCAGGCTGGCAGAGGCCTTCGGCTTTTCGTCCGTACAGTTCATAAATGATCTCGAGGCGATGGCCTGCGGTGTGCCGTATCTGGACAAGTCGGAACTGCTGGCGCTCAACCATGGCAGACCCCTGGGGCAAGGGGCTATTGCCGTTATCGCTCCGGGGACCGGCCTGGGGGAGGCGTTCCTTGCCTGGAACGGCACGCGCTATCAGGTCCACGCCTCTGAGGGAGGGCATGCCGATTTTGCCCCGAAGACCCTTCTGGAGAGAGAACTGCTGGATTATCTGAGCGGGCGGTTCGGTCACGTCAGTTATGAGAGGGTATGTTCGGGCCCGGGCATTTTACATATATACGAGTATCTGAAACAGAGCGGATACGGCGATGAGCCACCCTGGATGACCGAAAGCCTGGCGGGGGTGGAGGATGCAACCCCCGTTATCGTGAATGCCGCTCTCGACGAGGAAAGACCGTGTGAACTGTGTGTCAGGGCCCTCGATGAATTTGTCTCCATCCTGGGGGCCGAGGCGGGCAATCTGGCACTGAAGGTTCTGGCAACACGGGATGTATACCTGGGGGGTGGCATCGTGCCCCGGATACTCCCCTTTTTCGAGAAGGCGGTTTTCATGAAATCGTTCCGGGACAAGGGGCGGTATGCCGATCTGATGGGCAGGATTCCGGTACATGTCATCCTGGCGCCCGACGTTGCCCTCTTCGGGGCGGCATCCAGGGCCATGGACTTGTAATATTTTGTGATCATGGTACGTGTATGGTGGATTGAAAAATGGCACAAGAAAAAGAATCGAAACGTCAGGGTCGGACCATATCGTGGGGGCTGGGACCGTATCAGGATGCCGTTGAACGGACGCTGGCCGAGGCGAAGGGCGAGAGGATCGTGGGCCGGATCTGGGCGCATGACCATACGGTCTGGAATCCCAATCCTGTGGAGATAAAGAATCGCCTGGGCTGGCTCCACTCTCCCGGAGTCATGGCCAGAAATATCCAGGGACTCACCGATCTGGCCGAATCGGTACGCGCGGACGGATATACGCATGCGCTCCTCCTGGGGATGGGGGGATCGAGCCTCGCGGCCGGGGTTATAAGTGCGGCGTTCGGGCCACAGTCCGGATACCCCCGGCTCGATGTTCTTGACAGCACTGATCCGGGGGCGGTCCTGGCTCATGGCGAACGGTATGATCCGGCCCGGTCGCTCTGTATCGTCTCGACCAAGTCGGGAACCACCGTGGAGACCCTCTCCCTTTTCAAATTTTTCTACAGGCGGGCCGTCGATCTCGTCGGAGAAGAGGGGGCGGGTCGGCACTTTGTCGCGATAACCGATCCGGGCAGCCCCCTGGCCGATTGTGCCGAACGAAACGGGTTCAGGGGCACCTTTCTCAACGACCCCAATATCGGCGGGCGGTATTCGGCCTTGTCCTGTTTCGGCCTGGTCCCGGCGGCGCTCACCGGCATCGATCTGGACCTTCTCCTGAAGCGCGCCGTGGAGATGTCATCCGATGCCGAATCATCCACCGGTGATGCGGCCCGGCTGGGAGTGGTCCTCGGTGAGATGGCCGTAACGGGGAGGGACAAGGTGACGTTCGTTACATCGCAGGGACTTGAACCCCTCGGTGACTGGGTCGAACAGCTCCTCGCCGAGAGTACGGGCAAAGAGGGTCGGGGCATCCTCCCCGTGATCGGTGAACCGCTCGGCTCGCCGGAGGAGTATGGAAATGATCGCCTCTTCGTTCATCTTCGCCTGGCGGGGGATGCGGAATGTGAGGCAAGGCTTGCCGAGCTTCAGGATGCGGGACACCCCGTCCTTATCATCGATCTGGAGGACCGGTACGATCTCGGGGAGCAGTTTTTCCTGTGGGAGATGGCCACGGCCGTTGCTGGCTGGCGTATGGGGATCAACCCCTTTGATCAGCCCGACGTTGAATCGTCCAAGGCCCTGGCCCGCCGCATGGTGGATCAGTATGCCGCACAGGGCTTCTTTCCCGAAGAAGAGCCCTCCCTGCTTGACCGGGACATGATGGTTTTCGGGGGTCCGGTGTCTCGCGATCCCGGGGATGTCCTCCGTTCGTTTATTCAGAAGGGGATAACAAACGGCGCGTATATCGCGCTCCAGGCGTACCTGCGGCCCACCCCCGATATTGACGAGCTCTTGCGTCACCTCCGCGTGCGGCTGAGGAGCCGGTTCAGGATCGCCACAACGGCCGGGTACGGACCCCGCTATCTCCATTCCACGGGCCAGCTGCACAAGGGGGACAGAGGGAGGGGTCTGTTTGTCCAGCTGACCGCCGATCATGCGGAGGATGTCCCGATCCCCGACGATGCGAAATCGCATGTCTCTTCAATGACCTTCGGGCTTCTCGAAAAGGCCCAGGCCGCGGGGGACCGGAAGGCGCTGCAGGATGCCGGGCGGGAGGTGGTGCGGTTTCATCTGGGGAGTGATGTTGTCGGCGGGCTGACCCGCCTGACGGAGGCGCTGGCGTGACTCCGTCGAGAGACATGTCTTTCAGGCGTCTTCAAAACGGCCGAGATCGACGTTTTTTCTGACCCTGCCGGGATCGAATATCCGTCCGTTCATCGCTATGTAGACGCCCGGCGGGAGCAGCTGAACCGCCGTAATGGCGCATCCGATATTGAATTCCGCGTCGCTTGTCCTGAACCGTGACGGTTCCATCGAGCCGGTGAGGACGATGACCTTGTCCGGGACCGATCGGAGCGTCTGTGCGGTCTGTATCATGGTATCGGTCCCGTGCGTTATGACGATATGCCGGCACGCCTCTCTCTGTATCCTGTCGAGGATGATCCGGCGTTCCTCCTCGGTAATGTCCAGGCTGTCCTTCTTCAGGATGGATTCCCACCCGTACTCGAACCCGACGTGTACCCCTTCCAGTATCTCGGAGAGGCGCGAATCGCCCACCTGGTAGTCGTTTTTTCTGTCGAAGTATACCTTGTCGATGGTCCCCCCGACGGTGAAAAATTTAATCTTCATGCCCGTACCTGTCATGGTGGGGAAGGGTTACTCCCCTTGAAGGTCGGCCGCCAGCTGAATGAGAGAGGCAACCTCGTCGTCCGGAACACGGCCGCGGATAATCGCGCGGCAGACGCGGTTCTTATCCAGGAGTATCGCGTTTGCGCTGTCTTCCTCGAGTCCCCACGCACCTCTCAGCGATGCATCATAGTCGAAAAGGATGACGGTCTTATATTTTTTTGCCGCTGCCGCCCCGAATGATCTGATAAGCGAGTCCGGTTTCCACGATGCCTTGCAGTCGGCGATCCCGATCCCTTTGAAGGTGGCCTCTTCGAGCGTTCCGCTGTTGACCGCCTCCTTCACGGCATCGTTGAAGTGACTGTTCATATCCTTCTCGTCCGGATCGTTATAGTTGATGAGGAGCACCTTACCGGCCCAGCTTTGCATCGTATATAGATTTTTGTCCGCGTCCGGGAGAGACCAGTCGGGTGCCACGTCTCCCACCTGCAGACCGCCTGCAGCCGCGCCTGAAACCATCCACAGCGATACCAGCAAGACCACAAAGAATATTTTTTTCATGGAGCACTCCTTTCTCATCAACGATGCCACGCACTGTAGATGAACGGACGCGGCGTGTCAATACGTTTCGTGCGGGAGGGTGCCCGGTCGTCAATACCTGATCCTGAAATCATCGAGGTCACCCGCGGGGGGCTCCTCCGCGATTTCTACCCCCGTCACCCGTGAGAGGGCCGGTCCCTTCCTGCACCAGTCAAGCATCTTCTCGACGGCCCCTTCGCTCCCCTCGAAGACGGCCTCGACCCTCCGGTCCTCCAAATTTCGCACCCAGCCCGTGAGGCCCAGTTTTGAGGCCTGGTGCCGGGTCTCCGCCCTGAAGAAGACCCCCTGGACCCTCCCGGAGACGAAGACGTGGGTCCTCCTCTGCGTGGCTGATCGGTGAAGGCCATTCGAATCACTGCCGTCTGTCATAAAAGAGTCCCCTGCATTTCGTTTTCCGGCGCTTCGCCGTCCCCCGTCATCTCCAGCAATGCCGCTTCGTCGAGGACGGGTATCCCGAGTTGTCCGGCCTTGTCCAGCTTCGAACCGGCGGATGCCCCGGCAACGACGTAATCGGTCTTCTTCGTGACGGAGGATGACACCGCCCCGCCCCTCGACTCGATCATCTCTTTCGCCTGGCTCCTCGAGAATCGTTCGAGTGTTCCCGTCAGGACAAAGGTTTTTCCCAAAAGGGTTTCCGAGACCACTGACCGTTCAACCGGACTGACACCGGCCTCCCTGAGCCGTTCGATGGTCCGGAGGTTGGAGGGTTCCCGGAAGAATGTCGTGATGCTTGCGGCGATCTCGGGGCCGATCTCCTTGACGGCGAGCAGTTCTTCTTCGCCGGCACGCATGATGGCCTCCAGTGTGCCGAACCGGCGGGCCAGTACCTTCGAGATATGCTCACCCGTATGCCTGATCCCCAAGGCGAAGATGAGTTTGTCCAGGGGAGGGGTCTTGGCCCTCTCCAGTGACGCACGGATGTTGTCGGCGGATTTTTCGCCCATTCTCTCAAGGTTTTCGAGGGTCTCCGCGGTAAGGTCGTAGAGATCGGCCGGGTCCCTGACGATTCCCGTGTCGAGCATCTGCGCCACCAGTTTTTCTCCGAGGCCCTCTATGTCCATACCGCCCCGGGAGACAAAGTGTTTTATGTTTTCCCTGATCTGTGCCGGGCAGTCGAGGTTGATACAGCGGTGAGCGGCTTCGCCTTCGAGACGCACGATCCTCGATCCGCATACCGGACAGGTGCCGGGAATCTGGAAGGGCCGGTCGGTCCTTTCTGCGGAGGGGCCGACCGTCTTGACGATCTCCGGGATGACGTCGCCGGCCCTCTGCACGATGACCGTATCCCCGATGTGAATATTCTTTTTGTCGAGTTCATCCTGGTTGTGGAGGGTCGCGCGACTGACCACCGCCCCTGCGATGCGGACGGGCTTCATCTGCGCGACGGGGGTCAGGACACCGGTCCGGCCGACCTGGATGATGATGTCTTCGATGGTTGTCGTGGCCTGTGTCGCGGCGAATTTACAGGCAATGGCCCACCGGGGGCTCCTCGAGACGGCGCCGAGACGGTCCCGGATATCCGTCGAATCGACCTTGATAACGGTGCCGTCTATCTCATAGGGGAGCTCTTCACGCCGGGCGGCCATCTCCCGGTAATAGGCGATGCATTCCCCGATATCCTGCGCTTTTCGTATGAGGGGATTGACCGGAAATCCCCACCCGGCGAGGGCCTGCAGGAGATCTCCATGGGTTTCAAATCCCGCCGAATCGGGATCGACGAATCCCATGGCGTAGCAGAAGATTGCCAGCGGCCTCTTCGCGGTGATCCGCGAATCGAGCTGCCGGAGCGAACCGGCCGCGGCGTTCCGGGGGTTCGCGAAGGGATTGTCGCCGTCCGCCATCCGCTGCCGGTTGAGGGTCCTGAAGGCGTCGGTCCCGATGTAGACCTCCCCCCGTATCTCGATCAGGGCTGGTACGGGGGGGGCGACGCTGGATCGTATCTTCAGGGGTATCGTTCGGATGGTCTTGAGGTTCTGCGTGATATCCTCTCCGACGGCCCCGTCACCCCTGGTCGATCCCGACCGGAGGCTTCCCTTCTCATACACCAGGTTGACCCCGATGCCGTCGAGCTTCGGTTCGACCACGTAGGATACGGCCTCCCGCGTGCCTAAAAACCGCTTGATCCGCTCGTCGAATGCCAGAATCTCCTCTTCCGACAGGGCGTTGGCGAGGCTGAGCATGGGGGAGAGGTGACGAATGCTGTCGAACTTTTCGAGCGGGGCGGCCCCGACGCGCCGGGAGGGGGACGCGCTCAGATCGATGCGGTCTGCGAACCGGTCTTCGAGCTGGAGCAACTCCCGCATCAGCCCGTCGTATTCGGCGTCGGAGATCTCGGGGTCATCGAACTGATAGTACCGCCTGTTGTGATGGGTGATGAGGTCCCGGAGCTCTTCTATCCTTTTCAGGGCGGTCCGTTCTTCCATTATTTTATTCGCTTGAGGTATGGCACATCGACAGGTGCCTTTTTGTCTTCGGGGACTTCACTCTGCCGGTCGACAATCTGTTTGTTGAAGATGCTGTTCTTTACCTTCACCGAATTGATGATGAAAAAGATGATCACCGCCCGTTCCCACTCCTTTGTCGCCTCAAAGTGTTCCAGTTTGGCCTTGTATTTCTCCCACAGACTGGTGAGTGATGCCTCGTCAAGGCCGAGTACCCTTTCGGCTATGTCTTCCAGCGTCTCTTCGATCATCACGGACCTTTCAACAGTGGTTTGTCCCATCGATACTAGTCACACACCGGTAAAATGTCAAACCAAAAGCTCCAAAATAGTTCTTGTCTTTTCACCGTGGATATAATAGGAAATTCGGTATTGCTGACTATGAAGATAGGCGTTATTTCCGACACTCATCTTAATATTTCCGACGACAGACTTGAAAAGATCGTAGAAGATCATTTCCATGATGTCGACCTGGTTTTGCACGCCGGTGATATCGTCGATCTGGAGGTTCTCGATGTCTTCGGGGACAAAGAGGTGTATGCCGTCAGCGGGAATATGGATCACACCTCGGTCAGAGAGATCTTCCCCGAGAAACGGGTGGTAGAGATCGCGGGATGGCGGATCGGCCTGATACACGGCTGGGGGTCTCCCTCCGGCCTGGAGGAAAAGCTGCTCCGGGAGTTTGAGGATGTTGCGTGTATCGTGTATGGTCACACGCACCGGGCCGTAAATGCGGTGAGGGACGGGGTGCTTCTCTTCAATCCCGGTTCACCGACGGATCGAAGATTCGCGAAACATAATTCCGTGGGGATACTCGATATCGGAGAAGAGATTACAGGAACGATTATAACGCTGGATTAGAGCGGGGTGGTACGTATGGAGGGCATCATGGCCCCCGGGAGGATGGAGTACATCAAGGGCGAAAAGCCGGATGGGTGTGTCTTCTGCAAAGGCTCTTCCCGAGAGAAGGACCTCGTCCTGTACGAGGGAAAATCCTGTTATATCATCATGAACAAATATCCCTATACCTCCGGTCATCTGCTGGTGGTCCCTTTCAGACATGTGTGTGATATGGAAGAGACGAATGCGGAGGAAAGGGCAGAGATGACAGAGCTTACCTCCCTGTGCGTGGAGATCCTCAAAGAGGCGTTTGCCCCCGAGGGGTTCAATATAGGGATGAACATTGGAAAGGTGGCGGGTGCCGGTGTTGATTGCCATCTGCATGTGCATGTGGTTCCGCGGTGGCTGGGCGACACCAACTTTTCCACCGTCCTGGGAGAGGTCAGGGTGATCCCGGAGGATCTTGTGACGACCCGGGATACGTTATTGCAGTATTTCCGGAGGAGAGAGGAGGGGTAACATGAAACTTTTGTATACCATTATCGTGACGCTGGTTGTCCTGTTTGTTATTACCTTTTCGCTGGCGAACACAAGTCCTGTTCATCTCGGATACTATGAATTTATAGATGTCACCGTGGCCACCTATCTGCTGATCTTCGTATCCTTTGGTGTGGGGATCATATTTGCTGGTTTTATGGGAATCGTGGAGAGGTTCAGACTTTCCAGAGAAGTGACGCGACTGAAGAGGGAGGTCAGGACACTGGAGAAGAAGATACCGGTTGAGAAGGCGCCCGCCGTTCAGGAACCCACGGGCGAAGAGGCAACGGCGAAATGGAATCTGTGACAAACGGGGACGGCTGATCCTACCCGCCGCAATCCGATTTGTCCCCCTGTATCTTCTCGATCGTGTGCTTGAGTGCCGGAAGGATGACCGCCAGATTTTCCCGCGCTCCCTTCGGGCTCCCGGGAAGATTGATGATAAGAGACTGTCCCCGGATCCCCACCACCGCCCGTGAGATCATTGCGTGAGGCGTCTTCTTCATGCTCTCGGCCCGCATCGCCTCGGCCATTCCCGGAAGCTGTCTTTCTATCACCTCCAGGGTCGCGTCGGGCGTGACGTCTCGCGGACTGACACCGGTTCCTCCGGTTGTGACAACCAGGTCCAGCCTTCGTGTATCGGTGTACTCTATGAGCTTCTTCTTGATGATCTCTTTTTCATCGGGGACAATGTCGTAATCGGCGACCCGGATATCGAGGCCGGCCAGCATGTCGATGACCTCCCTGCCGCTGATATCCTCCCTCTCGCCGCGGGAGCCCTTGTCACTGAGTGTTATGACGCCGCCGGTAATCACAGAGATGCCCGCCTCCTCATCCGGAGTTCTTAGGATTCTTCCTGTTTCACCTCGGCGATGACCTTCTCCTGCAGGTGTGCCGGGACCTCTTCATAACGGGAGATCTCATAGGAGAAGCTTCCCCTCCCGCTGGTGATCGATGTGAGATCGGGTGCGTAGGAGAGGATCTCGGCCAGGGGGACCTGTCCCCTGATGACCTGATTGTTTCCCTCTTTGTCCATCCCCAGGACGCGTCCCCGCCTGCTGTTGAGGTCTCCGATTACATCCCCCATGTACTCATCGGGTATCTCGATCCGGATATCGACGATCGGTTCCAGGAGGGTGGGCTGACACTCCTGGAAGCCCTTCTTAAAGCCCATGGAACCCGCGATCTTAAAGGCCATTTCTGATGAGTCGACGGTATGGTATGAACCATCGACGAGGGAGACCTTGACATCGACGATAGGGTATCCTGCCAGGATGCCGTCGGCCATTGCCTCGACAATTCCCTTTTCCACCGCCGGGATGTACGTCTTGGGTACGACACCGCCGACGATCATATCGGCAAACTCGAATCCGCCTCCGCTGGGAAGGGGCTCTATCTCGAGCCAGGTATCACCGTACTGGCCCTTGCCCCCCGACTGTTTCTTGTACTTGCCCTGTACGCGTGTCTTTCCCTTGATGGTCTCACGGTAGGGGACCTTCGGCTGGCGGAGGTTTACGTCAACGCCGAATTTCCTCTTGAGTTTTTCTACGGTTATATCGATATGTACCTGCCCGACCCCGGAGAGTATGGTCTCTCCCGTCTGGGGGTCCCGGTGTATCGCAAGGGTCTGGTCTTCATCGATCAGTCTGTTGAGGGAGGAGTGTACCTTCTCCTCATCTCCCTTGGTCTTGGCCTCCACCGCATAATGGACCACCGGGGTTATCAGGGGCACCCCCTCATAGACGATGGGCGCCTTCGGATCACAGATGGTGTCACCGGTGGATGTCTCTTTCAGCTTGGCAAGGGCCGCGATGTCTCCGGGGATCAGTGCTTCTACGGGAACCTGGTTCTTGCCTTCCAGATAGAAGATGCCCCCGCATTTCTCGCTCACATCCTTTGACGAGTTGTAAAAGACGAAGTCCGATTTCAGGGTTCCCGAAAAGACACGGAACAGGGTGAGCTTTCCCGCGTAGGGATCGGCGATCGTCTTGAATACCATCGCGGAAAAGGGGGCCTTTTCATCGGGTGCCCGCTTTTCCGTTTCCTCTGTCTTCGGCTTGCTGCCGGCGACGGCCCCTCGATCCAGGGGGGAGGGAAGAGAACTGACGATCGCATCCATGAGGGGAACGATCCCTGTGTTGGTGAGGGCCGATCCGCATGTGACGGGGATCAGTTCCCCTGAGATCACCCCCCTGCGGAGTCCGTCCCTGATGTCGTCGACAGAAAGCTCTCCTTCTTCCAGATACTTGTCCATCAACGCCTCGTCACATTCGGCTATATCTTCGACCATGGTCTCCCGGGCCGCCGTGGCATCATCCAGGAGATCTTCAGGGATATCACCTTTCTTGGCTTTTCCCTTCGGATCATCAAAGAGGAGGGCCTTCATGTTGACAAGATCGATGAGACCCTTGAAGGATTCCTCGGAACCGATCGGGAGATAGCAGATCGTGGGCTTCTTCCCCAGTTTGCTGTTTATATCCGCCACCGTCTTGGAAAAATCGGCACGTTCCCGGTCCATCTTGCTGATGTATATCATGCGGGGCAATGAGAGCTCGTCGGCATAGGCCCAGACCTTTTCCGTCTGAAATTCGACACCGCCCACGGCATCCACGACGACCACCACACTGTCGGCGACGCGCAAGCTGTATTTGGTGTCCATGAAGAAGTTGGAATCCCCGGGGGTGTCGATGATGTTGACCCGGTATTTGTTCCATTCAAAGAAGTTTACCGCCGAACTGATAGAGATGCGCCTCTTCTGCTCCTCCGGCTCAAAATCCAGAGAAGAGGTTCCGTCGTCGACCCTCCCCGGTTTGTCCGATTTTCCACTGATGAAGAGGAAGGATTCGCAGAGGGATGTCTTGCCCGTTCCTCCGTGCCCTGCAATTGCAACATTTCTGAGAGAATTGGAATCGTATTTTGCCATGGTGCTCCCTTCCTGTAGCTGTTGGTGACGTTATAACCCCGCACGATTAGCGTATTCTGTCTTGCAAAGTCAAGACAAATTTCTCCTTTTGAGAGAGTACGGAGAGGATTTGATTGACCAATATACCAAATTGTGATATATAATATTGCTTTTCAAATAGAGAATCATTTTCGGAAGAGGCGCAAGAGAGATGATGTGTATGTTTAAGGTGGGAGATATGGCTGTCTATCCGGCACATGGGGTCGGGGTGATCGAGGCTATAGAGACCAGGGAGGTTATGGGAAGCGAGCAACCCTTTTACGTCATGAAGATTCTGGGGAACAACGCAACGATCATGATACCTCAGGACGGCGCACGGTTTGTTGGTCTCAGGGATATCATATCGGAAGAGGAGATCCCCATAGTCTATAAGATACTGAAAGAAAAGAGCGCGGTCCTGGATAAACAGACATGGAATAAGCGGTACAAGGAATACTGGGAGAAGATAAAGACGGGGTCGGTGTATGAAATAGCGGAGGTGTTACGCGATCTCTTCACCCTGAAGGTTGATAAGGACCTCTCGTTCGGCGAGAGGAAGATGATGGATACCGCAAAGAGTCTCTTGATACGAGAGATATCGATAGCGGGTGACTGCGAGGAAACCGAGGTAGAAGAAAACCTGAATGCGATATTCACGGCGTAGCTTTACGCTTTGTTCCTTGAGATAGTGACTGACTTTTAGGAGGTGGTATTTGGTTATAAGGCTTCTGCTTATCGTGGCCTGTTCTTCAAGTGGATATCTGATTGCTTTACAATATTATACATTTCCCCTTTCATTGATAGGTTTGGTATCAGGGCTTTTTCTTTCAATCTTTGTAATCCAAACGGAACAGGCTATACGAAAACTTTCATTACGAGTTATATTCGGCGGTGTTATCGGAACGGTTATCGGGCTTTTAATAGCCTTCCTCTTCACCTGCGGCTTGAAGTTTATGCCCGGGCTGGAAGAACACGAGATAATACCGTGGGGGTATATCTACGTCATTGTTACCTTTGTCCTGGGGTATCTTGGTCTGGTCCTGGGCTCGAAGAAGAGCGAAGATTTCTACTTCCCCCGGCCGGCCGCCCCGAAGGGTGAAGGACCGGAGTATCGGATACTGGATACCAGTGTCATCATTGACGGGAGGATGGCCGATATATGCGATACCGGATTCATCGGGGGCGCCCTGGTAGTCCCCCGCTTCGTCCTGGATGAACTGCAGCTGATCGCCGATTCATCCGACCACATGAAGCGTTCCAGGGGACGGCGAGGGCTGGATATCCTGAACCGGATGCAGAAAAACGATGACATAAAGATTGAGATCGTCGATGTCGATTTCCCGAAGATCAAGGGGGTCGATTCAAAGCTGGTCGCCCTTGCCAAGGAAAAGGCGGGCACGATCGTAACCAACGACTATAATCTGAACAAGGTTGCGGAACTGCAGGGCATAAAGATCCTGAACGTCAATGACCTTGCAAATGCCCTGAAACCCCTTGTCCTGCCCGGGGAAGTCATGACTGTTCGGGTTATCAAAGAGGGGAAAGAGGCGGGGCAGGGTTTGGCGTACCTCGATGACGGCACCATGGTCGTTGTGGATAACGGGACCAGGCATATGGGCAAGAGTGTCGAGGTGGTGGTAACCAGTGTTCTCCAAACATCGGCGGGGCGGATGATCTTTTCCGGCATGAAAGATGATCAGCAAAACAGTACCTCCGCCTAGGAGCGGGCGGCAGGGCTGCAAACCGAATTCCCCTCAGCGTTCATATCGCGGTAACTCGAGAGCACGGAAAGAATAATGGTGCAGTCAGTCGCAATTATCGTCGCCGGCGGTTCCGGAAAGCGAATGTTGCATGACCGTCCGAAGCAGTATGTTCCCCTCGCCGGTATTCCCATATTGGCCCGTACCCTCACCGCCTTTGAAAAGGTCCCTTCCGTTGGTCGCATCATTATCGTTGTTCCTCAAGACGACATCCAGTATGTGAAGGATGAGATCGTCGACCGATACCGTATCGGGAAGGCACGGCAGATTCAGGCGGGGGGAAGGACCCGCCAGGACTCCGTCAAAGCGGGTCTGGAGATGATCGGCGACGGAGACGATATTATCCTCATCCACGATGGCGCCAGACCCTTTGTGACGCAGGAATTGATCGAGCGTTCCATCGGAGAAGCTGCCCGAAACGGAGCGGCGGTCCCCGTTGTCCCTTCCGCGGACACCGTCAAGATGATTGCCGAAGACGGAAGTGTGCAGCATACGATCGACAGGGAAATCCTGCGCCTTGTCCAGACGCCTCAGGCATTCAGGAGGCAGATCGTCCTGGACGCGTTTGAAAATGCGTACCGGGAGGGCTTTTACGGCACAGACGATGCTTCACTTGTGGAACGCATGGGAATGCCGGTCACGACAATCCCCGGTCTGCCGTATAATATCAAGATCACCACACCGGAAGACCTCCTCTTCGGTGAGTTTCTCTTGGAAAGGGGCGAGTCGGCCATATGAGAATCGGATTCGGATACGACAGCCATCGCTTGGTCGAAGGGAGGAGACTGATCCTGGGGGGCGTGGAGATTCCCGCCGAAAGGGGTCTCCTCGGCCATTCCGATGCGGATGTCCTGCTCCATGCCCTCTGTGACGCCATTCTCGGTGCAATCGGAGAGGGCGACATCGGTCGGCATTTTCCCGACAGCGACCCCGCCTACAAGGATATCGCGAGCAGAGAACTGCTGATCAGGGTCAGAGAGATGGCCTCCCGAAAGGGATACCTCGTAAACAATGCTGATTCAACCGTTGTCTTGGAACAGCCGCGACTCAGGGAATATATCCCCGCAATGGTGGCGAATATCGCTGATCTCCTCACGGTGGATCTGGATCGGGTAAACGTGAAGGCATCGACCAACGAGGGCATGGGTTTTACCGGACGGTCTGAAGGGATAGCCGCCTTTGCGGTCGTCACCCTGAATCGTCGAGAACCGTGAGATTCCGTAAACACCTCCCTTCCGTACGGAAACAGCGTACCACAAAGAAAAGAGGGGAGTTCTGCCTTGACCGTATACCGTCAGTATTATATATATCGCCCCTCTCTAGACTGACCTGCATATGAAACGGAGGAAGGAATGAAGCAGATACAAGACATCGATATCAAAGGTAAGAAGGTGCTATGCCGGTTTGATTTGAACGTTCCGCTGGATGAGGATCTCCATATTACCGACGACAGAAGGATCAAGGCCGCGCTTCCCACAATCAACTACGCCCTGGATGAGGATGCGCGGGTAATCATTATATCTCATCTCGGGAGACCGGGGGGGGAGAGGCGGGAAGACCTCAGCCTCGCACCCGTGGCCAAGAGGCTGTCACGCCTCCTGGGAAAAGACGTTGTCCTGGCAAAGGACTGCATCGGCGATGATGTGGAGAAGCTGATCGCCGGGATGGAACCCCGCTGTATCGTCATGCTGGAAAATCTGCGCTTTCACAAGGAGGAGACGGAGAACGATGATGCCTTTGCCCGGAAGCTTGCGGGGTATGCCGATGTGTATGTGGACGATGCCTTTGGAAATGCCCACAGGACACATGCCTCCAACGTGGGGATCACAAAATTTGCAAAGGTCTGCTGTGCCGGCTTCCTGATGAAGAGGGAACTGAACTATTTCAGCAGCACCCTGGAAGATCCCTTCCGTCCCTTTGTGGCCATCGTCGGCGGGTCAAAGGTGTCGGGTAAGCTGGAGGCCCTTGCCAACCTTATCAGAAAGGTTGACAAGATGATCATCGGCGGAGGAATGGCCTTTACCTTTCTGAAGGCGATGGGGTACGAGGTGGGTACCTCCCTCGTAGAGGATGACCTGATCAATACGGCCCGGCGGGGAATCAAGATAGCGAAGGAAAACGGTGTGAAGCTGTATTTCCCCGTCGATTGCGTGATCGCCGAAAAAGCGGATCCGAAAGCGGTGACAAAGATCGTCCCCATCCAGGAGATAGATCCCAGTTGGATGGGCCTGGACATCGGACCCGCCACGATTGCCCTCTTTCGCGAGGTACTCAGCGACGCGAAGACGATCATGTGGAACGGTCCCATGGGTGTCTTTGAGATCGATGCCTTCAGCATGGGGACCTTCTCCCTGGTGCACGCCGTCGCGCAGTCCCATGCCCTGACCATCGTGGGAGGGGGAGACACGGATGTCGCGGTCCACCGGACGGGAGAGAGCGACTATATCACCTACATATCCACCGGAGGGGGGGCATCCCTCGAACTGCTGGAAGGGAAAAAACTGCCGGCGGTCGAGGCACTCAATAAGGCTGAAAAAAAGATGAAGTAACGCGGGATCGACCCTATGAGAAACGTCATGATCATCTGCGAATATGACGGGACCGCTTACCATGGGTGGCAGAGGCAGCCCAACGGTATCAGTATTCAGGAGGTGCTGGAGGAAAAGATAGGGGTCATCACGCAGGAAGAGATACGGCTGATCGCCTCGGGGAGAACGGACGCGGGTGTCCACGCCCTGAAGCAGGTGGCCAACTTCAAAACGAGGTCGGCCATCGGCTGTGAAAATCTCCTGAAGGGGATCAACAGTCTCCTCCCCGACGATATCGCTGTCAAGCTCCTGCAGGATGTGGATGACGGGTTTCACGCGCGGTACAGTGCGAAGAGCAAGGTATACGTATACCGGATATTCAACAGTCCGGTGCGCAGCGCCCTCTGGCGGAACTGTTCCTGGCACCTGCGTGCCCCTCTTGATCTGGGCGCGATGAGGCAGGCGGCACAGTCCCTTGAGGGAACCCACGATTTTTCATCCTTCTGCGCCGCAGGGGGCGATGCCGAAGACCACGTACGGACGGTTATCGCCACCTCTGTTGAGATGGAACACGGTATGATCTCCTTTACGATAGAGGCCAGCGGCTTTCTGCGGTATATGGTGAGAAACATCGTCGGCCTGCTTGTCGACGTGGGGAGAGGGATGACGACACTCGCCGGCTTCGAGGAGATCATGGATGCCAGAGACCGGGCCAGTGCCGGTATCACCGCACCCCCTCAGGGGCTTTTTCTCAAGGAGGTCAGATATCGATGAAGATACTGGTGCTGGGACACAAGGGTATGCTCGGGACCGATCTCATGACCGGTCTTGGGGGGGCGCACGATGTGACCGGAAAGGATATCGAAGACTTCGATATCACGTCCAACTCGGATTGCAGGGACCTGATCGGTCAGTCGGGAGCGGATGTGGTCATCAACGCGGCCGCCTATACGAATGTCGACGGGTGTGAAACAGACGAGGCCGGGTCCTTTGCCGTGAATGCCGATGGCGTCAGGAACGTGGCCCTCGCCTGCGGGGAGTCCGGCGCCAGGGTGGTGCACTTCAGCACCGATTACGTCTTCGACGGGACGAAAAAGGATCCGTACGTGGAGGGAGATCCCTGCCGCCCGATCAACGCCTACGGGAGGTCCAAGCTGAAAGGGGAGGAATACCTCAGAGAGGTATCGAATGACTACCTGCTTATCAGGACATCCTGGCTGTACGGGAGGAACGGCAGGAACTTTGTCGGGGCAATCGTGGAGCGGGCCGAGGAGACGGGGAGCCTGGAAGTGGTCGACGATCAGACTGGTTCCCCCACCTATACGGTGGACTTGGCGGCGGCGGTGCGGGTTCTTATCGAGGGTGATCACCGGGGTATCTTTCACGTCACCAACCGAGGGGTATGTTCCTGGTATCAGTTCGCCTGCAAGATCCTGGAATACAGGGGCATGGAGGATGTCAGCATCGTTCCCATACAATCGGCACAGGTGGACAGATGCGCCCCCCGTCCGGAATACTCGGTCCTCAGCTGCAGGAAATTCGCCGATGCCACCCACCGGACGATGCGATTCTGGCAGATAGCGCTCAAGGAGTATATGGCCCGTATGAGCTAGAGGGGGGGACAGATGACCGCTGCGGACAGAGGCAGCCTCCGGAGGGTGCATCCCGTTCCGAAGACGGGTTTTGCCCGAGCCTACCTTATCGAAGGCGAAGAAGGTCTCATGGCCGTTGATGTGGGGAGCCCCGGGTGTGCACGGGATATAACCGATTATATAACCCGCGTATTGGGTCGTACCCTGCATGATCTGCACTATGTAACGGCCACGCATTTTCACATAGACCACATCGGCGGGATCGGCCACCTGCTGGGGATGTGTTCGCCCCGGACACGGGTCCTGTTTCACGCCATGGTGAGGAAGTATCTCACCGGGGAGAAGAAGCTGTCACTGATACGAAACTGGCTTGTGGGTCTTCCCCCCGCAACGGTGGTAAGCGCCCGTTACCTGAGGCGATTTTCTCATCTGGCCGTTGAGAGCCTGACGGGGATCCCTCTCCCGGGGTTGAGGTCTATCATCAGGCCCCCCTTCGGTCCCGACCGGATCGATTACTTCGGAGAAGAGACGATTTCATCCCTCGCCGGTTTCGGTTTCGGGGAATGGACGGTGCTGCATACCCCCGGACATACGGAAGATTCCGTCTGCTTTTTCAATGAGACGACGGCGGAACTGCTGTCGGGGGATCTGATCCTCAGTATAGCAAGAGACGGCAGGGGAGAGGTGAACCGGTTTTACTGGCGAAGGGACCGCATACAGGAATCGTACGAATATCTGCGCAGGACCATCAATCCCACGGTTATCTATCCCGGTCATGGCGAGGTAATAACCGGGGGTGCCGAGACCCTCTCACGGGTCAAGACCTTTGCCGGAGATGCGGCAGCGGGGAACCGGTGAGAAAGAGGAGGTCGCCTTGCAGGGGAAAATAATCGTCATGTCCGAGGAGCTGTCCAACCGGATAGCCGCCGGCGAGGTGGTCGAGAGGCCGTCCTCCATCGTCAAGGAGCTGATCGAAAATTCTCTTGATGCCGGTGCGACCGACATCCTCGTCGAACTCGAAGGCGGCGGGAAGCGCTCGATAAAGGTCGTGGACAACGGCGGAGGAATCGACCGGGATGACGTGGCGCTCGCGTTCGAGCGGCACGCCACGAGCAAGATATACACCTTCGAAGACATTCACCGGATAGACTCCTTCGGGTTTCGCGGGGAGGCCATGGCGAGCATAGCCTCCATATCCAGGATCGAAATGCTGACGAGGCGCACCGGTGCTCCGTCGGGGACGCGAGCGGTGGTACAGGGAGGAAAAATCGAGGAGGTCATCGATGCCGGCTGTCCCGTCGGTACGTCGGTACGGGTTACCGATATCTTCTATTCCACGCCGGCCCGGAAGAAGTTCATGAAGGGGGATTCCACCGAACGGGCTCACTGCATGGACGCCATTGTCCGGCTGGCCCTCTCCAACCCGGGGGTGAAGATTCGGGTCCTCGCGGACGGCAGGACCATCCTCACTGTGCCGAGGACGGAGGACCTGTCAGAGAGGATCGCCCTCGTCTTCGGAGAAGATTTCAACAGCCATACCCTTGCGGTCGAGGGGCGGAAGGGGGATGCGACCCTCCGCGGCGTCATCTCCATGCCCGATCATACGAGGTCGAACGCGAAGGGACAGTTCTATTTCGTCAACAACCGGTTTATACGCGATAAGGCCCTGAATCATTCGGTCATAACTGCGTACCGTCGGGTGATAGAGCCCCGGAGGTTCCCGTACGTTGTTCTCTTTATCGACATTCCCACCGATGACGTGGACATCAACGTTCATCCCTCCAAGATGGAGGTGCGGTTCAGGACCCCGTCGGAGATATACGGCCTCATCAGGGAAACCCTCTCACGCTCCCTGGCCGGCATGCCCGTCACCCTTCCCGATTTTCAGAGATCACCGGATACATACCAGGAACGGGTCGGGGAGACGTTAAAGAGGTACACCCTCCAGTCGGGCGCTGAAAAGCGGATCTTTGCTATGAATCCCCCGCGGGCGGTGATGGGGACTCCGCCGGGTCCCTTGGGTTCTGAAGAGGGGATCGGAGGGCGGCCGGACCTCTTTGCTGACCGGATTCCTGTCTCGCCGGGAGAGACGGTATCCTTTGCCTCCCTGACCTACCTGGGACAGGTTGCCGGCACCTACCTCGTCTTTTCATCGGACGGCGCCCTCATCCTGATGGATCAGCACGCGGCCCACGAGAGGGTCCTTTTCGAGAAGCTGAAGGCCTCAAAGGGGGGGGAGGTGGCCGCTCAGGGCCTCCTGATCCCCGAGGTCGTGACCCTGCCGCCCGGCCGATTCGATCTCCTGATGGATACCGTCGATGTGCTGGAGGAGCTGGGACTCGGCGTGGAGCGGTACGGCGAGAACACGGTGGTGGTAAAACAGGTCCCCGCCTTTCTCACCGGGTGCAACCTCGAGGCGCTGATCAGCGATGTCATCGAAGAGATCGGTGATACGGGGAGGACCGAAAATATCGATGAAACACGGGACAAGCTCCTTGCGCTCATGGCCTGCAAGGGTGCCGTCAAGGCGAATGATACCTTGACGGCATCGGAGGTCGCTGCGCTGTGCGAAGACCTCGATGCGATCCCCTTCGCGGCAACCTGCCCGCATGGAAGGCCGCTCTATACCGTGATCGGCCTGCGCGACCTGGAGAGAATGTTCAGGCGACGATGATGAATTCTCCTGGAGAGAAACAGGCCCCAAACCCTGCCGTGCAGCCGTCTCTTGTTATTATTACCGGCCCCACCGGGGTGGGGAAAACTGCTTTGGCGATCAGGCTCGCCGAGCGCTTTGACGGAGAGATTGTCAGCGCCGACTCGATGCAGGTCTACCGGCATCTGGATATCGGCACCGCGAAACCCTCTCCCGAAGAGCAGGCACGTGTTCCTCATCACCTGATCGATGTCGTCGATCCCGACGAAGAATTCAACGCCGCGATGTTCGCCGAACAGGCCGATGCGGCGATCCATTCCCTCCACGAGAGAGGAAAGAGGGTCTTCGTGGTGGGAGGGACGGGGCTGTACCTGGACGCCCTGATCGGCGGGCTTCTGAAGGCCCCCGGCGCCGATGGGAAGCTTCGCGATTCCTACAGGGAAAAAGCCGCCCGACACGGAAAAGGATATCTGTATGAACAGTTGAAGGAGATCGACCCGGCAGCCGCGGCGGGGATACACCCGAATGATCTGGTCCGGACGATCAGGGCCCTCGAGGTCATGGAGCAGACCGGGCAGTCGATCGTCGCAATCCAGGGTGAACACCGGTTCGGCAGCAGGGCCTATGACTGTATAAAGATAGGCCTCACGGTCGACCGCAATCTCCTCTATGACCGGATTAACAGGCGGGTCGAACGGATGGTGGCGGAGGGCCTCGTGGAGGAAGGCCGACGGCTCCTGAAAATGGGATATGCCGAGGAGGTCCTTCCCCTGCAGGCCATGACTTACCGGAATGTGATCTCCCATATCCGGGGGAATCAGGACCGGGAGGAGATGGTGCGGCTGATCAAGCGAGACACGAGGCATTACGCGAGGAGACAACTGACGTGGTTCAGGAGAGACCCGGACATCAAATGGTTTGCCCCTCAGGATGAAAATATGATAAGCAGGGCAGTCGAATCACGGGTTTCAGGGCCGTGACGGCCGAAATCCGAAACTCAAAACGCAAGCAAGGACATGTTATGGGAAGAGAAGAACTGAGCAAGACATACGAATCTCAAGATGTTGAAGGAAAGTGGTACCAGCGCTGGCTCGACGATGAGCTGTTTCACGCCCAGGACACCAGCGACAAGGAGCCCTTTTCCATCGTGATTCCTCCGCCGAATGTTACCGGGATCCTTCACATAGGACACGCACTGAACAACACTCTCCAGGATATTATCGTGCGTTACAAGAGGATGCAGGGCTACAACACGCTCTGGATGCCGGGGACCGACCATGCGGGGATCGCCACCCAGAATGTGGTGGAGCAGGAACTGTCCCGGGAGGGGAAGACGCGGCACGATATCGGAAGGGAACAGTTCATAGAGAGGGTGTGGGAGTGGAGAGAGAAGTACGGCGGCGTCATCATCAATCAGCTCCACAAGCTGGGATGCTCCTGTGACTGGTCCCGGGAGCGCTTTACCATGGATGAGGGGCTGTCCCGGGCGGTCCGAGAGGTCTTCGTGCGCCTTTACAATGACGGCCTCATCTACCAGGATGACTACATCGTCAACTGGTGTCCGCGCTGTCACACGGCCATATCCGACCTCGAGGTCGAATACGAAGAAGAGGCGACCAGCCTGTGGCACATACGCTATCCCTATGCCGAGGGCAACGGGGAGATCATTGTGGCCACTACCCGCCCGGAGACGATGCTGGGCGATACCGCCGTCGCGGTCAATCCCGATGACGAACGGTACACGGAGCTTATCGGGAAGGATGTAATCCTCCCGATCGTGAACAAACGGATACCGATTATCGCGGACGACTATGTCTCGAAGGAGTTCGGGACCGGGGCGGTGAAGATAACGCCCTCTGCCGATCCCAACGACTTTGCCATGGCCCAGCGGCACGACCTTGAGATCGTCATCATCATGGACGGGGACGCCATCATCAACGAGCGGGGGGGAGTCTATCAGGGGCAGGACTGCTACACCTGCAGAACGAATATCGTGGAGGACCTCAAGGCGGGTGGATACCTCGTCAAGACGGAGCCCTATTCGCACAACGTTGGTCGTTGCTACCGCTGCAAGACAATCGTGGAGCCCGCGGTCTCCAAGCAGTGGTTCGTCAAGGTAAAGCCCCTGGCACGGACCGCCATCGCCGCGGTCGTCAAAGATGAGACGAAGATCGTTCCCCCCATGTGGGAGGCGACCTATTTCGACTGGATGGATAACATCCGGGACTGGTGCATCTCCCGTCAGATATGGTGGGGACACCGGATACCGGTGTGGTATTGCGACGGGTGCGGGAAGACGATCGTGGCCACCGAAGACCCCGACCGCTGCCCCGAGTGTGACGGCGAAGTCCTTCGACAGGATGAGGATGTCCTGGATACCTGGTTCAGCTCATCTCTCTGGCCCTTCTCGACGATGGGATGGCCCGACAAGACACAGACCCTTGAGACCTTCTACCCCACCTCGCTCCTCATCACCGGCTTCGATATCATATTCTTCTGGGTGGCCCGGATGATGATGATGGGGCTCTACGTCATGGGGAAGGTCCCCTTCAAGGATGTCTATCTGCACGCCCTGGTGCGGGATGAAGGGGGCGAGAAGATGAGCAAATCGAAGGGGAACAGCGTCGATCCCCTCGAGATGATAGACAAGTACGGAGCCGACGCCGTGCGCTTTACCCTCGCGGCCTTTACCGCCCAGGGGAGAGACGTGAAGATGTCGGAGGAGCGGATCAAGGGATACGGCCATTTCGTCAACAAGATATGGAACACGGCCCGCTTCTCCCTGATGAATCTTGCGGGGTACGCCGGGGGAGTCGCACCGGAAAAGGAAGAGTACTCCCTGTGCGACCGGTGGATCAGGGACAGCCTGAACAGGACGGTGACGGATGTCAGGGAGTACCTTGACGAGTACCGCTTTAACGACGCGGCGGGGAGGATCTACCAGTTTGTCTGGCACGAGTTCTGTGACTGGTACCTCGAGCTGATAAAACCGGCCCTGTACGACAAACAGTCGGAGAAGGAGAAGCGCGCCGCTCAGTATACGCTGCTTACCGTCTTGAAGACGGCCCTTCAGCTCCTCCATCCCTTCATGCCCTTCGTCACGGAGGAGATATGGCAGAAGGTGACACGGGACGAGGGATACATCATGGTGAGCCGGTTTCCCGAACCGGATGCCTCTCTCGAGGACAACGATGCCCGTGAACGCATGGCGCTTATCCAGAGCATCATCAACAGCGTCCGGAATATACGGGGCGTCATGAATATCAGCCCTTCGAGAAAGCTGAAGATACTCATCTCCGTTCCGGACGCCGATACGCTGTCGGTTATGGAGACGGGCAGGGGATATGTACAGGACATCGCGAACCTGGAAGGACTGACGATTGAGGCCAATGCCCGGGAGCCGAAGGGATGTGCGACGGGAGTCGTCGGTTCCGTCAGGATATACGTATTCCTGGAGGGGGTCGTGGATGTCGCGGCCGAGAAGAAGCGGCTGGAGAAGGAGATCAAGAAGCTCGAAAAAGATCTTTCTTTCGTCTCCAAGAAGCTGGGCAACCGTGATTTTATGGAAAAGGCGTCTCCGGAGATTGTCGAGAAGGAAGAGAACAAATTCAATACCCTGAAGGAAAAGGGCCAGGTGCTCGAAGACGCACTGGGCAGGCTCCGCGACATGGCGTGAGGGTGGGGCATGGATTCTGTTGTCGGTTTGAAGGATTTGATCCATCGGGCGCTCGATGAAGACATGGGGTCCGGCGATCTGACCACAACGGCCGTTCTTGACGGCGGGGAGACCGGTGTCGCGCAGGCGGTATCGAAGGGTGATATCGTCGTTGCGGGGATCGATCTTTTCAGGGAGGTGTTTGGCGCCGTGGATCCGTCCCTGGCCTTTGAGGCCTATCTGGCCGACGGCCGGGCGGCGGGGAAGGGGGCCTGTATCGCCTCCATATCGGGCTCCCTGAAGAGCATCCTTCTGGCGGAACGCGTGGCGTTGAATTTCTTTCAGAGGATGTGCGGGATCGCCACGCTGACGCGCCGATATGTCGAAGCGGTGCGGGGGACCGGAGCCACAATACTGGATACGAGAAAGACCACCCCGACCCTCAGGGGCCTCGAAAAGTACGCAGTCACGGCGGGGGGAGGAACAAATCACCGGTTCGGCCTGTATGACGGCGTGATGATCAAGGACAACCACATAACCGCCGCTGGTGGTATCACACAGGCGGTACGGAAGGTGAAGGGGACCACCCCCCCCGGAATGAAGATCGAGGTGGAGACAAAAAATCTCGAGGAGGTCGCCGAGGCCCTTGCCGCCGGGGCCGACATCATCATGCTGGATAATATGGGGATCGGTGAAATGAAGGAGGCGGTTTCTCTCATCGGCGGAAAGGCCCTGGTTGAGGCATCGGGAAATGTCACCCTGTCGAATGTGCGGGAGATCGCACAGACGGGGGTGGATTGCATCTCCGTCGGGGCGCTTACCCATTCCGCCCCCGCCGCCGACATATCGCTTCTGTTCAAATAGACGGGGACGCGCGCCTCGAGACCCGATGATATGGACCGAGACTTCAACAGAGACACCCTGGAAAAGGCCTTCCCCGACGGCCTCATCGGATGCAGGGTCCACTTTTTCGACACCATTGATTCAACGAACAGCTACGCCGCCATGCTCGCCGCCGCCGGTGCCCGTGAGGGCGAGGTGGTGATAGCCGACTGCCAGACGGCGGGGAGGGGAAGGCTCAGGGGGAG
>Ga0272444_10000687_pt1 | contig 34963 bp, 31 predicted proteins | sample SSMForm13_FD_201033 | JGI IMG/M metagenome (GOLD analysis project Ga0272444, IMG submission 201033) | Marine sediment archaeal communities from Little Sippewissett salt marsh, Falmouth, MA, United States - SSM-Form-13 | ecosystem: Environmental > Aquatic > Marine > Wetlands > Sediment ...
CGCATGAAGATCGACTCGATCTCTTGCTGGACCGTCGTGAGCGGATGCAGATGCCCGAGCGGGAACCCCACGCCCGGCAACGTCATGTCGACGGCCTCGTCGCGCAACCGTTCGGCGAGTGCTGCGCGTTCAAACGCCTGCTCGCGCTCCCCGAGCGCACCTTGCGCACGCTCCTTCACCTCGTTGAGAAGCAGGCCGGCTTCTTTCCGGTCGCTCGGATCGATCTGACCCAGTTGCTTGAACAGCTGGGCGATTCGTCCCTTGCGCCCGAGGAACTCGACGCGGAACGAATCCAGCGCTTCGGCCGTCTCCAGTGCGGACAGACGGTACTGCAAGTCCGATTCCACTCCACGGATCCGTTCGCGCAACGCGTCAAGGCTGGTCATGATTGTGGGATTATAGGCTGCGATTTTCCCATTGACAAGGCCATTTCCACCGTATAGAGTCTCCGGGGAATCAGGAATCTGCGCCGTTTCGCGGCGTTTCTTGGCGACGCCGCACCAGACGAAGGGAGCATCACCATGGTCGACCGGAAAGCCCGCCGCATCGCACTGCTCGATCGGATCGAGGAGCCGGCGTTTGTCACCTATAACTTGGAGAAGTCCGATGTTTCGTCGATCCGGTACCTGACCGGATTCACCGGAGAGGGTACGCTCCTCCTGACGCGACGGGAATCGGTGCTCCTCACGGATTCTCGCTACACCGAGCAGGCGCGGCAAGAGACGAACGGCGTCGTGGTGGAGGAGACACGCCAGTGGCTCTCCCAAGGGCTGTTCGACGCACTACGCCGACGCAGCATCCGCACAATCGCCTTTCCCGCAGCGCGAGCCTCGCACCACTGGGTCCAGAGCCTCGACAAGGCGGAAGCCGACTTCGTCGCGATCAAAGACGTCGCTCTTGAGCTGCGTGCAATCAAAGACGAAGGAGAGCTTGACTGCCTGCGACGGGCCGCGAAGATCGCAGACACCGCCCTGGACGCCTTGCTTCCCGAGATCAGACTCGGGATGAGCGAAGCGCAGGTGGCCCTGAAGCTCGAGTGGCTCATCCGCCAGGGCGGAGCGGAGCACATCGCGTTCGACATCAATGCATCCGCCGGGCCCAACACCGCATTGAACCACTACAACCCGTTCCTCGGAAACCGCGCTCTGCAGTCGGGCGACTTCCTCCTTCTCGACTTCGGCGCGTGCGTGGACGGATACCGGTCCGACATCACGCGCACGCTCTGCGTCGGCCCCGCATCCGACGCATCGAAAACGATCTACGATCTCGTCCTGCGCGCAAACCAAGCGGCGATCGATGCCGCCGGCGAGGGGAAGACGGGCGACTCGATCGACGCGGTGGCAAGGAACCTGATTGCCGCCGAGGGACACGGCGAACACTTCGGCCACGGACTTGGCCACGGAATCGGTCTGGAGGTTCACGAAGCACCGCGTCTCGCCCCCGGCGCAGCCGACCCGATCAAAGCGGGCATGGTGTTCACAATCGAGCCCGGCGTCTACCTGACCGGAATCGGTGGTGTGCGAATCGAAGATGACGTCGTGGCGACCGATGGCGGACTGGAAGTGATCACCGCCTTTCCCAAGGATCGGCTGATCGAGGTGGGAGAGCGATGAGACGTCTTCTCTGCTGTCTCGTCCCGCTGCTTCTCGGCGGGCTCCTCGGCGGCTGTACCCTCGTCGGCACGGCGCCCACCGCTTCCTTCGTCGTCGAGCCAGTCGTGATCTACGCTGGAGAACCGGTGGTCCTTGACGCTGGGGATTCGAGCGGCCCGTCGACGATCGCCACATATGAGTGGGACCTCGGAAACGGACAGACAACTGCGGGACAGCGGGTCACAACCAGTTACGACATGGCGGGGACGTACACCGTGCTTCTCGTCGTCTCCGACGCGAACGGTCGAACGGACGCGATGCAGAAGAGACTGACCGTGTACGTGCCAAGCGGGACGGTGCTCTTCGAAGAAGATTTCACGAACGGTCTTGACTCCCTGTCGAACTGGCCCCTCGATCCCACGTGGGCATCGTCTTCCGACGGTACGGTGAAGTACTTGTCCAGCAGCGTCGGCTACGCCCTACACATCCGTAGTGCCGAGGATCGATGGCACCGTCGCTACGCCTCCGTCTCGCTCCCGCCGATCCGTGTCGGACAGCACATCGTGTTCTCCTGCAAGTTCATGGCCGGCCAGACGCAGGACAACTACGCATTCATCATCGTTCCGATGCGCAAGCTCGTGGCAACCTCTGCCGGATCCCTTCCGTACTACCAGTTCACGAGCGACAGCTCCTACCTCCGTCAGGCGCCGGCCGAAGGACCCGACGTCGGCCACCCCATCACATTCCAGCCCAACGCGTACCGCTGGCATGAACTCACGTTCGAGTACACCGAGAACACGTACACACTTTCGATCGACGATCAGCTGTACCAATCGGGCAAGGTCAGCGAGCCGTTCGCCGACGGCGGGGACTGGTACATCCTCCTCGGCGAGGAAAGCTTCGACGCGGAGTGCAACGTCTACTACGACGACATCGAACTTCGCATCGAGGAGTAAGCGGCCTCGAGGTTTCGTTGCGTGACCCAGCATCGATGCGTTGCGTTGGGGTTCTCTCCTTGCCCACGCCTCGACGTTTCCTTGTCTATCGCGTTCTCGACGAAGATCTTGCAGGTTCCGTCGTCCACTCCGGTCTCAACATGCCGCCTCCGCGAATTCGAACGAGGTGTCGTTCGTCCGTCGCAGGCCGTCGCTCTGTCCGCTCCGTTCTCGGCCAAACCGGCCAAACTGAAGGGGAGAGGACGCATCCATGATTGCAGCCGTGATCCTACTTGCGGGAGGGTGGCTCGCCCTCTCCCGGACCGTCGACCCGTTGGCGGTGGCCGTCGCCGTGTGCGCGGCCGTTCTTGCCGTGGCCCTGCAGCATCACACCTTTCCAGGGACCACTTCGATTACCTGGCGAATCGTCCGACGCCCACACCACCTGGTGCTCTTCGTGGGTACGGTTGCCTGGCGGCTCGTCCAATCAACCCTATACACGTCTCGCGTCATCCTGACCGGACGCGAGGAAGGGCGGATCGTTGCCATTCCGACGAGGATCGTCGACCCAATCGGCGCCCTTCTCCTCTCGCACACGATCACGCTGACCCCTTCGACGATTTCGCTTCTCCTCGAAGATGGCCTGTTGTACATCCATTGGCTCCGGGCGCGCGGCGACCGGGGCGACTGGCGCGGGATCAAGGAGGCACTCGAGTTCCGCCTCGCTCGCTTGCTGCCGGAGGAACGCGATGGCGATCGTTGAGGGCATTGTTCTGGCAACCCTCCTTGTGGTCCTCGCACGACTGTTGTTCGGTCCGACACCGTGGGACCGGCTGCTCGCGGCCAACTCTGCGGCAACCCGAGTGCTTCTTCTGATGGCCATCCTCGCCGTGGTTGAGGATCGAACGCTGTACTTTGACGTCGCCATCGTCTATGCCGCGATCAGTTTTCTTGGGATCGTGATCGTGGCCCGCGTGATGGAGCGCGCCGGAGGCATCCGATGATCGCTTGGATCCTCGTTGGACTGGGGTGCGCATTCCTGATCATTGGAACGATCGGCATCGTTCGCTTCCGCGATGTCTACTCTCGGCTCCAGGCGAGCGGGGTATCGGACAACGTGGGAAGCGCCATTCTCCTCGTCGGTCTCATGGTTCTCGACGGACTGACCGCTCGCGATGCCGCGCTTCTCTTCCTCATCGCGCTGCTTCTGATCACCAATCCGATCGCGACACACAGCATTGCCAGAAGCGCATTCGCCAGCCATCACGAGGAAGGCGGCGGGGGATGACGAACGTTCTCGTACTCCTCTTGCCTGTCGTCGCAGGCATGGCCCTTCTGCAACGTCGCCGCCTGTACGCGGTCATCGGCATGGCAGTATTCAGCCTTCTGCTCTCCGCGGTCTACCTCCTTGCCGCAGCACCCGATGTCGCGATCACAGAAGCGGCGATCGGTGCCGCTCTTGTCACGTTCATCTACGTCCTGGCACTCCGGAAAACCGGACGTCTCGTCGTTGCCGCGAGTGAGGTGCCCGGCTTGATCCAGCGGGAAGGGAAGGAGACCTCCGGCCTGGAGTGGGTGATCCTCCAACGCCTGGCACACGTACTCGGCCTCGATCTCGTCGTCCGCTTCGTGCCAACCGAGGAGATCGCTCCGATGGTGCTGCGAGGCGAAGCCGACATCGGCGCCGGCGGCTTGATCGGTTCCGACGTCGAAGGCGACGTCCTCGTTGCGCCTTATCCCCTGCCGACCGCGCGGTTTCGCGTCTCCGGACCGACGGGTTGTGTCCCAGTCGATCCCGCCGCGCCGGATCATCCAACCGGGTATCTTGCCGATCTCGTCGCCGCAGTCCGCAAGGGGCAGCCGACCGTCACGACCCTCGATCTCGCCCGCCTGCTGGCTCTCTCCCGGTACGACCTGACAGCGTATCGAGTCGACCGGCTGGAGGGTTCTCCCGAGTACGCCTTCCTCGTTTCGAAGCGCAATCCCAACGCCCATGCGAGGCTCGTCATGCTGATCGATGAGCTTCACTCCAGCGGACGCCTCGACCGGCTGATCGGGAGGTTCATCGGATGAGCCGATCGCTGCGTACTGGGCTGCGTGCAGCCGCTGCCACCCTCCTCGTCAGCGCCTTCGGCGCGATTCTCTGGCACGGCTTCTCGTACGGCGACGCCGGCGCCGCACGCATTGACCGATGGATCGACACGGCCAGGGACCTCGGGACACGCAACGTCGTCTCCGCCATCTACTTGGGGACGCGATTCTTCGACTCGGTCCTCGAGCTTCTCGTATTCGCCGTTGCCGTGCTGGGCGTCCGCCACTTCCTCGGCCAAGCCAAGCTTCACGAGAGTGTTCGACCGGCCGCTCCAGTGGCCGAGTCCCATGTGGTGTCTGCCGCCGCGCGCCTCATGCTGCCGATCATCGTCCTTCTCGGAGTGTACCTTGCCGTGCACGGACACCTATCCCCGGGCGGCGGCTTCAGCGGAGGCGTCGTCGCCGCGTCCGGCCTGTTGCTCGCAGCGATCGCCATCGGCAGCGCGCCGGTCACCGAGCGTCTTGGCCGTACCGGCCTCGAACGCGTCGAGTGGGGCGCGATGCTCCTGATCCTCGGCCTTGTATTCGCTCCCGTCGCCTTGGCTCTCCCCCCGTTCTCCCCGCTCCTGCCCGGTGGGACGCTCGGTCGCTTGGCCAGCGGCACGAACGTACTGCCGTACAACCTTCTCATTGCGTCGAAGGTGTTCGTCGGTTCCTGGACGATCGTGCAGCACTTCCTGCAGCATCGAGGGGGGATCTAGCCCGTGCAAGGACCCATAGGAATCGCCGCCGCAGTCGCCCTGTTCGCCATCGGCACACTGGGTCTCGTCTTGCGCCGTGACTTGGTGATCAAGCTCCTCGCCCTCGGCCTCGTCAACACGAGCGCCATTCTGTGTCTTCTATCCTTGGATGCCGCGCCCGGGAGAACGCCGCCGTTCCTCTCGCCGGCCTTCACACAGCACATGGTCGACCCACTCCCGCAAGCGCTCGTCCTGTCGGCGATCGTGATTAACTTCGCCATCCTCGCACTCGCGCTGGTCTTTGTGATGCGAATCGTTGAGCAGTACCACACGCTCGACTCCCAGCGAGTCGAGCATGAGGTCGAAGGAGAGGACGCATGAGTCCCGTGACCCTCGTCCTCTTCCGCCTTGCGCTGGCCATCCTCTCCATCCTGTTTCGCCGGTTCCACAGGGCCCTGCTTCTGGTCGCCCACGCAATCGATGCCGTGCTCCTCGTGGGGCTCTTCGCCAGGCTGAGCACCTCCGGCACAGGTGAGTTCATCCTCGGCCCGTGGACAAGCGCGACATCGATCGCGTTCTCTCTCGACCGCATCGGTCTCACGTTCGCTTTTCTCGGGTTCGCGCTCAGTCTCGCGGTCATGCTGTACGCCTGGCGCGAAACCCTCAGACCGTATGCGTTCCTCCTCTTGCATCTTCTCATCGGCTCCTGTTACGCGCTGTCGTTCACGAAGGACCTGTTCAACGCCTACGTGCTGTTCGAACTGATCACCCTCAGCAGCTTCCTCCTCGTCGGTTACGAACGGAAGGCACGTCAGATCTGGGCGAGTCTGCGCTATCTCATCCTCTCGTCGTTTGGCATGACGATCTTCCTGTTCGGCATCGCAGTTCTGTACCACCATACGGGGACCCTGCACCTCGATACGCTGGCGCCGATCATCGCGTCGAACCAGCCGGCCCCGTGGATCACCCTGTCAGCCGCTCTCCTTGTGACGGGCGTCGCCGTGAAGGCGGGCGTGTTCATCTTCTCGCTCTGGCTTCCATCGGCCCACGCCGAGGCGCCTCCCGCGGTCTCCGCCTTGCTGTCCGGCCTGGTGATCAAGATGGGGGTCGTCGAGTTGTTTCGCCTCTCCGGTGTGTTCCCGCTCGAGACAACGCTGCTCGTTCTCGGATTCATCACCGCGTTTCTCGGACTCGTGTACGCCATCCGGACGAAGCGCATCAAGCGGATGCTGGCATTCAGCACGCTGTCCCAGATCGGCTATCTGCTCATCGGCTTCGGTGCTGGAACCGAAGGCGCACGCGTCGGCGCCCTTGACTACGCCGTCGCACACGGCCTGTTCAAAGGATTGCTGTTCCTCGCAATCGGAGAGATCGCCGCACTCGCCGGGTCGGACAAACTCGAACACCTGGTCGAGCATCGCGACCGATTCCCGCGAGCCTGCCGCTGGGTGTTGATCGTCGCATGTCTAGGGATACTCGGGCTCCCACCGTTTGCCGGATTCGCGGCGAAGGCCGTCCTGGAAGCGGGCATTGACTCCACTCTCGTGCACACCCTGGTTGTACTCGTCACCGTGGGGACAACGGCGGCGTTCGCCAAGCTCATACCGCTCCTCTCGCGCCCGTTCGGCGGCCCGCGGTGCTCGATCTCCCGCGCACTCGGATACGGCTGGCTCGGCGTCGCTATCCTGTTCTTCCTTCCCCTGTCGCGTCTCCTCGTCCCACGCCCGATCTGGCTGACCCTGTTCAACGCGCTCGCGTTCGTCGAGGCGCTTGCCGCTGTCCTGCTCGGATTCGTGGTGTACCGACTGCTCCGCCGCGTGCCTTGGCGCCTACCCCACGCCATCTTCGGCATCGAGGAAGCGCTCATGACAGTTCTCGCAGGGTTCCTGCTGGTCTGGGGGCTTCTCGTCACAGTGTAGTTCGTGCGAACATCCAGCCGGTCGGGTACCGTTTCTCCATGGGACCGTTTCGCCTGGATCGATACCGTGGGTTTCTCGTAGACATCGACGGTGTGCTGCTTCGCGGCACGCAGCCGATCGGCGGTTCGATACAGGCCCTCGCACACCTCCAGCAATGTGGCCCCACAGTGCTTCTGTCCAACAACTCGACGCGATCGCGTGCTGACCTCGCCGCTCACTTGACGGCACTGGGTTTCACCGTCTCGCCGGAGCACGCGTTGGTCAGCAGCTCGATCGCCGCCGAGTACTTGCTCGCCACGGAAGGACGCACCGCCGTGTGGTGTTTCGGTGAGGAGGGCCTACGAAGCGAAGTGCTCACAGCCGGTCATACCCTCGCTCCCGCACCCCACGAGGCCGCATGGGTCGTCGCCGGAATGGACCGCCATCTCACCTACCAGGACCTCACGAACGCCCTGCACGCCCTTCGGTCGGGGGCGCGGCTGCTCGCCACCAACACCGATGCCACGTACCCGACGACCGAAGGTCTCATCCCGGGGGCCGGCGCGATCATCGGTGCGTTGACGGGGATGGGGTACCCACCGGCCATCGTCGTCGGAAAACCGTCAAAGATCGCGTTCGACGTTGCGCTTCTCCGACTCGGTCTCGCGGCCGGCGATGCTTTGATGATCGGCGATCGTATCGACACCGACATCGTTGGTGCCCGTGATGCGGGCATCCACACCGCACTGCTCTTGTCCGGCGTCACCGGGCGACAGGAGCTGATCGGCGACAACAAGCCCACCTGGGTTGCGAACGATCTGACGGCCCTCGTCCGCGGAGATGCCCTCGCCGGCGGAGCAGCGTTCGCGTAGGCCGAGTGCCGGTTGATCGATTCCTCTGCCATCGATAGGATCGTCGACAGCGAGGGACAACATGGACACTCCACCGATCGTATCGATTCGCAGGCTGACCAAGCACTACGGTGCCGTCCGTGCAGTCGACGGCATCTCGTTCGACGTACGCGACGCCAGCGTGTTCACCCTCCTCGGACCCAACGGGGCAGGCAAGACGACGACCCTCGAGATTCTCGAAGGAATCCGTCGACCGAACGCCGGAGACCTCACCGTCTTCGGGCGTACCGTTCGGCACGTCGACCGTGGGCTGAAGGAAGAAATGGGTGTGTTGCTCCAGGAGGGTGGATTCGAGCCGTACTTGCGCGTGCGGGAAGTGCTTCAGTTGTTCTCCTCGTTCTTCCGCCGGCCGCGCCCCATCGAGGAGGTTCTCGCAGACGTCGCGCTGACCGAGAAGGCCTCAGCGCTGGTGAGGACCCTCTCCGGAGGACAGAAACAGCGTCTTGCCATCGCAACAGCGCTGATCAATGATCCGCGTCTGGTCTTCCTCGACGAGCCGACGACCGGCCTCGACCCACAGGCTCGGCGCAACATCTGGGCGATCGCAGAACGTCTCCGAACGGCGGGCAAGGCCATCATCCTCACCACCCACTACATGGAGGAAGCGGAAGCCTTGTCCGACGATGTTGCGGTGATGGATCACGGAACGATCATTGCCACAGGGACCCCACGCGAGCTGTGTGCCCAGCTTGGGCAGACCACGATCATCGAGTTCGACGCGTCCGGGGTAGGGTCGGAGGAGCTGTCGACGCTCCAGGGGTGCTGTCGCGCGATCCGCCAGGACGGAAGCCTCGTGGTGGCGGAGACGGACGACTTCCTGAAGACGATGGAGCATCTGCTGGCTTGGTCCGCCAACCGAGCCGAGGGCCTACGCGACATCACGGTCCGGCAACCGAACCTGGAAGACGTGTTCCTGACGCTGACCGGCCGGAGGTTGCGAGAGTGAAGGACTGTCGTCGCCTCGCTCGGGTGCACGTCACGACGGCCCTCCGAGAGCGGGTCACGTTCTTCTGGTACTTGGTGTTCCCGTTGTTCCTGTTGGTGATTCTCACCCTGATCTTCAGCAACATCGGGAGCGTAGGAGACCTAACGCTTCCTATCGGCTTGGTGAACCAGGAAACCCCATCCGCCACGGCGGATTTCGCCACGATAATCGAGGATGTCTTCCTTTCGCTCAGCCAAGCGGGGACAGCCTCGCAGACCACGCTGTTCGACCTCCGCTCGCCGGATCCGACGCACGACGCGTCCGCGCCGTCGGAATCGCAACTCAACGCAGTCCGCAACGGCGACATCACGGCCCTTCTTCTCATCCCGGAAGGTTTCAACCAGGATGTTCTGAAGGCAGTGACCACGGATAGCGGGCCCGCCACCCTCACCGTCTACCTCAGCGGCGGCCGCAGCTCTTCCGAACTCGCTGAGTCGGTGATCGAACAGGTCATCGCAGGCCTCGATGAGCAGATTCTCACCACACTCGGCCGGTTCGACCCGCTCAGCACGTTTGCCGTCGAGCACCGAACGATTGCCGCAGCAGACGACGAGCCGTTTCAGTACGTCGACTTCCTGCTGCCCGGCATCCTGTTGATGGGGTTCTTCACCACCGGCTTGTTCGGCGTCCCCGGCACGATCCTCTTCGGCCGCGACCGAGGCATTCTCCGGCGGTACTGGGTGACTCCTCTCACCGTCCCGCGCTATCTTGCGGGCTTCTCGATGGGGCACGGCGCGCTGTGTCTACTCCAGTTCGTCTGTCTCTGGCTCGTCGGGCGGTTCGCGCTCGGCGCGACCGTTGTCATCTTCCGCCCCCTCCCCCTGTTGTTCCTCGTCCTCGGAGCGGTCACGTTCCTCGCATTTGGGTTCTTCGTCGCATCGGTCGCCCGTACGGCCAATGCGGGGATGGCCATCGCCAACATCCTCAACATGCCGATGATGTTTCTCGGTGGCCTGTTCTTCCCGATCGGCGATCTGCCGTTGGCGCTTCGCGCCGTTATGTACGTCAACCCGATGACGTACCTTGCCGACGGCCTACGCGGCACGCTGGGCATCGATGTCGCAATGTTCCCCCTGCCGGTTGCGCTGGCTGTGCCGGCCGCGTGGACTCTGGTTTGCATCGTCGTGGCAGGGAGTCGGCTGCGATGGGGGGTGGAACGATGAGATCGCTCCACGCACTCGTTCGCGCCGAGATGGCGACCTTCGTGCGCGACAGGGCATCGCTGCTGCTTACGTTTCTCTTTCCCGTGTTGTTCATCCTTATCTTCGGCTCGTTAATGGGCGACATGGGAAGCACCGATGACATCGCCATCGGTGTCGTCGCCACCCGAGGCGATGCGGGCGACTCACTCCGCACCGCCATCTCAGCAAGCGGAACGCTTCGGTTCAACGAGTACGAGACCGTCGAGCAGCTCCTCCAGGGGATCGAGACGGGGTCGCTCGACTTCGGCGTCGTGTGGGAAGACGGGTTGCTTGTCTTCTACTACGACCCACGTCGCATTCAGGAGAACGTACCGTTCCAGGAAGTCGCTCGCGGAATCGCCTCACGGCTGAGACTCGCGGCGCAGGGCCTGGAGCCGGTCGTTGTACTTCGGACGATCCCCGTGGGCGGGCAGCCGGAGGTCCCGTGGATCCATGTGGCCGTGCCCGGCATCTTGGCCTTCTCGATTCTCTCTGCGGGTCTGTCCGCGATCGCGGGACACGTGACATCGATGAAGCAGCGGAAGCTGCTCGATCGACTCATCGTGACGCCGATGCGTCCCACGCTGTTCCTCCTCGCAGTCGTCATCGTCCGTCTCCTCGTAACGTTTGCCTCGACGCTCATCACGCTTCTGCTCGCCGTCGTGGTCTTCGGGCTGCGCTTCGATGTCAACTGGCTGCAGTACTGCGTCCTCGTGGTCTCCGCGACCGTCGGGATGATGGGGCTGGGAACGGCAATCAGTCTTCTCGTTCGGCAGGCGTCGAGCGCCGGTCACATCAGTACGATCCTCTCGATCACGATGATGTTCATCTCCGGCATCTACTTCCCGATCGAGATCATGCCACGCTTCCTGCGCGTGATCAGTTACGCCACGCCGCTTCGCCACATGGCGGAGGCGATGCGCTACGCAACCGGGGTGATGGAGATGAGCCCAGCTCGCTTCTGGATCATCAGCGCTGCCCTCTTCGCACTCGGTGCGCTCTTGCTCCCCCTGCTCGCGCGGTACGTCGTTCGTTCCGGACGCTGAGCAAAGCGCTACGGTCCGCCGAGCAACCGGATCCCGAGCAACGCTCCCGATAGCACCAATCCGCCCGCCGCAACCACACCGAGCGCGATCAGCGGGAATGATCGCCGTATCGACCAACCAAGAAGAACCGCGGCGAGTGCACCGGTCCACGCGCCGGTTCCCGGAAGCGGGACGGCCACCAGCAGGACCAACCCGACGGCACCCAGCCGCTCGAGCAAGCGCCCCTTGCGCCGAGTCCGCGCGATCACCCAGTCGTGGATGCGTCGCGTGGGGCTCCATCGAACCGTCAATCGCTCGAGGCCGGCGAGACCCAGCATCACCGGAATCACGGGGAGCAGGTTTGCCAGCACCGCGACGATGTACGCCGCTGCCGGAGACGCGCCGGCAGCCAGTGCATACGGAAGCCCACCTCTCAACTCGGAGATTGGAGCCGCGCACAACCCAACGGTGACCAGCCAATCGACGGTGCCCATCCTTGCATTGTACCCCGCCGGACGTGGCGCACGCAGGATCCTGTCTCTATAATCGGCGGCAAAAGGAGGTGGGGACATTGAAGCTGTACAACACCCTCACACGTCGCGTGGAGACGTTTGAGCCGGACGATGGGAAGACCGTGGGGATGTACGTCTGTGGCCCCACCGTCTACGACCACCTGCACATCGGGAACCTTCGTCCCGTGATCGTGTTCGACACGCTTCGCCGCTACTTCGAGCGCTTCAAGGGTTGGAAGGTCCTCTACGTGCAAAACGTGACCGATGTGGACGACAAGCTGATCGCTCGATCGATCGACACCGGCGACTCGGTGGAGTCGATCGCCCAGCAGTTCACTACGGCGTACTTCGACCTTCTCGAGACGGTCCGTGCGCTACCGCCGTCCGAGAGCCCACTGGCAACGGATCACATCGGGGACATGATCGCCCTCGTGCAACGGCTGATCGAGAAGAAGGCGGCCTACGAGAGCGATGGTGACGTGTACTTCCGCGTCGCAGCGTTCCAAGGCTATGGCAAGCTTTCGGGCCGCACGCTCGACGAGCAGGAGGCCGGCGCCCGCGTTGCAACCACAGAGCAGAAGGAGAACCCGCTCGACTTCACCTTGTGGAAGGCCGCCAAGCCGGGTGAACCCCGCTGGCCGTCACCCTGGGGAGAAGGGCGACCGGGATGGCACACGGAGTGCGTGGTGCTGTCTCGTCGCTATCTGAACGATCGTCTCGACATCCACGCCGGAGGGAACGACCTGGTTTTTCCTCACCATGAGAACGAGATTGCTCAGGCCGAAACGGATTCGCAGAAGCCGTTCTTTCGCTTCTGGATGCACAACGGGATGCTCTCGTTCGACGGGGAGAAAATGTCGAAGTCCCTGGGCAACTTCGCCTATGCGAAGGACGTCCTCGCTCGATACGGGACCGAGACTGTGCGGTACTTCTACCTTTCCCGCCACTACCGAAAGCCCCTCGAGTTCTCGGATGACGGCCTCGTCGCGGCGCAAGCGGCGCTCCGTCGCATCACGACACTCCTCGCCGACGTGACCGCCGAACTGCGCACAGCGCCCGACGGTGAACCCGGACAAGACGGGCGGGCATTCCGAGAGACCCTCGCCGTGTACCGCGCCCGGTACGTCGAAGCCATGGACGACGACTTCAACACCGTCGCGGCCATCGGTGTGTTGCAGGAGTTGGTGAACGCGGCGAATCGGTTCCGGAACACGACGATGGGAAGCGATCGCGCCGTACTGCGGGACGTCGCAACCCTGCTACGCGAGTTGTGTGCACCGCTCGCCATCGTTCCCCCAGAGAGCGACCGCCCGATCGAGTCAATTGAGGGCGCGTTGATCCAGATTCTGATTGACCTGCGACTCGCATTGCGTACGAAGCGGGAGTTCGACTTGGCTGACCTTGTCCGGGACCGTCTCGATGCCTGCGGCATCACCCTGAAAGACACCCCGCAGGGGACTCTCTGGTCACGCCAATCCTAACGTCGATCCCCCATCAGACTGCCGAGGAGTCGACCGACCTCCCGGAGGTCGGTCGCCGCACGGTACCCTGCATCGGGTGGAAGCTGATCACGCATCCACGGAGACAGCCCCACGAGGATGACCTCTTGGATCCCGGCTGCCCGTGCACCGAGGTAGTCGTAGTGCGCATCCCCCACAGCCACCGCCTCCTCAGGGCGCACCTCGAGCCGCGCCAAGGCGTACGTGAACAGATTCGGCGCCGGTTTGGTCGGTCCGTCGTCCCGGCAGACGACGGCGTCTACTGGCAGTGGGTGGCTCTGCAATACGGTGTCCACACTGAGGCGCGAGTTGTTCGTAACCAGTGCACAGCGGACGCCGCGGACATGAAGAGACGTCAGCAGCTCGTTCGCGCCGTCGATCAGTGTTCCGTTTCGTGCGCCGTGCGCCTCGAACCGGTGGAGAACGGACAGCCCCTGGCTCCGCTCGGCAGGCGGACGCTCGCCCAGCTGGTCGAGGATCGCCCGCCCGTCGCGCGGCAGCCCCATCTCTCGCCGCACCTCAGTCCAATCGACGGGCGCATCGTAGAGTGTCCCGTCCATGTCGAACAAGACCGCCTGAAGCCGCATGCGGGAGGTCTACTCGGTCCGTGTCACACCGCTACGTCGTGCGCGCCTACAGCCCATTGTCCGCGACATGAATGCACATCTGATCGGTGTACTGGACTCCATCGGCACACGTTAGCACGAGCGTGACCCAGACGTCTTCCCCACAAGCGAAGTACGTGGGCGGCGCATAGTAGATCGGCTCGCTGGCCGTCGGGTCCAGGAAGGAGCCCTTCGTGGCCGACCAGCGGAACCGCACGGTGCCGCACACCGGCTGCGCGAGATTCGTGCGCAGCTGCATGAACGTGCACTCGGCAAGACAGGCGACACCGTTTCGGTTGATCTGTGGCCGTACCGTTCCACAACGAAGCGACGCGCACGACGTGCAAGACCTGCACGGATCGCATGCGGATGCGCACGAACTGCATGGGGTGCAGGAGGGGGCACACGGGCTGTACGCGGCGCACGGCGAACTGCACGGCGTCGAGCAGGGGACGTACGCAGGCGAACAGCCGCCCACCAGGACCGGCGTCACCGGCGCGGCGTACGATGGGGTGGGCCGCACAACCACTGCACACCCCGTGCACGGGCTCCCGCTTGTGGCCGCCGGATACGCGTACGAGGAGCTCGCAGTCTCAACCACCGTCACCGTTTCGCTTCCGACGGAGTCGGTCGCCGACGCGAACGACGGACCCTCGGTCACTGACTCGTCTGCAACCGCTTCCGCTGTCGCCGGAGTCAGCAGCAACAGAAGCCCTACGCCGAGAGCGGCCATTGCCGCCAGCCAAACCAGGAATGTGTTGTTCATCGCCAGCCCTCCGATTCACGTTTTCCCCTCGATCCTCTTCGCACCGGCTCGATGACAGGCTATCCCGGACGACTGCCCGTGTCAAACCGCGTCTCGCTCTACGGGTCGACGCGCTGCGTCGAAAGGTCTACCCCCGCTCGCAGTTCCTTCTCGAATGCGTGATTCAACTCGTCGACCGTCATGCCCGCCTTCTCGTACAGCCGCGTCGCGCCGGTCAGGCTCTCCGTATCGACATGCAGGGCCACCTTGCGGGTCCCGCGGTCGTAAAACGTTCCAAACGTGTGCAGCAACAGCGCGAGCGCGAGTCCGCGCCGCCTCCACGGCCGCCGGACACCGAGTGTCTCAATGTATCCGGTCGTCGCATCCCCCCCGTCCTTCGGGCTCGCGTTGCAGATTGCAGCGATCTCGTCGCCGTCCTGCGCGACGAACCGCAGCGACGCGTCGAAGTCGGGATCGTTCTCGATCCGGTGCCGGATACGCTGGATCCCTTCTTCGAACGGCGTGTCGACGTGCCCCCAGTGGTCCTTGAACGCATCGCGGCTGGCTCGATACGCCGCTTCCAGGTCGACCTCCGGTTCGATGCTGCGAACGCTGGTCCCATCCGGCCATTGTGGCTCCGGCGGACGCTCGGCCATGTCGATCAGCATCCGGAAGAAGTGCCGGCACTCCGTGAACCCTCTTTGCCTGAGAAACGCAGAGGCGCTTGTCTCGCGATCGTCGAGCGACTGCATCAGAATGACTCGAGCCTCCGCAGGTGCCAGGTCCAGCGCCCGCAGTGCCCGCTTCTCGATCCAGTCCAGAACCGCCGTGCCGATTCCCTTGCCCTGGTGCTCGTGGCCGACGGTTCCTTGCGCTTGCACGGTCACATGCGGCGCGAAGTGCAGCGCATCGGCCAGCGCCGCTACGTTTCCCTCGGCGTCGAACACGAGCCGCGTGTCTTCCGCCAGGTCGATCCCGGGCATGCGAAGCTGTGAGGCGAGCTGCTCCGCGCTGCTGACGTCTCGACCGATCAGCTGCCTGTAGTACGCATTCAAGAACGAGACAATCGCGTTCCCGTCCTCGATCGTTGCGGGACGCGCAGTGTACCCATCCGGTAATCCGATCATCGTCTTCCTCCTGTCCCCAGCCTTCCGGCGCAGGTTGGCTTCACTCGGTAGGTCGGCATCGAGACCCTGCCGGTTCATCTTCACGCACATCTCTTCCCCCGGGCGCACCGCGGCCCACACCCACGCCACAGCATCCCGACGAACCACAGCCATCGGCAACACAGACTCGCCCACTCCCTGCATGCTTTTTCCGCATGTCTGCACGTTGTACGTTGTATGATGTTTGGCGTATTCTGTTGCCATGCGACAGATGACCACCCCGCCTATAGGGTTCGATGGCACGCGGTGTTTCTCGTTCTGTGCCCGTGTCAGGCCCCTATTCAACGGCCCGCGCTCGAAGGAGGAACCATGAGAACTGGACGGAGGACGGCACTTCTACTCCTCGCCATCAGCGCAGTGGCCTCTCTCCCCACCATCGGAGGGCAGGCCGGACTGCACGTCGACGCGATTGAGTTCGTCGAAGAATCCGATCAAGATCGGGTCCTTGAGCAACTCGACCAGGGGTACTTCGACTTGTACGGAGCTCCATTCGATGCCAAGTACTGCGACCAACTCACGGCCGGCGGACTCCAAATCGCCACGAGCTACGGGCGTTCGTACGGTCTCGTGCTCAATCCGGCGGTCGATTACAGAGGGAATCCGCGCTTCCCCCATACCGGCCAGTTCAATGGAACGGCGATTCGGGAAGTCCGAGAAGGAATCCTCTCCTTGATCGACCGAGCGTTCATTGTGTCAGAAATCCTCTACGATCACGGACTGCAGCGCTGGACGGTTCTCAATCCAGCCTTCGCATCCTACGCTGAAGCACTCGGAGCTGCCTGCACGATTGAGGCCGCCTACCCATATGACATGGACAAGGCGTTCGACTTGATTGCCAACGGCTTGACAGAGAACGGCGCCGTGAGGGTCGGCGAGACATGGTACGATGGTGAAACCGGCCAGCCGATTGGGTTGACGGTTCTTGTTGCCGCGAGATCTAATGAACAGCAGAGCATCGCAGGCTTCATCGCATCACAGTTCGAAGACATCGGCCTTTCAGCAGATGTGCGCGCGATATCTCCTGCAGATATCCACGGAGCCAATCCTTCGGACATCCCGTGGAACATCTGGCTCATCGAGACAACGACTGACCGTGTCGTCCGCGACCAGGCAGCGGACTACCAAGCCTGGTTCGCTCTCGATGGGCAAGACGCTTGGCTGTATGACCTAGCGCAATCGACGGACCTTCTCCCCGCCGAGGCCTTTGACACATTCGGCGCACTCGCCGGGCGACAGTACAGCTCAGATGAGGAGCGTCTGGCGTTGCTGGAAAGCGCCGAGCAATACGCCACAGACCTAGCGTGGCGGCAGTGGCTGTGTACTCGAGAGGCAATCTGGGCATGGAATGCGAATCTCCATGTCATCGTCGACACCGCTGCAGGCATCGCCGACAGCTACCTGTGGGCGCACACGCTATGTCGAATCGACGAGAACGGTGAACCTGAGAGCGGCGGGGACATACGCGTTGCACTGCCTGGACTGCTTGCCGGTCCGTGGAATCCGATCAGCGGCTCGGCCGCACCCTCCGACCGGATGATCCAGCGTGCGACGGAGGATTGGTTCGTCTATCCTGACCCAACAACCGGTACGTTCTTCCCGCACTTGGTGACAAGTGCCGAGGTCCTCGTCGCCAGCGGGACGTGTCCTCCTGATAACGCATCAACCGACGAATGGATTGACGTCGATGTGGTCTCGGGGATCTCCGTCCCACGTGAGGCCTTGGTGGACTGGTATCCGGACGCACAACAGTTCGTTCGCTGCGACGAGAAGTATCCCGAAGGCCTTCGTGCGGCATCGCAGACGACGATCGTCTTCGCGGACAGCTTGCTTGCAACCCAATGGCACGACGGCTCGACGTTCTCGGTCGCCGACCTCGTGATGCGCCTGATCGTGTCGTTCGATCGCGCCCGCCCCGACAGTCCCTACTACGACGAGTTGGCGTCCGATCTCGCGTCCGACCCCAGCTTCAAGGGCATCGTCCTCGACAACACCGATCCCGTGACCGTTATCGTCTACCATGACACGGTCTACGCAGACGCAGGGACCCAAGTATTCGAGATGGGCAAACTCGTATGGCCGTACTACGGAACCGGGATGGCGCCGTGGCACACCGTGGCGGTGGGACTCCGGACCGAGGAATACGGCGAGAGCTTCTTCTCCCCGGTCAGGGCAGCCGAATGCGGTGGTGTGTCCGTGCAAGACTGGTTAGGCACCGACGAGTCGCGTGATCGGCTGTACAGCGTCGCACTCGATCAGAGCTGCACGCTGGACTTCCCGTATGCGCAATGCGACGTCCTGGTGGACTACCTGGAGATCGATGAGGTGTACAAGCGATGCTGGCAGCTCAACTCCTTCTTCGACACTTATGGGCACATGTGGATCGGAAATGGCCCGATGTTGATCGAACGCGTCGATGGCGAGCACAACACGGTGTTCGGCAGGCGGTTCGAGGCGTATCCGCATGACCTGACGACGTTCCCGCAGCCGGAACACGCAGACCCCGTCCATCTCAGTCTCAAGCCAGACCCCGTCAATGTCACCCGCGGCGAGTCATCTGTTCTCATCGGCACACTGTCACACGGCGACGGGACGCAGTACGACGCAGAGAGTGTTGTGAAGACCACGTACGCGGTGTTCAGCAAGGAGACCGAAGCCGTTGCGTTCGTCGGAACCGGATTCATTGCGGGAGATCGTGTAGTCGTCAGTCTCGCTGAGTCAGATACGGATCAGTTGGATTCCGGCTTGTGGACGTTGAAGGCACTCTGCATCCTCAGGACCGCCGGGACCACAGTATCCGCTGAGGTGGACCTGTACGTAGAGTAGCAGTGCGGAGGTGCAGGAACGCAAGCTGACCGGGATCCGTGATCCCTACGAGTATTTGCCAAGAGATGCCGTACCGTCAGTGTTCGCGCAGGCAGACTAACGCCTGTGACTCAGTGGCCGTGCTCTCTTTCCCCGTTGGAGATCTCGGAGGCCCACAGCAGTCGCATCTCCTCGCTCGACGAAAGCAGCGCATCAAGGGTTCCCGTCGCCGCGATCCGGCCGTCTTTCATCAGAAGGATCCGGTCGGCGCGACGCAGGGCAGGTCGTCGATGGGAGACGACGAGATACGTTCGGTCTCGTCGTTCGAACGTCCGCTCCCACAGCGTCTTCTCCGTTTCGACGTCGAGAGCACTCGATAGATCGTCGAACACGAGCAACTCCGGATCGCAGACGAACATCCGCGCCGCTGCCGTTCGTTGCCGCTGCCCGCCGGACAGCTTGACACCCTTCGCACCGACGACCGTGTCCAGTCCGTCTTGAAGCAGCGGGATGTCTGCATCCAGGACGGCGAGGCGAATTGCCTCTTCGATCTGCGCCTCGCCGGCTTCCTGCCCCATGGCAATGTTCTCGCGCAGGGACTGGCTGAACAGCTGCGGCACCTGCGGCGTGTACGCGACGTTCGGCGGAGTGAAGAACCGTTCCCTCTCGTCAATAGCTCCTCCGTTCCAGAGAACGCGGCCCGACTCCGCCGGCAGCAGTCCAAGCAGCGCACGTACCAGTGTCGTCTTGCCCGAGCCGATTCGCCCGGTAACCACGACGAACTCACCCCGCGAAATCGTGAACGACGCTGGCCCCACCGTAAATCGTCCTCGCTCCTCCTTCTCGTCCCCCAGTACGCACGCCAGTCCGTCGACGCGCAGTTCTTCCAACGGGACACGCTTCGGGGCGGCCTCGCGCTTCGGCTGCTTCGAGCCGAAGTAGATCGGGTGGTGCGCCACAAGCGACGCGCCCGTCGGATCGCCGACCAACGCCTTCATTCGATCGAACGACACACCCGCCTGCCTCAGGTGGATCATGAAATCGCCCGACGCAGCGACGACTTCGGCAATCACGCCGACGTACGTCACGAAGAGGGCGAAATCACCCACGGTGAACGTGCCCGAGCGCAGGCCGTCGGCGGCCGCCAGGAGGATTAGCCCGGTGCACAGCGTCGCCGCATTCATGAAGAACGAGTGAAACGATTGGCTGAGCAGCCGGTCTTTGACGGTCGCTCGCAGCCGGGTGACGTTGAGTCGGCGGATGTGATCCACCATGGCCTCCTCGGCGCCGGCAAGCTGGACCGCCTGGACACCGTCCATTGCCTCGCCAATCGCACCGGTCACCCGTTCGGTTGCGCGCCGGCTCGCTTCCCGGTAGCGGCGAATGTGCTTGGCCACAACGCGCCCCATCACGAGCACGCCCACCAGCGGCACGACGACCAACCCCGTTACGCGAGCGTCAATGCGCACCAGGATCGCGAGCGCAACCAGCGCGTAGCTAACGAACGATACCTGATCGACGATCCAGCTGATCAGGTCCTCGACAACCCGCGCATCGTCGCGGAACGTGTTCAGCGCCTCGCCCGTTGCGCCGGGGAGTGCCTTGGCCCCCGGCTTGCCGAGCACCTCGGCGAGCAGGTTACGCCGCATCAGGATCTCCATCGTGTACCGGTGGCGTGTGTCGATCATGCCGCCGACGAGAATCGCCACGATTCGCACCAGGCCCGCGGCGACGACAAGGGCGACGATCCCCCAAATCGTCAGGCCCGCCGGAGCCGATCCCGTCAGCGCGTCGAAGAATAGCTTCGCCACATATCCGGCCCCCAGCTCCGTCAGCAGAATCGCGATCCACGCCGCCATGTCCGCTGCGTACAACCCCGGTCGGTATCGGACAAGGCGCCACACCATCTGCCACACGGTCATGTCAGCACCTCCTCGAGGCCGGTCCGCAGAAGCTCCGACAACCGCGACGACGAACTCGCCGCCAACGCCCGACGGTCTCCATACTCCGCCACCGTCCCGTCTTCGAGGATGAGGATGCGATCCGCCCGTTCCACCGTAGATAGCCGATGAGCAATCACGACCGCCGTTCGGTTCTCGAGCAGATGATCGACCGCTCGTTCGAGCAGCGCCTCGGTGGCGGGGTCCAGTCGTGACGACGCTTCATCGAGAATGACGGCGCCCGGTTCGGCGAGGAACGCCCGCGCGAGAGCCAGCAACTGGCCCTGCCCCGCCGACAACCCGGCGCCACCGGCCCCCAACTCCGTGTCCAGCCCGTTCGGAAGGGAACGCAGCCACGCCCCCAGTTCGAGCCGTTCCATGGCATCCACGATGCGCCCGTCCGTCACGCGAGAGTCGTACAACCGTACGTTGTCTCGAATCGTCGCACGGAACAGGTGGACCTCCTGGGGGACCATCCGCACCGCACTCCGAAGGCAGGCCAGCGGAACGTCCTGTATCGGGACGCCGCCGAGCTCTACGGTTCCCCCTGCGCAGTCGTACAGCCGAACGAGCAGCCGGGCGAGCGTCGTCTTCCCGCTTCCCGTTCGTCCGAGAAGCCCGAGAACCTGACCCGGTTCGAGCGAGAACGTGATCCGTTCGAGCGTCTGCGCCGTGTCGCGCTCTTCCTTGACGGGCGGGTCGTCGGCCGGCTCGGCGACTTCATACGAGAAGGACACGTCGCGGAATGCAATGCCGAGCGGTCCGGAAGGCAACGGCCGCGTACCGGAATCCCGAATCCGCGGCGCCGTTTCCAGCATCGTGCGCACACGACGAATGCCCGCCTCGGCTCGCTGCAGGTCGGTGACCTGCGTTCGGATCTCGGAGATCGGGCCGCCCAGCAGCTCGGTGTAGTGGAACACAAGGTACACGGTTCCAATCGTGATCGCGGCCGAGCTCCACAGCGTCGCCCCGACGCTGAACGCCACGGCATGTCCCACCGCGAAGAGAGCAACACTCGACATCCACATCGAGTACCCGGCGATCGCCGAACGGAGTCGTACGGGGAAAATGCGCCTCGCAAAGCCGAAGAAGCGCCGAAACACATGTTGCTCGGCTCCGTTCGCACGGATGTCTTCCGTCCCCGCAAGGTGTTCGCCAAGGAACCCGAAGAACTCCCCGACCATCTTCCGGTACTTCGTCCAGTAGGGGATTGCAAGCTTCCGGATCCAGACCAGTACCGCCAGTGTGGCCACGGAGAACGCGAAGATCGGCAGGCCGATTCGCCAGTCCTCGCGGAACAGCAGCACGAGGATGCCTGCAATAAGGACCACGTTCCCAAGGACGTCAATCGCGAAACGGGAGAAGAAGTTGGACAGGGTTTCGACATCCCCGTCGATCCGCTCGATCAGCTGCCCTGGCGTGTACTCCTTGTGAAACGGCGCATCGAGGCGGAGCGCATGCCGCAGAAGATCGAGTCGAAGCGCGTTCGTCGCCGTCCAGGCCACCGTCTCTCCTACGTACGTCGCCCCAATCGCAAGGGCCTGCGTCGAAACGGCGATCCCGAAGTACAGAAGCGCCGATCGGATCAGCATCGCTCGGTTCCCGCCCGCCGTTGCCGTATCGATGAACGATCGGAGGATCTGAGGATTCAGAAGCCGCAGCGCAATCGTCGTGAGGATCAGCACGGCGAGCGCCCCCATCCACGTCCACTGCGGACGGAGGTACGTGCTGAGAAGCGCGACGTACTGCCGAATCGGAACCCTCGTGCGTTTCACCGCATCCCCCTTGCGCCTATCCCACCAGTTCTCGCGTGACGACGTCGATCCCCGGCCGGAGCTCCTTCTCGTAACTCAATCCTTGACGCACGACGTGCATTCCCGCGCGCTCGTACAGCCGCAGCGCACCGGTGAGATTCTCCGAGTCCATGTCCAGCTCCACGGTCGTTTGCCCCCGGCGGTAGAATTCGCCCAACGCGTGATGGAGAAGCGCCAGGCCGATCCCGCGCCGTCGCCACGCCGGGCGAACGGCGAGCGAGCCCACGTACCCTCGCGTCTCATCATCGGCGATGTGTCCGCGGCAGATGGCGATCCCTGCGACTTCCTGCCCGTCGACGGCCAGGAACCACAACGTCGGATCATGCAGGTCGCCCTCTCCGTCGATGAACTCCTGCCACCCCTCCACTTCCTTGTCGAACGGACGCTCAACGTACCCCCAATGGTCGCGGAACGCCTCGACGTCGGCCGCGACGATCGCCCGGAGTTCCTGCTCGACGTCCGCTGTCCGGACGGCGATGCCTTCACTCCACGTGGGCGTAGGGGGGCGCTCGCTCATCTCGATCCGCATGCGATTGTCGACGCGGACGAGTTGGAAACCCGCCCGTTCGATCGCGGCTTGCCGCGCCCCGTCTCCCGCATAGGCAGACGTGTGTGCCGCTACACGGATCTCCGCGGCGGCGCGCGGCACGTACTCCTCAATCCGCGCCAGGGCCCACGCGTGAAGGGTATCCCACAACGCGAGCTGATCCTCGTACGCCGGACTGACGATCACGGCACACCCGATTCCTGCATACGGCTCACCCGGGTCGTTCACGTGCGTCATCCCCGCAAGCGCCCCATCCGAGTCCACCGCGAGCCGCAGGTCATCGGCCAGGTGGAAGCGTGGACTCGTCCACCACGAGCGGATGTCCTGCAACGTCGATTGGTTCTCCCCGTAGAACGTCTGTGATCGCGCGTTGCAGAGGTCGACTGCGGATTGGACGTCATCCATCGTTGCGGGGCGCAGCGTCCATCCGCCCGGCAGGCAACTACTGATCATGGGATCCTTCTTCCGCGTTTGCGTCGCCCAACGTCTGGGTTGTGAGATCCCGTCCGGGACGAAGCTCCCTCTCATACGACACGGATCGCCGGATGCACCGCATCCCCGCCGTCTCGTACAGGTGGGTCGCACCGGTCAGACTCGCCCCGTCTACGCCAAGGCCCACCTTGGTCTTGCCTCGTTCATAGAGCGTCGCAAACGAATGCTTCAACAGGGATCGCGCGATGCCGCGGTGCCGCCACGGGCGCCGTACGCCGAGCATGTGGACCCACCCAAGGTCCGCATCCTCGGGCCGTTTCGCCGTACAGAACGACGCGCCCGCAACCTCTCCATCGCACTCGGCAAGAAAGAACAGCGAAGGATCGAAGTCCTTGTCGCTGTCGATCCAGTAAACCCACTGCTTCCGCTCTTCCTCAAACGATCGCGCCACGTGTCCCCAGTGATCCGAGAACGCATCCTGCATGGCGCGCACCATCGGATCGAGATCGTTTGCACGGTCGAACACACGCACCGACACACCCGCCGGCCACGTTGGGCTCTCCGGCGCGCCATCCATTTCGATCACCATCCGGTAGAACTCACGGATCGGCGTGTAGCCGCTTTCCGCAAGGAGCCCCTTCGACTCCGAACAGCACTCGGGAATCCCCGTTCGAATCGCCACGCGTGCCCCTTCGGGAGCACGTAGGAGCGCTTCGCGAGCACGCATCTCCTCCCACTCGAGGAGCCACGACCCGATCCCACGCCCGACCGCGTCGGGATCGACGCGTCCCCAGACATGAACCAAGACGTGAGGAGCGTGGGTGTCCCACACTTCTCCGTACCCAACGATTCGTCCTTCGGGGGAGACGATCACGCGGGTGTCCCGGTTGATGTCGAACTCCGGCGTGTTCCACTCCAAGAGCAGTTCGTCCGCATCGTGCGGCGCCTCTCCAACACGACTCGTTGCGTATGCGTTGAACAACTCGGTCAGTCGCTTGGCGTCCGCACGGGACGCTGCACGATCGCGATATCCTCCAGGTAACTTGCGTATCATGATCCTCCTTGCCAAACAGCCAGCGGGAGTGCACTGCCAACAGGTACGTGACCGGCCTACGACAGGCGGTTCATCCGTCTTGTCGTCGAGGTGGATCAGGTTGAAAGGTCGGGCGTGCGCCCAGGGAAGAGCCTACTGCGAGAAGCCACTGCCTCGGCACGCCATACCGGATCCGGCCACGAAACTCGTCTCGTTTGAATTCATGGTCATGTTCGCCCTCCGTTCGGCGTGCCTACCAGGCACAGATGCTTCCGCCCGTCGCGTCGCGACGGCTCAAGGTTCGTAGGTCGTCAGTATATCCACTCAACCCTCCGTGTCAACAACTCCTTATCCGGTTGGCCGCCGCTTGCGGTTTCCCGGCCGCGCACCTATCCTTTGCCGACGGTCGACTCGACCGCAAAAGGACCCGTACCCGACACACATGATCGAGACAGATCCCGTCAGCAACCGAGAGAGCTCCCGACAGCGCGTCGGCTACGTTGTGCGATCCGCTGCTACGCCCTCGCTGTACACCGGCCTCGGCTTCCGATGCGGCCTCGAAATCCACCAACAGCTTGCTACAAAGAAGAAGCTGTTCTGCCGCTGTCCGGCACGCCGGTACCAGGACGGCAATGACTACGACGCGCAACTCGTCCGACACATGCGTCCTACGCTCTCGGAACTCGGGGAATACGACGGCACCGCGCTGATGGAATTCAAGACGAAGAAGAACATCGTCTATCGCATCAAGGGGGAAACCGCCTGCACGTACGACATCGACGATACGCCACCGTTCGCCGTCAATCAGAACGCGCTGGACATCGCAATCGAAGTGGCCATGCTGCTGCGCACGAACATCGTCGGCGAGTTGCACATCACGCGAAAGCAGTACCTGGACGGCAGCATCCCGACGGGTTTCCAACGCACGGCGATCGTCGGCATCGACGGCGAGATCGCACTTCCGGAGAAACGCGTGCGGATTCTCCAGCTCAGCTTGGAAGAGGATTCGTGTCGCGAGGTCAGCGACGTGGGGCACGAGCGAACGTACACGACAGACCGGCTCGGCGTTCCGCTCATCGAGACGGTGACGTATCCCGAACTCCTCACGCCGGACGAAGCGGCCGCGGCCGCGAATCATCTGCGCTACTTGGCGCGCAGCACCGACAAGGTGAACGTCGGCCCGGGAGCGGCGCGGCAAGACGTGAACGTCAGTGTGGCCGGTGGGACCCGCGTCGAGATCAAGGGCGTCCAGCACATCCGATGGATTCCCGATCTGACGCACAATGAAGCGTTTCGACAGCGCGCGCTCATCCTCATTGCCGAGGACCTCGCCGAGCGCGGGATCTCGGCTGAGAACTGGGCCTTGACGCACGAGCCGCTCAGCTTGAGCGAACGACCGTCGGATGCACCCGATGACGCATCCGGGGTGCTCGTGCGCCTCCCCGGCTTTGCCAGCCTGTTGTCGTTCTTCACCAGTCCCGGGCGATGCTTCGCCGACGAGCTGTCCGACCGGCTGAAGGTGATTGCGTGTGTGGAGAAGCCGAACATGACACACAGCGAAGAACCGGACGGCCCCCTGCCACCCGCGGTCTGGGATACGCTGCGACAGCGCATGACGGCAGCCGCGAACGACGCGTTGATCGTCGCCTGGGGCCCTCCCGCAGACATCCCCATGGTTCTCGACACACTCGACGAGCGCTGTCGGTTGGCGTTCTCCGGCGTCCCGAACGAGACCCGAAAAGCGCTCGCCGATGGGACGACGATCTTCGAGCGCGTCCTTCCGGGCCCGGACCGCATGTACCCGGATACCGATTCGGCCCCGATCCCGATTCCCGAGAATCGCCTGGCCGCCATTCGCGAGACGCTGCCGGATCGAATCGAGGATCGGCGCGCCCAGCTGCAGTCGTGGAATCTCACCGATGATGTCTGCGCGTACGTTCTGCGACGCAACCTGTTCGACCTGCTTCGTTGGCTGATCGACGACACAGGCCTTCGCCCTGCCTTCGCCGGGAGCCTGCTCGCCCACACCGTACGGCACGCGATCGGGGATGATCGAGTCAACACCGGCCACCTACGCGACGTCGTTTCGAAGGCGCTCGCAGCCGAGCTGACACCGGACATCCTCCGCCCCCTGGTCGACCGCGCGCTGCGGTCCCCGGGCAAATCGTTCGAGCAGCTGCTCGAAGCGGCTGCGTACGCTCCCGTGGAGCCCGCCGCGATCCTCGAACAGGTCGTGCCGCTGACCGAACAAGCCCGAGATCGAGAACTCACCGACCTGCGCGCGGTGAACTGGATCATGGGTCAGCTCCGACCGGCGGCGCTGGGGAACATGCCCCTGGCCGCCCTGGCCAAGACGGTACGGGAGCGCATGTCATGAGCGACAACCACAAGGGATACAAGGGAGACGCACTCGACGCACTGGTCCGCTTCGACGTCGGGGTATGGAGTGACGTGGAGATGGACACGACCCGCGGACGGTTCCGCGGCATCATCCTTCCCCGTTCGGAGTTCGACGACTCGATCCACATCGTGCTCAAGCTCCCGACGGGCTACAACGTGGGCATCGACGCGAAGTCGATTCGCTCCGTGCACGAACTGGGCACCCGGGAGGCGCACTACAAGATTCCGGAGAAGGAGTTTCCCGTCTCCCCGAACAAGCCGAATGTCAAGCTCTTCGGCACCGGCGGGACGATCGCCTCCCGGCTCGACTACCGGACCGGAGCCGTGATTCCTGCATTCTCCCCCGGCGAGCTGTACGGCGCCGTGCCCGAGCTGGCCGACATCTGCAACCTGACTACGGAGAAGCTGTTCGCCGTGTTCAGCGAGAACATGGGCCCCTCGCAGTACATCGAGTTGGCAAAGGCAATCGGCACCGAGATCGAGGACGGCATCCACGGGATCGTCGTCGGCCACGGCACGGACACGATGCACCACACCGCCAGTGCGTTGGCGTTCATGGTGCAGGACTCGCCGGTCCCGATCGTGATGGTCGGATCGCAGCGCTCCTCGGACCGCCCCTCATCCGACGCCGCGTTGAACCTGATCCATGCAACGACCGCGGCATCCACATCGGACATCGCCGAGGTCATGGTGTGTATGTTCGGCCCTACCTCCGACGAGTACGCTCTGCTGCACCGCGGCACGCGCGTTCGCAAGATGCACTCGTCGTACCGTTCTACGTTTCGAACGATCGGAGACATCCCACTGGCCACGGTCACGCGCGACGGCGTCCATCCACTACGAGACGACTACAACCGCCGTCGGGACGACCGAACGGTGCACGTGGTTCCCACGTTCGAAGAGCGGGTCACGATGGTGTACTACTACCCCAACATGCATCCCGACATCATCGACGCGCTGGTCGAGAGGGGATACAAGGGGATCGTCATCGCCGGGACCGGTCTCGGTCACGTCAACAAGCCGGTGTACCCGGCGATCGAGCGCGCCACCGCCGCCGGAGTGGCGCTGTACATGACCGTGCAAACGCTGTGGGGGTACGTCCACATGTTCGTGTACGACACCGGCCGGGATCTCATGGCCAAGGGGATCATCCCGGCCGAGAACATGCTCCCGGAGGTTGCATACATCAAACTGGGATGGGCACTCGGCCAGACCGACGATCTGGATCGCGTTCGTGACATCATGCTCACGCCGATCACCGGCGAAATCACCGAGCGGGAGCCGCACGACGGCTATCTCGTCTTCCAGGGCGGGATGCCTGAGATCGAGGCGTTCCTACGTCAAGTACATAAGTAGATCCACACGAGAGGAGATCAGACCATGCCGCAACACTCCCAACCGATCAAAGATACGTGGGACCGTCGCAGCGGCCCGGCCGTGTTCGCCACCGTCGGAGCGCGCGGTGAGCCAAACGCAATCTACGTAACCTGTCTTGCGCTGTACGATGACCGCACCGTCGTCATCGCCGACAACTACTTCGACAAGACCCGCGCCAACATCCTCGCCGGAACGCGCGGAAGTCTTCTGTACATCACGGAGGATTCCAAGACGATTCAGATCAAGGGTTCGATTACGTACCACACGGACGGACCGGTGTTCGACCACATGAAGTCGTGGAACCCGTCCAAGCATCCGGGGAACGCTGCGGCAGCCCTAACGGTCGAGGAGATATACAGCGGGGCAAAGCGACTTCTGTAGCGTCCGCGGCGCCGAGCGACGCAGAGTGAGTGCTCTAGTTCCCTCCCCGGCGTGTCGTTTTCGGCAATCCGAACGTCCGGTCGATCCTGCGGAGTGTGGCCCGTTCTTCTTTGCTGTCGAGCTTCGCTCTTCGAGTCGCTCGTTGCATCAACGCGATCGTCTGATCGTACAGCGGTCGATCGACCGGATAGGGAATGCCGTCTTTGCCCCCGTGTGCGTAGCTGTACCGGGCCGGGTCGTCGTAGCTCGGCGGGGCCCCGTACACCAGTTCGCTGACGAGAGCTAGTGCACGCAGAGTCTTTGCGCCCACACCGGGGACGCCGAGGAGCGATCGGAAATCCTCGACCTGCGCCTCGTATGTCTTGGCGAAGATCCCCGAGAGCCGCGACGGGTTGATGTCCGACACCAGGATTTCGTGGCGCTTCGGCAAACGGATCGACCGTAGACGCATCAGTTCGCCGACGAGGGCCACCGGTGTCTGCCGTGCCAACTCGGCGCTTGCCTCCCGCGTGCCGCGACTCGCCTCCGCAACCAGGTTGAGCGTCTGTCCCCCCCGGCGGTCGCAACACACCGCGGCGTGCGGTTCGTTGACGAAGTCGAGGGTCGGGTCGGATCGCCAGTGGTACCGTCGTGCCATGCCATTCTGCTCGTTCATCCCCTGCTGGACGACGGCCCAGTCTCCGCGACGATCGAAGAAGAACACGTGATGGTACACCGCGTACCCGTCCTGCACCGCCGAGCTATCGACCTTCGCCGACGTTCGACTTGCGTCGATCAACGGCGCCGCATCGATGCCGGCCCGTTCGCTCCACGCAGCAATCTCCGTGGGCGTTTTTCGCGACGCTGCACCCTTCCCGCCGGCGAGGAACAGGCCAAGATCCTCTTCGAGTCCCCGGATCCCTTCCTTGATCGCGCCACATGTGGTCGTCGTCAGGCCGCTCGAGTGCCAGTCGAACCCCAGGACGCAGCCAAGCGCTTGGAACCACCCGGGATCGCTGATTCTTCGGAGGAACCCACCCGTGTCGTACTCCAGCACCACCAACTCGGCGATCGAGCCGGCCAACCGAGCCATACGGGTGAACAGCCAGCGGGGCGCTCGCCCGTAGTGAAGCGGAAGGTCGGCTCGTCCGGTTCGCATTCCTCACTGTACACGATCGGCGCAGCCGCGCGGTGCAGTGCCGGACGAACGACTCGATCTACCCGCGCGGCGGAATGATTCGATCGATCAGGCCGTACTCGACGGCCTCGTCGGCCGACATGAAGAAATCCCGGTCGGTGTCCTTGATCAGCCGTTTCTTCGTCTTGCCGGTGTGCTCGGCGAAGATGTCGATCAGGATATCGCGCAAACGGAGAAGCTCGTCGGTTTGGATCTTGACGTCGGCCGCCCAACCCTGGAACCCGCCGAACACCTGATGCAGCAGGATGCGCGAGTTTGGGAGCGCCGATCGTTTGCCCGCCGTTCCCGCCGTCAGCAGGACCGCGGCCATGCTCGCAGCCTGCCCGAGGCAGATCGTCGCGACATCGCACTTGAGATACCGCATCGTATCGTAGATCGCCAATCCGGCAGTCACCGACCCCCCGGGCGAGTTGATGTACAGGCGAATGTCCTTCGAGGGATCCTTCGCCGCCAGGAACAGCATCTGTGCGATGACGACGTTGGCGACGTCGTCGTCGATCGAGTCCCTCAGGAAGATGATCCGGTCCTCCAACAGGCGCGAGTAGATGTCGTACGTTCGTTCCGTGTGTCCGGTGTGATCGATCACGAACGGGATCTGGGCAGGCATTACGATTCCTCCTCAAGGGTCACAGTCGCTGCATCGCGCAGCCGAGCGAACACGCGCTCGTTGATCTTGCTCGTTCGGTATTCGTCCCAGCGGTCCTCCGCCTTCAGGCGCGCAACGAACCGCACCGGCGTCTCGCCGATCTCCTCGGCCTCCGCCTCCGCGACCGTCGCCAGCTCTTCGTCGTCAAGAGCAATCGACTCGGCCTCCGCGACCGCACGCAGGGTGAGTTCTCGACGTACGCGGTGCTCGATCGACGTTCGGATTTCGTCGCGCAGTTCGTCCTCGGTCTGCTTCCGCTCGGCGAGCGCCTCCTCGAACGAGGCGGACGAATCCGGACGATCCAGCGAGGCTTTGATTCGCTCCACTTCCTCCTCGACCAAGTCGTCGATGAACGGCTCGGGAAGAGGGATGTCGGCCTTCTCAATCAGCTGATCGAGCACTCGAACGTCGGTGACGCGCTCCTGCCGCCGCGCCCGCTCGGCCTCCATCTTCTCGTGCAGGTCCGTACGCAGGGCGTCCAGGGACTCGTACCCCGCATCCTTCGCCAGCTCATCGTCGATCTCGGGAAGCACGATCTGGCGCAGGCCGATGACCTCGATCTCCGCGTGCAGCGGACGATCCTCCAGCTGTTCGTCCACGACAACGGTGCTGCCAACCGCGGCACCTACCAGATGCTTCATGATCGGATGGCCGCTGTCCGCACGCGTGTCCCACTCTTGTTCACCCTCTCGGACATGGAGGATGTCACCGTCTTCGACCGTCTCGCCGGCCTTCTCCTCCAACGTGCTGAACTGCGACCGGACCTCCTCGATCGCCTGATCCACGTCCTCGTCGGTCACGGGCTTCGTCCCCGGGACGGAGACCGCGATCCCGTCGTACGCCGGCAAGTCCACCGACGGGAGCACGGCAAACGACGCGGTGAATACGAACGGTCCTCCGTCCTCAAACGATACCGTCTCGACCTTGGGCGACGACACCGGACGCAGCGCCAGCTCCTCGAACGCGTCCGGGAGGTGTTGCCGCGCCAGCTCGTCCTGCGCCTCAGCGACGAACACGTCGGCCCCGAAGCGGCTGTCGAGATACGCCCTGGGAACGTGCCCTTTTCGGAAACCGGGAACCCGCATCTCGCGGGCGTAGTTCTTGTATATCGTATCGATCTTGTCTCGCACACGATCGGCGTCGATCGTTACCCGGATCGTCGCCTCGGTCGCGTCGCGCTTCTCGATCTCGTAGTTCGGCTTGGTAGTCATCAATCTCCGCCTGTTCTGGATTTTCGCGTCGCGAATTATACGAGCCGAGCGGCGGGGCAACAACAAACCCGCTCAGGAAGGGAACTAACTCAGCAAGACGATCGCCCACGGGGTCCCGAGCAGCAGCTCCCACAGCGCGCCGATCCCGTTGAACAGGAAGCCGAGCCCGCCGAGGTACACCACGGCCAGAACGATGAGGAACCCATACCGTTCGAGCGACAGCAACACCCGACGGCCGCCCGGAGGAAGGAAGTACATCAGGATCCTCGATCCGTCGAGCGGGGGAATCGGGATGAGGTTGAACGTCGCCAGAATCAGGTTCCACAGAACGAAGAACGCAAGGAAGTACAGCAGCGCGTACAGCAGGTTGCCGACGAACCCAAACGCCGTCAGCGCCGCGAACCCGGCGCGGGCGGCGGCTGGCGCGGCCAGAATCAACAGATGTCCCAAACCGGCTGCGATCAGGGCCAGAACGATGTTCGTCGTCGGACCGGCGATCGCCACGTAGAGCATTCCGCGATACGGGTTCTTGAAGTAGTTCGGGTTGATCGGAACGGGTTTTGCCCATCCAAACAACGGAAGGGCCCATCCGAGAACGAATCGGAGGAACGCGAGCGCCAAGGGGACGACGATCGTTCCGATCGGGTCGACGTGGGCGAGCGGGTTCAGCGTCAGGCGGCCGCGCTGTCGAGCGGTCGGGTCACCCAGCCTCCACGCCACGTACCCGTGCGACACCTCGTGAAGGACGATCGCGAAGAAGATGCCAATCAGCGACAGGATGATTTCGACGATCGTCATGTACGTCATTCGTTTTTCTCCACCGGGCCGAGGTCGACGGTCAGTGTATCCTGGTTTCTCACGATTGCCAGCCCGTCCGGTGCACCCTTCGGTTTGCGAACGTGCTTCACCTCCGTAACAACGACCTCCGCCCTTCGCTCGCCGCCGCGCTTGGAGTGACGTGCCGCCAGCCGCGCCGCTTCGACCACCACGGTCTGTGGAACCTCGCGGGAACCGCCCCGCCGCACGATGACGTGCGAGCCGGCGGCCTCGTGGACGTGCAGCCATAGATCGTTCGGCGCAGCCGCGCGCAGCAACCGATCGTTTTCCTTCGCGCTCCGCCCCACCAGCACGGTGAATCCCTCGATCGTGTACCGTCTCGGCCCCGCTGGTTGCGTACGGCCCTTCGGCGGCTTCCGAGGCGTGGGAAGATGCGCCAGCGCACGCTCGTCGACCGGCTCGCCACGTCTCGCCCGTTCGACCCCCTCGGACAGCTCTGCGGCTTCGCGCTCCAACCGGGCGAGACGAGCCTGCACGTGCGGTGCGCCGCGGCGCAGCCGCTTCGCACGCTCGTACATTCGTTGCGCGTTCTCAATCGCCGTAAGCGATGGATCCAGCCGGAGGTGTACTACCTGCTCGGTCGTCGGGTCGACGACCTCGGCGTGGTCGACCCCGCGTTCGATGTCGCGCTGGTGAATCATCAGCAGGTCGGCCGACGCCTGGAGTGCGTCCGCTGCCGAGGCTTGATCCAGCCAGTCGCGCAGCTTCTCCTGGGTCCGCCGGGTCTTCGCCAGAGCCCGTTGCAGCGGGACCACCAGTGCGTCCTCCTCGGACCGATCCCGCTGCTCCTCCAACCGCACGTGGAACGCGCGGTCGAGTGCTTCACCGAACGTCTGAGTCGGCTCAGCCGGCGGGGGCAACGGATAGAACGTTGCACGGTTCTCTGTAACCACGTACGTTGCATCCGGCGACTCGACACATCGCAGCACGTCGTCAAGACGTGCTCGCAACCGGTCGGCGAACGTCACCTCCGCGACGCCACCGGCCGAGGCCACGATGTCTTCGGCGGTGCGTCGCCCCACCCCGTCCACCGTTCTCGCCAATCGCCGTACGACGTCTTCGTCGGCGGCTGCCGCCGTCGCCCAGCTCAGCGAGACGGTCTCCGGATCGTCCTTCGCTTGGGGAACCAGCGCGTGATACGGCCCGCCGATCCGGTTCTTCCCGCTGGGGCGCATCGAACCCAGGACCCGTCCACCCTGAACCAATAGCACATTCCCGCGTACGCCAACCAGCTCACAGACCAATTCGTACCGCAGCGTCGTCCCCTCGGCACGCCGCGCGACCTCGAACGTCACGAGCCGGTCCCGGCCGCGCTGGCGAATGGCCGTGATCCGTCCGCCCCGCAAGTAGCGGCGCAGCAGCATCACAAAGGCAAACGGTGTCTGTGGGCTCTCCAACTCAACGTTCGTCCGATGGAGGCCGGCGGCCTTTGGTTCGATCAGGACCCGCTGTGTCCCCGCGGCCCGAACCTGCAGCACAACGAGATCCCGCGTGGGCTGATGAATCTTCTGAATGACGCCCGAGAGAAGGGACTCCCGCAGTTCTCTCAAGCATGCCGCAATGGCCAGACCGTCCATGCCCCCTCCAGTTGAAGCCCCCTGAGGAGCCCGCTACAATCCCGATTGTACTGCCGGCGTAGCTCAGTGGTAGAGCAATGGTTTCGTAAACCATCGGTCGGAGGTTCGACTCCTCTCGCCGGCTCTTGTGACTTGCCTTCGGCATTCCAGACGATTCGCGCTCACATCGTCGCCTGTCAATGACCACCGAACTACCCAGAGCCATCACTCTGTTCCGGGACACTCACAGGAGGCAAGAAAGTGGCACCTGGTCAGCCTGGCGGACTGAGTGGAGAACGCGTATGTGCACTGCCAGTTCGTCTGGGATGTAGACGACCGATCCGTACAGCGTGAAGCGCTTCTTGCTCGGGAGCAAAGCGTTGGTGAGATCCCGGCTTCGTGATATGCGACGCTGACGTTGCCAAGCTCTTGAGCTCGTTGCAGGACGCGAAGGAGAGAAGCGTGCACCTTGTCTTCGAGAGTCATCGGACAACCTTCCAGGTTTCTTGCTTGATCCCTGAGAATGCTGCCTCAGTGGCTCTCTCTTTCCTCCCGGCCTCCGTCTGCCCCCTGCAAACACTACTGCGGAATACAACACGCTAGATCACTCCCCACGCACGTACACGTCGAGGAAGTTGCGAACCGCACGAGCGGCCGCTCCGTAGAACCCCGTTCTTCCGCCGTGGCCCGCTCCCTGTACGAGGTGGAGTTCCGTGTGGACGCCCGCACTCACCAGAGCCTCAACCAGCGACTCGGGCTGCGACAGCGACAGGTACGCGTCGAGCGTTCCCTGGAACACGAACACCGGCGGATCGTCGGGGGACGCGTGATACACCGGGCTTGCCAGTGCCACGAGGTCCGGGTCGGCAGTGCCGTGACATCGGTTGTTCCGTAGTACGGCATGACAGCGGCCACGCACGACGACGTCGTGGCGTACACCCCGAAGTTGCCCGTCGAGCGCGCCGACGCCCTCACTCAGCCCGAC
>Ga0272444_10000688_pt1 | contig 34954 bp, 29 predicted proteins | sample SSMForm13_FD_201033 | JGI IMG/M metagenome (GOLD analysis project Ga0272444, IMG submission 201033) | Marine sediment archaeal communities from Little Sippewissett salt marsh, Falmouth, MA, United States - SSM-Form-13 | ecosystem: Environmental > Aquatic > Marine > Wetlands > Sediment ...
AAGGCATTCCGCGCGCACGACTCAGAATCCGCGTGGGTGCCGAGCACCCACCCCACACGCTCGCCTCGCGGTGCCACGTGTGCCGACTTGCCCGGGGCCACGCCTGGCTCTGTTTGACTTTGGCATGAATCTGAAGTATATTGATTGACGGAGGGGCGTTCGCGCGCAGCGGGCGTCCTGTGTAGACGCGGGGAGTGCGACCGCCGCAACTGCAGTGCTGCTCAGCCGGGCACGGTTTGCTCTGCGAGCCAAGCCGTGGCACCCTCGCTACGTGAGATCGCAAACCGCTCCAGGGACCTCGCCCCGCCGTGCCCGGCGGCAGGCCTGGCTTCCGTTTGACTTTCGCATGAATGTGAAGTATATTGATTGACGGAGGAACGTTCGCGCATAGCGGGCGTCCTGTGTAGACGCGGGGAGTGCGATCGCCGCAGTGGCCCTTGTCCGGGCAGACGGAGGCGGTTGCAGTCTCCGTTTTCTTTTTGCGCCGGCGGTCTGACAAGGAGGCTTGTCGATGAAACGCAACCCGTTCTGTTCTATCGCGATGACGGCCGCCATGGTGGCGGCGCTGCTGTGTGCCTGGCCCGGCCAGGCCCGGGCCTACTCGATCGTCTCATGGGGCAATGACGATGACGGCCAGGTCAGCGATACACCGACCGGCGACGACTTCGAGGCCATCGCCGGAGGGCTCTTCCACAGCCTCGCCCTGACGGCGGACGGCGCCATCGCCTCGTGGGGCTACGACACGTACGACCAGGTCACCGATACGCCGACCGGCACCGGCTTCAAAGCCATCGCCGACGGATCGTTCCACTGCCTTGCCCTGACGGCCGACGGCGCCATTCTGTCGTGGGGGCACGACCTGCACGACCAGGTCACCGACACACCGACCGGCACGGGTTTCAAGGCCATCGCGGCAGGGTACAATCACAGCCTTGCCCTGACGGCGGACGGCGCCATCCTCTCCTGGGGCGATGACGGCTCGAGGCAGGTCAGCAACACGCCGACCGGCAGCGGCTACCTCGCCATTGCGGCAGGGGGCAATCACAGCCTTGCCCTGGCGGCCGACGGTTCCATCGTCTCCTGGGGACGCGACACGTCCAACCAGGTGTTCCTGACGCCCGCCGGCACCGACGTCGCCGCCATCGCGGGCGGATATGAGCACAGCCTCGCCCTGAAGGACAACCACGCGATCGTCTCGTGGGGCGACGACGATTACGACCAGGTCAGCGACACGCCGGCCGGCATCATCTTCGCGGCGGTCAGCGCGGGGATATACCACAGCCTTGCCCTGACGTCGGACGGCTCCATTGTCTCCTGGGGCGACGATTCGTTTGACCAGGTCGCCGACACGCCGACCGACAGCGACTTCAAGGCCATCGCCGGCGGCGGATACCACAGCCTGGCCCTGACGCCGGAGCCCGCCTCGGCGCTGATGCTGGTCGCGGGCGGCCTCGGCCTGATGGCCCGCCGCCGACGGCGCCGCGCACCGACCGGGCGCTGACGGCACCCGGTGCCATGCCCTGCAGGCTCATGGTCACGCTTCGCGTGAACCATGCCACCCCGGCAGTGGCTCATCGGGAGCATGTTAATCACTCAACGGCGTGGGTGCCCCTCGACTACACTCGGGATCTGCGACAAGCACCCACCCTACTTGCTCATGGTCACGCTTCGCGTGAACCATGCCACCCCCAAGACCGGCAACGGCGTCCTGCGGGCGGCGGGTCAGAGGCGGCCGGAGAGGGCGAGGTAGACCGCCGCGACAATCAAGAGCGAGCCGATCACCCGGGCGGCGATCATGCCGCGCGTCAGGTGTTCGGTGCGGCCGATGTTCCAGCGCCCGAGGAGCAGGACGGCCAGCACGCTGAACACGCCGCGCAGGCTCGACAGCACGTTGGCCAGGACGGCCGAGTCGAGGAGCTTGAAGGCCGCGACGATGCACACCCCGTGGGCCACCACGATCGGGCCGGTCACCCACAGGGTGCTCGCGCGGCGAGGCAGCACCCGCAGGCCGCGCGCCTTGCAGACCGCCACCAGCACCACGCTCGCCACGCTGCCCCGCACGAACCAGCTCATGCTGACGAAGTCCCAGATGGCCAGGTTGTGGTCGTGCATCTGGCGGCGCGTGATCAGGTCGGCCAGGCTGGCGAAGGTGCACATCAGCAGGCCCAGCACCAGGCCGCGATCCACGACCACCCACGGGCGGCGGAGCACCTGGCGGTTGCCGCTCGCGAGGAACAGGGCCACCAGCAGCATGCCCGAGGCGGCCCACAGTTCCGGCCCCACCGGCTCGAAGCCGAACGCCACGGCCAGCAGCGTGGCCACCAGGGCCTTCGAGCCCATCACGGGGCCCACGTGGCTCACGTCGGCGTAGCGGACCGCCAAGCCCATGAAGAACAGCCCCGTCACCGCCGGCACCCCGGCCATCAGGACGGCGCGCAAGAGCGGCCAGGAAAAGTCCGGCGGGTGGATGAGCCACCACACCACGGCCATGAGCGCCGGGACGGCATTGACGTAGAACAGGAACCGCCAGGGACCCTCGCGGTGCTGAATCTCGCGCGACCACAGGCCGAGCACAACGAATGTGACGGCCGAGATCAGCCCGAAGAGGATGCCGGCATGGAATTCGGTCACAGTGGCGGTGCGGCCCTCCCAGCGGCGCGCAGCCCGCGCCGATGCAGTGCGGCGGCGCGGACCGTCGGGGCATTATACACGTCGCCCGCCCACGATTCGCCTGCGTTTCCCAGCAGAAGGGGTAGGTGGGTGCGCCACAGAACAGTGGCCCCGGGGGCCCCCGGCGTCTCGCCTGTGGCGAAGGCTGTGTGCAGGGCCGGGGCGGCCCTGCGACTCACGGGCAAGATGCCCGTGCCACGGTGCACCGGCCGACGTCAGGGATTGCCGAACACCTCGCTGAACGGCGCCCGGCGGCGCATGTCGGTGCCGCCCACCTTGTCGGACCCGCCCGAGTGGTAGGGCACGCGGGCTCCCATCACCTTGTAGACGTCGCCGCCGCGACCGGCCGCAAACAGGCAATCGTGGGCTCGGTTGAACGGTCCCGCGGCGTCGGCCGTGCCGACAAGGTTCAGTCGGCCCAGGTAATTGTGGACCCGGCAGACGCGCTTGACCCCGCGGACCAGTTCCCACAGCTTCATGACCTCGTTGTTCCACGGCTTGATGTCCCGTTTGCGGAACGTCGTCCCGGTGCCAATCCGCGCCACCTTGCGGTGCTGGGCCTCGGTCCGCGCCGCGAGCTTGTCCGCAACGTCGGTCACCAGCGTGTCGGCCGCCGCCTTGTAGTCGCCCAGCAGCCCGGACGCCGTCTCGGGGTCCACCGCCATGACCAGCCGCAGCTTGCCGTATGCGGTCTCGACGTTGCCGATGCGCGGCGCCACCGACCGGGCGCTCTTCAGGATCTCGATGCTCTTGCGGATCTGCTTGACCTCGTCCTTGAGCCCTTTGCGGAGCGCGGCCCGGAGGGTGCCGGGGGTCTTCAGGTCCTCGGGCTTCGGGTGGTCCTTGTCTCGCTCGGCCTCGGGTTTGAGGGCCGACAGGATGACCCGGATGGCCCGCAGGTGGTACTGGCGGACGTCGGCGTCGGTGATCCGCGAGGCCGTGGCCCGGTGAGCGTCCACCGCGTCCTGGTGGCGGCCCAACTGGATGAGCGACCAGGCGGTGGCGCTGCCCAGGTAGTCCCACGTGAAGTCGCGGTAGCAGGCCTTGGACCGTTCGAGGAGTTTGCGGCCCGCCTCGGCCGCCGCCTCATGCTCTCCCTTGAAGGCCTGCTGAACCACGGCCTTGGGTCCGGTGCACATGTCCGAAAGCCTGGTGGCGTCGGGCTTGCCCTGCTCCGCCGCGGCCGCCGGAGGATCCGCCGCGGGAGGCGCCGGCTGGTCCATCAGCGGGACACTCAGTTCGGTGGTCCCCGGGTTCGGCAGATCGCGGACCGCCTTGGGCAGGAGCCGCATCGGCCACTCCGCGGGAAGATAGTGGGATTCGATCTGGCCGCGCGCCGCCGACGCCCAGGCCAGCACCACCAGACATGCCATCGCACAGACGATTCGCCGTCTCATCGCAACCTCCACCGCTCCGAAGGTGCCGTGTCCGAAAGGTGTCACCCCGTGCCGCCCCGCAGCGCAGGAGCGAGGCGACCTCCGACATGTGCGCCGCACCGCGCCGGGCCACTGCGCCGGGGCCGTCGCCCCCCCGACAGCGTCACCAGTCGTCATCTTCCTCATCCACGTCATCCTCGGGCTCGTCGAGCGACTTGCCGCGCCGTCTCATGTCGGTCCCGCCCAGGGAGTTTCTGCCGCCGGCCAGCTTGTAGACCTCGCGGCCTTCGCCCGGGGCATAGAGCAGCTCGTGGGCCGCCTTGAACGGCACGTCGGCGAACGCCGCACCTGCAAGGTTCAGCCGCTCCAGGTAATTGTGTATGCGGCACAGGCGCTTGACCTCGGCAATGAGGTCCCAGAGTTTCCTGACCTCGCGGTTCCAGGCCTTGATGGTGCTCTTGCGCATGCTCTTGCGTTCTTCCAGTCGCAGCACATCGTACTGCTCGCGGGCCTTCTGGAGCATCTTCTCGGCGGTGTCGCTCACCAGCGTGTTGGCCGCCGACTTGAAGTCGCCCAGCAGGCGGCCGGCCACCACCGGATCGATGGCCATGATCACCCGCAGGTTCTCGTAGGCCACCTCCAGGTTGCTCAGCCGCGATGCCGCCGTCTTGGCCTTCCGCGTCAACTCCAGGCTGCGCTTGACCTGCACGACCTCCGGCCGGAGCCCCCGGCGGAGCTGGTTGCCGATGGTGCCGGGCTTGCGCAGCTCGTCGATCGTGAGCCGCGCCGACGCGTCCGACGCCTCGCCCTCGGGATTGAGGACCGACGTGATGAGCCGCGCCACCCGAATGTGGTACTGGCAAAGGTCCTTATCGTCGATCTGGGCCACGCCCGAGCGGTGCGCCGCCGCGGCGCCCTCCAGGTCGCCCAACTGGATGAGCGACCATCCCACGGCACTGGCCAGGTAGTCCCAGGTGAAGTCGCCGTAGACGTCCTTCGGCCTGCCCAACAGCTTGCGACCCGCCTGGACCGCCTCCCTGTGCTCGCCCCTGAGGGCCTGCTCGACGACCTGCTTCGGCGCGGTGCACATGTCGGCCAGCGTCGTGGCGTCGGGCTTGCCCTGCTTCTGCGGACCCTCACTGCCGGTGCTCAGGATTTCCTCGATCTCATCGCGGTCCACCTTGATGGCCCGCGCCGCTTTCATCTCATGGAACAGCGGCGCCGAGAGCTGCTCGGAGTCCACCTTCGGCTGCCCCGAGACGTAGGGCGGAAGCAGCTTGCGGGGCCACTCGGGCGGCAGATAGTGCGACGCCACCTGCGCCTGAGTGGCTCCAACGCCGCAGAGCAGAACCGCGAACACCAACGGCACGGCCACGACACGCTTCATGGTCACCTCCACAGACCTTCGCTGCCGTCCTTACTACACACCTCATAATACGGCAAAGACCCCCGGATGAGCAACAGTCCTTCGGCGGCCTCGCTCAAGCCGCCCGAAGGCAGCCCACGCCCAAGACCGCCCGGCGGGCGCGCCCGGGGCGCGGCTTGACTTGGCCACCCCGCGCGGCTACAGTGCCCGGCGACATGACCGACACCAGACCCAGTTGGGACGAGTATTTCCTGCGGATCGCCGCCGAGGTGTCCAAGCGCTCCACCTGCCTGAGACGGCAGGTCGGGGCCATCCTGGTGCTGGAAAAGTACATCCTGGCCACGGGCTACAACGGCTCGCCGTCGGGCATCCCGCACTGCGCCGACGTCGGTTGCCTCCGCGACCAGATGCAGGTGCCTTCGGGTGAGCGGCACGAACTGTGCCGCGGACTCCACGCCGAACAGAACGCCATTCTCCAGGCGGCCAAGCACGGCACGCGAATCGACGGGGCCACCCTCTACGCCACACACCACCCCTGCTCACTTTGCGCCAAGATGCTCATCAACGCCGGCATCCGGCGCATCGTCATCCGCGAGGACTACCCCGACCAGTTGGGCAAGGACCTCCTGGCCACCGCCGGCATTCCCATCGACATCATGCCTGCGAAAGACTGACGGCTCGCCGGCGAGGCGACGGCCAGGCGTCCAGGGTGCACGTCACTATGGTGGAGGGTGCCGTGGACAGGCCGCGCCGCGGTCAGTCGCGCGTGCCGGGGCCCATGGTGTACATGTAGCCGTACTGCCAGCCGTCGCCGCCGGGCCCACCCTTGTAGCCCGGGATGGCCCGCATGCGGGTCTCCCAGTTCCTGGCTTCGATTTCGGTTCTGAACTTCGTGTGCCACCAGTCCGGCGGGTCCCCTTGCTCCGCGCGGCGGCGGTCCGGCTCGTCGGTCAATCCCACGTATTTCATGGTCGTCCCCCCCACAACCCCAGCGGCCCTCGCGCCGGCTGCCCGTCGCCGGCGGGGACCTCACGGCACACAGCCTACAAAGCAATTCCCATGTCTGCAAGAAAAACCCGGCCTTGGGGTTACGCGGATTTATAGCTCGACAGTGAGTTCGTAGTCGGTCCCGGCCACAGGAACCAGCTCTACCGAGACCCAGGTGGAGCACACGTCGGTGAAGGTGCGCGGCTCCACCCCAGTGCCGTTCAGGAGTACGCGCCTGGGGGCCGACCGCCCGCGCACGCGGCAACACAGGGCCACCGGCACGCCGAGCGGCGAACCGGTGTAGCCCGAGTAGGCGAATGTTACCCGCACCGTGCGGGCGTGGGGGGCCTCGCGGCGCGGCACGCTGAAGAACGTGCGGTTCGGGCACAGCGCCGCCCGCGACGTGCGCCGATCCCCGGCCGTGCGGCCCGCGGCGCGCAGCGACGTGAAGAAGTCGCCCCTGAGCAGGTTGACCGGGTAGCCGTCGTCGGTCTCCCACGGCCAGCGGCGGTTGCCGGCCCCGAGGAGCGCGGCCACGACCGCCGCCCCGCTCGCGGCCGCGTCGTCGGGGGCCAGGGCGTGGTGGTTCACCTCCATGCCGAACGCCAGCGCGTGGCACCGGTCGTAGCACCAGCCGGCCACAAAGTTGTTGTAGCCCTCGCCGCGCTTCTCGGTGTGAAGCACAAAGGGGTATCCCGCGCGGGCGGCCCCGTCGATGAGCTGCGCCGCCACCCGGTGGTAGATGGACTGGTCCTCGCCTTCCGCCGTGGTGTTGCCGGTAACGACGGCTTCCAGGTCGCCGTCGCCAGGCCCGAAGCTGTGAACATCGATGACCGCATCGGGCAGCCACCGGTCGGCCAACCGGATGACCGTCTGCTGCTCCAGTTCCGACAGGTGCCTCGGCGGCGCGCCGAACTCGGCCCGCGCGGAACCGTCGGGGTTCGCCACGGGAACGACCATGACGTGCTGCCGGCGGCGCGCCGGAGCCCCCGCCTCGGAGGCCAACCACTGGAGCACCGCCGGGCCAACCACGCGCGTGCCCAGCTCGTTGCCGTGACGGCCGCACACCACCAGGGCCACCTGCTTCCCGGCCTCGGGCGCGTCGGGCTCGGTCACGTGGACGGCCCGGACCGGTCGGCCCTCGGGGCTGGCGCCCAGCGTCTCGACACGGGCGACGTCGGTGTGCGCCGCGACAAACGCGTCCACGCGGCGTTCGGTCTCCTCGTATGACGGGAAGTCGTGGTTGCTCACGGCCGCGCCTCCTATGCCACGCCGCATTATCCCGCCGCGCAGCAGGGAAGGCAACTGGCGAAATGCGGCGGCCGTGGTAGAATGCGCGGCATGAGAAACGTTCACCTGCTGTACGGCAAGACGGGCCTGGAGCTTCGCGTGCCCGACGACGCGGCGGTGCTCCAGGGCCACGACGTCCCGCCGGTGCCCGAGCCCCAGCGGGCCATCGCCCAGGCGCTGGCTGCGCCCATCGAGTCCCCGCCGCTGGCGGACCTGGTGCGCCGCAAGCAGCCGCGCTCAGTGGCCATCACCATCAGCGACATCACCCGCCCGGTGCCGAACCGGGTGTTCCTGCCGCCCCTGCTGGCAGCCTTGAACGCCTGCGGCATCGACGACTCGCAAATCGTCATCATCATCGGCACGGGGCTGCATCGCCCGTCGACGCCCGAGGAGCGCGACCTGCTCGTGGGCCCCGAGGTGCTCGGTCGCATCGAGACCATCGACCATGACGCCCGCGACACCTCGACGCTGGTCAAGGTGTGCGACGCGCCGCCGGTGTTCCTGTGCCGCCGGTTCGCCGAGGCCGACTTCCGCATCGTCACCGGGTACATCGAGGGCCATTTCTGCGCAGGCTTCTCCGGCGGGCGCAAGGGCGTCTGCCCCGCGCTGGTGGACCTGCGGACCGTTCAGCGGTTCCACGGCTACCCCGTGCTGGCCGACCCGCGGGCCGACACGGGCATCGTCGAGGGCAACCCGTGCCACGACATCGCGCTGGAGGTGGCCCGGACGGTCGGCGTGGACCTGCTCTTGAATGTGGCCGTCACGCGCGACCGGCGGATCGCCGGCATCTATTGCGGCGACCTGGAAGCGGCCCACGACGCCGGCTGCCGGCAGGTGGCCGAGTGGACCACCGCCCGGATCGACGGGCCGTTCGACCTGGTGGTGACCAACGGCGGGGGGTTCCCGCTGGACCTCACGTTCTACCAGAGCGTCAAGGGTATGGTGACCGCCCTGCCCGCCCTGGGCCCCGAGAGCACGCTGCTGGAGGTGAGCGCGTGCAGCGAAGGCGTCGGCGGACCGGAGTACACCGACCTGATCCTCGGCTACGAGAACCAGTGGCGGCGCTTCCTGGCGGACATCGCGGCCTCCGACGAGACGCAGCTCGACCAGTGGGAATACAGCTCCAGACGCGGACGCTTCAGCGCATCGGCATGGAGCGTCTGTGGCTGGTCACCGACGGCCTGCCGGCGGACGTGCAGCGTCGGCTCTCGGTGACGCCGATCCTCGGACCGGGCGGTGCACAGGAGCGAGCCCAGCGGGCCATCGATGAGTTCGTCGCGGCCCGCCCCGGCGCCCGCGTGGCCGTGGTCCCCGAAGGGCCATATACCATGCTGCAATCAGTGTTCCGTTACTCGTGAACTGATGGGTGCCACACTTTGGAGGCCCGACTTGGCCTCGGCGCAGCCGGGGCGAAGTCGGGACCAAAGTGTGCAGGCATGCGGCACACCTTGGCGCCCCCTACGGGGGCGCCAAGGTGTGGCACCCCCGTATCATATGTCACACAGCTTAAGGGAAGGAGGGCGACCATGCCGTACCAATCCCCCGCACAGGACGCGCACATGCGCGACGAGGAACAGCAGTGGGCCCGCGTGCTCTCGCGCGGCGATGCGGCGCGCGGCATGGCGCTGGTCTACGTCCAGAAGTTCTGCACGGCCGTGCACGAGTTTGAGCCGGCCTGGCGCGCGGGCGCCCTGGGCGAGGAAGCCCTGGAGCACGTCCGGGCGCGGCTCCTGGCGCGGCTCGACTACTGTCTGGAGGTGATGGACCGCAACGGCCTGGGCCTGGTGCCCGGGGCGCCGGGCCTCAGGGACCTGCGCCGGCGCGTCCAGGAGGCCCCCTCCATGGAGGCCCTCATGGACCTCGCCGACACGATCCACGCCGCCAACCACATCGTCTGCGAAGCGCTGGAAGCATAGGCCACCTTCCCGGACGGGTGGGTGCAGGGTGCCGTGGTCACCTCGCCAAGGGCGAGATGACCACGATACGCTCCCGGCGACCTTGGGAGGGCTGGTGCCACGGTCCAGCCGCAGGCCAGGGCCTTCGACGTCGCTCAGGCCGGGCCGTGATATGTGCCGGAACAGCATCATGGCCTGCCTGCTTGTCGTGAGGGACGTCGAACGGCGGCAGGCCATCGCACCCCGACGCTGTCAGCTCCAGGTGCCACCTTGCGGTCAGTCGTAGCGGCCGTGGGTCAGGGCCACGTCGACCATCGTGCGGTAGTTCTGAAGCGCCCGCTCGGGCAGCTCGGGCCAGTAGGGGCTGGCCGTCGGACAGAGGACGAACCGACCGCCGGGCTTGCCCTCGGCGACGGTCCGCTCGACGAGGCGGCGGAATTCCTCCGGCGGGTCCCCGGCCAGGCGGGAGTACTGGACGTTGCCCTCGATCACCAGTCGCGACCCGATGCGGCGCTTGGCGTCCGGCAGGAGCACGTCGCCCTCGGGCGGGCATTCCATGGGCTGGAGCATGTCGACGCCCGCGTCGACGAAGTCCTCCAGGATCTTCGACAGGCTGCCGTGACAGTGGACGCGGACCCAGCCGCCGCCGGCGTGAATGGCCTCGTGGAGCGGCCGGTCGTAGCGGACGCAGAAGTCGCGGAAATCCGCCGGCGACGCCAGCGGCGGCACGATGATCTCGGCACCCGTGTGGGTGAACACCACCGGCATGCGGGCGTGGAGCCGGGTCGAATTGAAATGGCCGATGACGTCGAGCTTCCGGCGCAGCATCTCCGCCAGCAATCGGTGCACGAGGTCGCGGTGCTCGAACGACCAGAAGGCCATCCGCTCGGTGCCCAGCAGGCCGTGCACGTCGCCCACGGGGTCGCAGCCGATGCTGATGATGACCAAGCCGCGCTCGCCCACCTGGCCGTCGCGCTCGACGAACGGCTCCACGTCGGGCCGGAGCGGCACGTAGGGAATGGCCAGCAGGTTCTCCGCATCGTCGGGCGTCTTGACCAGGTGCTCCAGCGGCATGGGCAGCCGCTCGACCTTGTGCACGGCGTGGACCTCGCGCAGCGGACCATGCGGCGCGTGAACCACCGTGACGTGGTGCTCGATCTCCGCGTGGCCGGGCACGGGCTCGACGCGCCGCTCGATGCGCACGGGGGCGGCGGTGTAGTAGAAGCCGGTCTCGTATCCGATGGGGCTGAGGACGTCGGCCCGGTCGCGGGCCAGCTCGACCAGCGGCATGTAGCTCGGGTGGCGGCCCTTCATCCACCAGGGCGTCCACGGCCGCACGCCCATGAGGTACACGCCGATGCGGTCGGTGGGTTCACCGCGAAGAAGCGCCAGCAGCCGTTCGCGCGAGGTCATGCCGAATCCATTCCGTGGTTCATTGAAGGCCAGTAGGTGGGGACGAACAGGAATCACGGCCTGGCCTGCCTGCCGTGAGCAAGGTCGAACGGCGGCCAGACCGTGACAGCCGGCGCTTCTCCGTTCTCCCCTCTCACGTCTCCCTTGCCGTCGCCGTCACTTGCGCGGCTTGGCGTACCAGGTGCGGAGGACCTGCTCGGCGGGTTTGCCGTAGCAGCAGAACTCCTTGTTCTTCTCGGCGTCTTCCTTCTTATAGAGCTTCACTTTCCAGTCCCACCACGTGTAGCCGATGAACCACGGTTCGTCCCAGAAGACGCGGAAGGCGGCCTCGTAGAAGCGGGCCTGCTCCTGGCCGTCCCAGGGCCACTCCCAATGGCGGAAGTCGCCCGAGGTGGCCGACGCCCCGCGGGCCGACCGGCAACCCATCTCGATGAAGAACACGGGCCGCTTCACCTTGGCCACGAGCAGCCGCAAGTTGTCGCGCCGACGGGTCCAGTAGGCCATGAGCGTCTCGAGCGACGAGTCGGCCTGGTCCGGATTCCACGAGTAGGCGCTCAGGCCCAGCACGTCCACGTCGTCCCACCAGCGGACGAACCACATGGTCTCGAACATGCCGTTGTAGACGAGCGGCCCGGTGTAGACCTCGCGGACCTTCTCGATGAGTTGCCGCCACTGGGTCTCGAAGCGTTCGGTGCTCCGCAGCTCGCAGCCGACACAGAACATCTCGCACCGGGTCTCCTGGGCGATCCTGGCGTGATGGAGGATGTAGGCCGAGTAGTTGGCCCACCAGGTGTTCCATGCCGCTTCATCCGGTTTGCCGTCGGCGGTGGTGAAGTCGATGACGCCCCGCCACTTGCCCTTCGGCGCGGGGGCCTTGAGGTCCACGACCGGCTTGAGGATGACCTTGAGCTTCAGCTTGCGGGCCATGGCGATGGCGCGGCGAATCTCCGCGTCGCTGACCATGGTCGGGTCCTTGTCGCCCCAGAGGATGCCGGGCTTGTTCCACGCGGGCATGTGGCACATGTAGGCCAGGGTGATCCACTCGGTGCCGGTGTCGGCCAGGCGTTTCATGGACTCCGCGGCCGCGCCGGTCCGGTAATCGCCGCGCTTCGAGTTCCAGCCCCAGGTGTAGCCCTTGATGAACCCCACGGGTGACTTGGGCCATGAAGCGGCCGGGCCGCCGGTGTCGGACGGCTCCTCGGCGTCGGCCTGGGTGCGCGCGGGGGTCTCGTCGGCGCGGGCGAGGCCCGGCAGCGATGCGACCAGGAGAATCAGTGCGATACAGGCAGCGTGTTTCATCAGCGCCTTCTACTGAAGCGCGCGGTTGCCTATCGGCGCGCCTGCTGGGAATCAGGGCCACTCCTTCGCTGTGGCCATGCCGCCCGGCCACACGCATCACGGCCTGGCCTCCGGCCAGAGCGTGGCACCCCGCAGGCCGTACGGAGCGTCGCGCTACCGGCCGAGGCGTTTGCGGAGCCGGGCGATGTTCGTCGCCGGAACGCTCTGGCGAGCCAGCTCGGGCCGTTCGGTGATGGCCGCGTCGTAGCGGGCGACATGCCAGGCCATGATGCGGCGAGTGGCCTCGCGGTGCTTGCCGCTCCACCTCCAACCTTTCCACCGCGACAGGGCCGCGTCGAACGCGTCGGGCGAGCTGATGAGTTCCCAGAACCGCGGGAACGGTTCGGTCGAGCAGCTCCACGGGACGAACGCGACGCCGACCGTGCCGGGCCCGTGGGGCGACAGGACGGCCGGCGTGTGCCTCCGGATGTTCTGCTCCAGGACGTAGGCCCGGGCCTCGGCCGTGGTGGCGGCCCTCAGCGCGGCGGCCATGCGCTCGTGGTGGCCTTTCATCTGCTCGCGGTCGTAGAAGAGGTCGAACTCCGGCTCGGCCCACTCGTAGCCCAGGGCGTAGAAGCGGATCTCGGCCCAGCGTTCCCAGCCGAAGCCGGTCAGGATCCCCTCGCGTACGCCCTCGTCGTGGCTGAAGGCGGGCAGCTTGAAGACGTTCGACTGGCGGCTTTGCGGGCGAGCGACGTACTTCTGAACGGCGAACCGGCGCCTGGCCTCGCGGTCGGCCGTGTAGAAGCTCGACCCCAGCAGGTTGCTCTTCCAGAGGATGAACTCCAGGGCCCATTCCTCGGGCCCATCCGGGGCGGGCTCGGCGCCGGCGGGCACCGGGGCCTCAGCCGCCTCGGGCGTCTCGCGGGACTCCGCAGCCGCCGCTACGGCTCCGGGCGTCTCGATGATGGCCACGGCAGCACCTGCGGAGGCCTCCGCCGCCGGCACCTCGAGCGCGGCAGGGACTGCGGCTCCGGCGGCCGTGTCGGCCGCGGCCGGCGCTGCAACCACCCGGGGTAGAATCGCCACGCGGTACCCGCCGGCCGAGCGGTCCGTGCCGCACCCCGCCCCGGCCATCAGCCCCATGACGCACACCAGGATCACGCACACAGTGCTTCTCACGTCGTCACCTCCTTGGGTTCTCACGGGCACGGCAGCAGCAACCGGGACATGCCGTCACTTGCGCGGCTTGGCGTACCAGGTGCGGAGCACCTTCTCCGCGGGCTTGCCGTAGCAGCAGAACGACGTGTTGCCGTCGGCCGCCTCCTTCTTATACAGTCGAGCAGGCCAATCCCACCAGGAAAACCCGCAGAACCACGGCTCGTCCCAGAACGACCGCAGGGCCGCCTCATAGTAGCGGGCCTGCTCCTGGCCGTCGTACGCCAAGTCGCGGTGCTGCCAGTCCCACGGCATGCGGTAGCATCCGCGGGCGCTGCGGACGCCCAGCTCGATAAACATCACGGGCCGACCGAACCGGGCAGCGGCCCGGCGAAGCTTTGCGCGAACCGGCTTCCAGGAGGCTACCATAGCCTCGACCGACGCGTCGTCCTTGGTGCCCACGGGATAGTACGCACTGACGCCGATAATGTCGACGGCGTCCCACCAGGCGATCTTGCCCACCCCGCCGTGGTTGGCGTTGTAGACGAGCGGGCCCGGGTACACTTGGCGGACCTTCTTCGCCAGGCCGCGCCACCGGGCCTCGAAGCGCTCGGTGGACATCATCTCGCAACCGATGCAGAGCAGTTCGCACTTCGTCTCGGCGGCGATCCTGGCATAGTGTAGAAGGAAGCTCTCGTAGCTCTGCCACCATCGGGCCCAGGCCGCCTCGTCGGGCGTGCCGTCGGTGGTCTGGAAACCGATCTTCGCCCGCCACGTGCCGTCGCGGCAGTCCACGACGGGTTTGAGGATCACCTTGAGCTTGTTCTGCCGAGCCAGTCGGACGGCGCGATGAATCTCGCCGTCGCTCACCATGTCCGGATTGCCGGGGCCATACTTGATCTCGGGCGTGCTCCTGGTGGCCATGTGGCCGAGGAAGGCGATGGTGGCCCACTCGGCGCCGGTGGCGGCCAGGTGCTTCATCGACTCGGCCGGCGCGTTGCCCAGATAGTGCCCCCTCTGCCCTGTCCATCCCCAGGTGTAGCCCTTGACGAACCCGACGGGGGATCGGGCGGCGGTTTCGGCGGCGACGTCGGCAGCGCCCCCGTCCGGCGCTTTCGGTCCGGCGGGCGCCTTCGGCTTGTCGCCCGAGTCGTGTTGCTCGTCCACGACGGTAGCCCCCAGGAGCCACGCCACGGAAACAGACAAGGCCAACAGTGACCAGGTGCGCATCGCCTCAACCCTCCCCGTTCCGGCCGCCGCCGCGCACGCGCTCGGCAGTTGCGAGGCAGCGGCCCGAGGCATTTTGGCAGATGGGGCCGGCCAGTGCAAGGGCCGGCGTCGATACACGCACGTACGCCGAGGGCTGTGATTAGCTGTCAAGAGCCTGTGTTTTCGGGGGGAGAAGCTGTCATCGGGGAGGCCCAATATGTTGTGCTCAAACACCTTGGGCGAGGTGTGTTCAGACGGTGTCAGGATTTGGCAAGAAAAGGGCATAATACGGCGTTTGAGTTCATAAAGCGCAGCACAAAGGAGAAAAACGGTTCAAACTGGCACCTTGTGTGTCTTGACATACCACATGTCGTGTTCTATCATTCGCTCCCGTCAACATTCTGGTTTCCATTGCGGGATTCTGAAGAATAGTTTTGGTTTTCGCTGGCATTTCTGGCGGCAGTGGCCGATAACAGTGCGCAGGCCTTGGCCCAAGATGTAGTGGTGGAGGATGTCGAGTGCGATAGCGGCGGCGACCGGGCTTGGGCGCGCGGAGTGGAACATCTGCGGAAGACGTGACACACATCGGGCTAACAAGCGAAACGGCATCTCGTCGGCAGGTCTGGAACAACGGAAGCAGTGATCCATGAAATGCCCCTTCTGCAAAGCTGACAATGACCGCGTCGTCGACAGCCGGAGCAGCGACGGCGGGTGGGCCATTCGTCGTCGCCGGGCATGCCAGGGTTGCGGGCGGAGGTTCACCACCTACGAGAAGGCCGAGCAGGACGTCCGGTCGCGCGTCGTCAAGAAGGACGGCAGCCGCGTGCCCTACGACCGCAACCGGCTGCTGGAAGGTCTCCACAAGGCCTGCCACAAGCGCCCCGTGAGCGAAGAAACCATCCAGCGGATCGTCCGCGAGATCGAGGACGAGGTGGTCACCCAGTTCGACCAGGAGGTGCCGACGAGCTTCCTGGGCAATCGCGTCATGGAGAAGCTGCGCGAGGTCGACCAGGTGGCCTACGTCCGTTTCGCCAGCGTGTATCGCGAGTTCAAGGACGTCTCGGACTTTGTCGAGGAGGTCCAGTCGATGTCCCGGGAACAGCCCAAGAAGACAGGACGATAGGGTCATGTCTGTCCGCGTCGTCCGCCGTGTCGGCGGGCGGCGCTTACATTATACAAGAGGCATTCATTCTCAGAAGGCCGTAAGAGTTAAGGAGTGTCGTGGATGCAGATCCGGGTCTGTCAGGTGCGTAAGCGCGACGGTCGTGTGGTATCGTTCGATGCATCCAAGATTGCTGGGGCCATCTACAAGGCCGCCGAGGCCGTGGGCGGAAGCGACCGCGAACTGGCAGACGAACTGGCTGCGGCGGTCACCGAGTTCACCAACCGCAACTACCAGAACGAGATCCCGACCATCGAGAACATCCAGGACATGGTCGAGAAGGTCCTGATTGAGACCGGCCACGCCAAGACGGCCAAGGCCTACATACTGTATCGCAAGAAGCGGGCGGAGTCGCGGCAACGACTGCGCGTCCGCAAGACCGGCAACGGCAAGGCCGGCGATTCGACCGACACGGCCCTGATGGTCTCGACCGGCCAGATGGACCAGATCCTGCCCTGGAGCAAACAGAAGATCGCCCGCGCCCTGGAGGTCGAGTGTGGACTCAACGGCGAGACGGCCAGCAAGGTGGCCAAGGCCGTCGAGCAGCGCGTCTTCGCCTCGGGCCTGACGCGAATCAGCACCACGCTCATCCGCGAACTGGTGGACAACGAGCTGTTTGAGCGCGGGCTGACCGCCCGCCTGGCCGAGCAGCAGACCCTCGGCATGCCCAAGTACGACGTCGACCGGCTCATCATGTCCAAGAGCCAGGAAAACTCGAACATCACCGCCAACAACCCCGAGGCCATCAACCTGACCATTGCCGAGAACGTCCTCAAGCAGTACGCCCTCCAGGAAATCTTCTCCGCCGACGTGGCCGACGCCCACCTGGCCGGACGAATCCACTTGCACGACCTGGGCTACCCCACGCGGGTCTACTGCTCGAGCCACAGCCTGGAATACCTGAAGAAGTTCGGGCTGGAACTCAATAACCTGGACACCTCGAGCGGGCCGGCCAAGCACGCCCGGACGCTCACGGGACACCTGAACACGTTCCTGGCCTCGATGCAGGCCTACTACGCCGGGGCGCTCGGCGTGGGGTTCATCAACATCCTCTACGCGCCGTACGTCGAGATGATGAGCGATCGCGAGATGCTCCAGGAGGCCCAGCACCTGATTTTCTCGTGCTCGCAGAGCGCGTTCAGCCGCGGCGGCCAGACCCTGTTCCTGGACTTCAACGTCCACACCGGCGTGCCGCACTTCATGCGCGACGTCGAGGCCATCGGGCCCGGCGGCGCGTACACCGGGCGGACCTACGGCGATTACGAGGAGGCCGCCCAGAGGTTCTGCAAGGCCATGCTCGACGTCTGGCGCCATGGCGACCGCGACGGGCACCTGTTCGCGTTCCCCAAGTGCGACCTCCACGTGACCGAGGAGTCGTTCAGCGATCCAAACGAGCGGGACCTGCTGGAATACGCCTGCCGGATCGCCAGCGAAAACGGCGTGCCGTACTTCATCTTCGACCGGCCGAACGGGTCGAACAAAAAGGAAGACGTGACGCTGTCGGCCTGCTGCCGGCTGCGAACGACCATCGACGACGACTACATGATCCGCCACCCCGAGTCGATGCGCTTCTGCGGGTTCCAGAACGTCACCATCAATCTGCCCCAGGCGGCCTACCGGGCCGGCAAGGGCCACTGGGACCAGTTCGAACAGGAGATCAACCGCGGCATGGACCTCGCCCTGGCGGCCCACCTCCAGAAGCGCGAGTTCATCGCCAAGCTGATGTCGGCCCCACACATGCCGCTGTGGCAGATCGGCAAGACCGCCAAGGACGACCGGCCCTACGTCGACCTCGACAAGGCCACCTACATCATCGGCCTCATCGGCCTGAACGAGGCCATGCACTTCATGAGCGGGCAGGAACTCCACGAGAGCGACGCCATCTGGATGGAAGGCATCAAGGTAGTCGCCCGGATGAACCTGCGAGCCAAGGAGTACGGGCGCGAACACGGCCTGAAGTTCACGCTCGAGGAGTCGCCGGCCGAGTCGGCGGCCCGCCGGCTGGCCAAGGTGGACCACGCCGAGTGGCCCGAATCGCACGAGGTGCTCCAAGGCAGCCCCGAGGAGGACGACATCTACTACACCAACTCCATCCACCTGCGGGCCGACGCCCCGGTGGACCTGATGACGCGAATCACCAAGCAGGGCAAGTTCCATCCGCTGATCGAGTCGGGAGCCATCACCCACGCATTCGTGGGCGAAGAACTGCCGCCGGCCGCCAGCATCCTCGTCCTGGTCAGGAAAGCTTTCGAGAACACCAAGACGGCCCAGTTGACCATCAGCCCCGAGTTCACCATCTGCAACGACTGCAAACGATGGGCGCCGGGCCTGAGTGGCCGTTGCGGGTATTGCCAGAGTGAGAACGTTGACGGCATGACACGCGTGGTCGGCTACTTCAGCCGCATCACCAACTGGAACCGATCGAAACTGGGCGAACTCAAAGACCGCCGCAAGGGCGATTACCGTCTGGCCAGCCACCCCACAGAGGCGGGGGCCGACCAGGCAGTCGCATCCGCGGCGGCCGGTTCCTGAAACACCCGCGGCGCACCAGGAACCGTGCGCCGTGCGAGCCGCCGAACACGGACGGTTCGGTGGGATAGTCGCCGAGGGCGATGAGGCCTTGCACAAGGCACACGCTCGACGACGTTGACCATCCTCAGAACGTTCGCCGGACAGGATGGTCCTGCCCGGGGCAAGGCAGTGGCTCGGCACGTTTCAGGAGAACTCATGATGGCAAAGAAGAAAGCAAAGAGAAAAGCGGCACCCAAAAGGAAGAAGAAAGCCGTGAAGAAGAAGGCAAAGAAGAAAGCCAAGAAGAAGGTCGCAAAGAAGAAGACCAAGAAGAAAGCCAAGAAGAAAGTCGCAAAGAAGAAGACCAAGAAGAAAGCCAAGAAGAAGGTCGCAAAGAAGAAGACCAAGAAGAAAGCCAAGAGGAAAGTGGTCAAAAGGAAGAAACGGTAGCAGGGAATCAGCCAGCGCGGGTAACCGCGCGCTCGGCCGGCGTGGTGTCGCCCCGCAGGCCCATTGAAGAGGACCCAAGCCAGGCTGCCCATAAGGTCGCTTCCGCGGGAGACCTTCCTCCTTGCTCCCGAGTCCCGGGAGCGACCTGGGCGGCCGCTAGACGGGCAACCGCCGGGTTCGCGGGGCATAGGAGTGAGGAACCGGGCAGGGGCAGACCGGGACGAGACGCTTCCCAGCCTTGCCCAGCGGTGTTGTGACGCCGAGCCATCGTCGTACACCTGTGCGGGAGGAGACGCCAGGATCAACCCGAAACGGTTCCTCGGGTGCCTGCGAGGCGACACGGCCGAGCATCGTGACAGCAGAACGTGAAAAGAGGGGTGCACAACTTAGAGACCCCCTTGTTGACGGCTGAGCCGGGCTCATGTGTATCGCCGACCCGGCTCGCCGTTTTTTTCTTGGTCCCCCCTCAGCCGGCCCATACCCACTTGCGACAATCCCGCGAGACACTATAGTACGGGCTTCCATCTGCTCTGGAGAGGATGTCCCCCATGGACGGACCGCGCGTCGCTCGGCCTGACGACCTGCCGGGCATCATCGACCTTGCCGAACACGTCTTCTGCGACCTCGAAGGCCTGCCGCGCACCATGGCCCGACGCTTCCCTCTGACGCTCTCGGAGGCCAACGCCGACAACCTCTACATTGTCACCGAGCGCGGCCGGCCTGTGAGCCTCATCGCGGCCGATTTGCGGACGTTCGTCACGGCCGGCTGCCGCATCCCGTCGGGCCTGGTCGGAGCCGTCTGCACCCACGAGGCTTACCGGGGCTGCGGCCACGCGGGGAGTCTGCTCGCCCTCGCCTATGAGCGTATGCGGGCCAAGGGCGTCCTGCTCGTGTGGATCTCCGGGCGGCGACGGCTCTACCTCTCGAGCGGGGCGACGCCCGTCTGGCCGCATCACGCGGCACGGGCCGACATCAACCGGCTGGAGCCCGCTGCTGACGCCTCGCTCCAGGCCGATCCCATCACCGCGGACAATCTCCACGATCTCGCGGCGCTCCAGGCGGCCGAACCGGTCCGCTTCGAGTGGCCCGGCGACTGGCTGAAGCGCGTACCGCTGAGCTGGCTCACGCCGCCCATCGGGGCCGGCTGGCTGATTCGCCGCGGAGGCCCCCCGGTCGCCGCGGTCTGCCTCCGCCAGCCCGATGCGCGGACCGGCGCGTGCGATATCATGGAGTGTCTCGGCGATTCCGCGGCCGCCCTGGCCGCGCTGCCCGTCCTGGCCCGCAGCATGGGAGCGTCGAGTGTCACCGCCTGGTTCACGTCGTACGACGGCAGGACGGCGTCGCTCATGGAGCGCGCGGGGTTCGAGGTCACACGAATCGCACCCAGCCACCGCACGCACAAGGTGCTCAACTTCGCCGGGTTGCTCGATGCGCTCCGCCCGCACCTGGAGCGGACCCTGGCCCGCGATGCCGGCGCCCTGACGGCGACCGACAACGGGTTGCGAATCGCCATCAGCGGCTTGGAGTACGTTTCACCCGACGAGGCCACCGCCGTCAAGATGATCTTCGCCTTGCCCGATGAATACGAGGACCGGCGGGCCGAGATGCCCCCGGCCGTCCGCGACCTGCTGGGCCGCGCGATGCCGGTCCGCCTGAGGCACTACGGCCTCAACTATGTCTGACCGGCCACGGGCAGGCAGGGTGGCCCCAGCGCGGGCCGTCCCAGGAAGGAGCGCCGCATGACGCCGGAACCGGCCGAGAACCAAGTGCCACAGGAACAGGGCCTCTATGACGAGTTCGGCCGCCTGAGGGAACCCGACGGACAGGTCGTCGAACTGCGGAGCAAAGATGGCGCGCGTGTGGTGGCCCTGATGCCCAGCAGGACCTACGTCCAGGCCCGGTCGGTTCGCTACCGCAAGCTCGCGGCCCTGGGATTGGCAGTCAGCGTTGCTGCGTGTGTCGTCCACTGGATGGCGACGCGCCGCGGCGACGTGGGATCATATGTCATCGCCGTGGCCTTCGCCGCAGTCGCCATCGCACTGGCCTCCCGCATATGGAACGCGACGATCCGCGCAGCCATCGTACTGACCGTCCGGCCGCATCTGCGGCTGAAGGTCGCGACCGTCAAGCTCGACGTCAATACCCGACTGGGCGAGAAGCTCGGCCTCAGCCGCTCGGCCGACGACCGCTTCTGGCAACTCTACCATGTGGACCGCGGCCGCGCGCGGCTCAAGCTGAAGCTCTCCGCGGTCGCTTTCCCCGATCTGCCCGGCTTCTTCCGCGACACCCTCGGCGACATGTGGACCGATGTCCCGCCATCCTGAGCAGCGGCAAGGTAGGAGGTTCTGGCGGCGCAGCCGGCAGGTTCACCCACACGGATAGACTGTCCGTATCAGGCATCATATCCCGGCGGCAACCCCGGCATAGAAAGGTTGTGCGGACGCTGCCTCCAGGCGTATAATTGATTGTGCGCGTGGCCGGAACACCGGTCATCCTCAGGAGTTCAGGTAACATGTCGAGGAAGAACGCCGTCTGTACCGTGCTCATTGGCCTCTGCGTTGTCGTGAGCGTCTACATGTTCGCGGCACACCCGTTCTCGAAGCGCGAGGATCGCGTCGCGGACATCCTGAAGCACGGGCAGCACCTCCACGTCATCTGCATCAACCCCGCATGCATGCACGAGCAAGACGACTACCGCGCTCACTCGACCAATGTCAATTGGCCATGGAAGTGCCCCAAGTGCGGGCAGATGACCTTGTGCAGAACGCAGAAGTGCGTCTACTGCGGCCAGCTCACCGCCGCCTTGCCGCGCACCGAGGAGCGGATGTGGTTTACCTGCACGCAGTGCGGTCGCAGGATCCCCCTGGCGTTCGGTGCTGTGGACATGGAGAAGGAGGCTCGGAAACCGGCCAAGAAACCGGCCGCCGGCACCGCGCCTTAGGGGGCCGCTGAGCGATGCGCGCCGAACGTCTCACCCGTCACCAGGCCCATGGGCCCTGTGCACTGGGGGCAACAGCCATGCGACATACCGCACAGGCCTTCACGCTCGTCGAACTGCTGCTCGTGATCGCCATCATCTCCCTGCTGACCTCGCTCCTTCTGCCGATGGGCGGGAGAATATACGAGGCCGCAAACCGCGCACGCTGTGCCGCACAGTTGAAAGGCCTGGCCAGCGCCTACATGGCCTACACCAACACCATCGGCCGCTTCCCCCCGGTCTGGCACCGTTCGGAATACAAGGGCTACGACGTGCACGGGCCCAAGTACGCCGGGTGGTTCCCGACCACCCACACGTACTGCGTCTTCGTCGAGTACCGGCGGTTCGACGTCGGCTTCGGTCCGCTGCTGTTTCACGGCTACGCGTCCGACCCGGAGAGTTTCGTCTGCCCCGTGCTGGCCGCCTCGGGCGAGCCCTGGTGGCACACCGAGCCCACGACCGATCCTCTCTATATGAACTTCCACGAGACGAACCCCAATCCGGTGGACCTGCTCGAAGAGTGGTGGCGCCGGCCGGGCCACCGCCTCGAGACCTACGGCTCCTATGCCAGCTACTCGCTCCGTCCCGGGCTCTATCCGTACACCCTGCCGGCCATCATGGAGCGGGGCTTCAGCGCGCTGGCCGCCGACAACTTCCACTATCCCGACGTGGTGCTGCGGCGCCACGTCAGCGGCGTGAACGTGGCGTACCTGGACGGCTCCGTGATGTTTCGCGAGCCCCACATCCTGATAGACAACGCGTATCTGACCGGTGGATACTACCCCCTGGGGGATGGGAACCGGCTCGAAGATACCGAGTACTGCCGTATCTGGCAGGCCCTTGAAGAACGGGACTGACCGGCGCGCCGGGTGTTTCATCTGTCGCCGGGCAGATGAGCCCTGTGCAGAGGGGACAACAGTCATGAAACATACCGCACACGCCTTCACGCTGGTCGAGCTGCTGCTGGTCATCGCCATCATCTCCCTGCTGACGTCGCTCCTGCTGCCGATGGGCGGAAAGATATACGAGGCCGCAAACCGGGCCCGCTGCGCCGCCCAGTTGAAAGGTCTGGCCAATGCCTACATGGCCTACACCAACACCATCGGCCGCTTCCCGCCCGTCTGGCACCGATCGGAATACAAGGGGTACGACGTGCGCGGCCCGAAGTACGCCACGTGGTTCCCGACCACCCACACGTACTGCGTCTTCGTGGAGTACCGGCGGTTCGATGTCGGCTTCGGTCCGCTGCTGTTTCACGGCTACGCGTCCGACCCGGACACGTTCGTCTGCCCCGTGCTGGCCGCTTCGGGTGAGCCATGGTGGCACACCGAGCCGCGGAGCGATGCCATCTATCAAGCCCCGGTGTCTCGCCCCTCGGCGCCTACGAACCCCAATCCGGTGGACCTGCTCGAACAGTGGTGGCGCACGCCGGGCCACCGGCTGGACACCTACGGCTCGTATGCCAGCTACTCGCTCCGTCCCGGGCTGTATCCGTACACCATGGCGGCCGTCATGGATCGGGGCTTCACTGCGCTGGCCGCCGACAACTTCCACTCTCCCGACATCGTGCTCCGGCGCCACGTCAGCGGCGTGAACGTGGCCTACCTGGACGGCTCCGTGGCGTTTCGCGAGCCGCACGTCCTGATAGACAACGGGTACGTGGCCGATGGATACTACGGCCTGGGCAGCGGCCAACACCTGGAGGACAGCGAGTTCTGCCGCATGTGGCAGGCCCTCGAAGAGCGCGACTGACCCCCGCGCCCGATGGGCGGGTAGCCCGGTGCCATGCCTGCTCCGCAGGCATGATGTCGCAGCCAGGTGCCGTGGCCTGCCTCCGACAGTCGGACTGACGCGAGTTGCGGACTGAATCAATCCTCAGGTTTCCGTTCTCGACAGACTTCCGTGTAATTGAACACGTCTGTCGCCTCCGTCTTCGCCCGTCCACCAAGCTCTACGCGCACCTCATTTCGCTCGTAGCAAAGTTCGTAGACGCGCACAACTTCACCACGATGCGGGCCCACAAGGATGCGCACCAGGTCGCCCTCCTCAAAGGGCGCGCCGTTGACTTTGCTACCGACTGCGAAGAAGACAGGCCACAGGAAAATGGCGCCAAGTATCCAGCCCAGCGGCGCGGCCGCGAGAAGAGAAACGATCAATGGGCACATGTACTCGGCGTTCCCAAGGAGGGCCAGGGTGGGAGGACAATGCCATATCACGGCCACCACTGAGAACAGGGCCGTCCCCCAGGTGGCAAGCCTGACGCCGTGAGCGAAGAAATAGTGTATTCCGGACAGCCTCATCGGCGCGGCTCACATTCCGCATGTGACATTGCCAGGTGCCATGGCCGTTCGGCGGCCATGCTCATGCATCTTGCGCCCGGCACGCCTCAGAAGCCCGGCAGGCGGCGGCGCGTGGCGGGGCGCTTGGCCCGCGGGTCCGGCGGGGGATGCGCCAGGAGCAGTTCGGTCATTTCCTCGGCGAAGTCCTCGTAGGTCTTGTTCCAGGTGATGGCCTGGGCCGTGCCCAGGTGGCGGCGCGTCCAGTCGGCCCAGGTGTGCCGCTCCTGCATGAAGCGCAGCTCGCTGCCGAACTCGTTCATCCGGGCGCTCAGCGAGGCGTCCAGCAGGCCGTCCAGCCGGTCGTCGAACTCCGCCAGGTGCGGCCAGATCATGCCCCGCTTCTGGCCCAGCGGGTCTTTCCACACGGGCTTCTCGCCCTCGCCGGTGCCGCCGGCGAGCATCTTCTTCAACTGTGTGGTCACCAGCCGCTGGACGTCGTCCTTGTCGATCACGGCCCCGCAATGGTACCCCTCGACCAGGGCCTCGACGTCGCGGGCATAGTGCATGGGCTCCAGGCTGAGGTACATGCCGAAGGCCAGCCCGCCCTCGGGCCGGAAGTCGGTGTCCTGCGCGGGGTCCCAGTAGTTCCACCAGTAGACGCTCTTGTCGGCCGGGCGTTTGTCCTTGCGGCCCAGCCTCGGCGGACGGCCCTTGCGGTAGAACCGCAGGCAGCTTTTCTGCCACCGCAGCAGCTTGGCCGCCCGGGTGCGGTATGCCTCCTTGCCCCCCAGGCGCCACAGCGCCAGGTATTGCAGAACAATCTGGCCCTGGGCCGGGTGCGGCAAGGTCAGCCCGACGCCCTCGTTCGGCAAACCGGGATACGGCTCCCAGGTCATCGTGCTGCGCTTGAAGGCCCGGGCGGGCCAGGTGAACACCGCCCGGTCCTCGCTCAGCTGATAGAAGCAGCGCGACTCCCACTTGGGGACAACCTTGGTCTCCAGCCGCCGCATCCACGCGTCGGCCTTGTCGCCGAACTTCTCGCGCAGGGCCGGGTCGTCGCGGACCGTCATGGCGAACTCCGCGCAGGCCGCGACCACCAGGGCCTCGCTCTGCTGCCAGGCGGTCTCCAGCGACGCGCCGGGCCACGCCGGCGGCCACGTCTCGCCGAACTTCCGGGCCCCCGCCGCCGAGTGCCAGCCCAGGGCACCGTCGGGGTCTGCCGTCAGGGCCTCGTCCAGGGCCGCCATCATGGCCGCAAACCGGTCCAGCCACGCCACGTCGCCGCTGTAACGATAGCCCCAGATGAGCGTCTCGAGCATCGGGGCGATCACCCAGCCGACCCGTTCGCCGAAGCCCGTGCGACCGGCGATGCTGGTCACCTGCTCCGCCCCGAGGGGCAGCATGCGGGCCTTGATAAAGTCGTAGATCTTCTTCTCTCGCTCGTCGGCCCGCTCGATGCCGTGCTTGGGCGGCGGAAGGTTTTCCTCCTCCTCGGCCTCGGCTCCGGCGGCGGGCTGGTCGGCCGCGCCCGACGTCGCCTGCGCGCGGCACCAGCGCGGCCCGGCGATCGCCGCCATGGCCAGCGCCGCCAGCAGGACACCCGCCCACGCCATCGGTCGATCGAACAGTCTCATGGGTCGTCTCCTCAGGCCGGTGCTCGCGCCGGACCGGAAATCCCTCTCCCTCCGGGAGAGGGTGGCCCTGAAGCCCAAGGCCTTCGTAGCCCTAACGGGCGGAGAAGGCTTGGCGAAGCAGGGCCGAGTGAGGGTGACGCTTCACGCCTGCACGGCGGCACACAACGGCCGCCGTGGCCATGGCACCCCCGAAGTGGGAGTCTCGACGGTCCACGCTGAACACGTACATGCCGTGCCTCTACGGCAGCATCGGCGTCACTTGCGAACGATAAGCTTGGGCGGCGACATCAGGCCACACGGCACGAGCTGGTAGCGGGCCACCTGGTCGTCGCGTGCGATGAACTGCCCGGGGCCGACGTAGCCCGGCCACTTCATGCGGTGATGCAGCGGGCCGTGGCTGTTGCGGCGATGGCCCAGGACCTCCAGGCCCAAGGCGACCGGCGCTGCGCTCTTCCTGCCCGCGCTGCGGGCGGCCTCGGTGACCAGGTCGGTCACGTCCAACTCGTTGGGCGGCCAGGCAATGACACCGGCCTCGCGGCCGTCGACGAGCACGCGGACCGCGACGCCGCGATAGTCCGGCACGTGGACCACCAGGCGCTCCCCCTTTCGCAGCCGCGGGCGAATGGTCGTGGTGTAGCAGACGTTGCCGCTATAGAAGGGCAGCCCCTGCCGCGTCCAGTCGCCGAGCCGCAGCGCGGCGGGCGGAGAGGCGGTCATCGCTACGTCGAGGCCGCGCACCGACGCGCCGAACGATCCCAGCAGGTAGGCCATCTCCAGGCCCGGGTGCGTCTCGTCGTAGCGGCAGACCAGCCGCAACGTGTTCGTCCCCAGTCGCAGGTCGGCCGGATCGAGCGCCACGAGACGCAGCGAGGGGTCCACCCACCAGCCGTTGTCGGGCTCGGCGGCAACGGCGCTGCCGTTGAGTGCGACGTCGAACGTGTCGGGGCGTTCCAGGGCCACCTGGAGCGGCCCGGAGGGCAACGAGCGAACGTCGAAGGTGTACTCGAGTTCCACGGCGACGGCCCGCGGGTTCTCAGGGGCCGTGCGTGTCCACGGCTGTGCCATGCTGCCTCCGCGCTGCGGAATGCCGAGCGATTTGCGGACGCGCTGGTCGACGAACAGGACGTCGTCGGCTTCGCGCCACCTGCCGCCCTCGATGCGGTAGCGCGGTCGGTCGAGCACCAGGACGTTCGACTCCGACAACTGGACGGTCCACGCCTTGGGGTTGAGCCGTCGCGTGCTCACGGTCCTGGCGGCTCGCGGCGGGGCCGCTTTGCGGCGCACGGCCTTCTTCGGCAGGACGAAGAGCCGGCTGCCGATGGCCGGCAGTGAGGTGCGGATCTGCCACGCGTCGCCCGACCGGCGAGTGTCGGCGGTCAGCATGTCGCCGGTCTCGCAATCGAGTTCCAGCGGCGCGGCCCGTGTCCCCGAAGCGACCGTGATGCGGACGTCGTCGAAGCTCTTCGTGCGCTCGCGGACCATCGGGTCGCCGGACTTGCGGCCGACGTGGTCGTGGCCGGTGTTGCAGACAAACAGGTACCACGCGTCGCGGTCCTCGCGGAGGCAATAGAGGGCGGGCGTGATCTGGCGGCCACGGGCGTCGGCCACCGAGACGCGCCGGCCGGCGGGCTCGACCGCCTCGGCCAGCCGGGCCCCGCGCGCCGGGGCCTTGGTGCAGCGGGCGGCCAGGCGGCGGGCGTCGGGGCAGGGCTCGGCCTCGACGCAGGCCGGTGGGCGGCCGGCAAAGACCACCTCGCCGCCCGCGTCGCGGAACCTGGCGAGCAGACGCAGCGTCGAGCGGCGCACCGTGAGCATCGGCGGCACAACGGCCACGCGGTAGTCGGCCTTGCCGATCTTCAGCACCGGGCCGCCCTGGGTGCGGCGCACCGACCCGTGGCGTGCCATGAGTTCCTCGTCGCCGTAGTCGAAGTCGAGGTTGGCCCCCAGCAACGTGTCGCGGAGCCTCCAGAACGCACTGTCGAGCCGCTCGCGGCTCCCGGCGGCATCCTCGGCGTAGACGGCCCACATGCTCTCGACCGGGTGGACCACCAGGACGTCGCGCACCTCCTTGCCGCGCGACATGGCGACGTTGACGCGGCCGAAGTAGTCCTCGACCTTCCGGTAGTGGGTCCACCAAGGCGACTGGAAGAAGATGGCCGCCGGGTAGTCGCGCTTGGCCTCCCCCAGCATGGTGTACCACGAGAGGTGCTGGCACCGGAGGTTGATGCCGAGGGCGGCCTGCCAGTCGCCGATGGCCTTGTGGGCGGCGAAGTTGAAGTCCCACCCCGTGCAGCCGTAGGTCTCCGTGAGCCGCCACCTGCGGCCGAACTGGCGCGCTGCCGACGAGACCTGCTTGGCGGTATCGTACTCGCGCGCGTATTCGCTCAGCAGGTCCATGCCGGGGGCCTGCATGTGCTCGTAGAACCGCATGCACGAACCGACCACCTTGGTCTGCCCGTCGAGGTTGCCTTCGAGGAGGACGTGGCCGGTGTGCTCCAGGCCGTTGGCCTCGCACCACTCGCCGATCTGCCGCGCGAACGCGTCCACGAACAGGTGCGTGATGCAGTCGTGGTAGTGCCAGCGGGCCGGGGAGACCTGGCGCCCGTCGACCACGTGGAACAGCTCGACCAGGTGATCGCGGACGTCGTAGCCATAGCGCTTGCGGAAGACGTGCGGCAGGCGGTCGGTCCAGGGGACCTGGTGCGACGCCCCGCCCCAGAAGCCCTTGCCGTGCTGGCCGTAGTTGGGCTCGTCGGTGAAGATGCCGGGGACGCGCCGGCCCAACGCCTCGCCGAACTCCTTGCGGTAGGCCTCGTGCGTCGTGGCGATGAACTGCTTCACGGCCTCGTGGCTCATCGTGTCGAGGTACGTGTAGCCGTTGTACCAACTGGCGCACTCGGACACCTGGACGCGGAAGGCGAGGATCACCTCGCGCGCCGCCAGGGCCTGGGGTTTGTCGCCCTTGGGGAGCCTGCGGACATCCGCCAGGCCGTCGCCGGTGCGCCGGGCAACGAACACGGCCACGGTATCGGCCGACCACCGCAGGTCGCGCGGCCGCCTCAGGGTCTCCATCACAAGGTGCCTCTGGCGGTACTTGGGGTTCTTCGTCACGAGCCCCCCGGCGGCGCCCGAGGGCCAGCGGTCCTCATCGTAGAGCCAGGCCCGCATGTCGAGCTTGTCGGCCTCGTCGATGCAGGCGGCCACGCAGTCCATCCACTCGCGGCCCAGGTATGCCGTGTCGAGTCCGACGCGGCTGTGCATGAAGAACCCGCCGAGCCCCATGCGGTGCATGACGCGGATCTGGCGGCGCAGCGCGTCGGGTTCCAGCGGGCCGTTCCATGCCCAGAACGGCGCCCCGCGGTACGGACTCGGAGGATCGGCGAACTCGGCAGCGAACTTCGGATTCATTCGGACTCTCCCAGCATCTCTGAAGGCCATTCGGGTGTGCCGGCGAGCCGACGTCGGCCCCGCCCGACAACAATTGGGGATCCATCTTGCCACACTGCGCCGCGGAGTGCAAGGGCATGCGAGGGAATCACACAATGCCACCGCTGCGCTGCTTGCAGGCCTGCCCGATAGCTGGCGGGCTTGGTGTCCTCACGCCATCCGTCTCACAAGGTCGTATCGGAACGCGACGTGGGGCCGACGCCCACCTGAGGATGAGCCCCGTCAGGCATGCCCCCGGCACGTTTCCGACTTTCAGCTTGCCACCGAAGACGAATCCTTGTACAGGATATCATCTTCTGATGCGCCCGACAGAAGGAACTAGTGTGCACGCGATCTTGATCAAAGCCGACAAGTCGCTCGCTTGGTGCGACGTGCCCGATCCGGTCGCCGGGGCGAATGATCTCCTGGTGGAGGTTCACGCCGCCGCGCTCAACCGGGCCGACCTCTTGCAGCGCGAAGGCAAGTATCCGCCGCCGCCGGGCTGGCCGGAATGGATGGGCCTGGAGGTCGCCGGCGTGGTGCTGGGCGCGCCGCCGGGCGGACGCTGGAAAGTCGGCGACAAGGTCTGCGCGCTGCTGGGCGGCGGCGGCTACGCGGAGAAGGTGGCCGTTCCCGCCGACATGGCCCTGCCCGTACCCGCGGGCCTGTCGATGGCCGAAGCGGCGGCGATCCCGGAAGCCTTCGCCACCTCGTATCTCAACCTGTGTCTCGAAGGCGGCATGAAGGCCGGCGAGACCGTCTTCATCCAGGCCGGCGCGAGCGGGCTCGGCATGGCGGCGATCCAACTGGCCAAACTCCTCGGCGCGAAGGTCGTCACCACCGTCGGCTCGCAGGAGAAGGAACGGTTCGCCCGCGACCTCGGCGCCGACGTGGTGATCAACCGCAGAAAGGAAGACATCGCGGCGGTGATGAAGCAGCATCCGGCCGACGTGGCGATGGACTGCGTGGCGGGCAAAGGCCTCGGCCCGTGCCTTGAGACCATGGCCCGCGGCGGACGCTGGATCGTCATCGCCACGCTGGGCGGCCCGGTGAGCGAGCTCAACATGACCGACTTCTTCAGACGCGGCGTCAAGCTGATCGGCAGTACGTTGCGCAGCCGGACCGGCGAAACGAAGGCCGAGATCCTTGCCGGACTCGAACGGCGACTGTGGCCGGCGCTGTCCTCCGGCAGGATCAAGGTGCTCATTCACCGAACGTTGCCCATCGCGGAGGCGGAGGCGGCCCACGCGATTCTCCAGCGGCAGGAGAACCTCGGCAAAGTCGTGTTGACGGTATCTTGAGACACGTGCTCCAGGGGATTCCAGAATGAGTATGCGTTTCCAGGACAAGACGGTCATTCTTACCGGCGCGGCTTCGGGCATCGCCCTGCTTTGTGCGCAAGGGTACGCCGAAGAGGGCGGCAGGGTGTGCATGGTGGACATTAATCAGGAAGGTGTGAACGCGGCCGCGGCCGGCATCTGCGAGCGAGGGGGAACTGCCGTCGGCGTCAAGGCGGACATCCGCGACTATGCGCAGGTCAAGGCGGCGGTCGCGCTGGCCGTGGAAAAGTTTGGCCGTATCGATATCATGGTCAATTGCGCCGGCGGCGCCTCGTCACGGGTCATGGGCTATGTGGGTGTGCCCTATCACGAATTGCCCGTCGAGGTCATCGACTGGGGCCTGGACGTGAACCTCAAGGGGGCGGTCTATTTCTGTCACGCCGTGCTGGGCCACATGGTCAAGCAGAAAAGTGGCGTCTTCATCAATCTGGGCTCGGTGGACGGCGTGACCGGATCCGCTTGCCTCGACTACGGCGCAGCCAAAAGCGGCATGATCGGCCTGACGAAGTCGCTGACCGTCGTCGGTTCGCCGCACGGCATCCGCGCCTGTTGTGTGTCGCCCGGCCCGGTCTTGACACGTCCGGAGATGGCCAGGATGAAAACCCGGCTGGGACGGGCCGCCGAGACGCAGGAGATTGTCGATCTGATCCTGTACCTGAGTAGCGAGCAGGCGGCGTTCATCACCGGTGCGAATTACGTCATTGACGGCGGCCGCAGTTGCGGCGGGGCGGCCTGATAGGGCCGAACAAGGAGTCCGGCTGATGAGATTCGATGGCAAGACCGCGATTGTCACTGGGGCCGCCGCCGGCATCGGGAAAGCCACCGCCTTGAGGCTGGCCAAAGAAGGCGCGAGCGTTGTCCTCGCCGACATCGATCGAGCCGGAATCGAGCAGGTTGCCGACACGATACGCGCCTCGGGCGGAACGGCCCTGGCCTTGGCGACGGACATTGCCAAGAACGATGACGTCAAAGCCGCCGCCGCCAAAGCCCTGGCTACGTTCGGGCAGATCGACATTCTGGTCAACAACGCCGGGGCCGGCTGGCACCAGCAGGTGCCATTCAAGGATGCGCCCGAGGGGTCCTGGGAATGGATCATCGACCTGAACGTCAAGGGCACACTCTATGTCACCCATGCCGTGCTCGGGAACATGGTGGCCCGCCAATGCGGCAAGATCGTCAACGTCTCCTCGATTGCCGCCAGCGTGGGGATTCCGAACCTGGCGGTCTATGCCGCCAGCAAGGCGGCCATTGTCTCCTTCACCAAATCGCTGGCGATGGAGCTCGGGCCGTCGCAGATCAACGTCAACTGCGTTTCCCCCGCGCTGGTCGCTCGGGACACCGAACCGCTCCGCCCGTGCGACGGCACGTTCCTCGGCCGAAAAGGGAGTCCCGATGAGTTCGCCGCCGTCATCGCCTTCCTGGTCTCGGACGAAGCGGCCTTCATCACCGGTGCGGACTACCTGGTTGACGGCGGCAGAACGCTGGGACCGCGCGGAGTCTGAACGGACCAATTGGCAACCCTATCATACAGGTGAAACACCATGAGGCCCTCTTTCCTCAACCAGCCGCATCCGGTCATCACCGGCATCATGGCCGGACAGACGCCCCAGGAACTCATCGCCGAATCCAGGAATGCCGAGTTCGACGGCGCGCAGGGCATCGCGATAACTCTTGCGGACCTCAAGCCCGAGTTCCGCAATCCGGAAGCCCTGAGAAGCATCATCGATGCGGTCGCTCTGCCGCTGATGTTCTTCTTCTACCGTGACGACAAGTGGCAGGATTCCAGCGACGACGAGCGGCAGGAGTTGCTGCTCGCCGCGGCCGAGGTCGGGGCCTCGATGATCGATGTCATGGGGGACCTGTACGATCCGTCGCCGATGGAGATCACCCGCAACCCCGCCGCCATCGACAAGCAGAAGCGCCTGATCGACCGGATTCATGCCAAGGGCGCGGACGTGGTCGTCTCGTCCCACATGGCGTGTCCGCGGACCACCGAGCAGGTCGTTGAGCACATGCTGGCCCTCGAGTCGCGCGGCCCGGAGGTGGTGAAGATCGTGACCACCGTCGATACGGAAGACGAGCTCGCCGAGGCGCTGCGGACCACCATGGCCCTGAAACGCGAACTCCGGACGCCGTTCATCCACCTCTGCAACGGCAGACTCAGCCGGCCGCACCGTTTCCTCGGCCCGGCGTTCGGCGTCGCGATCGCCTTCGCCGTTCACCGCTACGAGCCGCGCTACGGGATGACGCAGCCGACCATCCGGGCCATGAAGGCAGTCCTGGACAATCTCCACTGGAACATCAATGACGCGACGTAGAACAGGAGACGACTGAGTCCGGGCGCCATGCTTCTACCCCGGTCGTTTCGGGGGAGAAGCATACGGGTGCCACGGTCTGGCCGAAGGCCAGGCCGTGATAGACCTGGAAGGCGCCCTTGCCCTCACAGCACGGACAGTTTATCGTATACCTATGACACCTGTACCTCGCGGTCCACATCGCGTGCGCTACGAAGGTGTTGGATGCGGCCGCTACCTGACCTTCTCCTGTTGGCAACGACGGCCCTTGCTCCGCCTGGAAAGTGTATGTCGATGGTTGCTCGAGAGCATCGACAGGACGCGGCAGATGTATCCGTTCGACCTTTGGGCTTGGGTCATCATGCCGGAGCACATGCACCTTCTCTTGCAGCCCGCCGAGTCGGTCCGCGTGGCGTCCATCCTGCAAAGCATCAAGCAGCCGGTCGCCCGACGGGTCGTCCGCTGGGCTCGCACCCAACGTCATCCGATCCTGAATTCGATGCGGGCGGCGTCGCCGCACGGTTCGGTGAGCCATCGTCTGTGGCAGCCGGGAGGCGGTTACGACCGGAACATGAGGTCCGTTCGGGAGGCGCACGAAAAGATCGGTTACATCCACGCCAATCCGGTGCGACGGGAACTCGTGGCTCATCCCCGGGACTGGCCGTGGTCCAGTTGGCCGGCGTGGCATGAGGGTGACAATGGCCTCCTGAGCGTGAACCGTGAATCCTTGCCGCCCTTGGCGCTTTAGGGGGCATCACGGCCTGGCCGACGGCCAGACCGTGGCACCCGGCCCGCCGGTCGCTATCCGCCCAAAACGGGCTTAAGGAAGTGCCATTATATGGTGTCCCCGGAACTCGAACTCTCGGAACTCGTCCCCGGAACTCCGGAACTCGGACCAGGATGCCGGGGGACTGCCCTGCCAGCCCCGTTCACGGGGCTTCGCCCCGAGGCGAGTCCTGAGCGCCGCGAAGGATGAGCCGAGGGGTTTAGGCCAGGGCTTATAGCCCTGGTGACCCGACGGCGTATGCTGTTTCCCCTCCTCCGGCCCGCCTCAGCGGCCTTCCTTGTCTGCAATGAAGAACGAAGACCGCTGAGGCGGGCCGGAGGAGAAAAAAAGACGGGCCGAGAGCCTCCATTACCAGGGCTATAAGCCCTGGCCTACACCCGCCGTCGCTCCGCTCCGGCGGGGAAAGCCCCGTGAACGGGGCTCACTGCCACACCCACATGAGGGAATCGGTGTACTGCCCCGGATTTCAGAAATATTCTTGCTCGGGCGAGAATTTACTTGCCCCGGCAAGAACAAACTAGTAGAATGTGGGTCCTAGAGAGACAAAAGAAAGGAGGCCGACAATGGCCAAGAAGAAAGACGGAGCCGCTCCGAGCCAAGCGGCGAAGAGTCTGTCAAGGCTGGGGGCCTCAAAAGGCGGGAAAGCAAGGGCGAAGAAACTCACGCCGGAACAGCGAAGCGAGATAGCACGGCGGGCCGTAGAAGCTCGGTGGAAGAAGCATGGGAAAGAGCCCATGCCCCGTGCCACCCACTATGGCACAGTCCACATTGGCAGCATTGAGATTGCGTGCGCCGTTCTCGACACGGGACAACGAGTGCTTACCCAAAGCGGGTTCATGGTCGCCCTTGGCAGGGCTCGCCAAGCAAAAGGGCGAAGTTACTATGACGGTGACGTCAACCTTCCCGCTTTTCTGACAGCAAAGAACCTCAAGCCCTACATTAGCAGGGACTTAGAGGTGACGTCTAGTCAGGTTGTCTTTGTCCTCGGGGGGCAGAGGGCTTACGGTTACTCTGCCGACCTTTTGCCGAAGGTGTGCGACGTCTTCTTGGACGCCAAAGAGGCAGGCGCGCTAACCCGCAACCAAGAACACATAGCGAAGCAGGCCCAAATCTTGATGCGGGGGCTTGCGCACGTTGGCATCGTCGCTCTTGTTGACGAAGCAACAGGATACCAAGACGATCGGGCAAGAGACGCCCTTGCTAAGATACTTGAGAGGTTCATCGCCGACGAGCTTCGCCAGTGGGTAAAGACTTTTCCCACTGCCTACTTCAAGGAACTATGTCGGCTTCGTGGCCTTGGGTTCCGGGCCGATATGAAGTTGCCACAGTATTTCGGCAAACTAACGAATGACATCGTTTACAAGAGGCTCGCGCCGGGCGTGCTGCAAGAACTAAGGGGAAGAAACCCGAAAACGAGTAATGGAAGGCGACGCAGCAAACACCATCAATGGT